>Ga0193753_10000056_pt1 | contig 108758 bp, 88 predicted proteins | sample H1c2metaG_FD_144925 | JGI IMG/M metagenome (GOLD analysis project Ga0193753, IMG submission 144925) | Soil microbial communities from a riparian zone of the East river system, Colorado, United States - H1c2 | ecosystem: Environmental > Terrestrial > Soil > Riparian zone | place: USA: East...
TGCGGCGCCGTCGGGATCCGGTGGCGGCGGCGGCGACAGGACGACCAGCACCCGGCGGAGCGAGCCGAAGTCGACCGCCGGCTCGATCTCCACCTCCTGGTACATGCGGTAGTCGACCGCGTGGACGGCGGAGACCACGCCGACCGGGATGCCGGCCGGCAGCGCGCCGAGGCCGAAGGTCACCACCTGGTCGCCGACCTTGACCGGCTTGCCGCGCTCGAGGAACTCGATCTTGCAGCGGTACACGTCGTCGCGGGCCATGCCGGTCACCCAGCCGCGCCCGCCGGTGCGCGGGATGACGACGTCGATCGAAGAGTCCGGGTCGGTGATGAGCAGGACGTCGGAGTGGCGCCCGAACACCCGGTGGATGCGGCCGACCAGGCCGTGATCGTCGAGGACCGGCATGCCGACCTGGACGTCCCCCTCGCCGCGGTCGAGGCGCAGGCGCACCACCCGGAAGTACGGGTTGATGCTCGACGCCACCACCCGGGCGCCGACCGTCTCGGCGTCGGTCTTGCGGCGGAGCTGGACCAGCTGCTCGAGCAACCCGGCGTCTGCCGCGGCGCGCCGGGCGGCGCCCAGCTCGTCGCGCAGGCGGACGTTGGCCGCGCGCAGCTCGCGGTTCTCCTCCTCGATGTCGACCAGCGCGATGTAGCGGTTCCACACCCCGCCCACGCCCTCGACCAGCCACGACATCGCCGCCTGCAGCGGCGACGAGATGCGCAGCACGGCCTGGTCGAACCCGTTCAGGTGCCCCGGCTCCTTGAGCCCGGCCTGAAGGATCAGGACCGGCGTGGCCAGCAGCACCGCCGCCAGCCCGTAGTCGAGAAATCGACGCCGGAGGGGGGTCACGGCGCGCCCTACTGCAGCGCGATTTCCTTGAGCAGCTTGATCTCGTCGAGCGCCCGGCCTGTTCCGAGCACGACGGCGAGCTGCGGGTTCTCGCACACCATGACCGGCAGCCCGGTCTCCTCGCGCAGGAGCACGTCGATGTTGCGCAGGAGCGCGCCGCCGCCCGACAGGACGATGCCCTTGTCGACGATGTCGGCGCTGAGCTCGGGCGGAGTGCGCTCGAGGACCGAGCGGACCGCGTCCACGATCGCGTTGACCGGCTCCTGCAGCGCCTCGCGGATCTCGTCGGAGTTGACCACCAGGGTCTTGGGCACGCCGGCGACCAGGTCGCGTCCCTTGACCTCCATGGTGCGCGGCTCGTCGAGCGGGTAGGCCGAGCCGATCTCCTTCTTGATCGCCTCGGCGGTCCGCTCGCCGATGAGCAGGTTGTACTTGCGCTTGATGTACTGGACGATCGCCTCGTCCATCTTGTCGCCGGCGACCCGGATCGACTTGGCGAGCACGATGCCGGCCAGCGAGATGACGGCGACCTCGGTGGTGCCGCCGCCGATGTCGACGATCATGTTGCCGGTCGGCTCGGTGATCGGCAGGCCGCCGCCGATCGCCGCCGCCATCGGTTCCTCTATCAAATAGACCTCGCGCGCGCTGGCGGCGAGCGCGCTGTCGCGCACGGCGCGCTTCTCGACCTCGGTGATGCCCGAGGGCACGCACACGATCACGCGCGGGCGGACCAGCGTGCGGCGCTGGTGCGCCTTCTGGATGAAGTAGCGCAGCATGGCCTCGGTGACCTCGAAGTCGGCGATGACGCCGTCCTTCATCGGGCGGATGGCGACGATGTTGCCCGGCGTACGGCCGAGCATCTCCTTCGCTTCGCGCCCGACCGCGAGCACCTTCTTCACGCCGGAGGCGCCGCGCTGCACGGCGACGACCGAGGGCTCGTTGGCGACGATTCCGCGGCCCTTGACGAAGGTCAGAGTCGTCGCGGTTCCGAGGTCGATAGCCAGGTCGTTGGAGAAAAGTCCGTAGACCCAATCAAAAAGCATGACTCTTGGCTCGTCCTGTGGACAAAGGCCATCAAGTGGCCGTTATTAAATACAGAATCGAATTCTGCGCGAAATTTCTGCGCTTTCGACAGAAGTACCATGTCCGGAGCGAGATTTGCAATTGATTCTAATTAGGTAAGGGCGAAAGTGGCACCCCTGATGTGCGCATCTGGCGCCCTGGGACCTACGGATCCGATCCCGGGTGTTCCAGGCAGGCGGGCGGCGGGAGGGGGCCGATGCTCCGGTCAGGGTCGAGATGGAGCCGGCGGCCTGATCGACCAGAGCCCCTGCTCCGCGGCCGCCGCGCGTCGCCTCCCGAGACGTCTCGGGCTAGGATGCGCCCGCAATGCTCGAGCAGATGCGAAGGAACTCCCGGTCGTTCATCATCTGGATCCTGTTTGGGATCATCATCGCGGTCTTCATCATCAGCTTCGGACCGCAAGCCAGCCCTGACAGCCTCGGATGCGCCGGCCAGTCGAAGACGGCCGCGCTCGAGGTGGACGGCCAGTCGGTGTCGCTCAACAGCTGGCGCTTCGCGATGAACGCCTTGCGCGGCGGCGGCGGCGGCCCGGGCCAGATGGGGATCCGCCGGCAGCAGGCGGTCGACTCGCTGGTCGAGCGCGAGCTCCTGGCCCAGGCAGCCCAGGACCAGGGCTTCCGGATGAGCGACGACGCGGTCAACCTGGCGATGTCGACCGGCGAGTTCCTCATCCTGGGTCAGTTCATTCGCCAGGACGATCCCAAGTTCCTGAGCGACTACCAGCAGCTCGAGAACTTCGCCAACGGGCTCGGGCTGACCAACGTGCGCCAGCTCATCGACGAGCAGCGCCGCGAGCACATGGCGGAGATGATGCGGCAGCTGCTCATCCGCAGCGCCACGGTCTCCGACGAGGAGGCGCGGCAGGTCTACGTCAACCAGAACACGCGCATCACCGCCGACTACGTGAAGTTCGACCAGCGGCGCTATCGCTCGGCGCTGCAGCTGACCGAGGCCGACCTCGACCGCTACATGAGCGGTCACGAGGCGGATCTCAAGAAGGCGTGGGAGACGGAGAAGACCCAGTGGGCGACCGACAAGCCGCGCGTGCTGGCCCGGCTCATCTTCATCGCCCGGGACGCGGCGGAGAAGCCGGGCGCAAAGCCGGGCCAGGCGAAGCCGGGAGAGGCGAAGCCGGGCGACCCGGCTGCCGCCGCGGGCAAGAAGCCGGGGGCGGCGGAGGAGAAGGTTCCGGCCCGGAAGCGGGCCGAGGCGGCGCAGGCTCGCCTGGCCGCTGGAGGCGATTTCGGCGCGGTGGCTCGCGAGGTCAGCGAGGACCGGCCGTCGCTGGCGCGCGGCGGGCTGCTCGGCTGGCGCCCGGCCGACTCGCTCGGCCAGGGCAAGGAAGTGGTCGAGGCGGTCAAGAAGCTGGCCGTCCACACGGTCTCCGATGTGATCGAGGGCGAGCGCGGCTACTACATCGTCCGGGTCGAGGAGCGGAGCGACAAGGCGCTGACCTACGAGCAGAAGCGCCTCGACCTGGCGTTCCGGGTCGCGCCCGACTACTACGCGCGCGCGCTGGCCAAGCGCGACGCCGACAAGGCGATCGCCATGGCGGCGACCCGGCCGCTCGACGAGCTGTTCGAGCGCAAGCGCGATGACTCGTCGCCGAGCACCAACGATCTCCCGCCGGAGGTGCTGGAGCAGCTAGAGCAGCTCAAGGGCCAGGGGATCGACGTCCGCACCGTGCCGCCGGGGGGCATGACGACCGGCGGCGAGGAGGGCGAGGAGGGTGCCGGCGAGGAAGGCGGCGCGACGGCGCCGGTCGAGGACGGCAAGCAGGGATTCATCGTGCGCGAGGGGCCGAACGTGCTGGCGCAGTCGGGCGGGACGCCGGCTCCGGCTCCCGCTCCGGCTCCGGCGGGCAAGCCGGCCGCTCCGGCGGGCGCCGCTCCGGCTCCGGCGGGCAAGCCGGCCGCTCCGGCGGGCGCCGCTCCGGCTCCGGCGGGCAAGCCGGCCGCTCCGGGCGCCGCTCCGGCGGGCGCGGCTCCGGCGGCCGGTTCGGGGGAGACGCTGCCCGAGGTCACGGTCGACAAGCCCGGGCTCGACACGGTCGGGCCGGTGGCCCGCATGGGTGACTTCGTGCCGGGCGTCGGCAAGTCCGAGAAGCTGGTCACCGACCTGTTCGAGAAGCTCGAGGAAGGCAAGATCGCTCCCGAGGCGTACGAGCTTCCAGACGGCTTCGCGGTGGTGGTCCTCAAGGACCGCGAGGACGCCGACGTCGCCAAGTTCGACGAGTCGCGACCCGAGCTCGTGGAGCAACTGGCGTACCAGAAGGGCCTCGAGCGCGTGTCCGACTGGGTGACCCGGCGCTGCGAGGAGACCAGCAAGAAGGGCGAGATCAAGGTCAGCCGCGAGCTGTTCGAGGACGAGAAGGGCGAGAAGGGGGCCGAGCAGGCCGGCTATCAGCCGTGCGCCACGCTCGGCGCCCGCTTCGGCGGCCGACGCTCCTTCTGATCCCCCCGGCCGGGACCTGGAGCCCGGCGCGCTCGCAGCCGGCGCGTGCGCCGTTCGAGGAGTGACACGCGCGCGAGGTGGCCCGCCCTTCCCACGGGGGCGGCGCCACCATATATGATCGGTTCGCGACCGCGGCGGGCGGGGGCCTCGAGGATGCCCGTCGGCGCAAGCGATCGGCGCAGCCGATGGTGGTCAGGGGACGCGACGTGTCGAACACGCTGGCTGACAGCTCCCGAGCGGGATCCCTGGCGCCTCGCCTGGGCTTCAGCTTTCGGCTGGCCGGCGGCAGCGGGCGACTCACGCTCGACGAGCGCACCTTCTTCGGCTGGCTTCGCCTCGAGCGGCTCGAGCTCGAGGTGCCCGATCTGCGCCTGCCGGTCGACCTCGCGGTCGGGCCCGAGGCGTTCCAGCGCCACCGCACCCGCGCTCGCCACGCGGATCTCCGGATGGAGCAGGCCGACCTCGATCGGTTCGTGGCCCGCCACGCGCACGCGCTCGGCGACCTCGGCGTCGAGGAGCTGCGGGTTCTGGCGTGCGACGGTCACCTCAACCTGGGCGCGCGGGTACGAGAGGCCGGCCAGGCCGCCGAGCTGACCGCGCGCGTCTACCTCGAGGCCGCGCAGGGCCGGCTTCGCTTCGCGTGCGGGCGCTCGCTGACCTACGGCTACCTGCCGACCCCGGCGCCGCTGGCGGCGCACCGGATCATGACCGCGCTGCTCGGCGGGCGCGACGACCCGCGCGCGCCGGAGGGGACCGGCTCGGGCGCGACCACCGGCCGGCACGAGATCGACCGGACCGCGATGGGCCCGTGGGCCAGCGCGGTCCGCGGGCTGGGCGACATCGACATCGACCCGCTGGCCATGGCGCTGTGGCACATCCTGCCCACCGCCGGCTGGCGGCTGCCGGACACGCGCGGGCTCGTCATCGCGGACGTGCGCATCGAGATCGGCGCGCTCGCGCTCGGCTATCGCCCGGCCGGCGCCGCGCCGGTCGACTCCGAGGCGGGCGCGCGGCTCGGCCCGCGCGGCGCCAGCGCGGCGAGCGCGCCGGAGTCGCTCTTCCTGTTCGACACCCTCGACCGCCTGCGCGAGGCGGACGAGCGGCTGTGCTCGGGCGACGTGGACGGCGCGATGCGGCTCTACCGCGCGCGCCTGGCCGCCCACCTCGACGACGAGTCGCTGCTGCTCGACCGGCTGCTCGCCATCGGGTCGGCCCGGCGCGAGCTGTTCGACGAGTGCGCCGACCTGGCCGTGCGCGCGCTCAACCGGTGGCCCGACTTCGCGCCGGCCCACGCGGCGCTGGCCAGCATCGCGGTGGCGCGCGGCGACGCGATCGGCGCGGGCGCGCGCTATCGCACGCTCAGCCAGGTGGCCGCCGCGGCCGGCGAGCGCGAGTGGTCGGCGCGGGCTGCCCTGGTCGCCGCCCGCCTGCTCCGCCGCGCCGCTCCGGCCGAGGCCAGCGGGCTGTACGAGCGCGTGCTCGAGCTGGCGCCCGGGGATCCGGAGGCGACCGAGGCGCTGGTCGACCGCTACGGCGAAGATCAGCGCTGGTCCGACCTGGTGCGGCTGCTCCGCGCGCGAGCGGAGGCGACCACCGACCCGGCCCGGCGCGCCCGCGATCACGTGCAGGCGGCCCAGGTGCTGTGCGTGGAGGTCGGCGACACCGGCGCGGCGCTGGCCGAGATCGAGGAGGCGCAGCGGCTCGATCCGCTCAACCCGTCGGCGCTCGAGGTGCTGGCCGACGTGCAGGTGGCCGGCGGCCAGGACGCCGCGGCGGCCGCGTCGCTCGAGCGGGCCGCCGCCCTCCACCAGGAGCGGCGCGACCGGCGCGGTCAGGTCCGCGCGCTGGTGCGGGCCGCCGCCCAGCTCGAGCGCATCGGCGACCAGGAGCGGGCCGAGCGGCTCCACCGCGCCGTGCTCGAGCTCCTGCCCGGCGAGCCGGCCGCGCTGCGCGGCGCGTCGTCGGCGGCGGCTCGGCGCGGCGATCACGCGGAGGCGGTGCGGCTCCTGCGCTCGCTGCTGGCGGTGACCGCAGCCGGCCCGGTCGATTCGGCCCGCGACTCGCTCGAGCTCGGCCGCCACCTCCTGGCCGGCGACGATCCGGGGGAGCGAGCCGCGGCGCGCGCCGCGCTCGAGCGGGCCGGCGCCAGCGGCGCCCCGCTGGTCGCGGCCGAGGCGCACGAGATGATGGCCGGGTGGGCGCGCGCCGAGCAGCGCGGCGACGAGGCCGCGGATCAGCTCGGCAGCGCCATCGAGGCGCTGTCGCGCGCGGTCAAGGAGGACTCGTCGGCGCCGGACGAGCTGCGCGCGCGGGCGGCCGCGCTGGCGATGACCCGCGCCGAGCTGCTCGGCGAGCTGGGCCAGCGCGACGCCGCGCTGGTCGATCAGGAGCGCGCGTTCGCGCTGTCGAGCGAGGCGCACCCGCTCCGCCTGCGGGCCGCGCGCGCCCTGGCCGGGGTCGCCCACGCGCGCGGCGACCGCGACGCCGAGCGCTACTGGCTGGGCGCGCTCCTGGCCCACCCGGCGCTGACCGGCGAGCGGGCCGAGCTGCTCGCCCGCCGCGCGCAGCTGGCCTTCGACGCCGGCGAGGACCTGACCGGCGCGCTGCTCGATCTGGACCGGGCGCTCGAGGAGCCGCTGCCCGCCGCGCGCGCGGCCAGCATGCTGCGCCTGCGCGCCGACGTGCTGGGGGCGCTGGGCGATCCGCACGGACGGGCCGGCTCGCTGGAGCGCGCGCTCGAGGTCGCGATTCACCCGAGGGAGCGCGCCGAGCTGTCGACCGCGGTCGCGCAGGCGCTCCTCCAGACCGGCGACGCCGCCGCCGCGCTCGAGCGAGCGCGAGACGCGGTCGATGCGCTGGGCGGGGGCGAGGCGGGCGGCGCGGGCGAGGCGGGCGAGCCCACCGCGAGCGAGGGCGTCGCCGCCGGCGATCGGGCACCCGAGCGGGTGGCCAGCTGGGATCGCCCGACCGAGCGCGTCGCCAGCGGGGATCTTTCGACCGCCACCGGCGCGGATCGCGCGGGCGCCACCGGCGCGGATCGCGCGGGCGCCGCCGGCCTCGAGCGGGGCGCCAGCACCCGCGCCACCGCCGACCTGCGCCGCGCCGCCCTCATCGCCCTCGGCGAGGCCGGCTGGCGCGCTCGCGACTGGGGCGAGGTCGAGCGCGCGTACGCGGAGCTGATGGCCGAGCCGGGCGCCGAGAAGCCGGAGCGCGCGTACCGGCTCGGCACCGCCCGCGAGGCGCTCGGCCAGCCGGACGCGGCAGCCGCGGCCTACGAGCTGGCCATCGCCGATCCGGCCGCGCCGGCCGAGATGCGGGTCGCCACCTGGCGCGCGCTCGCCGCGCTCCACGAGCACAGCGCCGACCTGGCCCGTGCCGCGCTGGCGTACGAGTCGCTGGCCGGCGACCGCCGCGCCGGGCTCGGCGACGCCGCCCGCGCCGACGCCTGGTACCGGGCCGGCGATCTCTACCGCAAGGCGGGTGGGCGCGAGCGCGAGGCCGAGCGGTGCCTCGAGGCCGCGCTGTCGCGGGTCGGCGATCACATGCCGTCGCTCGACGTCCTCGAGCGGCTCAAGCGCGACGAGGGCGACCACGAGCGCGTCGCGGTGATCCTCGGCCGCAAGATCGCCGCCACCACCCGGCAACCGGCCAGCCAGAAGTCGCTCCTGGTCCGCCTGGCCGCCGTCCACGAGGAGCGGCTGGGCCAGCCGGAGGTGGCGCGAGAGAGCTACACCCGCGCGCTCGCCATCGATCCCGACTATCGCCCGGCGCTCCGGTTCGCCGCGCGCGACGCGCGCGCGCGGTCGCAGGTCGAAGCCGCGGTGCGGGCGACCTCGCGCCTGGCCGAGGTCCTGCCCGGCGACGGCGAGCTGGGCGGCCAGGACGCGGACCAGCTGGCCGCCGAGCGCGTCACCGCCGCGGTCGACCTGGCCGCGCTGGTCGTGGCCCATCCGACCGCCGCGCGGCTCGAGCTGGGCGCGGCCGCGCTGCGGCGCGCGCAGGCCGCCGCGCCGGACGACGCGCGCCTGGCCGGGCTGGTCGCCGAGCTGGCCGCGGCCAGCGCCGCGCTGCCTCCCGCGCCGGCCGCCGCCGCGCCCGCCTCCCCTGCCCCGCCCGCCGAGGCCGACCCGCACGCCGCGCTGGTGGCCCAGGCGCGCGCGGCGCTCGACGCCGGCAACCCCGACGCCGCCCGCGCCGCGCTCGAGCCGGTCGCGCGCGACGCCGCGCCCGACGCGCTGCTCGAGCTCCGCGCCCAGGCGGCCGAGGCGCTGGGCGACCCCGCCGCGGCCGCCGCCGACCTCGACGCGATGGGGGCCGGTGCGGTCCGCCGCGGCGACGCCGCCGCCGAGCTGCGCGCCGCTCGCCAGCGGGCCGCGCTCGCCGCCCGCCAGCCCGACGGCGACGAGCTGGCCGCGGAGCTGTACCAGCGGGTGCTCTCGCTCGACCCGGACGACCTGATCTCGGCCGAGGCGGCGGAGCAGCTGGCCGGCCGCGGCGCCGATCTCGATCGCCACCGCACCGCCCTGTTCCGCGTCCTCGACATCGCCCGCCGGACCGGCGCCGGTCGGGCCCGCGAGGCGCGCGCGCTGCGCGATCTCGCCCACGCCGCGCGCCTGGCCAGCGACCTCGCCGCCGCGGCCGACTACCTCGACCAGGCCTGGGCGGCCGATCCGAGCGCGACCGATGCCCTGCGCGAGCGCGCCGATCTCGCCGCCGAGCTGGGCGACGCGCCCGGCGCCGCCCAGTGCCTCGAGCGCCTGATCGATCAGATGGAGCGAGCCGAGCGCGCCGCCGATCGACCGCCGACCTCGAGCCCGACGCTGGGCGAGATCCACCTCGAGCTGGCCGACCTCTACTACGATCAGATCGGCGACGTGGCCCGCGCGCGCGAGGCGATGCGGCGCGCGGCCAGCTGCTTCGACCGCGGCGCCCGCCGCGACGCCACCCTGCGCCTCCTGGCCAGCGAGGCCGCCGCGGCCGGCGAGGCGGGCCCGGCCGCCGAGGCGCTCGAGGCGATCGCGCCCGACCGCCTCGCCCCCGCCGATCGGCTGGCCCTGGCCCGGTGCTACCAGCGCCTGGGCCGCGATCAGCGCGCGATCGTCCTGCTCGAGGCGGCGCGCCACGCCGGCAGCCTGTCCGACGAGGGCGCGCTGCTCCTGTTCGCCCTCCACCGCCACCGCAAGCAGAAGGCAGACCTGGCCGCCTCGCTCGAGCGGCGCGCGCGCGGCGCCCCGCGCGCGGTGGCGACCGCCCGCCTGCGCGAGGCGCTCGATCTCCACCGCGAGGCGCTCGGCGACGACGCCGGCATCGCGCGGGTCGAGGCCGCCCTCGAGCGCATCGAGCAGGGCAAGCCGGAGCTCGGCGCCGGCAGCGAGCCGGGGGTGAGGACGATCGAGCCGGAGCCGGATGCCGACGGCCTCGACGCGTCCGGCGGGCTGCCCACGGTGGTCATCGCGGAGAGCGCCGACGACGAGCTCGACGCCGCCCTCACCCTCGAGGAGGCCGGGCAGCACACCGAGGCCGCCGCCCGCTACGAGGCGATGTGGGGCGCGGCGCCCGACGACATGCGCCCGCTCGAGGCGCTCGAGCGGCTCTACCTCGCCCGCGGCGAGGCCGACGCGGTCAGCGAGGTGCTCGGCCGCATGATCGTCGCCACCGAGGACCGCCCGCGCCGGGCCGCGCTGTGGTACCGGCGCGCGCGCCTGTACCGCGATCTCCTCCACCGCGAGGGCGAGGCGTACCGCTGCCTCAAGGAGGCGTTCGCCAGCGATCCCGACTCGGGCGACATCGCCCACGCGCTCCGCTCCATCGCGATGGCGCGCGGCGAGTGGGGGCTGGCGGCCGAGCTGGTCTATCGCGAGATCGCCGCCGCCGCCGCGTCTCCCGACGGGTCGGCCGAGCGCGAGACCGCCGCCCTCTACAACGAGCTCGCGCTCATCTTCGATCAGAAGCTGGCCGACCCGGAGCAGGCCCAGCGCTGCTACGAGCACGCCCTCCGGCTCGATCCGGCCATCCCGGCCGCGCCCCGGCCGCTCGCCCGCCTGTACGAGCTGGCCGGCCGCCACGCCGACGCCGCCCTCCTCTACGAGCGCGCCGCCGCCCACTCCATCACCGAGGTGGAGCGCGGCACCCTGCTCCGCCGCGCGGCCAGCGGCGCCGAGCGAGCCGGCCGCGACGACGAGGCCCACCGCCTGCTCGGGCTGGCCGCGCTCCCCGCCGCCGAGGTCGCCGCCGCGCTGCTCGGCGACGGCGAGCCGGCCCCGATCGCCGCCGAGTCGCCGGCCGCGCGCATCCAGATGCTCGAGGCGCAGCTCCGCCAGCTCGGCGACCTCGACGAGGTCAGCGACCTCCACCGCCAGATCCTCGAGATCGCCACCGGCGCCGGCTACGGCGACACCGTCGAGCGCCACGCCGCCGCGCTCATGGCGCACAACCAGGCCGACCTGTCCGCCTACCTGGCGCTGAAGAGCCAGGCGACCGCGCAGGGCAACTGGCGCGCGCTGGCCGGGTTGCTCCAGGTGCGCGCCGCCGCGGTCCCCGACGAGCAAGAGCGCGCCGTGCTCCTGACCGAGCTCGGCCGGCTCTACGACAAGGAGCTGGCCGACCTCGGCGCATCGGTCGCGGCCTACGAGGCGGCGCTCGACGCGGTCCCCGATCACCCGATCGCGCTCGAGGCGCTGGCCGAGATCGCCTACGTGCGCGGCGACTGGCTGCGCGCGCGCGACCTCTACGGGCGGCTCGATCCGGCCGCGGTCGCGCTCGCGCCCGACATCTTCCACTACCGGCTGGGCGAGATCGCCGAGATCCTCGGCCGCGACGAGGAGGCGTGCGCCGCGTTCACCGCGTCGGTCCAGCTCTACCCGGGCAGCCGCCAGGCGCTGACCGCCCTGTCGCGCACCGCGCTCCGGGTCGGCGACCTGGCCCGCGCGATCGACGCCTCGCGCGCGCTGCTCGAGCTCATCCCGCTCGACGACGTGCGCGCGGTCCGCGCCGCCCGCCTGCAGCTGGCCGAGCTGTGCGGCCGGTCCGGCGATCCGCGCGCGGCGATCGCCTACTACGAGCAGGTCCTGTCCGACGAGCCGAAGTCGATCACCGCGCTGTCCAGCCTGCTCGCCCACTACACCGAGGCGGGCGACTTCGGATCGGCCGCGCGGGTCCTGCGATCGCTCATCGCCCTCACCCCGGGGCCGACCCAGCGGGCCGAGCTCCTGTTCCGGCTGGGCGAGATGTGCCGGCGCGGGCTGGGCGACCCGGATCTCGCCGCCGACTCGTACCTGAAGGCGATCGATCTCGACCCGGATCATCTCCCGACCCTGCGCCGGCTGCTCGATCACTACTGGCGCGCCGGCGACAACAAGAACCTCCTCGACGTGGCCCGCGATCTCGACAAGCGCGGCGCGCTGCTCGACCGGGTGGTGGACGCCGACGCCCTGGCCGGCGCGATGCTGGTGGCCGCGCTGCGCGGCGCCCGCGACCTGGCCGTTCGCGTCGCCGATCACTTCGGCCCCGCCCTCGGCAAGGCGATGGCCGCGGCGCTGGTCGACGCGTCGGCCCGCACCGGCGGCCCGCCCGCCCGCGACCTGGTCGGCGCCGCGCTGGAGCTGGCCGCGCGGGCCGGCATCGACGCGCCCGAGCTCGGCGCCGAGCTCCGCCGCTTCGCCGGCGATGACCCGCGCGCGGCCGCGCTCCTGGCCGCGTGGGCTGCGGCGCGGACGTGAGCCGCCCGGTCGCGAGCCGCGCGGTCGCGAGCCGCGCGGCGCTCCTCGCCGGCGTCGCGGTCGCGGTCGCGGCCGCGCTCGGCGCCTGCGGCGGCGGCGCCGCCTACCGGCTCGATCGCCGCATCCACCGCGGCGGCGTGTCCGCCGGCGACGCCGCCCGCGCCCGCGCCCTGGTCGGCGAGGGAGATCGCCTGTGGGCCGACCGCCTCGATCCCGGCCGGCTGGCCGCCGCGCTGTCCCGCTGGGAGGCCGCGGTCGCGATCGACGACGGCGACTGGGCCACCTACGCGCGCCTGGCCCGCGGCTACTTCTTCCAGGCCGACGCGATCCTCGGCTTCCAGGCCAGCGGCGGCCGCTACCCGTACGGCACTCATGCGGACCCGGCCGCGATCCGCCGGTACCGCGAGGCGCACCGGCGCGGCCTGGCCGCCGCGCTGCGCGGGATGGCGGCGCGCTCGCCCGAGCTGGAGCAGCGCCTCGAGGCCGGCATCGACATGGACCGGGCCGTGGTCGTGCTCGGCACCGACGCCGCCGCGCTCATCTACTGGTACGTGGCCAACCTCGGCCGCTGGGCCCAGGGGGGCGGCGTGCGCGCCCTGCTCCGCTCGCGCGGCGTCATCGTCGGCTGCCTGTCCCACCTCCGGCGCGTCGACCCCGGCTACTTCTACGGCGGCGCGGACCGGCTGCTCGGGGTCTACTTCGCCGCCGCCCCCAGCATCGTGGGCGGCGACCTCGATCAGAGCCGGGTCCACTTCGACGCCGCCCTGCGCCGGGGATCTGCCTACCTCGGCACCGCCGTCCTGGCGGCCGAGTTCCTGGACCGGAAGGCGCGCGACCGGGCCTCGTTCGAGGCCCGCCTGCGCGGGGTGCTGGCGCGGGCCGCGCAATCCGCTCCCGAGCTGGCGCCGGAGAATGAGGTCGAGCGCCGCAAAGCACGGGCGCTGCTCGACCGCGCCGAGTCATATTTCAAGAGATGAACTGAGGTCCGGTCGCAAGCTCAACATAACGTGAACAGGCCTCTGCTTGACGGCTTTGTCATGGTGATTACGTTCACGCTCAACCATGCGAATCGATCGGCTCACGCTCAAGGCTCAGGACGCGGTCGCTCAGGCCCGCGAGCAGGCGGCGTCGAGGCGGCATGCGGAAGTTCAGGCCGAACACCTGCTTGCGGCCCTCCTGGTCCAGGAGGACGGCCTCATCCCGCGGCTGCTCGCGCGAATCGGCGCCGACCCCGCGCAGGTCACCCGCGAGCTCGACCGCGCCTTTGCCGCCATGCCCGCCGTCCAGGGCTCCACGCTCGACATCGGCGTGGCCCGGGGGCTCAAGTCCCTCTGGGAAGGTGCCGCTAGAGAAGCTGACAAGTTCAAGGACGACTACATCTCCACCGAGCACTTCTTGCTCGCCATGCTGCACGACTCCTACGGGGCCACCGGCGCGGCGCTCAAGGCGGCCGGTGTCACCTACGACGGCCTGATGAAGGCGCTCGGCGAGGTGCGCGGCAGCCAGCGCGTCACCGACGAGAACCCCGAGGGCAAGTACGAGGCGCTCGAGCGCTACGCGCGCGACCTCACCCACCTGGCCCGCCAGGGCAAGCTCGACCCGGTCATCGGTCGCGACGAGGAGATCCGCCGCTCCATGCAGATCCTCAGCCGACGCACCAAGAACAACCCGGTGCTGATCGGCGAGGCTGGTGTGGGCAAGACCGCCATCGTCGAGGGGATCGCGCGGCGCATCGCCGAGGGGGACTGCCCCGAGTCGCTGGCCGACCGCCGCATCCTCGACCTCGACCTGGGCGCGCTCATCGCCGGCACCAAGTACCGCGGCGAGTTCGAGGACCGGCTGAAGGCGGTCCTCAAGGAGACCGTGGCGGCCGCCGGCCGCGTGGTCCTCTTCATCGACGAGCTCCACACCATGGTGGGGGCCGGCGCCGCCGAGGGCGCGGTCGACGCGGCCAATCTGTTGAAGCCGGCGCTGGCGCGCGGCGAGCTGCGCTGCATCGGCGCCACCACCCTCGACGAGTTCCGCAAGCACATCGAGAAGGACAAGGCGCTCGAGCGCCGGTTCCAGCCGGTGTTCGTCGGCGAGCCGTCGGTCGAGGACACCCTGGCCATCCTGCGCGGGCTCAAGGAGCGCTACGAGGTGCACCACGGCATCCGCATCCAGGACGCCGCCCTGGTCGCCGCCGCGCGCCTGTCCAGCCGCTACATCACCGGGCGCCAGCTGCCCGACAAGGCGATCGACCTCATCGACGAGGCCGCCTCCCGGCTGAAGATGGAGATCGAGTCGATCCCGACGCCGATCGACCAGATCAAGCGCCGGGTGGCGACCCTCGAGGTCGAGCGCGCCGCGCTCGACAAGGAGCGCGATCGCCGGTCCAGGGACCGCCTGCCCGAGGTGGAGCGCGAGATCGCCGACCTCAAGGAGAAGGTGGCCGGGCTGACCGCGCAGTGGCAGAAGGAGCGCGAGCTGATCGAGCGGCTGCGCAAGGCCCAGGCCGCGCTCGAGGACGCGCGCGGCGAGGCCGAGCGCCTCCAGCGGTCCGGCGACTTCGCGCGCGCCTCGGAGCTGCGCTTCGGCCGGCTGCCCGAGTACGAGAAGAAGATCGCCGCCGACAAGGCGGCGCTCGATCAGCTCCAGCAGGGAGGCGGCTTCCTGCGCGAGGAGGTGACCGAGGACGACATCGCCCTGGTGGTGTCCAAGTGGACCGGGATCCCGGTCGACAAGATGCTCGAGGGCGAGGTCGAGCGCCTCAACCACATGGAGGACAGCCTGCGCCGGCGCGTGGTCGGGCAGGACGCGGCGCTGGCCGCGGTCGCCGCGGCGGTCAGGCGCGCTCGCGCCGGCCTGCAGGACCCCAACCGGCCGATCGGCTCGTTCCTGTTCCTCGGCCCGACCGGGGTCGGCAAGACCGAGCTGGCCCGCGCGCTGGCCGAGTTCCTGTTCGACGACGAGCACGCGATGGTGCGCATCGACATGTCCGAGTACCAGGAGAAGCACACCGTGTCGCGCCTGGTCGGCGCGCCTCCCGGCTACGTCGGCTACGACCAGGGTGGCCAGCTGACCGAGCTGATCCGCCGGCGCCCCTACGCGGTGATCCTGCTCGACGAGATCGAGAAGGCCCACCCGGACGTGTGGAACATCCTGCTCCAGGTGCTCGACGACGGGCGGCTGACCGACGGCCAGGGCCGCACGGTCGACTTCCGCAACTCGCTGGTGATCATGACGTCCAACGTCGGCTCGCAGCACCTGCGCGAGCTCGGCCCCGACAACCGCGCCAGCGTGGAGCGGCAGGTGGAGGCGGAGCTGCGCAGCACGTTCCGGCCCGAGTTCCTGAACCGCATCGACGAGACGATCTTCTTCGAGCCGCTCGACCGGCAGGAGCTGGATCGCATCGTCACCATCCAGGTGGCCCGCTTCGGCCTCCTCCTGCGCGAGCGCGGGCTCGAGCTGGAGCTCAGCCCGGCGGCGGCGCACTTCCTGGCCGAGCGCGGCTTCGACCCGATCTACGGGGCGCGCCCGCTCCGCCGCAGCATCCAGAAGAACCTCATCGATCCGCTCGCCAGCGCGATCCTGGCCGGCGAGTTCAGCGCGGGTGACCGCATCACCGCCGACATCGGCGCCAGCGGCGAGCGGATCGAGTTCCGCCGCGCCAGCGCCCGGACCGAGGCAGCCTAGTGGAGGGGACCAGCACCGTGCGCGATCCGTACGAAGCCCTCGGAGTGAGCCCCGACGCCAGCGCCGCGGACATCAAGAAGGCGTACCGCAAGCTGGCCAAGCGTTACCACCCGGACTCGACCGGCGGCGACAAGGCCAAGGAGAACCGCTTCAAGGAGGTCTCCACCGCCTACGACATCGTCGGCGATCCCGACAAGCGCGCCCAGTACGACGCCATGCGCAGGCAGGGCGCGTTCGGCGGCACGGGCGGCGGCGACGGCGGCGCCGGCATCGACCTGGGCGAGATCCTGGCCCAGATGTTCGGCGGCGCGGCGGGGGGCGGCGCTCGACCGGGCGCCGGCGGCCCCGGCGGCGGCGTGCGCTACCGGGTCTACAACACCCCGTCGAGCGGCTTCCGCGAGAGCTTCTTCAGCTCGGGGGACGGCGAGTCGCCGTTCGACTTCCACGAGCCGTCCGCGCCCCGCCGGCGCGGCGCCCGGGGGCAGGCTGCCCCGGCCGCGGAGCACAAGGTGCGCACCTCCGACGGCTCGCTCGTCACCCAGCGCGGCAGCGATGTCCTCTCCGATGTGCGGCTCTCGTTCGACCAGGCCGTGCTCGGCGCGATCGTGGAGGTCCCGACCCTGAGCGGCCGGGCCAGCGTGAAGATCCCGCCCGGAACCTCGAGCGGGGTGAAGTTGAGATTGAAGGGCAAGGGGGCCGAGGACGGCTCCGGCCACCGCGGCGACCACTTCGTCACCGTACAGATCGACGTTCCAAAGCAGATCGACGACGAGGCCAAGCGGCTGCTCGTCGCCTTCATGGCCCGCGCCGGCACCCGGCGGGGCGGAGACAAGACATGATCCCTCCCATCGATCCGAAGGCTCCTCTTCCGATCCTGGTCACCAGGCGGGAGATCGTTCTCCCCGGCGTGGTCCTGCCGCTCGAGGTCGGCCGCCGGATCTCGATCGCGGCGGTCGATGCCGCCATCGCCGAGGGTGGTCGCTTCCTGCTGGTTCCGCAGCGCGATCCCGAGCTCGAGACGCCCACCCCGACCGATCTGCTCCAGGTCGGCGTGGTCGGCGAGGTCATGCAGATCGCCCGTCACTCGTCGAGCCGCTACACGATCATCGTGCGGAGCGGCCCGCGCGTGCACCTGGAGCGCATCGAGCACGCGCCGGACGGCATCTACCTGGTCGGCGCCGCCACCCCGCTCACCACGATCGTCCCGTCCGACGACGAGGAGACCGCGGGGATGCTGGAGCAGGCCCGGGCTCACCTGACCGAGATCCTGGCCGAGCAGGCCGACACCTCGCCGCCCAAGGTGCGCGAGGGGCTCGACGAGGTGGAGGACGCCGACGACCTGGTCGACATGGCGGCCGCCCACCTCGACCTCGAGCGGGTCGACCTGGTCGCGTTGCTCGAGGAGCCGGACGTCACCGCCCGGCTGCGCAAGGTGTTGCCGCCCCTGGCCCGCCTGGCCGAGGTGGTCAAGGTCAAGGCCGACATCCGCGGCGAGCTGCTCCAGGAGATGTCCAAGGAGCAGCGCGAGGCGGTCCTGCGCCAGCGCATGAAGAGCATCTCGGCCGAGCTGGGCGAGCAGGACGACGAGGGCGAGCTCGAGGAGTACCGCGACAAGATCGACAAGGCGCGCATGCCGACCGAGGCGCGCACCGCGGCGATCAAGCAGGTCCGCAAGATGCGGAACGTCGGGACCTCCTCGCCCGAGCACACCATCGCGCGCACCTACCTCGAGTGGCTGCTCGACGTGCCGTGGGCGACGACCACCCAGGACTCGCTCGACCTGCCGGCCGCGCGCGCCATCCTCGAGGCGGATCACGCCGGCCTCGAGAAGGTGAAGAAGCGGATCATGGAGTTCCTCGCCGTGCGCAAGCTGGCGCCGGACAAGCACGGGCCGATCCTGTGCCTGGTCGGCCCTCCGGGCGTCGGCAAGACCTCGCTGGGGCGGTCGATCGCGGCCTCGCTGGGGCGCAAGTACGTGCGAGTCTCGCTGGGCGGCGTGCGCGACGACGCCGACGTCCGCGGCCACCGGCGCACCTACATCGGCGCGCTGCCCGGCCGCATCGTCAGCGGCCTGGCCAAGGCGGGCGCCATGAACCCGGTCTTCGTCCTCGACGAGATCGACAAGCTGTCGAGCAGCGTGCGCGGCGACCCCGCCTCGGCCCTGCTCGAGGTGCTCGACCCGGAGCAGAACGGCGAGTTCGTCGATCACTACCTCGACGTGGCGGTCGATCTGTCGCAGGTGATGTTCATCGCCACCGCCAACCAGCTCGAGACCATCCCCGGTCCGCTCCTGGACCGCATGGAGGTGCTGCACGTCCCCGGCTACACCGAGCGAGAGAAGTTCGTCATCGCCCGGCGCCACCTCATCCCCAAGCAGATGGCCGAGCACGGCATCGAGCGCGATCACCTGAAGGTGTCGGACGAGGCGATTCGCGAGGTGATCCGCTACTACACCCGCGAAGCGGGCGTGCGAAACCTGGAGCGCGAGCTGGCCGCCCTGTGCCGGCACGCGGCGGTCGAGCTGGCCGGCGCCGCCCCGGAGGCGAGGGTCTCGCTCGGGCTGGACGATCTCACCACCATCCTCGGCCCGGCGCGGTTCGCGTCGGAGGACGCCGATCGGGTCGCCTCGGTCGGGGTCGCGACCGGGCTGGGCTGGATGCCGACCGGCGGCGATCTGCTGTTCGTCGAGACCAAGATGATGCCGGGCACCGGCAAGCTGCACCTGACCGGTCAGGTCGGCGACGTCATGGAGGAGAGCGCCCGCGCCGCGCTGTCGTGGGTGCGCTCCAATGCCGACAAGCTGGGGATCGAGTCGCGGCGGTTCGCCGAGTCGGACATCCACGTGCACGTCCCGTCCGGCGCGATCAAGAAGGACGGTCCGTCGGCGGGGGTGGCCATCACGACCGCGCTGGTCTCGCTCATGCTCGACCGGCCGATCCGGCCCGACGTGGCCATCACCGGCGAGATCACGCTCCGCGGCCTGGTCCTGCCGGTCGGCGGCATCAAGGGCAAGGTGCTCGCGGCGCACCGGGCCGGCATCCGCACCGTGATCCTGCCCGAGCGCAACCGGTCCGACATGGAGGAGATCCCGGAGGAGGTCCGCAAGGAGCTCGACGTCCGCTTCGTCACCCGGATCAAGGAGGCGCTGGACGTCGCCCTGGGCGAGCGCGCGGAGCCGGCGCTGGAGTCGGGGTCGACCGCGCTGCCGCCGAGCACCACGCCGGAGTGGCGGTCCGACACGCGCAATCGCACCGCGGCGAGCTGACGGTCGCGGGAGCACGCGGGAGGGAGGGCGCACCGGCGCCTCCCTCCCGATTGACCGGTGCGCGGCGGGCAGCGATGCTCGCCGGATGAAGCAGCTCGAGGGAAAGGTCGCGGTCGTCACTGGTGCAGCGAGCGGGATCGGGCTGGCGATGGCCCGCCGGTTCGCCACCGAGAAGATGAAGCTGGTGCTCCTCGACATCGAGGAGGGGGCGCTGGCCGCCGTCGAAAAGGAGCTGCGCGCGAGCGGCACCACGGTGCTGGCGATCCGGACCGACGTCTCCAGGTCGGCCGAGCTCGAGGCGGCCGCCGCGCGCGCTCACGACCAGCTCGGCACGGTCCACGTCATCTGCAACAACGCCGGGGTCGGCGGGGTGGGCGGGCCGATGTGGAAGCTGTCGGAGGCGGACTGGCAGTGGACCCTGTCGGTCAACCTGTGGAGCGTCATCCACGGGGTGCGGCTGTTCCTCGGCCCGCTCCTGGACAGCGGCGAAGAGGGGCACGTGGTCAACACCGCGTCGATGGCCGGGCTGACCTCGGTGCCGTTCATGGGGCCGTACACGGCGACCAAGCACGCGGTGGTCGCGATCTCCGAGGTGCTCGCCAAGGAGCTGGAGCTGGTCGGCGCCAAGGTCGGCGTCTCGGTGCTCTGCCCCGGCTTCGTGCGCACGCAGATCTCGTCGTCGGAGCGAAACCGACCGACCGAGCTCGGCCCGCAGCCGTCGGCCGAGGCCGGCGCGTCGACCACGATCGCGCAGGCGGTCCAGCAGCTGGTCTCCGCCGGCCAGGCGCCCGAGGGGATCGCCGAGGCGGTGGTGAACGCGATCCGCGAGGGCCACTTCTACGTGCTGACCCACCCGGAGATGAAGCCGGCGATCGGGCACCGCATGAACGACATCCTCGAGGAGCGCGCGCCCGGCATCGATCCCCTGTTCCGGCAGCTGTTCAGCCGGTAGATCGCCGCGGCATGGCCCGGAAGTGATAGACGCCCGGGCCGAGGCGCACCGCGTGGGCGCCGGGCCTGATGAGCGCGTACGGCTCGCTGCCGAAGCCGTCGGCGCCGGCGTGGGTCAAGCGGTCGAGGCGGACCGTCTCTCGCGCGGTCATCTCGACCTCGCTCAGGCAGGCCACGTACAGCGCGAACCGGCCGGCGCTCATCGCGGGCCGGAGCAGCTCGCCGTGGCGCTCGCTGGTGAAACCCTCGCCCTCGGCGTGGGCCAGCCGGTCGAGCCTCACCGTCTCCTGGGTGGTCAGCTCCACCTCGCTCGACTCGCGCACGTACACAGTCACTCGTCGCTCGCTCATCGCTCCCTCCTCTGCTGCACCGGTCAGTTACTCCCTGCCGCGACCGGGGAACAGGTCCACTCGCGCGCTTCCGGGAAGGTCCACTCCCATCCCTGTAGCTCGCCAGGCAACGTGGCCTGCGCGGCTCAGGCCCGCGCTGCTGGACTTTCGCGCGCGCGAGCCCGGCATCGAACGTGCTCTGGAGACGCCGGGTGGGCTCGCGACGATTCACCGCGCTCTTGCTCCTGGCCGGCTGCGCGGGACCGGAGGTGGCCGAGCGCGGCGCGGCGATCACCAACGGGCGGCCCGCGCTGGGCGATCCGGCGGTGGTCGCGCTCCTGTCCGGCGGCCAGCTCGAGTGCACCGGCACGCTCATCGCCGACGACATCGTCCTCACCGCGGCGCACTGCGTCGGCGACGGACGACCCGACCAGGTGCTGTTCGGATCGTCGGTGGACCAGCCGGTCCGGATCGAGTCGGTCGCGTCGGCCAGCCCGCACCCGGACTTCGATCCCGCCACCCTCGCCCACGACCTCGCGCTGGTCCGCCTGGCCTGCCCGGTCGACCTCGCGCCGGTCCCGGTGCTCGACCGCGCGTTCGATGGCTCGTTCGCAGGGCGGCCGATCCGCGTGGTCGGCTTCGGCGCCGACGGCGCGGGCGGGGCCGGGATCAAGCGCGAGGGGGTGACGGCGATCGAGAGCTTCGGGCCGGACTGGTTCCGCTTCGCCCCGCTGCCGTCGCAGACCTGCTTCGGTGACTCGGGCGGGCCGGCCCTGCTCGGCCTGGGCGCGACCGAGCTCGTGGTCGGCGTCACCAGCACCGGTGACATCGACTGCGCCGCGTACGGGCTCGACGTGCGGGTCGACCCCTACGTCGCCGGCTTCGTGGCGCCGTACGTGGCCGGCGAGGCGCGCGGCCTCGATCCGGAATGCGCGACCGATCCGGTGGCCGGCGGGTGCGCTGCCGCGCCGGGGGCCGGAGGCGCGGCCGGCCTGTTCCCCATCGCCCTCGCGCTCGCGGCCGCTCGCCGCGCGCGCGCCATTCGATTCCCCGCCGGGAAACACACACGGAGGTGAGAGATGACCAACCGACAGAAGATGCAGCGAATCGCGATCGTGACCCTCGGCATGGCGGCGCTCGCCGGCTGCGACGCCGGTGGAGCGATCGAGGAGGCGCCGGCGCCGGCGCCGGATCCGGCGCCCGCCGCGGACGTCACCGAGATCCAGGCCAGCTCCGAGACCCTCGAGGCCACCGGCATCGCGCGCTGGCAGATCGAGCGCGCGGCCGACGAGTCGTCCACCACCCTCGGCCTGGCCGGCGACGGTCACGAGCTGTTCCGCAAGTACGTCCGGATCCAGGTCACCGACGACGCCGACGTGATCGAGGTGGAGACGGTGCTGCCCGCTCACCGCCTGGTGCGCATCGTCGGCGAGCAGCCGACCGTGGTGGTCGACTCGAGCGACCCGCTGCTCCTCGCCATGATGACCCGGTTCGAGGCCGACGTGGCCGACAGCGCGGCCGACGGCGCGCCGTACAGCACCTGCGGCCAGTGCGCCTACCACGGCGCGCTGTGCGTGGCCGCGGGCGCCGGGTGCGCCACCTGTCCGGAGAGCGTGGTCGGCTGCGCCGCGTGTCCGGTCGCGGCGATCGAGTGCTTCGAGACCGGCTGCTGGTGCAGCGCGTGCAACGACGGCGCGTCGGACGACGAGGCCTACGCGGTCTGCGGCCCCTGATCTCGCTGCGCGGGCGGCGCCGGCGCGGTAGGATGCCGCCGCCGCGACCGGCAGGAGACGAGCGATGCGCAGGCGACTACTGGGACGGACCGGATTCGAGATCAGCCCGATCAGCTTCGGCGCCTGGGCGATCGGCGGCACCTGGGGCGCGGTGTCCGACGACGAGTCGATGGCGGCGTTGCGGCGCGCGGTCGAGCTCGGCGTCAACTTCTTCGACACCGCCGACGTGTACGGCGACGGGCGCAGCGAGCGGCTGCTGGCCCGGCTGCGCCGCGAGGTCGGCGAGCCGTTCCACGTCGCCACCAAGGCCGGCCGCCGCGCCCGACCGCACGGGCCGGACGCGTACTCGGCGGCCAGCCTGACCGGCTTCGTCGAGCGGAGCCTCCGCAACCTGGAGGTCGACGCGATCGATCTCCTCCAGCTGCACTGCCCGCCGACCGACGTCTACTACATGCCGGAGGTGTTCGACGGCCTCGACGAGCTGGTCCGCGCCGGCAAGCTCCGCTTCTACGGGGTCAGCGTCGAGCGGGTCGAGGAGGCGCTGAAGGCGATCGAGTACCCGCACGTGCAGAGCGTGCAGATCATCTTCAACCTGTTCCGCCAGCGCCCGGCCGATCGGCTGTTCGCCCGCGCCCTGGAGCAGAAGGTCGGGATCCTGGCCCGGGTGCCGCTGTCGTCCGGCATGCTGACCGGCAAGATGAGCGCGGCCACCCGCTTCGCGGCCGACGACCATCGCGCCTTCAACCGCGAGGGGGCCGCCTTCGACCGCGGCGAGACCTTCTCCGGGGTCGACTTCGACGTCGGGCTCGCGGTGGTCGACCAGCTCCGCCCGCTGGTGCCGCCCGGCTTCAGCCTGGCCCAGCTCGCGCTCGCGTGGATACTCGAGCACGACGCGGTCACCTGCGCCATCCCGGGCGCGAAGCGGCCGGACCAGGTCGACGAGAACCTGCGCGCCGCCGAGATGCCGCCGCTCGCGCCCGAGGCGCGCGCCCGCATCGATGCTCTCTATCGATCCCACATCCGTCCACTGGTGCACCAGCGCTGGTGAGCGAGGGGCGGGCCGCTCCGGCCGAAGATCCTGGCGGCGGCGAGGCCCGTCGCCTCGTGCTGGTCTACATCGCGCTGTTCGGCGCGCTCGGCATCCAGCTGCCCTACTGGCCGGTGTGGCTGGCCCACCGCGGGATGGAGCCGGATCAGATCGGCCTCCTCCTCGGCATCCCGACCTGGGCCCGCCTGGCCGCGCCGTGGGCGGGGAGCTGGGCCGACCGGCGCGGCCGCGCCGGCCGCCTGGCCACCGGGCTGGCCGCGGTGGCGCTCGCCTCCTACGCCGCCTTTGCGCTGGTGGACGGGTTCGTGCCGATGCTCCTCCTGTCGGCCGCGCTCGGCCTCGCGCTCGCGCCGATCTCGCCGCTGGTCGACGGCCTCGCGATCAACGCCGCGGCCGCCGGCCGCCTCGACTACGGGCGCGTGCGTGTGTGGGGCTCGGGCGCGTTCGTCATCGCCTCGAGCCTGGGCGGGATGGCGCTGCAGGGCCGCTCACCTGACCTGGTGCTCGACGCGCTCCTCATCGCCTCGGCCGGGCTGGTCGCGGTGACCTGGTGGCTGCCGCGGACGTCGACCAACGTGCTGGTCCCGGCGATCGCACCGGCCAGCGCCGGCGCGGTGCTCGAGCGGCCCCGCCTGCGCGCGTTCCTCGGCGCGGTCGCCTTCATGCAGGGCAGCCACGCGGTGCTGTACGGGTTCGGCACCCGCCACTGGCAGGAGATCGGGCTGGGCGAGTCGGCGATCGGGTGGCTGTGGTCGTGGGGCGTCATCGTCGAGGTCATGCTGTTCGCGGTCGGCCGCCGCCTGGTCGACCGGATCGGCCCCACCGGCATGCTGATCGCCGCCGGGGTGGGCGGGATCGTGCGCTGGCCGCTGCTCGCCTGGGTCGAGTCGCTGTGGGTCATCGCCGCGGTGCAGACGCTGCACGCCGCCACCTTCGCCGCCATGCACCTGGGCGCGATGAGCTGGATCCGCGACTCGATCCCGGCCGCGTCGATGCAGCGGACCACCGCGCTCTACGTCGCGATCGGCAGCGGCGTCGCGCTCGGGACCGGCATGGCGCTGGCCGGCGTGCTCTACGAGCGCTGGGCCGGGGACGCCTACCTGGCCATGGCGGTCTCCTCCGCGCTCGGCCTGGCCTGCGCGCTTCGCCTGGGCGGCCGCGCCCGAGCGTGAGCCCGGCGCGGCCGCCATCGGGTGCGGATCGGTCGGCGACGGCTCAGTCGGTGCAGCCGCCGCTCGGCCCCGCCGTCTGGTCGAGCTCGCCGACCGTGACCCGGCTGCGGTAGGTGAGGCCGTAGCCGAACGCGAACAGCGGGTCGTAGCCCGGGTCGCCCACGTTCACCGCGGTCTGGCAGGCCGAGCGCGGCCACGAGAACGGCAGCGTGCCGGTGAAGTCGAAGTTGACCCGGCCGTTGCGCCGCCGGAACAGCACGTCGGCGACGCCGCCGCCCTCGCTGCCGGGCAGCCACGCGGCCACGAACGCGTCCGACAGGTTGATCTCCGCGCTGGTGTAGAGCACGCGCCCGGACAGGAGCACGGTCACCACCGGCACGCCCTGCCCGCTCACCGCCTGCAGCACCGCGCGGTCCTCGGGGTAGCGCAGGCCGTGCTCGAGCGTGCGCCGGGCCAGGTTGGCCGGATCGCGCCAGTTGCCGTCGGTGGTGGCCACGTCGCCGAACACCTCGGCGTAGGGCAGCTCCCCGATCACCGCGATGACCGCGTCGTAGTCGCCGACCTCGACCCCGCTGGCGTCCTCGCTGAAGGTCACGTTGTCGGCGCCGGCGGCGGCCTGGATGCCGGCCAGGATGCTCTGCCCGGCCGGGAAGTCGCTGTTCAGGTTGAACGCGTCGGGCGCGAACGGCGCCGGACCGCCCTGCCAGCTGAGCGTCCAGCCGCCGGTCTGGTTCTGGATGCTGTCGGCCCCCTTGCCGACCACCAGGATCTTGCGATCGCGGCGGAGCGGCAGCACCCGGCCGTCGTTCTTGAGCAGGACCAGCGACTCGCGCACCGCGCGCCGGGCCAGCTCGTGATCGACCAGCGCGTCGGCGTCGCCGGCCAGCTGCCGCTCCGACGGGCGCGGCAGCTCGAACAGCCCGGCGCGCAGCTTCACCCGCAGGATCCGGGTCACCGCGTCGTCGATGCGCGACATCGGGATGAGCCCGCCCTCGACGTCGGCGATGGTGCTGGCGATGAAGTCCTCCCAGTCGAACGGCACCATGAAGAGGTCGATGCCGGCGTTGATCGCCTGCGGGCAATGGCTGTTGGTGCAGCCGGTCACGGAGCCGATCGCGTTCCAGTCCGACACCACCATGCCGTCGAAGCCGATCTTGTTCTTGATCACCTCGTCGACCAGGTACTGGTCGCCGGCCATCTCGCCCCCCTCCGGCGTGCCGAAGAAGCCGACCATCACGGTCTGGGCGCCGGCCCCGAGCGCGCCGTAGTAGCCCTGGCCGTGGATGTTGATGAGCTCGTCCTCGGGCGCGGACACCACGCCCTGATCGATGCCGCGGTCGGAGCCGCCGTCGGCCACGTAGTGCTTGGCGGTGCTGATGATGCCGCTGAACGAGGTGCGCCCGTGGTCGACGTCCATGATGCCTTCGGTCATCGCCTCGGCGAACGCGCGCACCACCGCCGGGTCCTCGGACCAGGACTCGTAGGTGCGGCCCCAGCGGTCGTCGCGCACCACCGCCAGGCAGGGGCTGAAGGTCCAGTCGAGGCCGATCGCGCGGACCGCTCGCCGGGTCGCGTCGCCGATGTCGTGCACCAGGCAGGTGTCACGGGTGGCGCCGAGCCCGATGTTGTGGGGGAAGACGGTCGCGCCGAACACGTTGGCGTTGCCGTGGACCGCGTCGATGCCCCAGAAGGCGGGGATCCTGACCGACTCGGTGCCGCCGTGGCGGCGCGGGACCTCGATGACCGGCGACGCCTCCCACACCGCGTCGGCGATCGCGACCCAGTCGGTCACCGCGGCGTGCTTGTCGAACGCGGGCCACGAGCCGCCGCCGGTCAGCACCGAGCCGATGGCCAGCTCGGTGATCCGCTCGACGTGGTAGGTCCCGGTCGCCTCATCCCACAGACTGGGGACCTCCAGCTGTGTCATCTGGCCCACCTTCTGCTCGAGGGTCATGGCGCCGACGACGCGCGCGATCCACTTCTCCTGATCCGAGTCCCTCCGGATGCGGCTGTGCACGCGCGGCCAGTCGGCGTAGCTCGGCACCGACGGGATGCGACGACAGTGGTCTCTCCCGCCGGGGCAGGCCGAACCGGAGTCGCGCTCCAGCGCGGCGGTCGAATCGCCGGTCCCGTCGAGCTCTTCCGACGAGATCGCGGAGTCCTCGGGCGAGCACGCCGCGAGCGCGAGCGCGGCGAGCGCCGCGCCCATGACTGTCCAACGAGCCTCTCTGGCCTTCATGGTCTTCCCCTCCCGGGCAAGAGCGATGACTCGCTCCCGAGCATCGAGGCGCAGAGTTGCCGGCAACCCGATGCTGGGGCCGATCGCTGGGTGCGATGTAATCGACCGGCTCGGGCTTGGCAAGCTGCTTGGTCCGCGCGAGCGCGCGTTCGTCGACGGGCGGCGCATCGACGTCGCCCGGGAGCGAGCTCTGCCCGGCGCGAAATGGTTATCCTCGTCGCCATGACCACCCCCGCCGAAGGACGCATCACGACCGAGACTCGCGGTCACCTCTTCCTCATGGGCATCGACCGCGCGCACAAGCGCAACGCGTTCGGGCCCGAGCTCCTGCGCGGCCTGTCCGACGCGTACCGCGCGCTCGAGGACGACGACCAGCTGCGCTGCGGCGTCGTCTTCGCCCACGGCGATCACTTCACCGGCGGGCTCGACCTGGCCGCGGTCGGTCCGCTCATCGCGAGCGGCGAGAAGCTCGCCCCGGCCGGCGCGATCGATCCGTGGGGCGTGTCCGGGCCGCCGGTGTCCAAGCCGGTGGTGGTGGCGGTGCGCGGCCTGTGCCTGACGCTCGGGATCGAGCTCATCCTGGCGTCGGACGTGTGCGTGGCGGCGAGCGACGCGCGCTTCGCGCAGATCGAGATCAAGCGCGGCATCTTCCCGTTCGGCGGGGCCACCTTGCGCATGCCCCAGCGGCTCGGCTGGGGCAACGCGATGCGCTACCTCCTGACCGGCGACGAGTTCGACGCCGCCACCGCGCTCCGCATCGGCCTGGTCCAGGAGGTGGTCGATCCCGGCCAGGATCTCGATCGCGCGGTCGCCATCGCCGATCGCATCGCCCAGCAGGCGCCGCTCGGGGTGCGCGCGACGCTGCACAACGCGCGGGTCGCGGTCGACCGCGGCCCCGCCGCGGCGATCGAGGACCTCCGCCCGACCCTCGGCAAGCTTCTCGCCTCCGACGACGCCCGCGAGGGCATGATGTCCTTCGTCGAGCGCCGGGCCGGTCGCTTCACCGGCCGGTAGCGCGAGGCTCCTCTCCGTAACGTATGAGGTGACGACCGCCCCGTCGGCCGAGGGAGGGGCCGGCGAAGCGGTCGCCCCGTGGTCAGCTCAGAAGGGGTACACCGAGCTCGCGCCGGCGCGGTCGGTGTCGGTCAGCACCAGGTCGCCGCCCTGGGTCCCGTTGCACTGCGGGTAGTGCATGACCGAGCTCGAGTCGTAGCCGGTCAGCGGGCGCCAGTTGTTATCCTCGAAGCACGTGCCCGCCTCGGGCCGGGTGTGCTCGTGGCGGAAGCCGATCGTGTGGCCGGTCTCGTGGCGCAGGACGCCGGTCAGGGTCCACGGCGGGATCGGGCCGAACGAGGTGCAGTCGACCAGGATGTTGCGGGTCTGGCGCGACTGGCTGGGGAAGAACGCGCGGGCCAGGAACTGCCCCGAGCAGACCCGGCCGACGTCGAAGGTCACGTTCGGATTGAAGGCGTCGCAGGCGCCGTCCTGTGACGAGTCGTGGACCAGGCTGATGTTGGCCGTCGCCTCCCACTCCGCCGTGGCGGCGTCCATCGACGCGACCACCGCGTTGTACTCGTCGGGCGAGAAGGCCTGGCCGCCCGACGCGGCGACGCAGTAGGTCAGCGTCGAGCCGTTGGGCCACAGATCGTCGAAGCCTCCGACGGTGTTCACCGCCAGCCCGTGCTGGCTCTCGCCGATGCCGTCATCGTCGAACGACTTGCGGTAGTCGAGATAGTAGTCGTGGAGCCGGTCCAGGTTCTCGGCCGGCATGTCACCGTCGACGACGTACGACCCGCTCGGCTCCTGGTATGCCTGGGCCTGGAACTCCTCCCACGTGAGCGGTTGCTGTTCGTCCTCGCCCGAGCAGGCGACCGTGGCGAACATCAAACCAGCAATCCATACCGCGGAGAACTTCATGATCCCCTCCTCACGACCGGCGAACGTGCCGGCGGCGGAGATGGCTGCAACCGGTGTACCGGCGGTGTGGCGCGCCGGAAACGACTGTGATCAGCGCACGCGGTGAACCGGACGGGGGAACCCTGGTTCCCACTCGAAGCGCAATCCCCGCCATCGGCGTATCGAACGGGAAACGAGCAGCATTCCGGCCATTCGCGATGAATGGCTGTCGCGCTGAATGCCTGTCGTGCTGAATGCCTGTCTCGACGCGAGCCCGACTCGGTGAATTGCCGGCGACGGGGCGCCCCCGCGGCCCGTCAGAAGGTGACCGCGTCCTCGCACAGGTTGCCGGCGTGATCGCTCAGCGCGAAGACCAGCTCCTGCGGCGCGCCGGGCGGATCCAGGACGATCGTGGTCGCCGCGCTGCTCTCGCCGGCGTCGTCGACCGCGCTGCCGTCGATGAGCTCGCCCTGCACCGCGAACGTCGCCGCCTCGCCGGCCACGTCGGGCGCGGTCGATCGCCCGCGCAGCGCGATCTGCACGCCGTCGATCCCCGGATCGAGATCGTCCGCCGCGGTCACTCGCGCGGCCGGGTCGACCAGCTCGCAGTCCGGCGCCACGGTGTCGACCAGCAGGCGGGCGGTGCGCGACGACGGGCGCAGCCCGGCCGGCTCCCACACGCACACCGCGCGCAGCGCATGCTCGCCCTCGCCGAGGGTGACCGGGAAGCTGGCGCGGAGGTCGTCGCCACTCTCCTCCTCGAAGATCTGCTGCTCGCCGGTGGCCGGATCGAGCGCGAACAGGGTCACCGTCATGTCGGGCCGGCCGGCGTCGATCGAGACCTGGAGCTGCACGCCGGGCTGGTCCGGATCGCCGTCGTGCTCGGCGCGCAACACCGACAGCGGCGCGAGGTCGTCGACCACGGCCGGCTCGACCCCGAGGTCGAGATCGCAGCGCGGGAAGCCGAGCCCGTCCCACACGTACGGCGTGCGCAGCGAGCGGACGTCGCCGCACTCGTTGTGCGCGTTCACCTCGAAGGTGACCCGGCCGAACGGCACGTTCACGTCGGTGAACAGGACGTCGCCGTCCTCGTCGGCCACCGCCGGCTGCGGGTGGGCGACCGGATCGCCCTCCTCGCCCTGCACGGTCAGAAACACGCTGGTCCCGGGCAGGAGCGAGCTGCGCAGCTCGAGGTCGATCTGCAGCCCATCGTCCGGGCTGGTGTCGAGGCGCGGGTCGATGTCGAAGAACGGCCACACGACGCGAGCGCGGTCGCACAGCAGCGAGGGCTCTTCCTGACAGCCAGCCGCGCCGACCGCGGCCACCGCCAGCGCGAACATCACGACCACCGCGCTCGACCGCACCGGGCGCGGTCCACGGTCCAGGCGATCCATCGCGACCGAAGATAGCGCGGGCGACCGCCGGCGGCCGACCGGCCGGCTGATATATTCACGCCTGCGGTGGAAAAGCTCCCCGTCATCGCGCAGGCCGCCGCCCCCGGTGGTGCCGCGGGCGCTGGCGCGAACGCCACCGGCGACGACAGCCGCGAGGAGATGCGCTCGTCGCTGCAGCGCCGGGTGTCCGGCTTCGGCGGGATGATGGCGGCGCTGTTCGGGATGTTCCTCGCCTGGCGCTTGCTCGGCGCCGTGCTCGGCGACGGCAGCCCGACCCAGGCGTTCCTTCCGTGGCAGGCCCTCGGCGTGGCCGCGTTCGCCGCGGTGTGGCTGCTCTGTCGCGGGCGGGCGCGGTCGGTCCGCGCCATCCGCGTGATCGAGGAGTCGGGGCTGTTCCTCGGCTGCTTCGCCACGATGATGATGAGCTTCCACGTGCCGTACGAGGTGCGGCCCGACTACATCCTCATCCTCTCGCTGACGTACACGCTCATCGCGCGATCGATCCTGGTGCCGAGCCCGGCCCGTCTCACCCTCGCGCTCGGCCTGGTGATCGGTGCCGGCCTGGTCGCCAGCGTGTACTTCCTCCACCGCTGGAACCACGACCCGCGCGTCTACACGCCCGCGGCCAGCCCGCTCCTGCGCGCGTCGGCCGAGGTGATGGCGCGCCGCAACCTGCCGGTGGTCGGGCTGTGGTGGACCGCATCGGTCGCCATCGCCACCGCCACGTCGCGGGTGATCTACGGCCTGCGCGCCGAGGTGCGCGACGCCCGCCGGCTCGGCCAGTACACGCTGCTGGAGAAGCTCGGCGAGGGCGGCATGGGCGTGGTCTACCGGGCCAGCCACGCGATGCTGCGCCGGCCGACCGCGGTGAAGCTCCTGCAGCCGTCGCGGCACGGGGCGGACAGCCTGGCCCGCTTCGAGCGCGAGGTGCAGCTGACCGCCGCCCTCACCCACCCCAACACCATCCGCATCTTCGACTACGGGCGCACGCCGGACGGCGTCTTCTACTACGCGATGGAGTACCTCGAGGGGGCCAGCCTGGCCGACGTGGTCGCGCTGACCGGGCCGATGCCGGCCGGGCGCGTCATCCACCTCCTCGAGCAGGTGGCCGGCGCGCTGGCCGAGGCCCACCGGATCGGGCTCATCCACCGCGACATCAAGCCGGCCAACATCTTCCTGACCGAGCAGGGCGGGCTGCCCGACGTGGCCAAGGTGCTCGACTTCGGCCTGGTCAAGCAGATCGGCGCGGTCGCCGGCGACGCCGCCACCCAGCCGGCGCTGACCCAGGTCGACGGCGTGGCCGGCACGCCGCTCTACATGGCCCCCGAGGCGATCACCGCGCCGGAGCTGGTCGACGCGCGGACCGATCTCTACGCGCTGGGCGCGGTCGGCTACTTCCTGGTCACCGGCTGCGAGGTGTTCACCGGGCGCAGCGTGCTCGAGGTGTGCGGCCACCACCTGCACACGCCGCCGGTGCCGCCGTCGGAGCGGCTGGGCGCGCCGGTGCCGGCCGACCTCGAGGCGCTCCTGCTCGCCTGCCTCGACAAGGTCCCGTCCAGCCGACCGACCGACGCGCGCTCGCTCCAGCGCGCGCTGCGCGCCTGCCGCGACGCCGGCAGCTGGACCGAGGAGGACGCCCGCCGCTGGCTCGACGACCACCGCGCGCGCCTCGGCGACCGCCAGGCCCGCACGGAGGTCGAGATCGCCGCCACCGTCGATGTCGATCTCGCGGTGCGCACGCCGGCGCGGCCCGGCCTGCCGGATCGCCGGGCCGGCTGAGCCAGGCGCGCGCGGCGGCGTTATGCTGGGCGAACCTCGAGAAGGGAGGACGCAGATGGCACAGGCCAGGCGCGCCGGGTTCCGGCTCGGCATCTATGTTTTCAAGGACGCGGAGGTGGTCGACTTCGCCGCGCCGCACGGTGTCTTCTCGGTCGCGCGGCGGTTCGACCCCGAGCTCGACGCCTTCCTCGTCGCCGACGCGATGCGCCCGGTCCAGGCGCAGGCCGGCTTCACCGTCCAGCCCAACTACAGCTTCCTCGACCAGCCGGCGATGGACGCGTTCCTCATCCCGGGCGGCTTCGGAACCCGCCAGGAGCTGTACAACCGCCGCCTGCACTGGTTCATCCGCCAGCTGCCCGAGGAGACACTCCTGGTCAGCGTGTGCACCGGCTCGTGGATCTACGGCGCCATGGGGCTCCTCGACGGGCTGGCCGCCACCAACCGGAAGGAGCCGGACCGGCTGGAGGCCTCGGCGGCGGGCAAGGTGCCGATCGATCGCCTGGCCGACATCGCGCCGCGCTGCAAGATCAGCCGCGCGCGGGTGGTCGACGCCGGCCGGTTCATCACCGGCGGCGGCATCGCGTCCGGCATGGAGGTCGGCTTCCACCTGCTCCGCCGGGCCGGCTACGACGAGACGTTCGTGTCGGAGGTCGCGCGCGTGATGGAGTACTCGGCCGCGTACGAGCTCTACCGCACCGACCTCGAGCTCGCCCACTGACCTCAGCGGGCGGCGCCGGCGCGGACCAGCTTGAAGATCGCGCCGTCGAGCGAGACCAGGTAGAGCTCGCCGGCGGCGTCGTGGCCGAACGACGCGAGGGTCGACAGGCGGTAGCCCGGGTCGAGCACCGGCTTCCAGTCGCGGTGCTCGGTCGCCCCGCCCTGGCGCGTCCAGCGGAAGCTGCGCACCAGCGCCGTGCAGTAGTCGGCGTAGAAGTAGACCCCGACCAGCTCGGGTAGCGCGCGCCCGCGGTACACCTCGCCGCCGGTGACCGAGCAGCCGGCCCGGTGGTGGTACTCGACCGCCGGCGGCACGAACCGGTCGAGGTTGCACCGGCGACCGCGATAGCAGTGGTCGCCCTCGGCCTCGCTCCAGCCCAGGTTCGCGCCGACGAGATCGGCCCGCGCCACCACGTCGATCTCCTCCCACGCGTCCTGCCCGACGTCGCCGATGTAGAGGTCGCCGGTGGTGTCGAACCAGTATCGCCACGGATTGCGCAGGCCGATCATCACCACCTCGGGCGCCGGCGAGCGGGCACCGACGTCGATGCGCAGCATCTTGGCCAGCAGCTTCTTGCGGTCCTGGCCGGCGCGGAGCGGATCGCCGGCCGACCCGCCGTCGCCGGTCCCGATCCACAGCATGCCGTCGGGCCCGAATTCCAGCCCGCCGCCGTTGTGGTTGGCGTAGGGCTGGTCGAGGTGGAAGAGGAGGCGGGCGGAGGCCGGGTCGGCCCGGTCCGGATCCGCGCGCGACACCCGGTACTCGACGACCCGCGTGTCGCCGGAGCGGTCGGTGTAGTTGACGAAGAAGCGCCCGCTGCGGGCGTAGTCCGGGTGAAACGCGAGCCCGAGCAGCCCACGCTCCTCGTGGTCACGGCTGACCAGCGAGCCGAGGTCGAGGAACGGCGCCGGCGAGACGGTTCCGCCGCGCAGGAGGAGCACCCGGCCGCCTCGCTCGACCACGAACAGCCGGCCCGAGCGGTCGCCCGGCGCCACCTCCAGCGCGAGCGGGTGATCCAGCCCGTTCACCACCCGCTCGAGCCTGACCAGTCGCGCCAGCCCGGGCGGCACCACCTCGACCCGCCTGACGGTGGCCGGATGACCTCGCCGCGGCCGCGCGGCCGACGATGCAGATCCGTCGCCCGAGGTGAGCGTCGGGTCGCCGGGGTCGCCGGGATCGTCCCCGGCCGGCGGATCGGCCCCGCCGCCCGGCTCACCGCGCGAGCAGGCCAGCCCGACGGTGACCGCGACCGCCAGCAGCGCGCGTCGGGCGACCGTCATGCGCGGAGACAGCCCTCTCGCTCCAGCCATACCCACATGAAGACGGCCAGGCCGCCCGACCGTTAGCCGGGCATCGCGGCAATGACCCCGTCGGTGAACGCCCGTGTGTCGGCCTTGCCGCCCAGGTCGCCGGTCCGGGTCGCGTCGCTGGCCAGCGCGGTGTAGACGCCGTGTCGGAGCCGGTCGCCCGCCGCGGTCTGGCCGACGTGATCGAGCAGCATCGCGGCCGACATCATGAGCGCGCTCGGGTTGGCGATGCCCTGGCCGGCGATGTCCGGGGCGGTCCCGTGCACCGCCTCGAAGATGGCGCAGCCGCCCTCGCCGAAGTTGGCGGCCGGCGCGACGCCGAGCCCGCCGACCAGCCCGGCCGCCAGGTCGCTGAGGATGTCACCGAACAGGTTCATGGTCACGATGACGTCGAACTGCGACGGGCGCGTCACCATCTTCATCGCCGTCGCGTCCACGATCATCTCGCCGAACTCGATGTCCGGGTAGCTCGACGCCATCTGGCGGCCGACGTCGAGGAAGAGCCCGTTCGACATCTTGAGGATGTTGGCCTTGTGGACCAGGGTGACCTTCTTGCGCCCGTAGCGGCGGGCGTACTCGAACGCGTACTTCACGATCCGCTCCGAGCCGAACCGGGTGATGACCGCGATCGACTCGGCGGCGGTGCGGCGCGAGTCGACGTAGTGCTCGATGCCGGCGTAGATGTCCTCGGTGTTCTCGCGGACGATCACCATGTCCACGTCGGTGAAGTGAGTCGGCACGCCGGCCAGCGTGCGCGCCGGCCGCACGTTGGCGTAGAGGTCGAAGTGCTGGCGCAGGGTGACGTTGACCGATCGAAACCCTCCTCCGAGCGGAGTGCCGAGCGGCCCCTTCAGCGCCAGCCCGGTGGCGGTGATCGAGTCGATGGTGCGCTGGGGCAGCGGGTCCTTCTCGCTCTCCACCGCCGCCATCCCGGCCGGCACCGGCTGCCACTCGAGCGTGCCGCCGGCCGCCTCGACCGCGCGCAGGGTCGCCCGCGTGATCTCCGGCCCGATGCCGTCCCCCTCGATGAGCGAGACCACCGGCCGCTCCGACCACGCGGCCCGCGGCAACTTCATCGTCTGATCGGGCGCGCTCATCGCGGCACCTCGGCCCGTCGGATCGGCGCGGTATCGACGACGATCTGGTCGCCGTCGACCCACGCTCGATAGGTCACAAGGCAGTTCTCGCTCGACATCTCATGGACTCCCGTCTCGGCGTCGAATCGCCATCCGTGCTGGGCACAGACGATCGAGCCGCGAAGAATCATCCCGTCCGCCAGGTCGGCGCCCTGGTGCAGGCAGCGCCGCTGCGCCGCTCGCACCCGCCCATCCACCCAGTACACGATCATCTCCACGCTGCCCGCCCGGACCGGCAGGAGCTGCCCCGGAGCCAGCTCCGAGACCTTGGCGACCGCGTGCTGTTCGCTCACGACTGGATCTCGTACTCTTTGATCTTGTTGTAGATCGACGCGCGGCTGATGCCCAGGAGCGCCGCGGCCTTTGTCGGCGATCCGCCGGCCTCGTCGAGCGCGTCGAGGATGGCCTGGCGCTCGACGGCGCGCACCGCGTGGTCGACCATTCCCTTGAGCGAGCGCCCCGCCCCGGGGGATGCCCCCCCGCCCGCCTCCCCGCCCGGCCCGAACCAGCTGCGCCCCGGGCCCGCGCCCGCGCCGCGCCCGCCGTCGGCGCTCGACGGTGCGCTGAGCCCGGCCAGGTCCAGGTCCTCGCTGCGGATGACCTCGCCATCGCACAGGATCGCCGCGCGCGACAGCACGTTCTCCAGCTCGCGGATGTTGCCCGGCCACGCGTAGGCCGACAGCCGCGCCATCGCCCCGGACGCGATGCGGGTCGGGTAGCGGCCGGCGTCGCCCGCCGAGGTCTTGGCCGCGCCGGCCCGCCGGGCCAGGATGTGCGCGGTCAGCAGCGGGATGTCCTCGCGCCGCTCGCGCAGGGGCGGCACCTGGATCGGCACCACCGCCAGGCGCCAGTACAGGTCCTCGCGGAACTCGCCGCGCCCGACCATCGCCTTCAGGTCCTTGTTGGTGGCGGCCACCACGCGCACGTCCACCTTGACCACCTGGTCGCCGCCGACCGGCTTGATCTCGCGCTCCTGCAGCACGCGCAGCAGCTTGTTCTGCACCGCCGGCGCGATGTCGCCGATCTCGTCGAGGAAGATGGTGCCGCCGTGGGCCTCGCGGAACAGGCCGCGCCGCGCCTTGACCGCGCCGGTGAACGCGCCCTTCTCGTGGCCGAACAGCTCGGCCTCGAGCAGCGACGGGGCCAGCGCCGAGCAGTCGAACGCGACGAACGGCCGCTCCGAGCGCGGCCCGAGCCGGTGCAGGGTGCGGGCGAGCAGCTCCTTGCCGGTGCCGCTCTCGCCGACGATGAGCACGGTCGCGTCGGAGGCGGCCACCCGCTCGGCCAGCGAGAGGAGCTGCTTCATCGGCTGCGAGTCGCCGACCAGCTGGCCCAGCCCGCGGGCCCGCTCGACCTCGGAGCGGAGCCGGCGCACCTCGCGGGTCAGGCTGCCGCGCTCGGCCGCGCGATCGACCGCGCCGCGCAGCTCGGCCGAGCCGACCGTCTTGCGCAGGTAGTCGTGCGCGCCGGACCGCATCGCGGCGACCGCCTTCTCGACCCGCGCGTCGGCCGAGAACAGGATGAGCGACAGGTCGGGCGCGATCCGCCGGATGCGGCCGATGAGGTCGCCGCCGCCGTCGGGCAGGTCCTCGTCGATGAGCACCGCGTCGTAGGGGGCGTCGTGGATGAGCGCCAGCGCCTGGCCGGCGTCGCGGGCGCCATCCACCTGGTACTCGTCGCCGAGCAGGAGCGCGATGAGGCGGTGGATCTGCCGCTCGCGGTCGACCATGAGCACGCGGCGGAGCGGCCCCTGGGCCCCGGCCTTGGCCGGGGTCGGCCCGCGCGCGGCCGCCGCCCCGTCGGTGACGGCGACGCCCCCGGCCGCGCCATCCGCCGCGCCATCCGCCGCGCCGTCCGTCACCGCGCCGTCGGCCGCCGCGCCGTCGGCCCGCTCCGGGGGCCTCGCTCCGGTCACGCGGCCTCCTCCGGGCTCGCGCCCCGCCCGCCCTCGAGCTGCGGCAGCCGGACCCGCGCCTGGGTCCCGCTCCCCTCGCGCGACTCGTAGGTCAAGGATCCGCCGTGCTCCTCGGCGATCCGCATGCAGATGCCGACCCCGAGCCCCGACCCGCGGTCGCCGCGCGTGGTGAAGAACGGCTGGCCCAGCCGGGCCAGCACCGCCGGCGACATCCCGACCCCGTGGTCCGTCACGGTCAGCATCAGCTCGCCGGTTCCGGGGTCGACATCGAGCTCGACCTCGATCGCGTCGCCCGGCCGGGTGGCCAGCACCGCGTTCGACACCAGGTTGATCACCACCTGCGAGAACTTCTCCCGGTGGAGCGCGGCCAGCGGGCGCGCGCGGTAGCGCTTGACCAGGTTGCGCGCCCGCACGTCGCGGTCGTAGCGCAGGATGGCGAGCGCCTCGTCCACCACCGCCATCACGTCGGCCGGCTCGCGGGCCAGCTCGCCGGAGTCGCCGCGCCGGCGCGGCTCGGCCACGAAGTCGCGGATCTGGTCGACCATCGCGCACAGCCGCTTGTGCGCGTTGACGATGACGTCGCACAGCTCCATCAGCTCCGGGTCGAAGCCGACCCGGGTGCGTATCGCCTCGGCGTAGCCGACCAGGGCCAGCTGGCTGGTGATCTCGTGGGCGACGCCGGTCAGCACCCGTCCGACCGCGGCGAGCTGCTCGGCCTCGACCAGCCGCTCGGTCGCGGTGGCCAGCTCGCTCGAGGTCACTTCCAGGCGCGCGGTGGTCCGCTCGACCTGCGCCCGCGACGCGTGCAGCGCCCGGTCCCGCTGCTCGAGCGTCGCCTCGGCCGCCGCCAGCCCGCGGGCCAGCTCGCGCCGCTCCAGCCCGGCGCGCAGCCGCGGCAGGAGCTCGCGCGCCTCGAACGGCTTGTGCACGTGGCGGAGCGGCCCGACCCGGCTGAGCGCCGCCGCGGTCGCGTCCGGATCGCGCGCGCTGGTGACCGCGATCGTCACCAGATCTGGATCATCGCGCGTCATCCCCTCCACCATGTCGATGCCGCCAGCGTCGCCGAGGGTCACCTCGACCAGGACGGCATCGGGTGCGCGGATCTCGGCCGCCGCGCGCAGGTCGCCCAGCCGGGTGAAGCTGGCGACCTCGAGGTCGCTCTCCTGACCGAGCAGGATCGCCGCGCTCCGGGCCGCCAGCGGGTCGTCGTCGAGCACGTAGACCAGCGCCACGGCGGTTCTCTACCATCCAGCGCGGTGGACGTCCACCCACGTGGAATCCGTCCATTCAGCTGGACGAGCGGCCATCCAACCGGCTGAAACAAATCGAATCGTCCGGGGAACGGCTCTTGCTGTTCCAGGCGGGTAGACGAACCAGGAGGTGCTCATGGGAACGCTGAAGACGCTCGCGCTATCCCCCGACCTGGGAGAGAGGGAACGGCAGTACATCTTCTCCGTCGCCATGAAGTACCTGAAGGACGAGGACGCCGCCGAGGACGTGACCCAGGACGCCATGCTCCTCGCCCACCGCCACCGCGACGGCTTCCGAGGTGACTCTCGCTTCTCGACCTGGCTGTACCGGGTCGCCGCCACCACCGCCCTCATGTACCTGCGCCACAGGCGGCGCAAGTGGCGCGAGGTGTCCGCCGCGGCCCGCCCCGACGAGGAGCACAGCGCGACGTCCGCCCCCGCGACCGAGCACGTCGACCCGACCACCGGCGCCGACGAGCGAGTCGCCGCCTGCGAGGGGGTCGCGCTGCTCGACCGCCGCCTGCGCGCCATGGGCGACCGCTACCGCGACGTCTTCTGGCTCCGGTTCGCGGGTGGCTACAGCGAGGCGGAGATCGCCGAGCTCCTCGGGGTCCAGGTGTCGACGGTGAAGACCCGCACTCACCGGGCCCGCAAGGCGCTCCACGATGCCCTGGATCCGGAGCTGGGCGCCATCGCCGCGTGAGCCGGAAGACTTGATAGACTAGGCCTCATGGCGCCCTTGAAGAAGACCGGCGGCTCGCCCGCCGGGGCTCAGTACCGCACGCTCTCCGGCATCCCGCTCAAGGCTCTCTACCGGCCGGAAGATCTGGAGCAGGCGGGCTGGCGCTACGAGGAGCAGCTCGGCGACCCCGGTCAGTTCCCGTACACCCGCGGTCCCCACGCGACCATGTACCGGGGCAAGCCGTGGACGATGCGCATGTTCGCCGGCTTCGGCACGCCCGAGGACACCAACTCGCGCTTCAAGTTCCTGCTCGACGCCGGCCAGACCGGGCTCAGCACCGCGTTCGACATGCCGACCCTCATGGGCTACGACCCCGACCACGAGCGCTCGCTCGGCGAGGTCGGGCGCGAGGGGGTCTCGGTCGCGTCGCTCGACGACATGCGGCGGCTGTTCGCCGACATCCCGCTCGACAAGGTCTCCACCTCGATGACCATCAACGCGCCGGCGGCGGTGCTGCTGGCGTTCTACGTCGCCATCGCCGAGGAGCAGGGGGTGGCGCCGGCCCAGCTGCGCGGCACCCTGCAGAACGACATGCTGAAGGAGTTCATCGCGCAGAAGGAGTGGATCTCGCCGATCCGCGCCCACATGCGGGTCATCCGCGACATGCTCACCTACTGCACGCGCGAGCTGCCGCAGTGGAACACGATCTCGATCAGCGGCTATCACATCCGCGAGGCCGGGGCGACCGCGGTCCAGGAGCTCGCCTTCACCCTGGCCGACGGGCTCGGCTACGTCCAGCTCGGCATCGACGCCGGGCTGTCGGTCGACGAGTTCGCGCCGCGGCTGTCGTTCTTCTTCGACGTGCACAACGACTTCTTCGAGGAGATCGCCAAGTTCCGCGCCGCCCGCCGCATGTGGGCCCGGCTCATGCGCGATCGCTTCAAGGCGGAGAACCCGCGCTCCTGGCTGCTCCGCACCCACGCGCAGACCGCCGGGGTGTCGCTCATGGCCCAGCAGCCGCTCAACAACATGGTGCGCACGGCCATGCAGGCGCTGGCCGCCGTGCTGGGCGGGACCCAGTCGCTCCACACCAACTCGTACGACGAGACCTACGCGCTGCCCACCGAGGAGGCGGCCACCCTGGCGCTGAGGACCCAGCAGATCATCGCCGAGGAGAGCGGGGTGTCGGCGGTGGCCGATCCGCTGGGCGGCTCCTACTTCATCGAGGCGCTGACCGACCGCATCGAGGCCGAGGCGATGGCGTACATCGAGAAGATCGACGCCATGGGTGGGATCGTGAAGGCGGTCGAGGAGGGCTATCCGCAGCGCGAGATCGCGCGCTCGGCGTACGACTTCCAGCGCCAGGTCGACTCGGGCGAGAAGGTGATCGTCGGGGTCAACCGCTACCAGCAGGACGAGGACGGCGATCCGATTCCGACGCTCAAGATCGACATCGAGACCGAGCAGCGGCAGAAGGACCGGCTGCGCGGCGAGCGCGAGAAGCGCGACGCGGCAAAGGCCGAGCGGTGCCTGGCCGCGGTGCGCGACGCCTGCCGCAACCCGGCGGTCAGCGTCATGCCGCCGATCGTCGACGCGGTGAAGGCGCACGTCACGCTCGGCGAGATCTGCGACATCTTCCGCGAGGAGTTCGGGGTCCACACCGACCCCGCCTATCTCTAGCAGCAGCGGCGAGCAGGAAAAGAGAAGAAGCCGAGGGCTCCCGATGGAGCCCCCGGCTGCCCCGAATCGCTGCGATGCGCCCACGGGGGGGGTTGTGGACGCACGCGAGACAGGTCGCTTTTCGCGGCGACCGGGGCCTTTCAAACTGTCGAGAGAGAGGTCGCCCTCCCCTCGCCCATCCATTCACGTGTCGTGCCATTTGGTGACGAACCATAAGTACTCAAAGATACAGTTCCACGATATGTAGAACCGAGAAGACAGATATTGCCGCTGGTTGCTCGAGACCCCACCAGTGGGGTCCCCCGGCTCCGGCGACGCCGCGCTGGCCCAGGATCGGCGACCTACGGGGCCGGGCGCGAGAGCGCTTCCTGGATGGCCGCGTCGAGGTCGCGCTCGAGCGAGGCGGCCCCGGCATAGCGCCGGTGGACGCTGGCGATCGATCCGTCCCGCGCGATGACGACCAGGTGCGGGATCGTGGCGACCCCGTAGCGATCGGCGACCGCGCCGTCGTCGGCCAGCAGCGTCGCGCGCGGGGCCAGGTCGTCGACCAGCCGGCGCGCCTCGGCCGATCGCTCGGTTCCGTCGCTGCACACCGAGACCAGGGCCACCCCGCCGGCGGCGTGGCGGGCGGTCACCCGCTCGACCACCGGCATCGACTCGCGGCACGGCCGGCACCAGGTCTCCCAGAAGTCGACCACGACCACGCGGCCGCGCAGCGACGCCAGCGACACCCGGTCCGGACCGACCCGACCGTCGTCGCCGATGCGGGGCAGATCGATGGCGGGCGCCGCGCCGCCGGCGCCGATGGGTCGCAGTCGATCCCAGCTGCGCGCGACCGCGATCAGATCGAGCGCGAAGACCAGCGCGATGACCGCGACCACCATGCCGCCGGCCCAGCGGGACCTCGCCCGGCTCGCGGTCTCGCTCACGACGCCCCTCCGCGCGACCGGCGCCGGCGCGCCTGCCGCACCGCCAGCGCCACCAGCGCCCCGCCCCACGCGTAGCCGGCCCAGTTCGCCGCGGTGAGCAGGCCGGGCGAGGCCGCGCCGATCCGGTAAGCCAGCTGCACCACCGCCGGGATCGCGGCCAGCGGCACCGCGGCGACGCAGGCCAGGTCGAAGTCGGCCGCGGTCGAGCGGCGCCGGCCGGCCAGGACCGTCACCGCCAGCCCGCTGACGATCACGAACAGGAGCGGCGCCATCAGCGCGCCACTCAGATCGGCCAGGAACAGGTGCACGCCGTCCATCGCCGCCCCGTCGGCCACCAGCCACCCGGCCTTGACCAGACGCGGCAGGCTGGTCGCCATGAACCCGGCCAGGATCAGCACCGCGAGGTCGGCGGGCGCGCGCCCGGCGCCGGCGCTGGTCTCCGACGCGGCCAGCGCGCGGGTCGGCGCGACCAGCGCCGCGCCCAGCCGCTCCATCCACCCGCCCTCCCCCGCGCGCTTCACCGGCGCAGGGGCCTCGGCCGGCCCGGCGGCGTTCTCGCCCGGGCGGTGCACTAGCGCTTCCCCGTCGAGCGCTGGGTGGTGAGCTTGCGGGCCTGGGCCGACAGCGCCGACGGGATGCCCCGGGACCGGGCCAGCGCCTCGACGTCCTTCTCGCGCAGGAACGGCAGGAGGCGCATCGCCATCCCGAGCGGGCACTTCGGATTGTTCACCAGCGACAGCTTCACGTTGTAGAGCTTGGTCCAGTCGCGCCGGTTTGCAATGTAGCCGATGACCTCCTCGGCCAGCGTGCTGAGGCCGGCGTACTTGGCGATCTCGGCGTCGGTCATGCCGGGCGACTTGACCGCCGCGATCGCGACGACCTTCTTCGGATCGCGGATCAGGATGGCGCGGTCAAAGGCGTTGCCCAGGATGGCCAGCCGGATCTTCATCGGCACCGGCAGCGCCCAGATCTCGCGCGACTCGGTCGGCTCCGGCGTCGGCGGGGGCGCGTCCGGGTCGACCTCGACGATCTCGCCGCCGCGCTCGCCCTCGTGCTCGGGGCCGAGCCGGGCCGCCCTGGCGAACAGCGCATCCATGTCCTCGTCGGACACTCCCCCGCGATCGCTTCCATGGGCGTAGACCTTGCAGATCTCCTCCCACGCGGTGATTCCGCCCACCCGCACGCCGTTGCGCACCGCCAGCTCGATCACCCGATCGACCGTCGACATGCGCGCGAGTCGGTTGCCGTACATCGCGCTGATGATGGCGGGGCAGCGCAGCAGGCGCTCCTCGTTGACCGCGATGAGGTCGATCTCGTTCTGGCTGGCCCGCCCGGCCAGCGCGACCACCGTCTCGTCGGCGATGGCCGGGTTGCGCAGGACCAGGTCGGTCGCCGCCTCGGCGCCGGGCGCGCCGCCCAGCGCCCACGAGAAGAAGTCGAGCACCCGCGCGTCGATGTCCGGGTCGCTCAGCCCGCCGCGCATCACCGCCTCCGGCAGCTTGCGCACCGACTCGAGCGCCATCTCGCGCAGGCGGAGGTCCTGGTCGAAGCCGAGCTGGTAGAGGAGGCCGAGCAGGTCGCGCGGGCGCTGCACCGGCACCAGCCCGCGCGCCGCCAGCATGCGGGCGGCCGGCGAGCCGAGCGCGCGCTGGGCGTCGGCGCCGAGCTGGCCCGGCTCGAGCGGCGTGCGCGGCAGGGTCACGACGGGCTCCGGTTGCGGTCGAACAGGATCTTGAGCCCGCGCAGGGTCAGGAGGTCGTCGGCCGACTCGATGGTGCGCGACTCGCCGGCGATGAGCGCGGCCAGCCCACCGGTCGCGATGCAGCGCGCTTCGAAGTCGACCTCGGCCCGGATCCGGTCGACCACCGAGTCCACCATCCCGGCGTAGCCGTACACCAGGCCCGACTGCATCGAGGCGATGGTGTTGCGCCCGACCACCTTGCCGGGGCGGGCCAGCTCGACCCGCGGCAGCTTGGCCGCGTGCCGGTAGAGCGCCTCGGCGCTGATCTGCACGCCCGGCGCGATCACGCCGCCCAGGTACTCGCCGCGCGGGCTCACCACGTCCCAGGTGGTGGCGGTGCCGAAGTCGACCACCACGCAGCCGGCCCGCAGCGTCTCGAACGCCGCCACCGCGTTGACGATGCGGTCGGCGCCGACCTCGCGCGGGTTCTCGTACAGGATCGGCATCCCGGTCTTGATGCCGGGCCCGACCACGACCAGCGGGATGTGCAGCCGGCCATCGCACAGGCGGGTGACCTGGTGCAGCGCGGTCGGCACCACCGTCGACACGATGGCGTCGCTCAGCGCCGAGACCTCGAGGCGGTCGCCGGCCAGGAGCCCGCGCAGCAGCACCGCCAGCTCGTCGGCGGTGCGCCGGTCGTTGGTCTCGATCCGGTAGTGGGCGACCAGCTCGTCGCCGCGCCACAAGCCCAGCACGGTGTTGGTGTTGCCGATGTCGATGGCGAGGAGAGATGACACGGACGACTCTCGTGTGTGCACCAGTAGGCGATGGTAGCCGAAACCGAAAGCAGTGTACGATCCGCCCGTGGCGAAGCCATCCTGGCGCTCCCAGTGGCTCTACCCCATGCTCCTCCTGGGGTCCCTGGCCGGCGCCGTGGTGGCGGTGCTGTACGGGATCGACCACTACCTCGACCAGGCCGGCTCGTCCGGGCCGATCGCGCACTACCTCCGCTTCGACAGCGAGGCGGTCTCGAACTCGATCGGCGTCCTGTCCAGCATCATCGCCGCGGTGCTCGGCATCATCATCACGGTCGTGTCGATCGTGGTGCAGCTGGCCGCCACCCGCTACACCCCGGCCATCACCGAGATGTTCTTCCGCACCCGCTCCAACCGGGCGGTGTTCTCGCTCTACATCGTCGGCTGCGTCATGGGGTTCTGGACCGCGTTCGCGGTCAACACCCACTGGGTGCCGCGGGTGAGCCTCATCGCCATGCTGTTCGTGGCCACGCTCGGCTTCCTGCTGATGGGGCCCTACTTCGCGTTCGTGTTCCGCTTCCTGTCGCCGCAGAACGTGGTCGGCCGGATCCAGCGCGACGCCCAGCAGAGTGCGACCGGCGCCGGCCAGCACACCGCCGGCGAGCGGCAGGAGCAGAGCATGCTGCTCACCGAGCAGCTGACCGACATCGCGATCAACTCGGTCAACCAGAAGGACAAGATCATCGCCACCGCCTGCGTCGACTCGCTGCGCGACCTGGCCCTGGCCTACCTCGACGCCAAGTCGGCGCAGAAGCCGGCCTGGTTCGCGCTGGGCCCGGCCATCCGCGGCAACCCGGACTTCGCGTCGATGGCGGCCGACTCGGTCTCGGAGCTGGAGCGGGCTCACACCTGGTTCGAGTTCAAGGTGCTGCGCCAGTACCAGTCGATCTACACCGAGGCGCTCGGCACGATGCGCGACATCAACTACGTCATCGCCATCAACACGCGGCAGCTGGCGGAGCGCGCGCTGGCCCGCAGCCAGCCGGAGGCGCTGCACCTGGCGATCAAGTTCTTCAACACGTTCCTGCGCGCCACGCTCAACCAGAACGACATCCGCACCGCGTACACCATCCTCAACCAGTACCGGATCATGGCCGAGTCGGTGCTGCTGTCCGGCGACGGCGCCACCGCGCTCGGCATCGCCGAGCACATCAAGTACTACGGCCACGTCAGCTACCAGCGGCGCCTGGCCTTCGTGACCGAGACGGTGGCCTACGACCTGGGCGCGCTGTGCGAGGTCGCCCACCAGGCCCGGGCCGGGGTCGAGGCCGCGCTGCTCGACGTCTTCCTGGAGGTCGACCCCAAGACGTCGGAGGGGGCGGTCCAGGAGGCCAGCCTGCGCGGAGTCCGCAAGGCGCAGCTCAAGCTGGCCACCTACTACCTCCTGGTCGGGGCCGAGCCGATGGCGCGGAAGGTCTGGGACGACATGCGCGAGGAGGAGGCGGAGCGGCTGGCGTCGATTCGCGACGAGCTGATGGAGGTCCAATCGAAGGATTTCTGGGAGATTTCCGACCGGGGCGGCAACTTCGACTATCTCCCCCCCGAGCGAAAGGAGAAGCTGCTCATCTTCTTCGGGTGGTTCCGCGAGGTGAGCGGCGAGCTCAAGACGGTATCCTTGGACCCACGCGGCAAATCATGAAGTCCTCCGCCTCCGACACTGCATCCACGCCGCTCGGCGGACCCCCCGCCACACCGCCGCCGGGCCCCACCACCGACGACGCCGACGAGCAGAGCCAGATGTCGGCCCGCATCCTGGTGGTCGATGACGAGAAGGTGATCCGCGAGATCCTGTGCGAGTTCCTCGCCCTCGAGGGCTACGTGGTGCGCGGGGTGGAGGACGGCGAAAAGGCGCTGACCGAGCTGCGCCTGCGCCCGTACCACATGGTCATCTCCGACCTGAAGATGCCCAAGGTGAGCGGCCTCGAGCTGCTCGAGCGCATCACCAGCGAGAAGCTGGACGTCCTGTCGGTCATCATGACCGGCTTCGGCACCGTCGAGACGGCCATCGAGGCGATGAAGAAGGGCGCCTACGACTACATCCTCAAGCCGTTCAAGGTGGAGGAGGTGGTCCACATCGTCCAGCGCGGGCTCGACCGCCAGCGCCTGCAGCAGGAGAACATCCGCCTGCGCGAGGCGCTCACCCTCTACAAGGTCTCCGAGGCGATCGCCACCTCGCTCGACCTCGACAACGTGCTCGACGTGATCCTGCGCGCCACGGTGCACGAGGTGCAGTGCGACGTGGCCACGCTCCACCTGGCCGACCCGACCACCGGGCGCTACGAGGAGCGGATCCGCCTGTGCAGCGACAACTTCCCGGTGAGTGGACCGTCGGTGCCGGCGCCCAACCCGAGCGAGCTGATTCCGCTGTTCCACCGCGGCTCGCCGATCCTGGCCCACGGGGTCAAGGCCAACCGCTTCCTCGACACGATCGGCGGCGGCCCGGGCGGCAGGCCGCTGGTGTCGTACGCGGCGGTGCCTCTGCAAGTTTCCAACCGCGTCATCGGCATGCTGAACGTGTTCTCGTTCACGCGCGGCAAGCAGTTCGACGAGGGCTCGCGCAAGATGCTGGCGATCCTGGCCTCGCGCGCGGCCGCGGCGATCGAGAACGCGCGCCTGTACGACGATCTGGTGGTGAAGAACGAGGCGCTGAGCGCGGCCAACCTGTCGCTGGAGGAGAACTTCCAGCAGACCGTGGCCGGGTTCGCCCAGGCGCTCGAGGAGTCGGACCGCTACACCCGCGGTCACAGCGAGCGGGTCGCTATGTACGCCGAGCTGCTCGCCGCCGGGATCGGGATGCCCGACAGCGAGATCGAGACCGTGGTCAAGGCCGGTCTCATGCACGACATCGGCAAGATCGGCATCCGCTACGAGCTCATCAACAAGCCGGGCAAGCTGTCGCCGGAAGAGGTGAGCATGTTCCGCGAGCACCCGGACAAGGGCCGCCGCATCCTGGCCCCGATCCCGTGCATGCGGCACCTCATCGACGGAGCCTGGTGCCACCACGAGTTCTTCGACGGCGGCGGCTACCCGCGCGGGCTGGGCAAGGACTCCATCCCGCTCATGGGCCGGATCGTGGCGATCGCCGACGCGTACGACGCCATGACCAGCGACCGCGCCTATCGGCGCGCGCTGCGCCACGAGGTGGCGGTGGCCGAGATCGAGCGCTGCGCCGGCACCCAGTTCGACCCCGAGCTGGCCGAGCTGTTCCTCGCCCGGCTCGAGGCGCTGCGCTCCGACGCGCACAAGCGCGGCGAGCACCACCTGGTTCCGCCCTAGCGGCCAGCGCGGGCGCGGGGCGGTGATACGCTGCCGCGATGGCGAACCTGATCGAGCGGCTCGCGCTCCACCGGCCGGAGCTGCGGGCGTGGGCCTGCTACGATCTGGCCAACTCGGCCTTCATCACCGTCGTCATCACGGCGGTGTTCCCGATCTTCTTCGCCCGGATGGTCGCCGCCGACATGGTCGAGGCGACCGCCACGCGCTGGTTCGGGTGGGCCAGCTCGATCTCGCTGGCGGCGATCGCGCTGCTCTCGCCCATCCTCGGCGCGTTCGCCGATCACGCGCCGGTGAAGAAGCGCTTCCTGGCCGCGTTCATGTTGCTCGGCGTGGCCGCGACCGCGGCGCTGGCGTTCACCGGGCGCGGCGACATCACCCTGGCCCTCGTCCTCTTCGGGCTGGGCCAGATCGGCGCCACCGGCAGCTTCGTCTTCTACGACTCGCTGCTTCCCCACGTCGCCCGCGAGGACGAGGTCGACCGGGTGTCGACCGCCGGCTACGCGCTCGGCTACCTAGGCGGCGGCGTGGTGCTCGCGTTACTGCTGCCGCTCACCCTGAAACCGGCCCTGTTCGGCCTGGCCGACGGGGCAGCCGCCAGCCGGGTCGGGTTCGCGCTGGTCGCGGTCTGGTGGCTGGTGTTCTCGATCCCGCTGTTCCGGGTCGTATCCGAGCCGCCGCTCACCCTCGACCGCGAGCGCCCGCGCGGCCTGCGCCTGATCGGCGCCTCGTTTGCCGGCCTCGGCGCCACGTTCCGCGAGCTGCGCCGCTTCCGCCACGCCACCGTGCTCCTGGTCGCCTTCCTCATCTACAACGACGGGGTGGGCACCATCATCAAGATGGCCGTCATCTACGGCGCCGAGCTGGGGCTATCCACGCCGCACATGATCACGGCGGTGCTGATCACCCAGTTCATCGGCATCCCGTTCACGTTCCTGTTCGGGCAGCTGGCCGACCGGCTCGGCACCAAGGCGTCGATCTACGCTGGCCTGGTCGTCTACTGCGCGGTCGCCATCCTCGGCTACTTCATGACCACCGCGCTCCACTTCTACTTGCTCGCGGTGCTGGTCGGCATGGTTCAGGGCGGCGTGCAGGCGCTCAGCCGCTCGCTGTTCTCCACCATGATCCCGCGGGCGCGCTCGTCGGAGATGTTCGCGCTGTTCGGCGTGTTCGAGAAGTTCGCCGGCATCTTCGGCCCGCTCGTGTTCGTCGGCATCCAGGCCCTGACCGGATCGAGCCGCAACGGCATCCTCTCGGTGGTCGGCTTCTTCCTGGTCGGCGGCGCGATCCTGGCCTTCGTCGACGTGAACGAGGGCCGGCGCGCGGCGCGCGCGGCCAACGCCGAGCCGGCCGCGACCTGAGCGCGATCCGCGCGGGACCGCGCAGCCGGCGGAGGGGATGCCCCCGCCGGCGCGGGCGAACGCCTCAGCGGCGGCGCGACTTGATGACGACGCGGCGGTTCTTGGCGCGGTTGCCCGGCTGGTAGGCCGGGTCGTCCATGCCGCGCCCCACCGTCTCGATGCGGGACTCATCGACGCCGTGGTCGACCAGGAACTCCTTGACCGAGCGCGCGCGCGCCTCGCTCAGGATCTGGTTCGGCACCGCCGCGCCGGTGGTGCTGGTGTGCCCCTCGATCATGACTCGCGTACCGCGGTGGCGCTGAAGCCAGCGGGCGCGCTTGATCAGCCTGGTGCGGAAGATGCCGTTTACCTCCGCCGAGCTGCTGCGGAAGAAGACTTCCTCGCTGAACTTCGTCGACCTGCCCGACGGGGCGACGCGGGGCTCCGGCTCTGGCTCCGGCGCCGGCGTGGTCTCGGCCTTGGTGTCGGCCATCGCCACCCGATCGGGGGCCTCGGTGGCGGGGGTCGCGGCCTCGTCGGCCGGCGGCGTCGCCGGGGTGCTCTCGGCGGGCGGCGTCGACGCGGTGGCATCACCCGTCGCGGAGGCGATCGGCGCGCGGCGCGATTCGCCCGAGCTCGCCGCATCGCGCGTCACCGGGCCCACCCGGATCGGGCGACGAGCGACCAGCGTGCGCCGCGGGGTCGGAGCCGCGCGGCGGGCGACGAGCACGCGCTTGGCGCCCGGGGCTCTGACGCTCACCTTGACTCCACATGCCTCGGTCGGCGTGGGGCGTGCCCAGACCACCAGAACAGCAGCGATGACAGCGAGGACAACGCGCAACATGCCTAACTCCTTGGATACAAGATCCGCAAAGTATAGGCGCCCCTTGAAACTCCCGTCAACGCGGACATGTCCGAGCACACAGTTCGAGTCCGCGCGGAAGCTGCAGTCATCACGCGGGTAAGCGGTCGCCCACATTCACTCCTCCTCGTTGTTCCGCGGACCACCATCTGTCGCGCTCGACGAGGACGGACCGGATCGGTGGAGCAGCCAGCGGCGACGGAGGCGTCTCCGGCGCCGGCGCGATCGGCGAGAACATGGTTCCCGTCCGCGGATCCGGCCGCACCGGCCGCGCCTTGACATCGCCGAGCGCGCTCGCCGAGACTCCGGAGCGCTGTGAGCGGCAGGAGACGAGTCCGACTGCCGCGCATTGTCCTGGTCGCGCCGCTCTTTCTCCTGGCTCGCACCGGCGCGGCGGACACGCTGAGCGGCGGCTCGGTCGCGCTCTCGAGCCGGGTGTTCGAGCCGGACGACGACGACGACACCGAGGACGTCGGGATCTCTCTCACCACCCGGCTCGAGGTGAAGTATCGGTCGAGCCCGCTCAGGCTCGGGTTTCGCGGCTTCGCCCGCCTCGACGCGCTCGACGACACCCGCAACGTCTTCGACCTGGAAGAGGCCAACGTGGCCTACGCCATCGGCCCGCTCAACCTGACGGTCGGATCGCAGGTGCTGAACTGGAGCACCACCGAGGCGTTCCACCCGAGCGACATCATGAACAGCCGCAACTTCGACAGCGATCTGGCCAACCCGGAGAAGTACGGCGAGCCGATGGTCGAGCTCCAGCTGCGGTTCCTCCAGGGCTCGCTCAGCGCCTATTACATGCCCATCCGGCCCGAGCCCAATGTGCTTCCGTCCAGCTCGCGGCTGACCTTCCTTCCCGCCGGGGTCGAGCTCGGCGACACGCTTTGGATCAACCGCGACGGCTCACCGTCGGACGACCTGTTCGCCCACCAGGGCGCGCTGCGCCTGGTCCAGACGGTGGGGCCGGCCGACGTCTCCGTCCACCTGGTCGACCACAGCGATCGCAACCAGCCGACGTTCACCTTCGATCCGGAGACCCGGACCGTGCGCCCGACCTTTCACACCGTCACCCAGGCTGGCGTCAGCTACGTGCAGGTGTTCGGCGGCCTGCTGGTCAAGCTGGAGGCGGCGATGCGGACGTTTCGCGCGCCCGACCTGACCGAGGCGCCGCTGGTGACCCCGCAGCGCAACCACGAGGTGATCGCCGCCGGCGTCGAGTACACCTGGACCACCGCCGCGGGACATCAGGCCACGGTCATCGCGGAGGGCGAGGCGATCAACCAGGGCAAGGCCATCCGCGCCCAGCTCGATCCGTTCCAGCGCGACGTGCTGGTCGGCTATCGCCACTTCTTCAACGACGTGAAGGGGCGCGACATCCTGCTCCTCTTCATCGCCGACGCCGATCGCCCCAACGAGTACGTGGCCTCCCTGCAGTACAGCCAGCGCCTGACCGATCAGTGGAACGTGGCCGCGGTCGCGCGCAGCTTCCGCCTGTTCGGCCGCGATGTGAACCAGGCCGAGCTCACCTTGACGAGGAGCTATTGAGCTCGAGGCTCGCCGCCTGCGCCCTGGTCGGCCTGGCCGCGTCGATCCCCGCGGTCGCGCTCGCCGACCAGCCCGGTTCGCCCGCCGCCGCGTCGGCGCAGCCGGCCGGGGGCGCGGCAAGGCCGGGCCAGGCGAAACCCGACCAGCCCGCGGATCAGGCGACCGCCCCTGCCCCGCCGGCTGCCGAGCCCGAGCCGCCGGCCGACGGAGCCAGCGCGGGGGCCGACGAGCTCACCGACGCCGACTTCGGCGTGGTCGGCCCGGATGTGAAGGTGACCGCGGCGGAGCGGCGCGACCTCAGCTGGCTGGATCTCGCGGTCGGCGCGGGCCTGTCCACTCGCAAGCTCGACTTCGAGAGCGCGCCCGGCATGGGCGGGCTCACGCCGCCTCCGTTCAGGAGCGGCACCAGCTGGCGGCTCAGCTCCGCGCTGACGGTTCATCCGTTCGCCTGGAAGGGGCGCAGCGGGGCGCTCGGCGACCTCGGCCTGCTCGCCGAGTACGGCCGGACGATCGCGCGCGCCGACCAGGGCGACGAGCTCTCGCGCGAGTCCCAGCTCTACGTCGGGCTGGGCTACCGGATCCCGGTCGGCACCAGCGAGACCCAGCCCAGCTTCCGCCTCTCGGCCGGTTATCTCCGGCAGGAGGTCCGCATCCTGGACGATTCGGTCGACTTCCCCGACGTCGAGTACCAGGCGCTCGCGATCGGCGCCGACGTGCGCGCCCCGATCGGGACGCCGCGGGCGGCGCTGTGCGCGCGGGCCCGCTACATCGTGGTCGGCACCGCCGGCGACCTGCTCGCAGCGGACACCTACGGCGACGCGCGGGTCGCGGGGCTGGAGCTGGGCGGGTTTCTCGAGGTCCGCCCGCTCGCGCTGGTCTTCCTCCGGGTCGAGGGCAACTACACCCGCTACTCGATGGAGTTCAACGGCACCGGCATGCTGAACAACCCGGCGGTCAGCGGTGCGACGGATCGGTACATCACCGGCACTCTGTCCACCGGCCTCTTCCTCTGACCCCGGCCTCGGGGCTTCCGATTGCGCGCCGACCGGCGCTCTCCTACGATGACCAGTCACCGACGCGAAGCGAGCACGATGTCGACGCCAGCCGATCCCGCCCTCGAGCTATCCCAGCTGCGCAAGCAGCTCCGCTCGCCGTGGACGACCACGAGCGGCGACGACGCCGGCGCGGTGTCGTCGGCCGCGATCGCCAGCGCCGACCTCGCCCGCCGCGCCTACGGGGACGGCGACGTCGACGCCCGCTGGCGGGCCGAGTCGATCCTCTACTTCGTCAACCTCGACACCTGGTTCGCGCCGCCGGTCGAGCCGACCGCCGCGGTCGTGTGGACCACTCTCATGCGGGCCAAGCTGGCCGGGCTGCGGCGCGAGCTGGCCGCGGACCTCGATCACGCCGAGCTCGACGCGGCCGGGCTGCGCGAGCAGCTGCTCCAGGCGGTGGCGCGGTGGGGCGCCTACAACCACCCGGTGCTCGACGACCTCGAGCGCACGGGCAGCCTCGCCGCCTATCGCATCTGGGCCAAGAACTGGTTCGGCAGCTGCCAGGGGTTCTCGCTCCAGCTGGCCAGCCTGTTCCAGCGCACCACCGGCGGCGCCCGGCGGGCGGTGCTCGAGAACCTGAGCGACGAGCTGACCAGCACGGCCGAGCACGACGACCTCCGCCTGCGCTTCTACGAGAGCCTCGGCATCCGTCACTCCGCCGAGCAGGTGCTCGCCGATCCCGACTGGGTGCTCGAATCGACCGAGCTCCTCAACCTGAGGACCGGCCTCTGCACCCTGGCCGACCCGATGCCGGCGCTCGGCTGCTTCTACGGCGTGGAGGCCAACTGGCCGCCGGAGTGCCAGCGCCACCACGCGATGAACACCAGGCGCGGCCTCGACGAGCGCACGATCGAGTACTGGACCACCCACGCCTTTGTCGACCTGCACCACGCCGACGAGTGGCTGGAGGCGACCCAGTCGCTGTGCTCGACGGCCGCCCAGCGCGCCGCCGTGCTCGAGGGTGCGGTCATCCAGCTCCGCCTGCGCTGGCGGATGTACGACGCGATCCGCGGCCGGATCGCGTCGGCGGCCGCGGCCTGATCGGCCTCAGCCCTTCCTGGCCGCCTCGACCGAGCTGCGCAGCTTGGCGAACTCCACCTCGAAGAAGCCGTGGTACAGGCTCTGGTGGTACGCCAGCCCGGAGTAGACGAGCTCGCAGTCCTCCGGCTTCTCGATGCGGCGGGCCAGCTCCTGGCGGACCAGCAGGGCGTGCTGATCCTGATCGTACGGATCGCCGTCGCCGTGCACGACCAGGACCTCCATCTTCGAGTCGGGGATCCCGCGCCGGCGCAGCGCCCGCAGCGCGGCCCTGAGCTCGAGGTACGAGTTCCACTCGATGCAGAAGATGCCGCAGTACGACCACAGCCCGTCGGGGTGGGTCACCGTGCGGAGGTTCCAGTTCAGCATCGCCTTCATCTCGACCGAGTCGACGGGGGCGTGCCAGTCGACCTTTCCGCCCCAGCCCTCGATGTCGATCGCGGTCAGCTGCGCGTGCGCGCGGGCCAGATCGCCGTGGCCGAGCTCGTCGATGACGAGCTTGCCCAGCGTCACCGCGTCGTGGAACTCGAGCGGCAGGGTGACCAGCATGATCGATCGGTGCACGGTCCGGATGCGCACCATCACGCTCTGCAGATAGGCGAGCACCGCGGTGCGCTCCTGCTCCTCGCTCATCTCGGCGGTGGCCAGGTACTCGAACAGCGGGTGGTTCTGCACGCTGCGCTTGCGGAACTCGGCCTCGAGGAACTCGCCCGCCTTCTCCCCGGTCAGCGGCTCCGGCGGGGTCAGGCGCGGCAGGTTGCGCTCCTCGATGTCCCACGCGATGTCGCAGATGCCGGTCGACAGCAGCTCTCCGCGCATCATCGGCCGTCGGCGCGACTTGACCGTCTTGCCCGAGCTCACCCGGAACAGCGGCAGGTCGAACAGTCCCTCCTGGAGCAGGCGCCAGGCGGTCTTGTCCCGGTCCCGGAACGCGCAGGTGGCGAGCTCTTCGGCCAGCGGGGCCACCTCCTGGAGCGCGCGGATCTGATCTCGCGGGTCCTCGGGATGCGGCCTGTCGAAAATTTTCCGAGCCAGGGCGTCGAGCTCGGCGGCGCTCTTCGTCATCGGTACCTCCGGTTACAAACGATCCTTATCACGATCGCGCATGCCGGCGCGTTCGCGATCAGAACTCGCTGCGGAACGACAGCGCTCCACCACCCGACATGGGAACCACTGCCACATGTCGCGACGCAGAGCCCTCGAGGCGACCGAGCACGTACACGATCACGCCGGTGGCTACCGCCGCCCCGCCTGCGCCGGCCAGGATGATGCCGTTGCGGCGCGCGTCGGTTCCCTCGAGATGCAGGTTGGAGTCGCCATCCCACTTCGAGGCCGTCTGGTCGGCGGTGTAGGCGTAGTAGAGACCGGCGCCGATCGCGGCCACCCCGAGCGCCGTGGTCGCGAGCCCGGCCAGGCGCTTCCCGCTGCCCGGTCCCTCATCCCCCTCATCGATGTCGACGCTGCTCGAGAGGCCGACCTCGCCGTCGGTCTCGGTCGAGCTCGTCGTCGACGACGACGGCTCCGTGGCGCCCTCGCGCGGGGCGGTGGTCTCGGTCGCGCTGGCCGCCGGCCGACGCCCTTCGATCTTCGACGACGGATCGCTCGGCCTGGTCGGTGAGCCGCTGTCGACCGGCGTCTCCGCCGGCTCGCTGGACGCGGTCGAATCTGCGGTTTGCTCCGCATCGGGGGCCGGGGTCTGCAGGGCGACGATCGCCTCGATGATCGCGCCCACCCGCCGCCGCCGCGCTCCGCTCGGGTCCTTCTCGCGGTACAGGCGGTAATAGTAGAGAGCCTGCGGGTACTCCTTCCTGGCGTTGTACGCGCGGGCGAGCTGATAGATGACGTCGGTGTCGTTGGGCGACAGCGAGTAGGCGATCTGGAGCTCCTCGATCGCGCGGCCCAGGTGGCGCCGCTTCAGCTGCTCGATGCCGGCCGCCTTGTGCTTGCGCGCCTCGCGCGTGAGCTTCGGATCGCTCCGGCGATTGGGCGCGGCCATGGCGGGCTGGATGAGCGCCATGCACACGAGCAGGATGATGAGGGGACGCAACAATCGTCTGGTCGGATGCTATCCTCGACGGCCCAGCTTTTCGAGGGGGTGTTGAAACCTACTGGTTCCACCGAGTATGCTGCCCGCTTGCCGTCGAGCCTCTCCGAGGGAAAGGCGTGACCTGAATGGCCACGCCTGACATGCACCTGGGCCTCGACGAGTCTGCGCGGGAGGGCCTGCTCCGCTTTGGCACCCGCTTCGACTCGGAGGACGACCTCGCGCAGGCCTTCTCCCAGCTGATCGATGGCGACATCCTCTTCATCGCCACTCGCAGCGCCTTCACGGTCGGTCTGCGCCGCCAGTTCTCCCTCGAGCTGCGCGATGGCCGGGCCGTCCTGCGCGGCGAGGGCCAGGTCATCGAGAGCCCGTCCCGGCTGTCGGGGCCCGGTTCGCCCATCGGCCTGCGGTTCCGCATGCTTCGGCTGACCTCGGACTCGATGGCGTTTCACACCCGCCTGCTCGGCTACAAGTTCCAGCGCGAGGACAACGAGGACACGGTCGTCACCGGCATGGACGGCGCCCTGCGCAGCGCCCTGCTCGAGGGGCTGGCCGGCGACGGCTCGATCCTGCCGGCCAATCCGCTGAGCGATCTCTCCGACGACGCGCTCGACGATCTCATCGAGTGCGTCATCCACGAGGACGTCGTCTCGCACCGCGCCCCCTCGGACGAGCTCTACACCCCCGGGTCAGCGGCGATGGTGCCACCGCCGCGAGACGAGCCGCCGCCGTCCACCGAGCTCGTGCGCCTGCCGTCGGCTCCGATGATGCGGCATTCGTCGGTGGTGACGCACTCGTCGCCCTCGATCGGCTCCGGTTCGCGATCGAGGGACTTCCTGCAGCGCCCGGTGTCGGTGACCGGCCCGTTTCCGTTCCGCGAGACGGGGCCTTACCCCTATCAGGAGACCGGCTCCTACCCGTTCCAGGAGATGGGGCCGTACTCGTTCCACGAGACCGGGCCGTTCCCGTTCGCCCACGAGTCCGGCGCGTTCCCGTTCCACGAGACCGGGCCGCACCCGACGTACATGCCGGCGCACACCCCCGCGCCGGTGCCGGCGCCAGCGCCGCCGCCGCAGGCCCAGCGCGCGCCGATCCTGGTCTCGATCGGAGCGGCGGGTCAGGCGTTGACCGCGCTCCTGGCCAGCGGCCTCGGCTTCTTCGGCGGGTACCTCGTGTTCCACCAGAGCGACCGCGCGCCGACCCAGGTGGCCGCTGCTCCGGCACCGACGGTCGCGGCGCCCGCCGCGCCCGCGGTCGCGCCGCCGGTCGCCCCGCTCCAGCCAGCGCCGGCGCCCACCGCGGCGGCACCTGTCGCACCCGCGCCCACCGCGTCCGCGCCCATCGCCGCCGCACCAGCCCCCACCGCGGCGGAATTGGCGCCCACCCCCGCCGCGCCGACGCCAGCGCCGACGCCGGCGGCCGCTCCGCAGCCCTCGACCGCGCACGCCGACTGTGTCCTCTCGATCACCACCCGGCCAGCGGCAGCGCGAGTCCTCATCGACGGACACCGCGTCGCCGACGGCCCCCTGGCCGACGTGTCGGTGCCGTGCCAGGAGCTGACCGTCACCATCCAGCACCCCGGCTTCCGCCCGTACACCAGGCAGCTGGTAGCCCGGGCCGGCAAGCCGATCAAGATCGACGCCGACCTCGCTCGAATCGAGTCCGCCGCGCCTCTCCGGCAGCTGTCCATCGAGTCGAAGCCGCCGGGCGCCATCATCACGATCGACGGCAGCGTCGTGGGCCGAGCGCCGTTCCGCGGCAAGGTGTCGGGCAAGTCGGTGTTCGTCACCGCGACCCAGCACGGCTACAAGGTGTGGAGCAAGCACGTCCGCGTCACCGACCGCGTCACGTCGATCAGCGTGAGCCTCGAGCCGATCGGCGGAGACCGCGGGACGACGAGCGCTCCCTCCGGCTCGCCCTGAGCCGGCCTTTACGCGTGCCGGTATTTCGGGTGAGACTCGAAAGCCGACCTCGTCCGGGTGACCGGCGGAACGCCAAGGAGCTGCCGTGACAGAACGAATCTCTGGACTCCTCGTGGTCGCGGTGGCGCTCGCCGGCGGCTGCAAGGAGCGCGAACGCGCCGACCAGCCGGCCAAGGTCAACGAGGCTGCCGCGCCGGAGCGCCCGGCGCCCGCCGCGCCCGCCCCCGCCGCCGCCGCCAAGGCGGTCGTGGGCGACGAGCTCATCGCCGCGGTGGATCGCTGCTGGAAGATGCTCGAGTCCTGGGACAAGGACGCGTATCTGGCGGCTGCAAGGAGCGCGAACGCGCCGACCAGCCGGCCAAGGTCAACGAGGCTGCCGCGCCGGAGCGCCCGGCGCCCGCCGCGCCCGCCCCCGCCGCCGCCGCCGCCGCCGCCGCCAAGGCGGTCGTGGGCGACGAGCTCATCGCCGCGGTGGATCGCTGCTGGAAGATGCTCGAGTCCTGGGACAAGGACGCGTATCTGGAGTGCTACGCCCAGAACGCCAGCGTCACCTACATGGACAACGTTCCGCCCCAGAAGGTGAATACCCGCAACGACGCCGTCGTCCAGGCCGGCGTGTTTCGCAACGCCTTCCCCGACTTCAAGGCCGAGCGATCGCTCGTGCTGACCCGGGGAAGCAAGTGGGCGCTGGTGGCGCGGCTGTCCGGCACCCACAAGGGCGCCTCGCTGGGGCTGCCGCCGACCGGCAAGCCGATCAGCATCCTCTGGGGCGAGATCGGCGAGCTCGGCCCCGACGGTCGCATCACGCAGACGCGCAACTACATGGATCAGTCGACCCTGCTCCACCAGCTCGGCGTCCTCGAGAGCGAGACCGCGACCGGCTCGGAGAAGCCGTGGCCCGACCCGATCCGCACGACCGCCAAGGACGACGACGGCGAGCGGGCCAACCTCGCGGTCGTGCGCGGCGGGTTCGAGGCGCTGGGCAAGGGCGACGTGGCCGGCGCGCTCGCCATGTACGCCCCCGACGCGCTCTACCGCTATCTGCCCGAGGGCAAGCCGTACCGCGGCGTCGAGGAGCTGAAGGGCCGGCTCGGCAGCTACGTCGAGATCAGCAAGGGCTTCACGATCACCAGCCGCGACGCGTGGGCCGCCGGCGACTGGGTCGTGGTCGAGCTCACCACCAGCGGCACGCTGTCCGACGATCTGAGCGGCGCGAAGGGGACCAAGGGGAAGAAGTGGGAGGCCAACACGCTCGAGCTGCTCAAGCTCGCGGGCGGCAAGGTGAAGCAGCACTGGAGCTTCGCCAACGGCCTCAAGTTCGCCGCCGACGTCGGTCTGTTCGATCCATCCCTCCTGACCGACGCATCGTCCGACGAGGGTCAGTGAGATCCGCCAGCGACACCCCCCAGACCAGGAGGTATCCGACATGACGAAGACTCGAGCGCTTGCGCTGGTTCCGTGCGCAACGTCCCTTCTGCTGCTCGCCCCTTCCTCGGCCGTCGCCGATGAGGACAAGGGCCAGACGATCGGGACCAAGGTCGATCAGGCCTGGACCGGCTACAAGGGCGAGGAAAACGAGCTCGAGCTCGAGCTGGTCAGCGCCAACGGCGAGCGCGTGACGCGCCGGATGCGCGGGCGGGTGAGGGAACACGGCCGCGACGAGCAGGCCACCATCACCATCGTGTGGCCAGCGGACCAGAAGGACACACGTCTGCTCACATGGAGCCACCGCGACAAGGAAGACGACCAGTGGCTCTACCTGCCGTCCATCAAGCGGGTGAAGCGCATCAGCGCGCGCGGCCGGACCGGCTCCTTCGTCGGCAGCGAGTTCTCCTACGAGGACCTGGTCAACGTCTGGTGGGTGGACAAGTTCAAGTACAAGTACCTGCGCGACCAGAAGGTCGGCCCTCGCGATACGTGGGTCGTGGAGCGCGTCCCGCGCGACCCGGAGAGCGGCTACTCCAAGCAGCAGGTCTGGATCGACAAGGAGTACCTCACCGCGCTGCGCATCGACTTCTATGATCGGAAGGGCTCGCTGTTCAAGACCGGCAACTTCAAGTCCTTCAAGAAATACGGCAACAAGTGGCGCGCCGACCGCATCGACATGGACAACCGACAGACCGGGAAGAAGAGCAGCGTCATCTGGAAGGTGCGGTCTCTGGGTAAGACCTTCACCGACTCCGACTTCTCCGCCGACACGCTCGGCGATTGAGGTGCACTGCAAAACAGCGCTGAAGCCCACATTTGTTACAGATTGACGATCGGCAGTTTGCACTCCTAAGCTGGCAGGAAGTCAAAGGTTCCCTATGCAGGCCCTTCAGCCGGGGAGGAGTTCTTCACTGCCATGATTAGTATGCGATCTACGTTGGCGGCACTCGCGGTTTCACTGAGCGCATCTCTGCTCGGTGGTTCTCTCATCGGCTGCGCGATGCAGGGCGAAGACGACCCTGCTCTCGACGAAGCCGAGGCCCATGGCGGAGGTGGCGCAGGCCACTCTCTGACTCCGGTGATCTGGGTGCATGGGTGTGCCCCGCCAGGGGCCACCAACGACCAGGTTTCTCACTTCACGGACGCCCAGCGTGACTTCTTCCGCGCCCGCGGGTACCCCGACACTCATCTCATCCGGTTCGTCTTCTCGGGTGCGACGTGTGACTCGAACATCGCCTTCGCCGACCAGATTGCCGGTCTCGTCGCGCAGGTGCGGGCGTCGACCGGAAGCTCGAAGGTCGACATCATCGCCCACTCGATGGGCGCGCTCGCCACCCGCCTCTACATCGCCCAGGGTGGGGATCACTTCGTGGATCACTTCGTCTCCATCGCTGGCACCAACCACGGCGCGCTCGCCGGGGTCGAGGGGATCGCGCTGCAGCTCGCGTTCGGCGCCCCCGCCTACCAGGGCATGAAGGAGCTGTTCCCGATCTACGCGTGCGCCGGGCAGACCCAGGCCGGCGCGGCGGACGTCCAGTTCACGGTCAACGGGTGTCTCACGCTGCTCGGACGCACGGTGAACCGCGACGAGACCCCGGGCGCCGTGAAGGTGCTGTCGATCCGCAACAACCTCGATGGCGAGGTGCTGCCGATCGAGGTCAGTTGCCTCAACCAGAAGCGCCAGCTCGACTGCACCGATCCCGTCAACAGGGTCGTCACCGTGGCGCCGGCGGTGGGCAACTGCGGTGGTCTACCGCTGTGTCCGGGCCACGTGACGATGCTGTCCGACCCGGGCGTCATGCAGATGGTCTTCGATCACGTCAGTCACTGATCCGCCGGCTCGGTTGCGCCCGCCCGGTCACCACCGGGCGGGCCGCACCGAGGCCCACGTCCAGGGCCTAGCCCTGGAACGACAGGGGGGCGAGGTAGTCGAGGATTCCCAGCGGAACGCCGTTGTGACGAAGAATGGCGTAGGCGTGGGAAGCATGGAAATAGAACTGAGGGTGCGAGACCTGAAGCAGGTAGTCGGCTCCTCGCATCCATTTGCCGCGCATCCACTGCTGGGCGCAGCGCCGTTCTTCGAACCCGGAGAACTGCTCGGCTGAAAAGCCGGACAGGTACTCGCGTACCGAACGCACGCGCGCGCGCAACTGCTCGACTGTCGACTCGGTATCCGGGTGCGACGGCGGCTCGACGCCGGCCAGCTTCGCCGCGGCGTACTTGGCCGTGTCGCAGGCGGCCTGGAACTGCGTCACGAGCGGATACTGGTCCGGCGCCAGCCGAGCGGCCAGAAGGACCGCTATATCGAACTTCTTCTCGCCGGCGTGCGCTTCGGCCTTCGTCAACCAGCCGTCCATGCTGCCGAGCGTCTTTGAGAACACTGAAATTGCGTCGTTGGGATTCATGGGCATCGTGTCCTTTCTTCCATCTCGCGCCGAGGTCGCAATGCGACACGAGAGAAGTCGAATGGTTGGTCGCGAGATTTGCTGTTAGGGACGAGAGTGAACCTACAATTCTTTCGAATTGACGCTTAGTTCAATGCAACGCACTAATAGAAAGCCGGGAGGGCGAGGGCCGTTTGCTCGGTGTCGAGCACCGAAGTGGAGGGGGTACATATGTCAAGAGGCGTTGGAAGTCTTTCTTTGTCTCTGATTCTTCTCGCAAGTTCACTGGCGAGCTGCGCAGTGGACGGCGAGCCCGATCCTGATCTCGATCAGGCAGAAAACGGTGGTGGTGGTGGTGGTGGTGGTGGTGGTGGTGGTGGTGGTGGTGGTGGTGGTGGAGGCGGTGGTGGTGGTGGTAGCTCGCGAAATCCGGTGATCTGGGTCCATGGCTGCCCCCCGCCATTTGCGACTCACGATCAGGTCTCGCATTTCACCGACGGCCAGCGCGCGTTCTTCCAGGCGAACGGCTATCCAGCCAACCGCCTCTTCCGGTTCGTCTTCGCCGGTTCGCAGTGCGGCTCCAACGTCGCGTTCGCCGCGCAGCTCGCCATGTACGTGGGCATGGTGCGGGCCACCACGCACGCGCAGAAGGTCGACATCATCGCTCACTCGATGGGAGCACTTTCCTCGCGGCTCTACCTGGCGGCCGGCGGCTTCTTCAATGTGGAGCACTTCGTCTCGATCGCCGGGGCGAACCACGGTAGCGCCACGGCGGCGCAGGGTGTCGCGCTTCAGGCCATGCTCGGATTTCCCGCCTATGAAGGCATGAAGGAGATGTTTCCACTGTACGCGTGCCGCGGCCAGACCTCGGGCGGGGCATTCGACGTCCAGTACATGGTCAACGGATGCCTGACGCCCACGGGCCGCACGGTGTTCGTGGACGAGACGCCGGATAGCTCGCACGTGAAGTACCTCTCGATCCGCAACAGCACCGACGAAGAGATCGTGCCCACCACGTCGGCCTGCCTCAACCAGAGCCGCCAGAACGACTGCGCGGACTCCGTGAATCAGCAGGTGACCGTTCCGCCCGGTCCCGGCCCGTGTGGTCCCGAGGGCTGCCCCGGTCACGTGACCATCCTCTTCGATCCGGGCGTCATGCAGACTGTGTTCAACTTCGTGACCCACTGATCGTCGAGAGCTCACGCCGCCGGGCGGCGTGAACACGGACTTCATCGAAGGGCCGGCGAGATCCTCGCCGGCCCTTTTCGTTTGGGCGAGGGGCCGCCGCTGGCGAGCCAGCGGCGCGTGATAGGATGACCGAGACGGGGCGGTTCTCTTTGCTCGTCAAGGAGTTGTCCGATGACCGCGCAGCGCGACGAGGCCAACCGGCTGGCCCTCAAGAACCTCACCCAGGCTGAGCCGGTCCTGGTCGACGTTCAGCGCGCGAGCGACGTGGTGCCGGGGATGACCCGCCACACGATCCTGACCAGCGGGCCGGCGCTCGCCTGGTCGGAGATCACCGGGATCCAGCGCCAGGCGATCGTTCACGCCGTCCTCTACGAGAAGCTGGCCACCACCACCGCGGAGGCGGAGGCGCTCCTGGACGCGGGGGACGTCCGGGTGGAGCCGACCCAGCCGCACGGCTGCGTCGGCGTGTCGACCGGCGTCTACACCGCCTCGATGCCGGTCTACGTGGTCGAGAATCGCACCGGCGGCAACCGCGCGTTCTGCCACATGCTGGAGGGAAACCCGCCGCGCCTGTTCGTGAACGGCGCGTGGGGCGACGACGTGGTCGAGCGGCTCCGCTTCGTCGATCAGGTGCTCGCCCCCACCCTGGCCGAGGTGATCCGCCGATCGGGTGGGATCCCGCTGAAGCCGATCATGCGCCGCGCCATCCCGATGGGCGACGAGCTGCATACCCGCAACGACGCGGCCACCCTGCTGTTCACCAGCACGATCCTCCCCGTCCTCCTCGACATCGTCGGGGAGCGCCAGGACGAGGTCCGCAGCACGATCCAGTTCCTCCAGGCCACGCCGTTCTCGTTCATGCGCATGGGGGTCGCCGCGGCCAAGGCGGCGCTCGACGCCGCCCACGGGATCGAGGGGTCATCGATGGTGACCGGCATGATCCACAGCACCAAGGAGTTCGCGATCCGCGTGAGCGGCCTGGGTGATCGGTGGTTCTGCGGGCCGCACCCGGAGTTTCAGGGCAAGTTCTTCTGGGGCAGCAGCAAGGAGGACGTCGGCTGGGCGGGCGGCGAGAGCTCGGTCATGGAGACCGTCGGGCTGGGCGGCTTTGCCCAGGCCGCCGCGTTCGCGCTCCCCTTCCGCGGCCCGGTCGACCAGATGATCGAGCGCAACCTGCGCATGTACGACATCACGCTCGGCGAGAACCCCGAGTTCAAGATCCCCTACTTCGACCGCGGCCTCCCGGTCGGCATCGACATCTTCAAGGTGATCGAGACCGGGATCCGCCCCGTGCTCAACGCGGTCGTGATCAGGAGGGACGGCGAGGGCGTCGCCGGGGTCGGCCCGCTGGTGACGGCGATCGAGCCGTTCCAGGCCGCGGCCGCCGCCTACACCGAGCGCTACGGCTAGGCCCGGCTAGGCCTGCTTCTTGACCTGCGCCGCCGGGTCGTCCTTCAGGCGCTCGACGATCTCGGCCAGGGCTCCGATCGTGGCAAAGGCCTCCGGCTGGAGACCGTCGGGCAGCCGGACCCCGAAGGTCCGCTCGATGAAGACTCGCAGCGAGACCATCGCCAGCGAGTCGATGACGCCGAGCGCGAGGAGGTTGGTCGTCGGCGTCAACTCCTCCGCATCGCCATCGAGCAACTCGCGCGCGACGAACTCGTACAGCGCGTCCACGACCGCTTGATCTCCGCTCATACCGGTTCCTTCTTCTGCTCGGTTGCCCATCGCCTGAGTGTGACCCGGTCGACCTTGCCGTTGCCGGTTCGCGGCATCTCCGCCACCCACCGCACCGCGTCGACGATCATGCTGCGCGGCAGTCGCGCGGCCGAGTGCTGCTTGAGCGCGATGAGCGACGGCCGCCTGGCCTGGCCACCGCGCTCGTCCTCGACCAGGTAAGCGACCAGCTTCGCGGTCAGCCCCTCGCCGGCCACCACCACCGCCGCCTCGCCCACGCCGGGAACCGACAGCAGGCAGGACTCGATCTCGCCCGCCTCGATGCGGTGGCCGCGCACCTTCAGCATCTCGTCGCGGCGGCCGACGTAATCGAAGTTCTCGAGGTCGAGCCGACGGACCACGTCGCCGGTGCGGTAGGGACCATCGCCCTGCGGCGGCTGGCCCCAGTAGCCCAGCATGACCGTCGGACCGGTGACCCACAGCTCGCCTTCCTCGCCGACGGCGGCCTCGCGACCGTCGTCGGTGACCGCCCAGACTCGATCCCCGCAGGTGGCCTTGCCGATCGGAACCGGCCGCACGCGGTCCGGCTCGATCTCTCCCACGGTGAGGGCGGTGCAGACGTTGGTCTCGGTCGGCCCGTAGAGGTTGTGCATCGGCAGCGACGGCCAGCGCTCGCGCAGGGCGCGCACGTGGCGGATCGGGAACGGCTCGCCGGCGAACAGGAGGTGGCGGAGCGGCAGGTCCTCGACGCCGAGCAGGCCGCCGTGCTCGATCATGAGCATCAGCGCCGACGGCACCGAGTACCAGATGGAGATGCGCTCCCTGGTCATGAACTCGACCAGGCTGGTCGGCGAGTAGGCCGACGCCTCAGGCACGATGCTGACGCACCCGCCGGACGAGAAGGCGGCGTAGAGGTCGAGCACCGACAGGTCGAAGTGGAACGGCGCGTGGTTGGAGAACACGTCGGCCGGCCGGGCATCGATCAGCCCGGTCGCCCAGTCCACGAACGCGGTCGCGGCCAGGTGGCTGACGCAGACCCCCTTGGGCCGCCCGGTCGAGCCGGACGTGTAGAGGATGTAGGCCAGGTCTGCCGGGCTGGCCTGGCTGACTCGCGCCGGCCACGGACCGGCGTCGGCGACGGCGCCCGCGAAGCGCAGCCGGTCCGGACCATCCTCCTCGACCAGGAGGGCCCGGGCGGCGATCGCGCCGTCGTCGGTCAGCGAGGCGCGCCGCCGGGCGGTGGTCACGACCGCGTGGACCTGGCAGTCCGACAGGATGGTTCCGGCGCGGGTGGCCGGGCTCAGCGGATCGACCGGCACGTAGGCGGCCCCCACCCGCAGCGCGCCCTGCATCGCGGCGACCGCGGCGGCCGACTTGTCGAGCCAGATGCCAACCCGAGCGCCCGGCGCGACGCCGGCGTCGATCAGCGCCGCCGCCACCTGGTTGGCCATCCGATCGAGCTCACCGTAGCTCACCTCGCGACCCGCGCAGCGCAGCGCCGGCGCGCCGGGCGCGCGGCTCGCCGCGGCGACGAGATAGCCGTCGAGCCGCCCGACGCCGGTCACAGCCCGAGCCTGGCGGCGATGAGGTTGCGCTGGATCTCCGAGGTGCCGGAAAAGATGGTGCTGGGGATGGCGTCGCGCAGCATCCGCTCGATCCGCGACTCGGTCGAGTAGCCGACCGCCCCGAAGACCTGCACCGCGTCGATGGCTCCCTGCACCGCGGCCTCGCTGACCGCCAGCTTGGCCATCGACACCTCGACCGTCGCGTCCTCGCCCTGGTCGAGCATCCAGCAGGCGCGGTAGAGGAGCAGGCGGGCCGACTCGAGGCGAAGCTTCATGTTGGCGATCCGGTGCGAGACGGCCTGATTGCGCCCGATCGCGCGGCGACCCTGCTTGCGCTGGCTGGCGTACTCGGCGACCAGATCCAGCTGCCGCTGCATGGCCCCGACGTACGCCGCGAACAGGCAGCTCCGCTCCCACTGCATCGAGGCGGTGAAGATCTGGGCGCCGCCGCCCTCCTTCCCCACTCGATCCGCGGCCGCCACCTCGACGCCCTCGAAGTAGATCGACGACGCCGGACAGGTGTGCAGCCCCATCTTGGGGATCGGCTGGCCGACGGTCACGCCGGGCGCGCCGCGCAGGATGACGAACGCGTCGATGCCGAGGTAGCCGTGATCGGGCGTGCTCGAGGCGTAGACCAGGAACAGGTCCGCCACCGGACCGTTGCTGGCGTACGACTTCGTCCCGTTCACCCGGTAGACGTCGCCGACCCGCTCGGCCCGCGCCTTGAGCGCGAACACGTCGGAGCCGGCCTCCGCCTCGGTGATCGCGTTGGAGCCGACCCACTCGCCCGAGCAAAGCCGGGGCAGCACCCGGCGCTTCAGCTCCTCGCTGCCGGCCTCGGCGATCGGCTGGGCGACCGCGAGCTGGTGAGCGGCGATCGCGAAGACCAGCCCCATGTCCTCGCAGCCCTGGCCGAGCGCCTCGAGGGCCAGCGCGGTGGTCAGGTGGTCGAGCCCCATGCCGCCGTACTCCTGCGGCACGCACAGCCCGAGCACGCCGAACTCGCCGCACAGCCGCCACTCCCTGGCCGGGAAGCGGTGCTCGCGATCGCGCTCGAGGACGTCGTCGTTCAGCTTCTCGCGCGCGAAGCGAAGCACCGCGTCGTGAAACTGCTTCTGCGCGGCCGTCCAGGCGAACTCCATCTGCGGCTCCTCGTCCTGGCCGGCCCGCTGCCCCTACAGCGAGGAGGTGCCGGCCTGATGTGCAGGGCTGACGACCGACGCCGGCTGCTTCGCCGCGCTGCGCCGGACCAGCTCCTCGGCGACGTGCTGCGTGTCGCGCTGGACACCCATGATGAGCTGCGAGCTCAGCGAGTGCAGGAAGATGAGCCCGACGAAGTAGAGGCCCGGCTCGTCCTCGACGACGCCGCGCTGATGGCGCGGGTATCCGTCGGCCTCGAACACCGGGAGATCGACCCACGAGAAGTCGATGTCGTATCCGGTCGCCCACACCACGTTGGCGACGTCGAGGACCGCTCCGCCGTCCAGCACGGGCCGGCCCTGCTGGATCCCGGTCATCCGGCCAACTCGCTTGACCCCGGTCTGCTCCACTTCCTTGTAGGTGTATCCGATGAGGGGATGCCCCCCGGTTCGCGCCTTGTGGAACAGCTTCTTGCCGATGAAGCTGTTGCGCGGCCGGCCGTAGACCCAGGGGATGATGTGGCGGAGCACCTTCTGCTTGCCGCGCGGCAGCACGTCGACGTCCTTGCCCGACAGGTAAACCTTCCGGGTCCTGGACAGGTCCATCGCGATGTCGGCCCCCGAGGTCGCGGCGCCAACCACCAGCGCATCCCCCTCGCGCAGCTGCCCGGCGTTGCGGTAGTTGCTCGAGTGGATCTGCGCGATGGACGGATCGAGCTCGGACGCAAAGGCGGGCAGCCGCGGCTTCTGGAACGGCCCGGTCGCGACGACGACGTTCTCCGCCTCGAACCGCTGCTCGCCCGCCTGCGCGACGTAGCGGTCCCCTTCGCGGGTCAGCCGCTGGACCGCGTGCCCGTGCCGGACCGGCAGGGAGAAGCGAGTCGCGTACTCCTCGAGGTACGCGGCCATCTCGTCCTTGCTGGGCAGGTGCATCTTCACGCCGCCCGGGAACGGCATCCCGGGCAGCTCGTTCATGTAGGCCCAGGTGAACAGCCGCAGCGAGTCCCATCGCTTGCGCCAGGAGTCGCCGATCCGCGCGCCGGCGTCGATGATCGCGAAGTTCACCCCGCGCTGAGCGAGCTGGTAACCGGTCGCGAGCCCCGCCTGCCCGCCGCCGATCACGAGGGTATTGAAGCGCTCCGTCTTCGACATGGGCTCTTCCTTTCGTGGCGGCTCTACGACCCGCCCGCCGCGCTGGTCCTCAGTCGACCTTCGTCCACAGCATGGCGATGCAGTTGGTGCCCCACAGATCGATGCGCCGGCCGGCGTCGGTCAGGATCGCCTGGTCGGACGCGGTGCCCACCTGCATGATGCCGCCCTGCTCGGGCAGGAGGTTGTCGACATCGTCGGCCGAGACGATGAACTGGCCGTTGTTCGGCCCCACGCAGGTGATCGGCGGACCGTCGTCGCGCAGGAACAGGATGACCCCCGCCGTGGTGACGTCCGGGTTGGGCGGCTCGATCTCCTGCCACTGGACCAGGAGATCCTGGTGGCGCTTGACCGGGATGACCCCGGGCCCCTGCGGGCTCAGCACCTCGAGCGTGGGCGGAACGTAGATGCCCTGCAGGAGGTCGCTGAAGTCCATCTGCTCGTCGGTCTGGGCCGAGTGCTTGGCGTTGAAGAACTGCGGCGCGGCGTCGTCGTAGGTCTCGCTGATGTAGGCCAGGTCGTGACGGCGCCCGATGAAGTCCACGGCGGCGTCGCCCGTCACCTTGGGCGCGGTGATCGTCTGATCGCCCATGTCGACCGTGATGCTCTCGCCCACGTCGGTGTACGTACGGCTGGTGGCCTCGCCGAAGTTCGGGTCCGGCGCGCAGTGGCCCAGCGTCGGCGGCGAGATGCGCTCCGGCGTCTGGGCCTCGATGAAGAAGGCCGTGATGATCCGCCAGTCGGTGCCGTCCGGGAGCTTGATGTACTGGATGCGCACCTCACCGCCGTCGGGCCAGAACAGCCCCGGGGGGCAGGACAGGCCCACGCAGTCCTCCTTCGTGCCGTTGTCGTAGCAGCCCGAGAGGAGCGGCATCATCGCCACCGAGAAAAGGATACTGAGCTTCAACATCGTGGCGCCTCCTAGAAGAGCTTGTAACTCGCATACAGAGAAAACAGGTTCTGGTTCCGCGTGTTCTCGCCCCACACGAAGAAGCGGGCGGCAAGGCCGAGCTCCAGCGCGTCGGAGACGTCGTACCCGACGTTGCCGCCGACCAGGATGAAGTCCTCGTCGAGCAGCCGGTCGTGGTTCACCTGGATCGACTCCGGCGCGAAGATGATCGTGGCGAAGTCGGCGCCGCCGTGCGAGAAGCGCGAGTTGGCGCCCGCGGCGATGGAGAAGTCGGCCGGCAGGAAGTAGCCGAGCAGGACGTTGGCCTCGCTGTAGTTGCGGCTGAGGTCCTCCGTCTGCTGATCGACCTTGACCCGCTCGCGCAGCGCAAAGGTGTAGTCCGCCTGGAAGTACAGGTTCGGCAGGATCGGATCGAAGGTCCGCGCGATCGCCGCCCCGCCATAGAGCGCCTTCAGGTGATGGCCGGGCGCGGTGAACCCGTTGGTCGGATAGTCCCGCGTCGGGATCGAGCCGGCGACCAGAAAGGAGAGGCCGAGGTACTCGGCGATCGGTGTGATCTGATACCGAAGCCCGGCGCGGACGTCGAGCGGCGTGAAGTGCATGTTGCCGTCGTCGTAGGGGCCGTTGACCGGGAAGTGATCAAAGGCGTCACCACCGATCTTGACCGCCATCATCGGCAGCTCCGCCTCGACGGCCAGCCCATCGATGGGAGTCATGTACTGCGCCGACGGTGTGAAGATGTGCACGAACATGTCGGTGCCCGGAACTTCGAGCCCGCCTGTCTCGGCCACGATCTTCCCGGACGGAGCGTATGTGTAAGCCAGGCCGACCGAGAGAGAGTTCGGCGGGTCCAGGTAGGCCTGCGCTCGGGCAGTGGCTTCAGCGCCCAGCAGCAGGGTCAGACAGAGGATCGCCGCATTCAATCGCATGTCGGGCTCCCGGATTTGTGTTTCTCCCCCCCACCTACCAGCCAACCAGAAAAACAGAGTTAGTTTCGCTTGGCGCTCGGATCGGTGTCAAGGCGACCCCCTCCCACCCGTCGGCGCGCGCGGCCAGCTACTCCGTCACTCCACCGCATTCCATGCGAGCGGCTGCGCGTTGAACACACATCCCATCCCGCCTCGCCCGCGCGTGGAGCCTCCGACGAGATTCAGCGAGCGCCAACCTCCCGAGCCGACCCGACGTTGACAGTCCGGGATCAGGCGCCGATATTCGCGCAAGGAGGCAAGCATTGTCTTCTAGGAGGAAGAAGATGTCGCTAGCTAGATACATAGGAACTAGTTTCTTGTGCGCGTTGCTGGCCGCCGGAACCGCCTGCGGCGACGACGACGACGACGACGACGGCGATGGGGACGGGGGCGGCACGCCCGACGCCGCCGTGGTCGACGATGTGGACGCGGCGCCGCCGGCGACGCACTCGGCGCTGGTCCTCCTGCTCGAGGGCCGCTTCGAGGCCTTCCCCGAGCTGGGCGAAGGCGTGCTCACGGAATCCACCTTCCAGGTGAAGACCGACGTCGTACCACCCTCGTTCGAGGAATCACCCGGCTCACCGTTCGCGTGCAAGGTGTTCGAGTTCACGCCAGCCACGTTCGCGCCGGCCGGCGTGGACGAGGGCCCGGTCCAGTTCACGGTCGACGGCGGCCCCCCGGTTCCGCCGTGCATCTACGTGCCAGGCCAGGGCTACCGCTGCATCGGCGCGATGGGCACCGGCGGCGACATCGAGGTCGCCAACCCGAAGATGGGGATCTTCTCCATCACCGACAGCGCGATCACGCTGGGCCCCGACCAGGTGGGACGATTCCTGATCGTGCAGGGCGCGACCAACCCCTCCAACAACGGCCAGTTCCCGATCGTGATGGCCGCCGGGGACAACACCATCCTCTACCAGAACCCGCAGCCGGGCGCGGCCGAGGAGCTCGACACCACGGCGACCTACCTGACCGCCGCGGGCTTCGGCCCGGCCGGACAGACCACGCCGATCCCCGACGACGCCAGCGTGACGATCGCGCTCAGCCCGGGCGGCGATGGTGACGTGGCCGAGTTCAGCCAGACCCTGGACATCGGGGATTCGTTCACCCTCGACACCGCGTCGCAGGAGACGATCAGCAACCTCCCCAGCGACGGCTCGGCGTTCACGCTGTCCTGCGACGGCGAGGGCGGCGACTGCGGCACGTCGGGTGCGAGCCTCCTGAACCTCATCGCCACCGACGGCGACGTCTCGCAGCTTCCGCCGTTCGTCCTGCCCCCGCCCCAGAGCAAGGCGGTCCAGATCTTCTGCGTCTTCCTGGCTGGACGGACCGCGGTCCCGGCCGAGGCGTCCGCCTTCCTGGCCGGGCAGGGCTTCACCCGCGCGCGGGCGGTCTTCGTGCGCGCGAACAACCTGCTCTTCGCCCAGCCGAAGGCCGAGATCCAGGTGGCGGCCGGACACGCGGTCGCCGGGTTCACCGACTTCGCCAGCGCGAAGTAAGTCTCCCCGCTCACCGCTACGATCTGAAACGGCCGCTCACCTTCAGGTGGGCGGCCGTTGTCGCGTCAGGGCCAGGGCTCTCGTCGAGGAGCGCCCGCGAGAGCGTCAGTACGCGCAGGCGCTGGTCTGGCCCTCGGCCGGATAGAGGTACATCGCCGCGAAGCACATCTCCGCGCTGTACGAGTCCTGGCCCCAGCGCAGCGTCTGGCCGGTCGGGTTCTGGTACGAGCACTGGACCTCGACCTGGTCGCCGCGCTTCATCACCACCGGGTCGATCGGCTCCTCGAACTTGGTGGTGTCGAAGTAGAACGGCTCGTCGTGGACGACCACGTCGCCCTCGACCGAGCTCTTGGCGATGACCTTCATGTGGCTGCCGAACGAGTGCATGTGCGGCAGGACGCCGAACAGCGTGACGTCGTTGCTGAGCTGGCAGTTGCCGGTCTGGGTGCTCTCGCCCGGCGGGATGTCGAGGGTGAGCTTGCCCATGTAGACCGACGTGGCCAGCTCCTGGACCTCGTTCGGATCGAGCAGCTTGATCCGATCGCCGGTCGTGCCGGTCATCTTCTCGTCGGTGGTGTTGAGGATATGGATGTTGATGTTGACCTGCTGGCCGGCCGGGATCCGCGCGGCCAGGCCCTGGGGCAGCTCGAACCGGTTGGCGCCGCCGGACGACTCGAACACGAACTGCTCGAAGTGGTGATCGTAGCTTCCACACCGCCTGACCCCGTCGGGGCCATCGGCCGCGCCGACCGTCACCACGGTGTGGTGAGTCCCGGGCGGGGCGATCGCCTCGAAGCCGCCGATCAACATGTCCTCGTCGATCGTCTTGCGGATGCAGAGATAGAGCTCGCTGCCTCCCTCGAGCTCCCAGTCCGTCTCGGCCAGCGTCTGGTAGCCATCGTCATCCATGGCCGAGCCGACCGAGTCGCACGCCGTCGTGGCGAAAAGGATCGTGATCGCTGCGGTTCCGAGCAAACGTCTCATTTGGCGAGCATCCTATAGTGAATGTACGGAAGCAACCGGAGTGCTTCAGCCTCCGATTACGTCGCCCCGAGATGCAGCGTCGATGTGGTCGGCGAGGATCCAGGTGCTCACACCGCGCTCGTGCTCACAACGGGACGCCGCACCTTTGCGCTGCGCCACCGCCCTTGAACCGGCGCGGCTTTCACCGAATACTGGCCGTAGCTGTGTCCAGCCCGATGTCCCTCTTCCCCTCGTTCATGAGCCGCCTGCCGCTCGTTCGGTCGCTGGCGCTCGTGGTTGTGTGCGCTGGTGCGAGCGCGTGTGGCAGCGACTCACCCGCCGAGCCGATCGACGCCGGCGTGGTCGACGCGGGGTTCTCCTGCGAGCCTGAAGGGGAGCCGGGCGAGCCGTTCGATCTACAGATCAGCCTGACCACCGACGGGGTGTTTCGCGAGCTGGTCGACGGCGACATGGCGCCGGTGGTGCTCGGCCCGCAGGGGCTCTACATGCTGGAGCTGGAGGTGCGGGCGACACTCTCCATCCCGTCGGAGAGCATCTGCCTGCACACGCTCGCCGACGTGAGCGCCTGGGAACAGTTCAACGGCATCACCCAGCCCGGCGTCATCGGCATGCGGACCGTGGAAGACGGATCGTTCAGCGGGATCGCCCAGATCATCCTCGCCGGCGGCGCCGAGATGGCGCAGAACCTCGACGGCGCGGAGGTGGTGGTGACCATGGCCTGCGACGGCCATGGCCTGTCCGGTTCGATCAGCCGCGATCTGAACCTGTTCCTGGCCGACTGAAGATCGCCCGGCTTCGCTAGGCCCGGACGACCGCCTCGAACAGGCGAATCGGCAGCGGCGTCCGGATCACCCGCTTCAGCTCGAGCCCTGCCGACGCGAACAGCGCCGCGAACTCGGCCTCGGTCCGCTCGCGCCCGCCCGGCCCGGTCAGCATCTCGATGTCCATGATCCGCGCGGGCACGCTCTCGGGCCCGGGGCCGATCATCATCTCGCACACCAGGACACACCCGTCGTCGCCCAGCGCGGCGCGGCAGTTGGCGAGGATGCGAGCGGCAGCCCGATCGTCGCCGAGATGGAGGACGTACTTCAGCACGCACAGATCGGCGGGGCCGGGCACGCTGTCGAGGAAGCTGCCGCCCACCGTCTCGATGCGATCGCCCAGCCCGGCGCCGTCCAGATGTCGGCGCGCGCCCTCCACCACGTGGGGCAGGTCGTACACCACCACCTTCGCCGCCGGGGCGACGCGCGCGATCATGGTCGCCAGGGTGCCGTGCCCGCCGCCGACGTCGATGATCCGGCCGAAGCGACTGAAGTCGTACGCGGCCGTGATCGCAGCGCTGTCGCCGAGCGACAGCGCCGTCATCGCCTCGTTGAACACCGCCTGGGTTCCCGGATCCTCGGCCAGGATCTGGAACGGGCTCTTGCCCGGATTGTCCTTGAGCACCGACGGTCGCCCGGTGCGCACCGAGTAGTCGAGATCGCCGAGGATGCGCCAGTGCATCGGGTGGCCGATCCACCGCGCGATGCCGCGCACCGAGCCGGGCGCGTCGCTGCGCAGCACGTCGGACAGCGGGCTGTTCTGGAACCGCCCATCCGGCAGCTCGACGAAGACGCCGACGCCGGCCAGCGTGCGCAGCACGCGGTAGAGCGAGTCCGGCTCGGCCTGACACGCGGCAGCCAGCGCCACGGCATCCTTCGGTTCGTCCTTCAGCTGATCGGCGATCGACAGATCGGCGACCAGCGCGAGGCAGCGCGAGATCGTCGCGCCGTTGGCGAGCTGAAGCAGCACGGCGTGCGGCGGAAGAGCGGGTGGTTCACCGGCCATTGGTGCAGTCCCTCCGGGCCCCACGTCCCTGGGACCACTCGCGGCACCGTAGCGCCTACACTGCGCACGAGACAAGCGCGTGGTCGAGCGTCTCGTCGTGCGCGCGCGACTCGTCGACGTCCGCGGCTTCCTTGACGCTCGCGGGGAAGCCTCGGTAAGCTGCCGCACTTAGTCCGTGACAAGGAACGTGTTCCTCGTACGCGCCGTGGGGGCGATGGCAGCCGTCCTGGTCGCGAATTTCGGCTCCCACGATTCGTGGGCGCAGAAGAAGCCTTCGCCGAAAAAGCCCGGGCAGACCAGAGCCGGGCAGAAGCCGCCACCGAGCGAGCCGGCGGCCGCGCCCGCGACGGCGCCGGCCGGATCCTTCTACACCACGATCGCGCCGCGGACCGCGTCGCTGCGCCGACGGCTCCGCTTCCAGGTGCTCAGCCGCGAGCGCGGTCTGCCGCAGAACACCGTGTCGTCGATCGTGCAGGATCGCACCGGCTTCATGTGGCTCGGCACCGCCGACGGCCTCGCCCGCTACGACGGCCAGCGGTTCCTGACCTTCCGCCACGATCCTGCCGACCCCGCCAGCCTCAGCGCGTCGTTCGTCAACCGGCTGCTCCTGGCCAGGGACGGCACGATCTGGGTCGGCACCGAGGGCGGTGGCGTCGATCGTTACCTGCCCGACAGCTCGACCTTCCAGCGCTTCGCGGCCAGCGACGCGGCCGGCACGCTGAAGTCGGGCAGCATCCTGTCGATGAGCGAGGGGCCGGACGGCCGCATCTGGGTCGGCACCAACGGCGGCGGGCTGGCGGTGCTGGATCCGGCGACCGGCAAGGTCCGCTCCTACTCGGTCGAGGATGGCCTGCCGCCGGTGGTCACCGCGGTGCTGGCCGTCGAGGGCGTCGTGTGGGTCGGGACCGGCGCCGGGCTCTATCGCATGGACGTCAAGGCCGGCCGGTTCGAGCAGGGCCTGCAGGAGGAGCCGGCGCTCAAGAGCTCGGTCATCACCGTGCTCCGCCGCGACAAGGCCGGCGATCTATGGATAGGCACCGGCGACAACGGGCTGGCCCGGTTCTCGGCGAAGACGGCGAAGGTGCAGATCTTCGCCGCCGATCCGGCCGACGAGAATCGCCTGCTCGACAGCTCGATCAAGGCGATCTACCAGGACCGCGCCGGACACATGTGGATCGGCACCGAGAAGGCGCTCCATCTCCTGGATCCGGCGACCGGTCGCTTCGAGCGCAGCGTCCCCGATCTGGCCGACTCGATGTCGCTGCCCGGTTCGACGATGGATGTCTTCGAGGACACCGCCGGCGTCATCTGGGTGGGCACGCTGGGCGGAGGCGCCGCCCTGCTCGACCCGCGATCGCCGCACTTCAACTTCTACAAGACGCTCGGCGCCACCGCGGCGTTCTACGGCAAGCCCGACCTGTGGCTGGGCACCTCGCAGGGTCTGTGTCGATGGCGCGGCGAGGTGTCGTTCGAGGGCACCTGCTACGACACCGGCTTCGTCACCAGCATCCTGGTCGATCGAGCCGGAACCGTGTGGGTCGGGACCATGGCCGACGGGCTCTTCCGGCTGAACCCGGGCGAGAAGGACCGCTGGATCGTCTACAAGAACGACCCGGCCGAGCCGAGGAGCATCGCGGCCGGTCCGATCTCGCGGATCCACCAGGACACGGCAGGCCGGCTGTGGCTCGGCCTCATCGGCGGCGGGCTGCAGCGGTTCGAGCCGGCCCGCGAGGAGTTCTCGAAGATCGAGGTCTCCGACACCGTCTACATGATCAAGAACGATCCCAAGGATCCGAACGTGCTGTGGATCGGCACCGCGGACCTGGGCGTCATCAGCCTGCAGACCGGCAACGGCGAGGTGGGGATCTACACGCCCAACCCGGGCGACGTGGACACCCACACCGACAACGCGGTGGCCGACTTCGCGTTCGACGGCGACCGGACCATGTGGCTCGCCACCTACGGCGGCGGGCTGAAGCGGCTCGACCGGCCCACCCGCGGCTGGAAGACGTACCGCCGCAGCGACGGGATGCCGAGCGACACGTTGTATGCGATCCGCAAGGATCGGGCCGGACGGCTGTGGATGAGCTCGACGGCCGGGCTGGCCCGCCTCGACCCGCGCACCCAGCAAGTACGCGTCTACACCACCGCCGACGGGCTGCAGTCGGACGAGTTCAGCCAGCTGCTCAGCGGCGAGACCGACGACGGTCGCTTCTTCTTCGGCGGAGTGAACGGGCTGAACGTCTTCCGGCCCGAGGCGATCGACATCGAGGAGTACCGCGCGCCGCTGGTGCTGACCTCGATCAAGGTGCTGGACCAGCCGGCGATGGTCGGGCGAAGCCTGGAGTCGCTGGATCGGGTCCGCCTCCGCTACGACGAGCCGTTCGCGGCCATCGACTTCGCGGCGCTGTCCTTCTCCGGCAGCAACCAGTACGCCTTCGAGTACAAGGTGGACGGCCTGAACGACCGCTGGTTCACCACCAGCGCCGCGTCGGTCAACCTGACCGGCCTCGACGACGGCGACTACACCGTGCACATCCGGGCCCGCAACCGGCACGGCGCCGAGAGCGCGCCGATCTCGCTCGGGATCGAGGTCACCCCGCCCCCATGGCGGACCTGGTGGGCGTACAGCGCCTACGCGCTGGCCACGCTGATCCTGCTGGGCGCGTTCTACCGCTACCAGCAGGGCCGGATCGATCGCCTGCAGAAGATGGCGCGCCTGGCCACGGTCGAGAAGGAGTTCGAGCTCACCGCGGCGGTCCAGTCGTGGTTCCTGCCCGAGGCGGTCGCCCACCGGGCCGGCTGCTGCGATCTGGTCGGCTTCTACCGCGGCGCGGAGAAGTGCAGCGGCGACTGGTGGTGGTACGAGGACGTCGGCCGCGGCCAGCTCTGGGTCATCGTCGCCGACGTGACCGGCCACGGCGCCGGCCCGGCGATGCTGACCGCGGCCGTCGCGATGGGCCTGTCGGTGCAGTCCGGTCAGACGCAGGAGCACCTGCTCGAGCGGCTCGGGCGGGTCAACCGCGAGGTGCTGAGCCGCTGCAAGGGCAAGGCGACGATGACGATGACCGCGCTCCTGCTCGATCAGGACTCCGGCCAGGCGGTGGTGTACGGCATGGGCGGGCTGCCGGCGGTGGTGATGGGACAGCACGGCGAGCACAAGGTGGTCGGCGCGAGCGGCACGCCGATCGGCAGCGTGGAGCAGCTCTCGATCGGGGAACGCAGCGTGCAGCTGGCCCCCGGCGACCGCCTCATCCTCACGACTGACGGCATCGTGGACACGACGATGAGAGGGGGCCGACAGCTCGGCATGCGCCGGTTCGTCGACGTGATGCGCAACGTGCGCGGGATGCCGCTCCAGCAGGCCGTCGACCGCATCGTCCACGACGTCGATGTCGCCCGGGGCGGCGAGCCCCAGGAGGACGACTTCACGTTCTGCATGCTCGAGCGTCGAGCCTGAAACGCCAGGAGGAGATCCATGTGTAACTGCCAGATCCTTCGAGTCCTCCCACGGAGTCCCCGATGAGCGCCGACGGTGTGGACTTCGATGTCTGCATCCTCGGCGGAGGTCCGGCCGGCGCCGGGATGGCCGCCTACCTGGCCAAGGCCGGGGTCAAGTGCGTGGTCTTCGAGCGCGAGCTGTTTCCGCGGCCGCACGTGGGCGAGTCGCTGGTGCCGTCGTCGACGCGCGTGTTCCGCGACCTCGACTTCCTGCCCCAGATGGAGGAGGCGCGCTTCCCGCACAAGTACGGCGCGGTGTGGACCGCGAGCGACGAGTCCCGACCCTACTCGCACGACTGGGACCGCCTCGACGCGGCCGACCTCGCGACGATCGAGTTCTCCGAGCGCGAGCAGCCCGGCGTGGGCATGGACTACACGTACCACGTCGACCGCGGCAAGTTCGACCTGATGCTCCTGCAGCACGCCCACAAGCTGGGCGCGACCGTCTACGAGGGCGTGCGGGTCCGCGGCGTGGACTTCTCCGGCTCGCACCCCGAGGTTCGCTTCAGCATGGGCGCGCGCGAGCACGGCGTCAGCTGCCGCGTCGTGGTCGACGCCAGCGGCCGGCAGACCCTGCTCGGCAACCAGCTCAAGCTGAAGGTCAGCGATCCGGTGTTCAACCAGTTCGCGGTCCACTCGTGGTTCGACAACTACGACCGCCACAGCGTGTCGCGCGACACGAAGCATTTCGGCGACTACATCTTCGTCCACTTCATGCCGATCTCGAACACCTGGATCTGGCAGATCCCGATCACCGAGACCATCACCAGCATCGGCGTGGTCACCCAGCGCCAGAACTTCCTCAAGGGCAAGGGCGACCGCGAGTCCTTCTTCTGGGAGATGGTCGCCAACCGCCCGTTGATCGCCGAGGCGCTGCGCAAGTCGGATCGCGTCAAGCCGTTCAAGGACGAGGGCGACTACAGCTACGCGATGTCGCAGATCACCGGCGACAACTGGCTGATGATCGGCGACGCGGCCCGCTTCGTCGATCCGATCTTCTCGACCGGCGTCAGCATCGCGCTCAACAGCGCGCGCTTCGCCCACGCTGACGTGCTGGCGGCGCTCGAGAGCGGGGACACCTCGCGCGGCTCGTACTCGAAGTTCGAGAAGACGATCCGGCGCGGCACGCAGAACTGGTACGACTTCATCACCGTCTACTACCGGCTGAACGTGCTCTTCACCTACTTCATCCGCGATCCGCGCTACCGGCTCGACGTGCTGAAGCTGCTGCAGGGCGACGTCTACGACGAGGGGACGCCCGAGGTGCTGACGACGATGCGGACGATGGTCGGCGAGGTCGAACAGGACACCAAGCACCCCTGGCACCAGCTGCTCGGCAACCTCACCTCGAACGCCTTTCGCCCCGAGTTCTAGTCGCCGGCCGTCGGGTCGGTCCAGGAGCCAGCCGCATGAAGATCGCGACCGTGGAGGCGCTGCCGGTGCGGCTGCCGTTCGTCCAGGCCGGCCCGCCCATCGTGATGTTCGGGCGGCCGTGGACGGCGTTCGAGCTGGTCCTGGTCCGGATCGAGACCGATCAGGGGATCGTCGGTTACGGCGAGACGCCGTGGGGGCCGTGGCGGCCGCTTCAGGCGCTCATCGACGACTTCATCGCCCCTGCCCTGATCGGTCGCCCGGCCGACAACATCGCCGGCCTGATGCACGAGCTCCAGCGGCTGACCCACGTCATCGGCCGCTACGGGCTCACCATGTTCGCCCTGTCCGGCGTCGACACCGCGCTGTGGGACATCGCCGGCAAGGCCGCCGGGCAGCCGCTGGCCCGCATGCTGGGCGGCTCGGTCCGCCCGGTGGCCGGGTACGAGAGCCTGTGGGTCAGCTACAAGCGGAGCGGCGCGTGGGACTGGGAGAGCGCGGATCGCGACGTGCTCACCGAGCGAGCCCGCGCGGCGATCGCCGCCGGATATCGCCACGTCAAGCTGCACGGCACCACCGAGGCCGACCTGCGCGCGGTCAGGGACGCGGTCGGCGACGACGTCGGCATCATGGTCGACGCCAGCTGCCGGTGGAGCCTGAACGAGGCGCGCCAGGCGGCCGCCCGCCTGCGGCCGTTCGGCCTCTACTGGCTCGAAGAGCCGGTCTTCCCGCCCGAGGACTTCCACTCGCTCGCGCGCCTGCAGGCCGAGAGCGGCATCCCGATCGCCGCCGGTGAGAACGCGTGCACCGCGTTCGAGTTCGCCGCCATGTTCGCGGCCGACGCGGTCGCGTTCGCCCAGCCCAACGTCAACCGGGTCGGTGGCATCACCGAGTTCCGCAAGGTGGCGGCGCTGGCCGAGACCAGCGGGGTCGCGCTCAACCCGCACTCGTTCTTCTTCGGGCCGGGGTTCCTCGCCACGCTCCACCTGGTCGCGGCGCAGGCGCGCCCGGCGCTGGTCGAGAAGCCGGGGATCCCGCTCGAGGTCGGCCTCTACGGAGGAGCGACCGATCCGATCAACGGGCAGTTCCATCCGCCCGACGGTCCGGGCCTGGGCCGCGACCCGGATCCGGATGTGCTGCGCGACTGCCGCATCCGCGGCGCGTGAGCCCCCTGCTCGAGCCGGAGGAAACCATGAAGAACGCCGAATCTCGCAAAACGATCGCCGAGCGCATCGTCGAACGGATCGCAGCGCTCATCGTCGAGCACCCCCGTCGCGCGCTGCTGGCAGGATTTCTCCTGTTCATGGTGCTCGCGCCCGGGGTCGGCCGCGTCTACCAGAACATCAAGTACTACATCTGGTTCCCGCCCGGCGATCAGAAGATCGAGCTGCTCGATCAGTTCGAGCAGCGGTTCGGCAGCGACCTGGCGTCGGTGCTGGTCGTGCACAGTCCGTCGGGCATCTTCGACAAGGACTCGGCCCAGCTCCTCATCGAGCTGACCCAGCGCATGTGGAAGGTGTCGGAGACGATCCGGGTCGAGTCGCTGGCCAACTTCCCGTGGGTGCACGCCGAGGGTGACGACCTCATCGTCGAGGACCTCATCCCGCACGACAAGGAGCTCACTCCGCAGCTCCTGGCCCAGCGGCGCGAGGTCGCCCTCCACCACGAACAGCTGCCCGGCTTCCTGGTCAGCCGCGACGGCAAGACCACGGTGCTGTACGGCTGGTTGCAGCCGACCAAGACCGGCCCGGGCAAGAACGCCTACAACGACTTCGTCCGCAACAGCAACGACCTGAGGAAGCTGATCGAGGAGTTCAAGGGGCGCGGCGATCACCAGTTCTACCTGTCCGGCTTCCCGGTGATGGAGGGTTACCTCGAGGTCTACCCGCCGCAGGAGATGCAGCACCTCATGCCCATGATCTTGATCATGTGCATGGTGCTGCTGTTCGTCTTCCTGCGCCGACCGGCCGGTGTCCTCTTGCCGTTCACCGTCGTCATCCCGTCGGTCATCGCCACGCTGGGGCTGGCCGGGTGGGCCAACTTCCCCATCAACCCGATGACGATCACGTCGCCCAACCTGGTCATCATCATCGGCGTCTCCAGCACCGTCCAGGTCCTGTCGGCCTACTTCCGGGCGCTGAACGGCGGCATGGTCCGCAAGGAGGCGGCCCGCCACGCGCTCGAACGCGAGCTGATACCCACGTTCCTGTCCTGCCTCACCATCGCGATCGGCTTCCTCTCCCTTCTGACGATGACCATCCCGCCGATGCAGCAGCTCGGCGCCCTGGTCGCGGGCGGCACCTTCATGGTGCTGATGCTGATCTGCCTGGTGCTGGGACCGGCCATGGTGCTCCTGCCGCTCAAGCCGAAGCGCGGCGCCCGGGTCCCGGCCGGGGACGCCGACCTGGAGGCGCCCGGCCCGCGCGCGATCCGGCTGACCGCGTGGATCGACCGCTTCAAGGTGCCGATCGTGATCGGCTGGCTGGCCCTGCTCGGCCTCTCGATCGAGCTGGCCACTCACAACAAGATCGTCTTCGATCCGATCGAGTGGTACGACGAGAGCACCGACGTCCGCAAATCACTCGACTTCATCCGCGAGCACATGGGCTCGTCGGAGTCCTTCGAGATCGTCATCGACAGCGGCGCCGCCGAGGGGATCAAGGACCCTGCCTTCCTCGCCAAGGTGGATCAGCTGAGCGCCTGGCTGCGCTCCAAGAAGACGGTCGTCCAGGTCTTCTCGCTGGTCGACGTGTTCAAGGAGACCAACCGCGCCCTGTTCGGGGGCGATCCGGCCCAGTACCGGCTGCCCGACTCGCGCCGGGGGGTCGCCGACCAGTACCTGCTCTACACGCTCAACCTGCCGATGGGCAAGAGCGTCAACGACCGGGTGACGATGTCGAACGACGCGCTCCGCATGACCGTGGTGTCGCGCCTGGAGAACTCGCCGGCGGTGATGCGGATGTCCGAGGAGATCCGCGTCAAGGCCAAGGAGCTCGGGCTCACCATCGAGCTGACCGGCCGCCCTCTGCTCTACCACCAGCTCAACACCTACGTGGTGCCGAGCTTCTTCAGCTCGATGGCGTCCGGCACCATCGTCATCGCGCTCATCCTGCTCATCTACTTCCGGTCGGTGCAGCTCGCCCTGCTCGGCCTCCTGCTCGAGCTCATCCCGCTCGCCATCGGCGCCGGCATCGTCTTCTTCCTGATGGGCAAGCGCTTCGACATGGCGACCGTGTCGGTGTTCAGCATCGTCCTCGGCGTCACGGTGGACGACACCGTCCACTTCCTGCACGGCTACGGCCGGAACCGACGCGAGGGATACAGCCCGGTCGACAGCATCTGTCGACTCTGGCCGACGGTGGGGGCCGGCATGCTGAGCAGCCAGATGATCCTGGCCGGCTGCTTCGGCCTGTTCCTGCTCATCACGTTCCCGGTGCTGCGCGACCTCGGCGTGCTGGTCTTCTGGATGCTCATCATCGCGTTCATCGCCAACGTGACCCTGAGCCCGGCCATCCTGCTGCTGTTCCGGCGCAAGGACGGAGCGGATCCAGCCGACCGCGAGTCATGAGTCTCCGGCCATGAGCAGTCTCCGGCCATGAGCAGTCTCCGGCCATGAGCAGTCTCCGGATCGAGGCCAACCAGCAGGCCTTCCGTCGCCTTACCGAGGCCGACCCGGTCCTGGTCGACGTGCAGCGGGCTGGCGACGTCCTGCCCGGCATGACGGCGAGCACCGTGCTCACCGCGGGCGCCCCGCTGCCCTGGGACCGGTACATCGCCGCGCAGCGCAAGGCGATCCTGTTCGGCGCCATCCACGAGGGCCTGGCCGCGACGGTCGAGGAGGCCGACGACAAGATCCGCGCCGGCGAGATCCGGATCGGGTCGACGCACGATCACGGCTGCGTCGGCCCCCACACCGGCATCTACACCGCCTCCATGCCGGTCTTCGTGGTCGAGGACCGCAAGACCGGCGCGCGCGGCCACTGCAACCTGTTCGAGGGGGACGGCTCGCCGCGGCGGCTCAGCCTCGGCTTCTACGACGAGCAGATCGCCGCGCAGCTGCGCTTCATGGAGAACGTGGTGGCGCCGATCCTGGGCGAGGCGGTCCGCCGGCGCGGCGGGCTCGCGCTGACCCCGATCATCCGCGAGGCGCTGCTGTGCGGCGACGACGGGCACGTGCGGACCACCGCGGGCACGATGCTGTTCACCCGCGCCCTCCTGTCCGCGCTGCTCGATCTCGACCGCCGCGCCGACGTGCGGCGCACGCTGGACTTCCTGGAGAAGGCGACCTACACGTTCCTGCGCCCGTGGCTGGCCGCGGACAAGGCCCTGATCGAGGGGCTGAGCGGCCTCGAGCGCTCGTCGCTGGTCACGGTGATGTCGCTCAACTGCAGGGAGCTCGCCATCCAGGTGAGCGGGCTCGGTCACGAGTGGTTCCGCGGGCCGCATCCGCGCTTCCAGGGCACCATCGAGGGCACCTGGTTCGACGGCAGCGGGCGCACGCCGGTGCCCGAGGGATGGGGCTGGTTCGGGGCCGACAGCCTGCTCGCCGAGTGCCTCGGCTTCGGCGGGTTCGCCGGCGCGGCGGCGTTCGCGCTGCAGTCCTACTACCTGCCCGGCAGCACCCAGGACATCGTCGCCCGCAACCTGGCGATGTACGACATCACCGTCGGTGAGCATCCGGTCTACCGGATCCCGTTCTTCGATCACCGCGGTCTACCGACCGGCATCGACCTGTTCAGGGTGCTGGAGACCGGCACGATGCCGGCCATCAACGGCAGCATCGCGAAGATGGACGGCACCGGGTTCACCGGCGGCGTGGTCTGGCCTCCGATCGAGTGCTTCGAGGCGGCCGCGGCGGCCTACCGCGCCCGCTACGGCGAGTAGCCGGCGCTCACGCCTCCTGGCTGAAGCGGAAGTCGAGCGACGCGAACAGCGCATCGCCGTGGTGCTGCAGCCCGACCCCGATGCCGAGGCGCGAGTGGAACGCGATGCCGTACCGCCCGCCCGACAGCGCCTTGAGGATGTCCGGCCGCATCATCGGCTCGACCCAGATCTCGTCGGGGACCAGCTGGTGGTGCACGCGCGGCGCGCGCATCGCGACCGGCAGGATCTCCTCGTCGCACAGGACTCCGACGATGAGCTGGGTGACCGCGGTCGGGATGCGCGGCCCGCCCGACGCGCCGACGATGAGCTCGGCGGAGCCGTGGCGGCCGACCGCGATGGTCGGCGCCATCGATCCGGTCGGCCGGCGCCCCGGCCGCGGCTCGTTGCTCCCCCCCTCGACCAGGCCGTAGTAGTTCGGGGCGTGGGAGGTGAGCGAGAAGTCGTCCATCGAGTTGTTGAGGAAGAAGCCGCAGCCGCGCGCGACCAGCTTCGAGCCGAACAGCGTGTTGAGGCTGTACGTGTTCGAGACCGCGTTGCCGTGGCGGTCGAGCACGCAGTAGTGGGTCGTGTTCTTCTGGCCCTGCGGATCACCGAGCGGCCCGAGCGACTGGAGGTCGAGGGCGCGCTCGAGCGCGTCGAGGTCACCGGCCAGGGCCAGCGCCTTGGCGAGCAGGGCCTCGGTGGCGGCGCGCTCGACGTCGGTCACGAAGTCGGGATCGCCGACCGAGCGGCGGCGCAGCTCGAAGGCGATCCGGAACGCGCGCACGAGCAGGTGGTACCGCTCCGGCGAGGTCGGCGGCACGCGCTGGACCTCGTTGGCCTCGAGGATCGTGGTCGCCATCCGCACCACCAGGCCGCCGCCCGACGGGAACGGCGCCGAGATGATCTCGCGGCCGCAGAACTGGCTGATGAGCGGGTCGCGCCAGCGAGGCTGGTAGCCGGCCAGATCCTCCGCCTCGAGGATTCCGTCATGCTCGCCGGCGGTCTCGAGGATGCGCTCGGCCAGCTGTCCCCGGTAGAAGCTGTCCGGTCCCTCGTCGGCCAGGAGCCGGAGCGTGCGGGCGAGGTCCGGTTGACGCCACAGCGTGCCCGGCTCGGGCGCATCGCCGCCGGGCAGGTAGTCGCGCGTGGACTGGTAGCGCTGCAGGTCGGGCAGGTGCAGGCGGAAATAGGCCGCCTGGCGAGTGGTGACCCAGGTCCCGATCGCGGCCAGATCGATGACGACCCCGATGACTCGATCCCAGCTCCAGGTGCCGAGCTTGGCGAGCGCCGCGGCCAGACCCGCGACCGTACCCGGCACGCAGACAGGTGCTCCACCGTACAGCGCCTGCTCTCGGCGCGAGCCATCCGGGTTCATGAACAGCTCGGGGTCGACCCGTCTCGGCGCCGTCTCTCGATAGTCGAGGAAGTGGCGCTCTCCCTCGGCGGTGCGGACGACCATGAAGCCACCGCCGCCGAGGCTGCCGGCCTGAGGATAGGTCACGGCGAGCGCGAGGCCGGTCGCGACCGCGGCGTCGATCGCGTTTCCTCCGCGATGGAGAACGTGCGCGCCGATCGAGGACGCGGTCGGACAGTACGAGACGACACAACCTTCCCGCGGGCGGAGGTGCGCGTCTCGCGCGCCCAGACTGATCGACGGGGCTGTCATACAGACGACGACGTCGCCCCACCTACAACGCGGATAAGAAAACGAATAACGGCTCCTTCTGTGAGGATGCACCGTTCATTTGAAGCGCGTCAATGTCCTGGGTCAGTCCTGCGCCGGACTGGATGACATCGGCATACATTGGTCCTTTGCAGGTAACCCGTCCGGTCGCGCTCATGCGCACACCAAACGTTGGTTAGAATGGAAAAATGCACGCAACGCGGATGTCGGCAGCCCAGGAAACGAACTCGGATCCAGGCGACGGATTCCTTGAGGGGCTACTTGAGCCGACGGGCCGCACGATGAAGCCGCGCTCGAGTGGCATCACCATCGCGATCGATACTGGTGTGGGCCTTCACGCAATTCAGGACCTCGCGTCGGTGGCAGGCCCTCACTGCGACTACGCCAAGATCGCCTGGGGCAGCGCGCTCATCACCGACAACCTGGCGCAGAAGATCGAGTCCTATCGGCGCGTCGGCATCGACCCGCTGCTCGGCGGCACGCTGTTCGAATACTGCTACGCGCGAGGACGAGTCGATCGGTTGCTCGCCTTTTGTCGGGAACAGCCGATACACATCGAGATCTCGGATGGCGTGGTCGAGATCCCGCGGCGCGACAAGTTGCGCTGGATCGAAGCGTTTGCCGCGATCGGGCACGTCTTCTCGGAGGTCGGTGGAAAGATCGCACCCACGGGGGGTGAGTGGACTCAGCTCGTCCGCGAGGAGCTGTCCGCGGGCGCCGCGAAGATCGTCCTCGAGGGGCGAGAGATCGGCCCGACCGGCGGCGAGATCCGCGGCGACCTGATAGCCGAGCTGGTGGAGGAGTTCGAGCTGGAGACCCTCGTCTTCGAGGCGCTCGAGCGCTACCAGCAGGTGTGGCTCATCAGGGAGCTGGGGCCGAACGTCAACCTGGCGAACATCCGCATCCCCGACGTCCTCATGGTAGAGACGCTGCGACAGGGCCTGAAGGAACAGACCCTCGTCGCCGCCACCGCCGACGCGCCCTAGTCGTTCGGGAAGCCAGCACACGTGAAGATCGACATCGTCGGACCGGAGGCGGTCTCCGAGCTTCGCGAGGTCGTGGTGATCATCGACGTCCTGCGCGCGTTCACCACGGCGGCGTACGCGTTCGCCAGCGGGGCCTCGGAGATCGTGCTGGTGGCCGGCGTGGACGAGGCGCTGGCGCTCCGCCAGCGATCTCCGGGCGCGCTGCTGGTCGGCGAGATCGACGGCTACCCGATCGACGGATTCGATCACGGTAATTCCCCTCACGAGATCTCGCGGCGCGCCTTCGCCGGCGCCCGGCTCATCCAGCGCACCACCTCCGGCACCTGCGCCGCGATCGACGCGCGCCACGCGACCGAGCTGCTCGCGGCCAGCTTCGTGTGCGCGGAGGCCACGGTCCGCCACATCCTCGGCCTCGAGCCGGCTCACGTCGGGCTGGTCCTCAGCGGTCGGCGCGGCGACGTCGGCGGCGTCGACGACCTCGCCTGCGCCAGCTACCTCATGGCCCGCCTGCGCGGCGAGGACGTCCCGGCGGCGCGGTTCCTGGCCGAGGTCCGCGACTGCAAGGAAGCCGTCCGCTTCCACGACCGCGCCCAGGACAGCTTTCCGATCGAGGACCTCGAGCTCGCCCTCGAGCTCGATCGGTTCGACTTCGCGATGGCGGCTCGCCGGCGCGATGGCCTGCTGGTGCTCGAGCGGGTCGATCCTCCGCCCGCGCGCGCCGCCTGACCTGCCGCGCCGCTCGCCGCGCTACAGGCGCGGGTCGCGCGCCGCCTCGGCCCGCGGCTCGGCGACCAGGGTGGGATCGATCATGGGGGCGCCGGTGGTCATCGACGCCAGCAGACCGCCGCCACCGCTGATGACGACGATCGGCTTCCAGCCGACCCGGGTGGTCGCGCCGCCGAAGCGCCCGCCGAAGAACCACGGGTTCCAGTTGGCATAGAGCTCGCAGAGCTCGACCTCGCCGCTCGCCGACTGGATCGGCACCCGGTAGCGGGGGATCGGGGCCAGTCGCTGCACCACCGACGGCTGCCTGGTCGCGCGGGCGAGGTGATCGAGCCAGTCGACCGGCGAGGTGTGGATGCCGATGGTCACCTCCTTGCCGCCCGAGCTGAAGGCGCCCTTCAGCACCCACTCGTCCTTCTCGCGCCGTAGCCGTTCGATCGAGTGCGGCGACACGATCTCGGTCGGTGGCAGCAGGCTGGAGACCAGACGCTGATCGGCCGGAGACAGGCCCAGGGCGTTCTGCGAGACCATCGCGAGCGCCACCTTGTTGCCCATGACGTACGAGCGGAGCGGGTTGAGCATGCACACGCGCCCGCTCCGATACGCGGTCAGGAGCGTCTCGAGCTCGCTGGCCCGGCGGATGAAGTCGGGGAACAGGACGCGGCGCTGGACGACGTCGATCCGGTGGCCGCGCGCGTGCAGCCGTCCCTCGACGATGTGAAGCTCGCTCGGATCGCAGACCACGGTGGGCGAGCCGAACCGCTCGAAGTCGGCCGCCGTGTGCGTCAGCTCGCTGGCGGTCGCCTCGCCGTGCCAGTCCACGATCGCGATGGTGGGGTCGCGGCGGGTGCCGCCCCACTCGCGATAGGTGGCCATGATCGACTGGTGGAGCGCCCTGGTCCGGCTGAACGGGCGGGCGCCCTGGGCGGCCAGCACCCCGCCGATCGGGTCGAGGTCGAGGAGGATCTCCTCGACGCGGTCGGTGAAGGTCATCATGGCCGGGCTGTCGGCGTTGAGCTCGAGCACCCGGACGTCGCCGCCCGACCAGATCATGTCGAAGCGCGAGACCACGATGAAGCGCGAGTAGCCCGGGTCGATCTCGAAAAGATCCTCGGATCCGTCGGGCAACCCGAGCCCGCGCAGGAGCGCCTCGTCACCGAGGAGGCGGCGGGAGGCCGACTCGAACACCTGCATGAGGCGTTCGGCGGCAACGACCCAGCGTTGCTCGTCTTCGGCGGCGATGATGTGCGGCTTCGGAAAGGTCGGCAGCGGTCGGCCGCCGAAGTAGATCTTCCCGTCCTCGACGCGCCTCCTCAGCTCGCCGAGGAGGCTGCCACCGCGGATCCGGCAGGCGAGGATCTCGTCCAGGTAGCGCTCGAGATCCTGAGACGAATGACTCTGAGCAACGATTGGCGTCGGGGGGTACAGCAACGGCGACTCCTCTCGGGCTTGGTCGTGCTCCAGCCGCAGCGGATAGCCAGAAAACGTCTTCTGACTATATCGAACCCCATCACAACCTTAAACCGTATTACAGGTCTCACGTGTGAGGTGCTTGCAACATATTGATATTAGTATAATATTTACCTGACTGACCATCACACCTCTTTGCCTATCAGCGACATCCCCCCACGATGTGGGCGACCGGTTCACGAGTAGGGAGTCGGGGCGCGAGGTGACGCCTCATCCCACCACGATGTGCCGGCCGACGCGCCGCGGTAGTATGTCCGGCTCGCTGCCGTAAGATGGAATCCAGGTGATGGTGGCGGAGGAGGAGGACTGGATGAGCTCATGGTTTCTGCGTGTACTTCTGGTGGCTTGCTGCGCGGGGACGGGGTGCGGCAAGGCGGTCGATCCGACGCCCGCCACGCCGGACGGGGGAAGCGGCGACGACGGCTCCGATGACGACGGTGGGGGAGACGGCGGCGCGGATGACGGGGCCGACGACGATGACGGCGCCGACGTCGACGCGGCGGTGGCCAGCGACACGCGCGGGCGGATCGAGGTCTTCACCCGCAACTACACGGATATCAACGGCGACAACCCTCTGGACAGCACCGTGACCGCGCAGTTCGGCTCCTACGAGACCGAGGACTGCGTCGAGGAGCTGGCCGGGTCGGATTGCCAGGTGGTTCGCTGCACCGATCGCGAGCCGCCCTCGCCGGCCCCGCAAGCCGGCAACATCACCATCGAGGGCGTCCAGCAGGCGGTCATCATGCCCGGCGACGACGGCTTCTACGCGCCCCTCAAGGTCGATCAGACCCTGCTCTCCGACGGCGGCAACCTGTCGGTCTTCGGCGTCGGCGGCGAGGTCCCTGAGTTCAGCATCCTGGACCTGACCGTGCCGTACTCGCTCGGCTTCGGGGGGGACGTGCCGACCAGCGCCGGGCCGATCGAGCTCAGCGCCAGCGCCGACTACAACCTGTTCTGGAACGGGATCAGCGCGACCGACACGATGATCATCAAGATGACCGGTCCGGCCGACGGCGACGGCGTCACCACCCGGATCGAGTGCTCGGTGACCGCCGGGGTCGGCGCGGTGACCATCACGGCCGACGCGCTCGGCCTCCTCCCCCAGGGCGAGGTCCAGTTCGAGTCGCTGACCCGGACCTCGACCAGGGGCAGCGCCGACGACTACGACATCGAGCTGATCGCGACCGTGGTCAGCCGGCTCGGCGACGACGCCGCCGGCGACTGGGCGGCCGGCACCGTCCTGCTGGGCCCGTAGGCACGCCTGGCCGCGACCGGGCGCTCAGCCCGCCGCGGCCGCCGCCCCGCCCGACCCGAGCAGCGCCACCAGCGCGGCCGGGTCGCTGACCGGCGCCGAGCAGGTCTGGCCGCGGCACACGTACGCCTGCGCCCGCCCGTCGGCCGTGGCGGTCTTGCCGGCCAGGAGCGACTCCTGGGCCCACGGGCCGACCCGCGCCAGCGTCGGGGCGTAGGCCCGCCCGGCCGCCTGGTCCAGCGCCGCGCGACCGGCCCCCTCGGTGACCACCAGCTCGACGCCGTCCATCGCCAGATCGAGCGCGGCCAGGAGCCGCGCCGCGCTGTACGGCTGGGACGCCGCCGCCCCCGCCCTCGCCGCCAGGTAGCGCTCGGCGATCTCCATGGCGCGGCCGTCGCCGGCCACCCGGCCGAGCAGCACCATGCACTCGAGCGCCACCGCCGACCCGGACGGCATCGCGCCGTCCTGGTTCGACTCCGGCCGGTGGACCAGTCGGTCCTCGGAGTCGGAGGCCGGCAGGTAGAACACGCCGACCCCGCCCTCCTCGCCGTAGAACCGCTCGATGATCGACCCGACCAGCGCCGCGCCGCGCTGCCACCAGACCTGGTCGCCGGTCGCCTCGGCCATGGCCAGGAACCCGCGCGCCACCATCGCGTAGTCGTCGATGGTGCCGTCCATGCGCGCGCGCCCGTCCTTGTAGACCCGCCAGATCCGCCCCTCGCCGTGCAGCATCACCCCGGCCAGGAAGTCGGCGACCCGGCCGGCCAGGCGCCGCGCCGTCGCGCTGCCGGTCGCCTGATGCGCGCGCAGGAGCCCGGACAGGGCCAGACCGTTCCAGCTCGACAGCACCTTGGTGTCGGTGGCCGGCGCGATCCGCGCCCGCCGCGCCTCGAACATCGTCCGGCGCATCGCCGCCAGCGCTGCCTCCTCGGCCGGCTCGCCCGCCTCCGTCACGCGCGACAGGACGCTCGCCCCGTGCTCGAAGTTGCCCTGCTCGGTCACCCCGTAGGCGCGGCAGAAGCTGTCGGCGTCGCCGCCCAGCACCTCGGCCACCTCGGCCGGGGTCCACGCGTAGAACTTGCCCTCCTCGCCCTCCGAGTCGGCGTCCTGGCTGGCGAACAGGCCGCCGGCCGGGTCGAGCATCTCGCGCTCGAGCCACGCCACCGTCTCCTCGATCACCTCCGCGTGGCGCGCCGCCCCGGTCATCGCGAACGCGTCGCCGTAGATCGAGAGCAGCTGGCCGTTGTCGTACAGCATCTTCTCGAAGTGGGGGACCAGCCAGCGCTCGTCGACCGAGTAGCGGGCGAACCCGCCGCCCAGGTGGTCGTAGATCCCGCCGGCCGCCATGTGCTCGCACTGGAGCAGGAACGCCTCGCGGGCCGGCTTGCCGAACGGCAGCCGCCCGGCCCGACCGAGCAGGTCGTGGGCCGACGACGACGGGAACTTCGGGCGCGAGCCGAATCCGCCGTTGTGGGGATCGCAGGTCTGGGCCAGCTGCCGGCCCGCCGCGATGAGCGTGCCCTGATCGAGATCGGCCAGCGTGCCGCCACCGCGCTCGGCGTGGCGGCGAAAGTGCTCGTCCATCCGCCGCAGCCCCTCCAGCACCGCGCTGGTGTTCTGCTCGACCTGCTCGCGCTTCTCGCGGAAGACCTCGGCCATCGTCTTCAGCACCCGGCCGAACCCCGGCCGCCCGTGCTTGTCGTCGGGCGGGTAGTACGTGCCGAGGTAGTAGGGGGCACCGCCGGCGTCGCAGAACGCCGACAGCGGCCAGCCACCGTGCTCGCCCATCACATGGATCGCGTTCATGTAGACCGCGTCCACGTCCGGCCGCTCCTCGCGGTCGACCTTCACGTTCACGAACAGCGAGTTCATGAGCGCGGCGATCTCCGGGTTCTCGAAGCTCTCGTGCGCCATCACGTGGCACCAGTGGCACGCGGCGTAGCCGATCGAGAGGAAGATCGGCCTGTCCTCGGCCCTGGCGCGCGCGAACGCCTCGTCTCCCCACGGGTACCAGTCGACCGGGTTTTCGGCGTGCTGGAGGAGGTACGGCGACGTCTCGCCGGCGAGTCGGTTGGCCATGGCGCACCTTAAACCGTAAGCGACTGAATTACCTCAAGAATCATCACGCCCGGTCGTTGAATTGGGTGCGTCGGTCAGCTATAGAGGGGGGCCATGTCAGAGACCTCGTCGCCGAACGTCTTGCCGGTCGCGATCGAGCAGGAGATGCGCTCGTCGTTCATGGACTACGCCATGAGCGTCATCGTCGCGCGCGCGCTGCCCGACGCGCGCGACGGGCTCAAGCCGGTCCATCGCCGCATCCTGTTCGCCCAGAAGGGCCTGTCCAACTTCTGGAACCGGCCCTACCTCAAGTGCGCGCGCATCGTCGGCGACGTCATCGGCAAGTACCACCCGCACGGCGACACCGCGGTCTACGACGCCCTGGTCCGCATGGCCCAGGACTTCTCGCTCCGCTACCTGCTCATCGACGGACAGGGCAACTTCGGATCGGTCGACGGCGATCCGGCGGCGGCCATGCGCTACACCGAGTGCCGCATGGCGCGCCTCTCGTCCGAGATGCTCGCCGACCTCGACAAGGAGACGGTCGACTGGCAGCCGAACTACGACGACAAGGAGTTCGAGCCGACCGTCCTTCCGACCAAGGTCCCCAACCTGCTCATCAACGGGTCGTCGGGGATCGCGGTCGGCATGGCAACCAACATCCCGCCGCACAACCTCCGCGAGATCGTCGACGCCACCCTCGCGATCATCGCCGATTCCCACATCTCCGACGACGCGCTGTTCGCGCTGGTGCCGGGGCCGGACTTCCCCACCGGCGGCATCGTGCAGGGCCGGACCGGGATCCTCCTGGCCTACAAGACCGGGCGCGGCTCGGTCTCCATCCGCGGGCGCTGCCACTTCGAGGAGGTCCGCAAGGACCGCGCGGCGATCATCGTCACCGAGATCCCGTTCATGGTGAACAAGGCGCGCTGGATCGAGGCGACCGCCGACCTGGTCCGCGAGAAGCGGCTCGAGGGGATCTCCGACATCCGCGACGAGAGCGACCGCAACGGCATCCGGGTGGTGTTCGAGCTCAAGCGCGACGCGCCCGAGCAGGTGGTGCTCAACAACCTCTACAAGATGACGTCGCTGCAGACCAGCTTCGGCATCAACACGCTGGCGATCGTGGGCGGCCGCCCGCAGCGGCTCGGCCTGCGCCAGGCGCTGACCATCTTCATCCAGCACCGGCGCGAGGTGGTGACCCGCCGCTCGCTGCACGACCTGCGCGAGGCGCGGCTGCGCCGCGAGATCGTCGAGGGCCTCGGCCTGGCGGTCATCTCGATCGACCGGGTCATCGCGATCATCCGCTCGTCCCAGGACACCGAGGAGGCGCGCGGCCGCCTCATGGGCGAGAAGATGAGCGGGCTCGACGGCTTCCTCGAGCGCGCCGGCCGCCCCGCCATCGAGGTCGACGCCGCCCGCGAGGCCGGCTTCGTCTACCTGACCCAGCGCCAGGCCCAGGCGATCCTCGACATGCGGCTGGCCCGGCTGACCGGCCTGGAGCGCGAGAAGCTGGAGGGCGAGTACAAGGAGCTGTGGGCGCTGACCGACTACCTCGAGGGCCTCCTGGCCGACGACGCCAAGCTGATGGCGGTGATCGTCCAGGAGCTGACCGAGCTGCGCGAGCAGTACGGCGACGACCGCCGCACCGAGATCGTCCACGAGGTGACCGAGATCCTGAACGAGGAGCTCATCGCCGACGAGGAGATGGTGGTCACCCGCACCCACCTGGGCTACGTCAAGCGCACGCCGGTGTCGGAGTACTCGGCCCAGAACCGGGGCGGGCGCGGCATCCGCGGGGCGTCGTCGGGCGGGGCCGACGACTTCGTCACCGACATGTTCGTGGCCTCGACCCACGACTACCTCCTGCTCCTCACCTCGACCGGCCGCATCTACCAGAAGCGAGTGTTCGAGCTGCCGGCCGGGGCGCGCACCGCGCGCGGCAAGCCGGTGGTCAACGTGGTCGAGCTGCAGGAAGGCGAGAAGGTGGTCAGCCTGCTCGCGGTCAAGGACTTCGCGCCCAACCAGTTCCTGTTCATGGCCACCCGCCAGGGCACGGTCAAGAAGACGGTGCTGGAGGCGTTCTCCAGCATCCGCATCACCGGCATCAAGGCGATCGACATCCCCGAGGGAGACAGCCTGGTGGACGTCCGGCTGACCAACGGCGCGATGGACATCCTGCTCTGCACCGAGAAGGGCTACGCGGTCCGGTTCCAGGAGGACCAGGTCCGGCCGATGGGGCGCGACGCGCGCGGGGTGCGCGGCATCAACCTGCGCAAGGGCGACATCCTGATCGGCACGGCGGTGTTCGAGCGCGACTCCAACGAGACGCTGCTCATCGTGTGCCAGCGCGGCTACGGCAAGCGCACCGCGCTGGCCGAGTACCCGATCAAGAACCGCGGCGGCATGGGCGTCATCGCGATCAAGACCAGCGAGCGCAACGGCCCGGTCGCCGGGGTCCGCCTGGCCCGCGACGAGGACCACCTCATCCTCATCTCCACCGAGGGCCGGTTGATCCGCATCCCGGTCAACACCGTGCCGACGGTCGGGCGCGCCACCCAGGGCGTCCGGGTCATGCGGCTCGACGACGACGAGCGGGTGGCGTCGATCGAGCGCCTGGCCGATCCGGAGGAGTCGGAGGACATCGCCGAGGTGGCGACGCCCGAGGCCGCGGCCGACGACGGCGACACCGTGCCGGTCGAGATGGACGACGTCCTCGACGAGGAGTCCGACGACGAGGCCGACGAGGAAGCCGACGACGGCGGCGACGATGACGAGGGCGGCAGCCAGGAGGGAGACGCGTGAGCCAGTCGGAGACGCTGTTCGAGCGCGGCCAGCGGGTCATCCCGGGCGGGGTCAACTCGCCGGTGCGCGCCTGTCGCGCGGTCGGCGGCAACCCGCTGTTCATCTCGCACGGCGACGGCTGCCACATCATCGACACCGACGGGAACCGCTACATCGACATGGTGTCGTCGTGGGGCCCGCTCATCCTGGGCCACGCCCACCGCGAGGTGCTGGACGCGGTCCAGGAGGTGATGGCGTCGGGCACCTCGTTCGGCGCCCCGACCGAGCTGGAGGTCCGCTTCGCCGAGGAGCTGTGCCGCGCGGTCCCGTCGATGGAGAAGGTGCGGGCGGTCTCGTCCGGCACCGAGGCGACCATGTCGGCGCTGCGCCTGGCCCGCGGCGCGACCGGGCGCGACCTCATCGTCAAGACCTCGGGCGGCTACCACGGCCACGCCGACTGCCTCCTGGTCGCGGCCGGCTCCGGCGCGGCGACGTTCTCGATCCCGGGCTCGGCCGGCGTCCCGGCCGGCACCGCGCGCGACACCCTGGTGGTCCCCTACAACGACCTCGGCGCGGTCGAGGAGCTGTTCGCCACCCACGGCGACCGGATCGCGTGCCTGATCCTGGAGCCGGTGGCCGGCAACGTCGGGGTGGTGCCGCCGGTGGACGGCTACCTGGCCGGGCTGCGCCGCGTCACCGCCGCCCACGGCGCGCTGCTCCTGTTCGACGAGGTCATCACCGGCTTCCGCCTGGCCTACGGCGGCGCGCAGGAGATCTACGGCGTCACGCCCGACCTCACCTGCCTGGGCAAGGTGGTCGGCGGCGGGCTGCCGGCGGCGGCGTTCGGCGGGCGAGCCGATCTCATGGACCGGCTGGCCCCGATCGGCGACGTCTACCAGGCCGGGACGCTGAGCGGGAATCCGCTCGCGCTCGCGGCCGGGCTGAAGACCCTCGAGATCCTCCGTCGCCCGGGCGCCTACGCCCGGCTCGAGGAGCTGGGGGCGCGGCTCGAGGCGGGCCTGCGCGCGGCGGCCGCGGCGGCCGACGCCACGGTCTGCATCAACCGGGTCGGCTCCATGATGACGCTGTTCTTCTGCCCCGGTCCGGTCCGGAGCTACGAGGAAGCCAAGCAGGCCGACACCGACCGATTCGGCCGCTACTTCCGCGCCATGCGCGACGGTGGGGTGTTCCTGCCGCCGTCCCAGTTCGAGGCGATGTTCGTTTCGCTCGCTCACTCCGAGGCCGAGGTCGACCAGGTGGTCGCGCGTGCCGGGGAGAGCCTTCGCGTTTGTCGTTGACCCTCCCACCGGGGCATGTTACGAGCCGGGCCTCGCCAGCGTAACTCTTGAGTTTTCTGCGAGCAGGGGGCCGAGATCGCCACAGGCAAAAACGACGAGTCGGGCAAGGTCGCGAAGAGCTGGCGAATGCTCAAGTTCGCGTCGCTCGGTCTCGAGATGGGCGTGGCCGCCTTCATCGGCTGGGGGATCGGCTACTGGCTCGACCTCCAGCTCGGCACCCAGCCGTGGCTGATGCTGGTCTTCCTCCTGCTCGGGGTGGCGGCCGGCTTCAAGGGCGTCTTCCGCGCCGCGCGCGAGGCGCAGGAGATGATGCGCGAGGCCGACGGCGGGTCGAGTGAAACCCCGGCCCCGCCAGCGGAATCGAAGCAGCAGGCCGGCGGCGGCAAGCCGGACGAGGATCGAAACTGATGGACCGCGCATCGCTCTCGCGCATCGAGCGCATGAACTACATCCTGGGCGGAGCCCTGGTCGCCGTGACCGCCGGCATCGGCACCGGCGCGCAGGTGCTGGGCGCGCTGGTCGGGGTCCTGCTCTGCGCGGTCAACTTCAGCGTCGTGCGCCGCCTGGTCGAGAAGATGATGCGCTCGGCCCGTGGCGAGAAAGAGGGCCGGGCCTCGGCGTTCCTGATGGCGCCAAAGCTCCTGGTCCTCATGGGAGCGGCCGCTGCCGCGGTCGTGTTCCTGCCGATCTCCGCGATCATGCTGGCGGTCGGATTTTCTGTCTTCCTGGTCTCGATCGGAGTCGAGACGGTGCGCTATGTGCTCCGCAGCCCGGCCGCGTAGCAGCCCGGGCGCAGCGCGACACACGCGAGAGACGAGACGATGGGCGAGCACGGAACCTGGACCGACCTCCTCTACCGGCTACCCGGCTGGCGCAACCTGCACGACTACCTCGGCGGGCACCTCGGCCGCGAGAAGCAGGCGCTGGTCTTCGCGGACTCGCACTTCACCCTGACCCACGTCCTCTGGACCATCCTGGTCGCGCTGTTCGTGACGGTCGGCTGCATCCGGTTCCGCGCGTCGGTGGCCGGGGCCAACGGCCTCCTGCCGGCCGAGAAGTTCGGCTTCCGCGCCTTCTTCGAGATGGTCGCCGACGCCACCTACGGGACCATGGTCCAGATCATGGGCGAGAAGAACGCCCGCCGGTACCTGCCGCTCATCGGCGGGCTGGCGATGTTCATCCTGTTCTCGAACCTGCTCGCGCTCATCCCCGGCGCCGGCGTCCCGACCACCACCCTCAAGACCAACGTGGCGCTGGCGGTGCTGGTGTTCGTGCTGACTCACGTCTACGGCGTGCGCGAGAACGGCCTCGGCTACTTCAAGCACTTCCTGGGGCCGGTCCTGTGGCTCGCGCCGCTCATGGTGGTCATCGAGATCATCAGCCACGTGGCCCGGCCGATCTCGCTCTCGTTGCGGCTGATGGGGAACATGGTGGCCGACCACAAGGTGGTCTTCACCTTCTTCACCCTGTTCCCGCTGATCCTGCCGGTCCCGTTCCTGTTCCTGGGCCTGCTGGTCGCGTTCGTGCAGACCTTCGTGTTCTGCGTCCTCACCATGATCTACATCGCGCTCGCCACGGCGCACGATCACTAGCCACCTCGCCCTTCCCGGGAGAGGTCGAATGGAGAAGAGAGAGATGACCAAGCGCACGGTGAAGTTCCTGTTCATGCTGAGCTCGATGCTCGTGGTGATGGGCCTGTCGGCGATCGCGTTCGCCCAGGGCGACGGTGAGACCGCGGTGGCGGCCGCCAAGGCCAGCGCCGGCGGCTGGATCGGCCTCGGCGCCGGTCTCGGGATCGGGCTGGCCGCGTTCGGCGGAGCCCTCGGTCAGGGCCGCGCCTCGTCGGCGTTCCTCGACGGCGTGTCCCGCAACCCGGGCGCCTCGGACAAGGTCTTCGTGCCGATGATCCTCGGCCTGGTCTTCATCGAGTCGCTCGCGATCTACGCGCTCATCATCGCGTTCCTGCTGCTCGGCAAGATCGCCTGAGAGACGCGGGCGCGCGGCGGCGCTCGCCCGTCGGCCCCGGCCCGCCTCGCGGCGCCGGGGCTTCGATCGTTTCGGCTCGGCGGTCGCTTCAGAGCGAGCCGAAGCTGATCCCGGCCACCAAGGTGAGGCCGGTCGGGCCATCGCCGAGCAGCCCGAAGCGAGCCTCGAGCCCGAAGAGCAGATTCCCGACGTACTGCTCGACGCCGAAGCCGGCGTAGCCGCCCAGGTACAGCCGGTCCTGATCCGGCGGGACCGGCACGCTGGTCCTCAGCAGGGTGGCTCCGGCGGTGCCGACCAGGAAGCGCGGCGCCTCCTCGCCCAGCGCGGTGCGCACCCGCGCGCCGATGCTCATCTCCACCGCCAGCAGCGGATCATCGGCGATGGTCGGCTGGCTGGCGTAGAAGCGGCCGAACAGGGCCGACCAGTCGAGGCCGAACGAGAACGCCTGGCCGCGCCGGGTCGGCTGGTAGCCTGCCGCGAAGCCCCACAGCCAGCCGAACGCGTACTGCTCGCCCAGCCCGCCCACGTTCTGGCGGAGCGCGCCGATCGCGCCGAACTTCCCGGCCGGCAGCGCGTCGCCCTCGTCGGCGGCCGGCTCGAGCGTCTCGTCGTCGTCCTCGTCCTGGGCGGCCGCGATCCGCGGGCCGACGAGGGCCAGCGCGGTCGCGATCGACAGCGGCACCAGCCGGGCGGAGGTTGGTCGGCGCAAGGCGCTCAGAACTTGTTGGTCGAGGCCAGGAACGTCATCTTGTCGTTGGTCGCGCGCAGCCGGCGCGACAGCGTGCGGACCAGCTTCCACAGAAACTCGTAGGCCAGGTCGCGGTCGACGAACAGGAGATCCTCGAGGTCGGTCCGCTTGATGACGAACAGGCGGCAGGTCTCGTGCGCGATCGCGGTGGCCGAGCGCGCCTCGTCGTCGATGAGCGACATCTCGCCGAAGTAGCCGCCCGGGCGCAGGACCGCCAGCGCCTCCTCGCCCAGCCCGGCCACGAACCGGCTGATCCGCACCGCTCCGTCGAGGATGAGGTAGAAGCGGTCGCCGATCGCCCCCTCCTCGAAGATCTTGGCGCCGCGCGGGAAGGCCTCCTCGAGGCCGATCTCGACCAGGCGCTTCAGGTGCGACGGCGCGAGCCCGCGGAACAGATCGAGCTGACCGATGACCTCGAGCGCCCTCCGGCTCGCCGCGACCCCGCCCCCGCCTCCGCCCTCGGACCCGGCCATATCCAGCTCGCTACTGGTGCGCGAGCCAGCGCTCGGCGTCGATGGCGGCCATGCAGCCGGTGCCGGCGGCGGTGACCGCCTGGCGGTAGGTGCGATCGGCGATGTCGCCGGCCGCGAACACGCCCGGGATGTTGGTCCGGCTGGTCCCCGGCTGGGCCAGCTTGATGTAGCCGACCTCGTCCACGTCGACCGCGCCGCGGACCAGCTCGGTGTTCGGCTCGTGACCGATCGCCACGAACAGCATCTTCACCTTCAGGTCGCTGCGCTTGCCGGTGCGGGTGTCCTCCAGGACCATGCCGCTCATCCCCTCCTTGCCCTTCTTGCCGATCACCTCGAGCACGTGCTTGTTGGTCTCCCAGGCGATCTTGGGGTTCTCTCTCGCGCGCTGCAGCATGATCTTCGACGCGCGGAACTCCTCGCGGCGGTGGATGAGCGTCACCTTGCTGGCGAAACGGGTCAGGAAGTTGGCCTCCTCCATGGCGGTGTCGCCGCCGCCGACCACCGCGATCTCGTGGCCCTTGGCGAAGAAGCCGTCGCAGGTGGCGCAGGCCGACACGCCGAAGCCCATGAGCTCGGTCTCGCTGGGGATGCCGAGCAGCTTGGCGCGCGCGCCCATCGCCAGGATGACGGCCTGGCCCTCGAACTTGTGGGTGTCGGTGCGGGCGGTGAACGGGCGGCGCGAGAGGTCGAGCTCGACCACGTCGTCCTGGAACATGCGCGCGCCGAACCGGGTGGCCTGCTCGCGGAACTTGACCATGAGGTCCGGCCCCATGATCCCCTCGGGGAAGCCCGGGTAGTTCTCGACGTCGGTCGTGATGGTGAGCTGGCCGCCGGCCTGGGCGCCCTCCACGACGATCGGCTGGAGCTCGGCGCGGGCTGCGTACAGCGCCGCGGTGAGCCCGGCTGGACCCGAGCCGATGATGAGGATCTGCGACTTCTCGACCGGGAGCTCGTTCGGCTGCATGTCAGGGCAAGCTTAGCGAATGGTCAGCGCTTGCGAAAGTCGGGTCCGCCCCCGACGGTGGGCGACGCCGGCGTTCAGCGCGAGCGCTGCCAGGTGCCGCTCTTGCCGCCGCTCTTGTGGTCGAGCCGGACGTCGGCGATTCGCATGCCGCGCTCCACCGACTTGCACATGTCGTAGACGGTCAGGGCCGCGGTCGTGACCGCGACCAGCGCCTCCATCTCGAACCCGGTGCGGTCGGTCCCCCGCACCTCGGCGCGGATGCTCACACCCGGGCGCCCGGTCGTGGCGACCTCGAGCGAGAGATCCGCCGCCGAGACCCGCACCGGATGACAGAGCGGGATGAGCTCGGCGGTGCGCTTCAGCGCCATGAGCCCGGCCGTGCGCGCGATGCCGAGCACGTCCCCCTTTTCGACCCGGCCGGCCGCGATGAGCCGGGCGGTCGCCGCGCTCATCGCCACGAACCCGCTGGCCGCGGCGGCCCGCGCCGTCTCCGGCTTGGGCCCGACGTCGACCATGCGCGCCTTGCCGGCGGGGTCGAAGTGACTGAGCCGCGGCGAGGCCCGGCTCACCGATGCTTCTTCTTCTTGCCCGGGACCTGGGGCTTGCCGAAGTCGAGCTCGACCCGCTGCGGCTCGTCGGACGGCAGCGTCATCTCCGCCTCGACGCACTGCAGCTTCGAGCGCTCCTCGGCGGTCGTGGTCAGGCGAAGACCGCACGCCTTGACCGTGTACGTGCCGGCCGGAGCCGGCTCGGGGCGGTGGCACTCGCAGCGCGCCTTGCGCTTGCCGCGCGTCTTCTCGTACACGAACATCTGCCCGTCCCACGGCACTTCGAGCTCCTCGCCGGGCGCGACCTTCTCCATCTTCTGCGCGGCCAGGATGTCCTTGGCCTTCTCGGGCTGCTCGCAGATCGGGCAGCGCTCCTCCTGCGCGACGTCGCACGAGGCGGTGCAGAACTTGGCGAACATGAGGATCGATACCGCCCGGGGCGGCTTGCCGGTGTAGGCGAACAGGTTCGGCTGCCAGCCGAGATCCATGTTGAAGGCAAGCTCGGTGGCGTCGCTGTTCTTGAGGACGAAGGTGACCGCCGGCGGCGGCCCCTGCTCGGTCGTCCCCTCGGTGCCCTCCCCTTCGGCTCCCTCGGCGGTCTCGCCCTCGCCGCCGTCCTCGGCGGGCTGATCGCCGCCGTCCTCGGCGGTCTGGTCGCCGCCACCGTCGTCGTCGTCGGTGCCGGCGCTCTGGCCGCCCTCGCTCTCGCCCGGCGACTCGGAGTCGGGTTTCGGCGTCCCGCCGCAGGCCGGCGCCAGGCCGACCGCCAGCCCGGCGGCCAGGGGAATCAGGAGGGTACCGGCGAATCGTCGGATCATGGGTTCGTATCCCGTCTCGGGTGTCGTCTGGCTCATGCGCCTATTCAACGGTCACGCTCTTCGCCAGATTCCGCGGCTGGTCGATGTCCGTGCCCTTGTGGTCGGCCACGTAGTAGGCCAGGAGCTGGAGGGGGACGCAGGTCAGGATCGGCTGCAGCTCCGGCGCGGTGTCGGGCAGGAGCACCACCTCGTCGGCCTGCTGGCCGATGTCCTTGTCCCCGCGGGTGGCGATCGCGATCACCTTCCCCTCGCGGGCGCGCACCTCGGCCAGGTTGGAGATGACCTTCTCGTAGTAGGGGCCGCGCGGGGCCAGCACCACGACCGGCAGCTCCGAGTCGATGAGCGCGATCGGGCCGTGCTTCATCTCGCCGGCGGCGTAGCCCTCGGCGTGGATGTACGAGATCTCCTTCAGCTTGAGCGCACCCTCGAGCGCGATCGGGTACTGGTTGCCGCGCCCCAGGAACAGAAAGCCGCGCGAGTTGCCGTAGCGGCGCGCGATCACCTGGAGCTGCGCGCCGTGATCGACCACGTCGGTCATCTTGCCGGGCAAGGCGACCAGATCGGCCAGGAGCGCGCGGGCCCGCTCGGGAGAGAGCTTGCCGTTCAACCGACCCAGGTGGATCGCGATCATGACCAGCGACACCAGCTGCGTGGTGAACGCCTTGGTCGACGCCACCCCGATCTCGGGGCCGGCGTGGGTATAGAACGCGTGGTGGGCCAGCCGCGAGATCGACGAGTCGAGCACGTTCGACACCGCCAGGACGGTGGCGCCGCGCTGGCGCGCCTCGCGCACCGCGCCCATCGTGTCGGCGGTCTCGCCCGACTGGCTGATCGCGATGACCAGGTCGCCGGCGCCGACCAGCGGATCGCGGTAGCGGAACTCCGACGCTAGATCGACCTCGGCCGGGATGCGGGCCAGCCCCTCGATCAGGAACTTGCCGACCAGGGACGCGTGATACGACGTGCCGCACGCGACGAACACGACCCGCCGGATCGACGGGACGTCGAGCGAGATCCCGTCGAGCGAGACCGTGTCGCGCTCGAGCTCGAGCCGGCCGGCCATCGTGTCGACGATGGCGCGCGGCTGCTCGGTGATCTCCTTCATCATGAAGTGCTTGTAGCCGGACTTCTGCGCCTGGACCGAGCTCCACTGGACCGTCTTGGGCTTGCGGTCGAGCGGCTTGCCTTCGAAGGTGCAGAAGCTCGCCCCCTGCCGCGTCACCGTGACGATCTCGCCCTCGTCCACGATGATCATCTCGCGGGTCTCGTCGAGGATGGCGGTGATGTCGGACGCGATGAAGCTCTCGCCCTGGCCCAGCCCGACCACCAGCGGCGACGAGTTCTTGGCCGCGACCAGCGTCTTGGGATCGGCGTCGTTCATGACGACGATCGCGTAGGCGCCGGACACCTTGGTCAGCGCGCGCCGCACCGCCTCGGTGAGGTTGGGCGCGTCGGTCAGCTCGCTGCGGATGAGGTGAGCGAAGATCTCCGTGTCGGTCTCCGAGGTGAAGACCGCCCCGGCCGCGCTGAGCTGCGCGCGCAGGGCCAGGTGGTTCTCGATGATGCCGTTGTGCACCACGCTGACGCCGCCCGCCTTGTGCGGGTGCGCGTTCAGGTCGGACGGCCGCCCGTGCGTGGCCCAGCGGGTGTGCCCGATGCCGAGCGATCCGGGGGCCGGTTCCTTCTTGAGCAGGTCCTCGAGCCCCTTCAGCTTGCCGCGGCAGCGGACCACGCGGCTCTCGCCGTTGTTCCACACCGCCACGCCGGCCGAGTCATAGCCGCGGTACTCGAGCCGCCGCAGGCCGTTCAACAGGATCGGCGTGGCCTCGCGCTCGCCGATGTAACCAACGATGCCGCACATGATCTACACGTCCTCCCCCCCGCAGACGCGCGCAGACGCGCTCACGACGTCACGGGGATCCAGCGCCAGACCCTGACTTGGCGGCGCCGGCCGGCTTCTCCGGCTTGCCACCCTTGCCGCCCTTGGCCGGCTTGTCGGCGCCCTTGGCCGGCGCAGCGGCCGGGGCCGGGGCCGGCGCGCTCTCCGCACCTGCGCTGCCCTCCGCCGCCTCGCCGCCCTCGTCCTCCAGCTCCTCCGAGTCGGCGTCATCCGACAGCCCTTCGGTGTCGGCGGTGAACGGCCGGATCTCGTTGTCGGCCGGGATGTAGTACGTCCCGTCGCTGCCGCCGCAGCCGAGCAGACCGAGCGACATCGCCGCGAACGCCGCGACCGAGAACGTGCGGAGCAGGTGCATGGCGCTCAAACTATCACCTCAGGCTGGGGGGGATCAAACACCCCACGGGGCCCTGCTTGAATGTTCCGGCCGGGGCCATCGTCTTCAAACCCATGAGCAGTCGAGCTGGCCCCGACGGGCCGGCCGACCCGGAGAGAAGCCGCCGAACAGCGGACATCCGGGTTGCGGAACGACCCAGCCGCGCGAGTGCGCGGACGGACAGAGTCCGCGAGAAAGGAGCCCCATGACCCCCACGCTGACAAACCCGCGCCTGGCCGCCATCGCGGCCTTCGGCATCACCTCGCTCGGCGCGATCTCGTTCGCCGCCGCGCACCCGACCGACCCGCAGCCCCAGCCGCAGACCCTGCCGGCCCCGGTCCCGGCCAACATCTACGGCACCGGCACCGACGGCGCCGACGACAGCTACGGCCCGTACGCCGACGACGGCCGCTACGCCGACGACGGCCACTGGAACGACGACGTGACCGAGCCCGACTACGACGCCGACGACGACGGCGTCCTCGAGCACGTCGACATCGACTACCGCCACTACGACAGCGACCGCGACGGCATCCTCGGCCCGACCGAGCGAACCGCGTACTGGACCCACATGTTCGACATGGGCAAGCTCGGCGGCGACTTCACCCGGGCCGACAAGCTCCGCCTCGCCCGCATCGCCTACCTGTTCGACCGCAACGGCGACGGCCGCCTCACCGGCGGCGAGCGAGCCGCCATGTCCCGCCTGATCCGGGGCCGCCGCTCCTTCCTCGAGCTCGACCGCAACCGGGACAACAACGTGACCCGCCGCGAAGCGCGCCTCACCGGAGGCTACGGCGGCGGCTGGGGCGGATACGGCAACCGCCGCTACCTCGACGGCCGCGCCGCCCCCTACGGCTGGAGCTCCATCTACTGGGCCCCGTTCCGCCGCCCCGACCCGACCCCGAGCAACTTGATCACCGCGCGGTTCGAGATCCTCGACCGCAACCACAACGGCCGCGTCTCCTGGAACGAGGTCGAGACCCACCTCATCCAGACCTTCCGCCGCGGCGTCCGCCCGTAGCGAGCGAGCAGCAAGCAACAGAACGACGGCCGAGAAATCGGCAGGCCCTCCGGGAGCTCCCTCCCCCGGGGGGCCACTTTCGTTTCGGCCGCGCGGCGCGAACCCGCCGCAGGATGTGAGCGCCCGCCCCCCTTGACTTCCCAGGAGGTTCCTCTATCTTCTCCAGCCGTCTCACCACTCGCGGGAGTAACTCAGTGGTAGAGTGCAACCTTGCCAAGGTTGACGTCGGGGGTTCGAATCCCCTCTCCCGCTCAAAAATCACGGCCCCTCACGGGGCCGTCCTCGTTTGAGGGACACGATCGAGGACCTCGGGCACGGGTGATCGGTGCGGATCCCGGCCACCACCGACGGCCCGAGCCGCGGCCCCCGCTATGGATGGCGGCGGAGGCCGGGGGTATGGCACGGCGCTAAAGACCGGAATCAATCACCTGGTCACGGGGTCAGCGGGTTTACGCACTCCAACACCTTCAGAATGGCAAACCAGACCAGATCGACGTTCACGATCCGATCTGTGCTCGCGGACTAGACCTGGACTAGACCGCTTTGAAGGTCACGCCGGTTCCGTGACCGCCGGTCTTTTTCAGGAGGCCAGCGTCCACCAGCGGCTTGGTGGCCACGGTACGGCCACCCAGGGATTTCTTGGCGCTGCCCACGCTGGCGCCGGGGTTCTTCTTGAAGTAGGCGAGGATTTCTTCATCGGTGGCTGCCTCGCCGTTCGCCTTGGTCCTGGACGCGCCGTTGGCCTTTGGCGCCTTGCCCTTGCGGCCGGACTTCAGCGCCTTGAATTCCGCCTCGGTGATGACCACCAATCCAAGCGCCTTCGCCTCCTGGGCCAGCTGCTCGCGTTGCTCTTGCTCTTGCTCCGCAATCGCGGCCTTCAACCGTTCATACTCGGCCCGCATCATTTCCAGGTCAGCGCCCTCGGTCCGGGCCGTCTTCGCCTTCGCCATTTCCTTTTTTCTCCCTCATTCATTCACGTGCACATCCACCTATGCACCCACGTGAGCTCGTCCATTTCCTGCCGCAAGCAACCCGCTGGGTCAGAGCGGCTCGGATCGGAATGGATTATGGAGCCTTGGCTTTTCCGGTCAACTGTCAGCGGTAAATCAGTTGCCTTTAGGCCGGGCCGAATAGCCCGGGGACAGCTAAAAGAATCACTGCCCCTCACGGGGGCCGTCTTCATTTGAGGGACATGATCGAGGACCTCGGGCACGGGTGGTCGGTGCGGATCCCCGCCACCACGACGGCCGGAGCGCCGGTCGAGGTCGAGCGCGGCGAGCGCGACGGGGGGCGCCGGGTGCACGCCCGCTCGGCCGACGAGTCCGAGGTCTACGTCGAGATCCTGACCTACCCGGGGCTGATCGATCAGCGGGCGGCCGCAGCCGGCCAGCGGACCTTCCTCGAGGAGCAGTCGCCCGGCGGTCGGCTGTCGGAGACCGCGGCGACGACCTTCCGCGGGCGTGACGCCACGGCGTTCGACTTCGTCGGCATTCTCGGTGGGCGCCGGAAGGCGCGCCGCTTCGTGTTCGTCGACTCGGCGAGCCGCACCTGCCGCGTCGTCACCGATCCCTCGTCGCCAGCGAACGCGGGGATCCTGGACAGCCTGGTGATCGGCGACTGACTGGCTCGGAGCCCTGGCGCATGATTGTTCCGCTCTCGAGCCGATCGATCAGGCCACGAAGCGGTCGATCAGGAGCTCGAGGCGGCGGCGGAGCGCGGCGGGCCGCGGGAGGTCGGAGGTCAGGCCATCCACCGCGAGGAGGAAGACGTCGGCCAGCTCCTTGTCGCCGAGGACAGCCTGGGTGCACCTGAGCAGCACGCGGCTCCGCTTGGCCTCTTCCTTCGGTTCAAGGCGCACGCAGGTGTCGTAGAACTCGGCCGCCATCGGCGCGCCGGCGATCATCTGCCAGGGCTCGAGCAGCATGATGCGGTAGAGCTCGAGCAGCTTGTCGCGGGGTCGGCCGTGCTCGGCCACGGCGCGCTCGGCGGCCTGGTAGCGGCCCTCGAACATCTGCTGGAACAGAGCCCCGAAGATCTGCTCCTTGTTCCGGAACTTCCGGTAGATGAGGGTTCGCGAGATGTCGGCTCGCCCGGCGATGTCGTCGAGCGACGTCTTGTCGTACCCGAACTGGAGAAAGCAGGCGAGCGCGGCGTCCAGGATGGCGCGACGTCGCTCGGCGTCTCGTCCGGGGCTCGCCGCTGGGGCCACGGCGGCATGGTGACGATACGGACGCATCCTGTCAACGTACCCCGGCCCCCATGCCGGTGCGACATATTGACAAAAATCAGTTCTGGTGTCACATGCAGCGAACAGCCGAGACGCGCGGGCCCTCACCGGCTCGCGCCGGAAGGAGGGCTCCATGTCCAAGGTATTTCTGGTCACAGGCAGCGGCCGCGGCCTTGGTCTGCACATCGCGCGGGCCGTACTGGCCGCCGGGCATCGCCTGGTCGCGGCGGCCCGGACGACGGCGCAGCTCGATGGGCTGGTCGACCGCCACCGGGATTCGATCCGGCCGGTCAGCCTCGACGTGACCGACCCGGCCGCCGCCCGGGCAGCCGTTCGCACGGCGGTCGACGCGTTCGGTCGGCTGGACGTCGTGGTCAACAACGCCGGCTACGCCAATGTGGCGTCGGTGGAGGACATGACGCTGGAGGATTTTCGGGCGCAGGTCGACACGAACCTGTTCGGGGTCGTCAACGTCACCAAGGCCGCGCTGCCCGTGCTTCGCGCCCAGGGCCACGGACACATCATCCAGGTCTCGTCGGTCGGCGGACGCGTGACCACCCCGGGCCTGTCCGCCTACTCGGCGGCGAAGTGGGCCGTCGGTGGGTTCTCCGGGGTGCTCGCCCAGGAGGTCGCGCCCCTCGGCATCAAGGTCACGGTCCTGGAGCCCGGAGGGATGCGCACCGACTGGGCGGGCTCGTCGATGTCGATCGCGCCGGTCAGCGAGCCCTACCAGGCGACCGTCGGGCAGATGGCGAGCCTGTTCAGCTCCGCAGCCGGCACATCCGCCGGCGATCCGGCCAAGGTGGCCCAGGTCATCCTGCGCCTGACCGAGCTCGAGTCGCCTCCGCTGCGATTGCTGCTCGGCAGCGACGCCGTCAAGTATGCGGCGGCGGTCGAGCGGGCCCGCGAGCAGAGCGACGCCAACTGGCGCGAGCTGAGCGTCTCGACCGATCACGACGAGGCGTCGGCGGCGGAGATCGATCCGCTCGGGCACGGCCCGGCTTGAGCGCGAGCCCGAGCGGCGAGCGGGTCGAGAGCTCGAGGAGCAGAAACGGCGGATCGCCACCGAGCTCGCGTGACCCCCGATCAGTTGGGCGCGCAGCAGGCGGCGTCGGTGCCGCACTGGTAGTGCCTGTCCAGGTGCTCGTTCGCGCCGCAGCGGGACTTGCGACAGGTGCCGCCGATGCTGGAGCAGGTGGCGAGCGTCTCGACCTCCTGGACCGGGACGCAGCACTGGGCGTCGGTGCCGCACTCGAGGTCCTGGTCGGACTCCTCGGTATCGCGGCAGCGCGACTTGCGGCAGGTGCCGCCGGCCTCCTCGCAGAAGACGGCGTCGCCGGCGGCCTCGGCCACGTCGCCGATCGACGACGGCGAGCCGACGTCGGGGGGCTCCTCGTCGAGCCCGCACGCGAAGAGCGTCATCATTCCCAGGACCAGCGTGAATGCCTTGATCATCGAGTCCTCCTTGGCGCGTCGAGCGCACCGGTAGCCCCGTGACACGATCCGTCGCCGCCGGCGGATCGAGCGTCGATCAGGCCGTGGCGTACCGGCAGCGTAGATCACCTCGACCGCGAGGCGAGGCCCGCGCGGTCGAGACATCGATCGGATTCGCGACTGTACGCGCGCCGACGGGAACATCGACGACCGTCACCGACCGCGGAATGTGACTCTCGAAGATTCGAAGATTCCAGGCTCCGGTCGCGAAGCGGATGGAAGGGCTCGTCGGCGTCGCGGGCACATCCGGTGCACGATCATCGCGACCTGAACCTCGTGCTCATCGCGACCGCCCTCGCCGCCCTCCTGACCGGTTGCCTGTCGGACGCTGACACGCCGGACTTCTCCGGCGTGAAGTGCGGATCGCCGGCCCCGCTGCTCGGCGAGTACGATCCCGCGACGCCCGGGTTCGTGTTCGTCTTCCGGGGCGGAGTCGACGGCCCCGACGAGACCGAGCGGCTCGCCGTCCGCTACGACTTCACCCCGACCGGCGTCCACGAGAGCGCGCTCTCCGGCTTCGCGGCCGATCCCGAGGTCGACGTCGTCCAGCCGGCGTGGTCGAAGGATTCGTCGCGTCCGTGATCCGCATTCCATTCCAGCGTCATGGACGAGTGGGACTTTCGGGAAGCACGCATCGAGAGAGGCTTCCCGTCATGCAACGCGCCAGAGACTCCGGACCAGCCCCGGCAACCAGGGTCGCCGCGTGCCTCCT
>Ga0193753_10000057_pt1 | contig 107814 bp, 72 predicted proteins | sample H1c2metaG_FD_144925 | JGI IMG/M metagenome (GOLD analysis project Ga0193753, IMG submission 144925) | Soil microbial communities from a riparian zone of the East river system, Colorado, United States - H1c2 | ecosystem: Environmental > Terrestrial > Soil > Riparian zone | place: USA: East...
AGCCGTCGAACCAAATACCAAGGGACTCGCGTTGGCGCGACGGCTGGACTGGCCGCGGGCGAACGGCGCGGGCGGGCCATTATCAAAGTTCTCAATGCGTTGATCACGCGCCGCATCGGGAACGACGCGCAGCTCGTCGCGGAATGGAAGTCAGCGAAGGCAGTGGGACGGAAGCCCGGACCCTCGGCGGGGCGTGGTCACGCAGTCGACGTCACGCCGATCCACCCCGCGGAAGGCGGGGCAACGCCCGCGACCGCAGCGGTTATGGCGGCGGCATAGATCACGCCCGAGATGTCGCGTCAGCCCCGAACCGGCCCGCAACGGCGAGCGCCTCTGAAAGATCGTCAGGCGTCACGATGCGGGCCGTACGCGATCGCACAAGTCGTGATTCATGCGTTTCAGCTTCTCGGCGGGCGTCATCGCCGCGTAGAGCCGTCTCATGACCGCGCGAGCATCGTCGGACGTGTCGTCGAGGGGAAGCCGATCTACCATACGGTTAATATACCGCCCCTCAAAACGAAGGACGCGGACAACGTGATCGGGTCATTGCATCGGTGGTTTCCCGGTTCTCGCCCCACCGTCTGCGAACCGAGGCCACTACGTTCCTCGTCGCTGCAGTCGGTCCAGCACCGCGTCCCGGTAGGTCCGGCTCACAATCAAGCGCACGCCGTTTACCAGCGTTACGCGATACTCTCCGCCCCCGAGGGGCGCGCACTCGCGCACGCGCTCCACGTTCACGATCGCCGACCGGTGAATTCTCGCAAACGTCGCCCGAGGCAATTGTTCCTCCAACCGTCGCATGGTCATGCGGACGAGATGACGCTTTGCGCCCGCGCGAATGCGCACGTAATTGTCTTCCGCCGCGCAATAGTCGATCTCGTGCGCCGGAATCACCACGACCGTTTCTCCATCCTTCACCACGAGACGGTCGGCGCCGAGCTGTGTCGCGTTTAGAAAATCGTCAAGCGCGGTGTTCGCCGGCGCCCTGCCCTGGCGTCGCTCGTGCAACCGCGCGACGGCCGCCGCCAACCGTTCGCGCGCGAAGGGCTTGAGCAAATAGTCAACCGCGTAGGGATCGAACGCCTGGATCGCGAAGCGCTCGAATGCGGTGACAAACACGATGTGCGGACGCTCCGGCGGCGCCAACGCGCGCACGACGTCGAGCCCCGAACCAACGTTTCGGCGATACCAGGCTCTCTGGATCGAGTATTCGCTTGCCGTTCATCATCAGCCTTGAGGCGCGCGTGCTCCTGATGGCCGACGCGGATCACCAGAGCGCGGATCAGATCGTCGGCGCTGGGCGAAGGCGCAAGGGCGATAAGCTCAGCGGTCCGCAGTTGCGCGCGCGACTTGGCAACACGGTGTTCAATCCGCTGCGCGGCATTTTTCTGGTGCGGGATTCACTCAGCGTTTTGAGCCAGGCGCAAATCGATCGTCTCACGTTGCTACAGCGGCACCTCCAAGCAAAACAAGATACGATCTGGGCCCCGATCGTCGCCTGGATCGACTTGCTTCCGGAGGTCTACGACCGCCAGGAAGTAGTGGTGCGCGTGCGCGACGGGCGCATCGCGGCGTACGACGCGATGGTGGATGCCATGGCCGAACTCTCGAAGATCTTGACGCCGGAGCAAATCGCTGATTTTCCGCCAGCGTTGAGGTCGTCGTTCGATCTCGAATCGCTCAGGGCGAATCGGCCGACCAAAGGGGTTTTTGCCTAACTACCTAGGGACTGAGAAGTCCTGAGGAAAAATGCGCGAGGATCGCGGCGAGAATTGGGGTTGGCATCAACCGCGTGTGGGTCGCCGATATCAGTGTGCCGTAGCAAGCGGCGTAGGAGATGAGAGATGACATAACTCTGGCGTCTCGCAGTCGGCTTGCGGGAGCGGTGTACAAACCACCGAGGTTGGCTCGGGTCAAAAGCCCCGGTCGTGAACGTTTCGCGCCCACGACGCTCAGCCGGCGCGCGTCATCCCCGAAAAGCCAATGCGGCAGCCCGATGCGGCATAAGCGGTTCGGCAGCGAAGTTGTTCGTGTGGCGAATGCGTTGGTCATTTATTAGAGAATCTAATAAAAGTTTCGGTAAATATTCGTCTTGTCGATTTGCTTACAGTCGGAGTATTATCGGATCGTGCGAGCTCTGCTCGAGGCGGAGCGCAACGGACACCAACCTCTTCACCCGCGAATGCGAGTACTTATCCCTCAGGAGGTACATCACTATGGAGTTGACCCGAATCGGACGGCTCGCTGCTGTGGCGATCATCGCTACAGCGGGAATGATGATCGTGTCCCCGAAAACGGCTTTGGCTGACCCGCCCGAGTATTCCTGCATTGATGACCCCGGGGGCTACTGCTCCGGAATGCCGTATTGCTGTTGGTGGACCGATATGTCGAAGGACACGCACCCCGACTTCTGTGGTTGCGAGCTCTGAGCAATCATGAGCGGCCGCTGGACATAGGCAGTTCCGGGTGCAACAGACGTCATTGCCAGCTGCGCGCTGGAGGGCACCCGGAACTGGCTACGTTCCAGCGCATTGGCCATCTCGCGCTCGGAATGGCAGGTGCAGGTCTCGTTGCTTGCTACCCTCACACTAGATCTTGCGCACCTGTCCGGAGACAACATGCGGTCTACGTCGCGGATCCTTGATGTTGTGCTCGTCGTGTGCGCTGTCCTGATGACGGGCCTCGCTGCCGCACGCTTCGTTTCGTCGCCCGCCCGCCCATCCGATGGCGCGCGCCGTTTTCCGGGATGGCACGAGGACCTCGCGTTCTCGCGACGTATCGGGAAGACTGACGCGCCGTATACCGTCGTCGTGTGGACCGATTACCAGTGTCCTGCATGCCGCCAGTTCGAGAGTGTCATCCAGCAAGCCCGCGGCCAACTTGGGGATAGCGTTGCGGTTGTCTATCGATATAATCCACTGAAATTTCACCCTTTGGCGTTTCCAGCGGCTGTCGCGGCTGAATGTGCTCGAACGCAAGGGCGTTTCGCTGAGATGCATACCACGCTATTCACCACGTCTCTCGTTGGCGATTCGCTACCAATGAGTAGTTTGATGCGTTCAACGCAGCTGAGTGATACAGCTGCGTTCAAACGATGTCTGGACGATCCAGCGTCCGCGGAACGTGCGGCAGTTCAGGCCGACATGAGCCGGGTTCCAACACTAAAAATTCGCGGCACTCCTGGCGTCCAAATTGGAGATCGCATCACGACAGGCGGGATGCCATTGGAGGAGCTTCTGGCTCGGCTACGAGCGCAGCGCGGGTAGCAAGGCTATCAGGGGTTTCGGAATCACGATCAGACTGCGACGCGCTCGTCTCAACGGAGGAATCATGTACGCGCTCATCGTCGCGATAGCCCTGTCGGCTGCACATCCGGTAGCCGAGACCAAGGACCTGTCTATGATCCAGCACGCGCCGGCCCGGAGCGCGCGCGCCGACGAATGGCTGAAGAAGCCAACACCGATCTCCCTCTCTTCAGACCAGCGCCGCCGTGTCGACAGCGTCAAACACTCATACGATCAGGCGTGGGAACGCATGACGGACGAGTTGCGGACGGGAAAGGATAAAATGGCGTTTACAATGAAAGCCCTCCAGTGGGACCGCCAGTTACCGAAATCGATTCAGAAGATACTCACGCCGCAGCAGCGAGCGACGTTCGACGCGAACTACGTCGCGTTAGAGGGCCGACAGCCGTAACCTGAAAAATGATCCGGACGTCCCTGCGAGCGTTGGCCGCCCGTCGCGTCTTCGTGCTTGGTGTCGTCGCGACGCTCGCGTTGGGCCTGGGCGTCAACGTCGCCCTATTTACCCTCATAAAGGCGGTCGTCATTCAGCCTTTACGGGTTCCGGCGCCGGAGCAACTGCTCAGTATCTACACGGCGACGACACAGAATCAATACCGCCCGAGTATCTACCCGCTCTACGAAGCTCTCGCGACCCGGACCACGGCGCTCTCCGGCATTGCTGCCGCTATCTCGCAGACGCTCCAGTGGACCGACCGTGATAGCGCGGACGTGCGCGCAGTCGCGCTTTCCCCCACCTACTTCTCGGTCCTTGGCGTCAAGGCGGCCCTCGGTCGCTTGCCTGGTCCGGCAGATACCGCCGCAGACCAATCGATGGTCGTTGCACTCAGTCGGGCCTTCTGGATGCGGCAGTTTGCAGGCGACCGGTCCGTGATCGGACGCACGATGAACCTCAACGGTCAACGGCTCACGGTCATCGGCGTCCTTCCGCTGACGTTTCGAGGTACTGACCTCGGCGCGATCCCCGATGTATGGATTCCAATCAACGCATTGATTCCGATGAAGCCGCCACTGCTCGTTCTGGACGGCAAGATCTCGGAGCTCATGCCGTTCTTCAGCATCATCGGACGAATCCTGCCAACCAACCGCGCTCGGGCCGAGATGGAGCTCGAGCGCATCGGCCGCGCTGTTGCCGAGGAGGCGGTATGGATTGATGCCTCTCCGATCCTGATGCGCGCGCCGGTCAGTGTGTTGCCACTCGAGGCCGCGCTCGCCCCGACACGCGATCGCGGCGGGATGCTTCGAGTTCTCAGACTTCTAGCGGTCGCTACCGCTCTCACACTGTTGATCGCGTGCACGAATGTCGCGACGCTGCTCGTTGTTCGCAGCCGAGAGCGGGCACGCGAACTGGGGATTCGACTCGCGATTGGCGCGCGGCGGCGCGACGTCGTCGGCCTTGTCCTGACGGAAACCTTGATGCTTTCCCTCGGCGCTGGCCTGGTTGGCGTCGCCGTCGCTGCGGGGACGCTCCGGCTCTTCGCCAACTTTCGCTTGCCGGGCGATGTCATCATCGATCGCCTCGACTTGCGCGCCGATCCAGCCGTCCTGCTATTCGCCTTCGCGCTGTCGATCGTGACCGCGCTCGTGGTGGCGCTCCCGGCGGTTCGGCATACGCTTCGCCTTGATCCATTAGACTCGGTGCTCGATCGACGCCGGCGGGAGCATCGCCGCTATCGCGTGGGGCTCATTCCGATTCAGGTGGGCCTATCGACGGTTGCACTGATTGCGACAGGCCTCCTCATCCGGGCAATTCTCTTCGCGGTGACCGCCGACCCGGGGTTCAACGTGCGCGACGTTGCGGTCATGAAGATCAGATCGCCGGCACTTCCAAACTACGTCGGCAGGTTGGGCCGCTACGAATCGATCATCGCGGAGCTCGAACGCGACGCGAGTATCAAAGCCGCGGCGGCCGCGAGCTGGGTTCCCGTCGCCGACTACCGTAATCGGTTCGACGTCGGCGCCGGCGATGTCGGCCCCGGCCCGACCAAGCCGGTGCCGAAGCGTGCCGGCGAATTGCGAATGGGGGGCGCCTACGTCACATCACGTTACTTCAATGTGCTCGGCATCCCCATCGTCGAGGGGCGTTCCTTCGGCGTGCAGGATCGCATCGGCACGGAGCAGGTCGTGATTCTCAATCAGTCGGCCGCTCGCGCGCTGTTCCCAGGGATGTCGCCAGTCGGGCAGATGGTGCACGCCACTTCTATCGTCACGTTTTCCTACCGGGTCGTTGGCGTGGTGCGGGATACTCGATACGTATCCTTACAGGACCAGGGCGTCCCCTTCATCTTCAAGGCGTTCGCGCAGGAAGAGCCGATGGTCGTAGGAGGCCCTTTGATTATTGCGCGAAGTTCCTCGCCCACCGCAGCGCTCGAGGTGATCCGGCGGACTGTGTCGGCGATCGATCCAACGTTGATCCTGAAAAAGGATCCACCGACGGCTAGTGGCCTCCCCAACGCGAGAGTGCTCTCGTCACAGTTGGTCGCCTTGGTAGCCCCGCAACGTCTCACCGCAGCCCTCCTCGCCGTATTGGCCGGGCTCGCGCTGTGCGTCTCGGCCGTCGGGATCTATGGTAATGTGGCGTACATGGTCGACCGCCGGACGACGGAACTGGGGATTCGAATGGCCCTCGGCGCGGTCCATCAGGACATTATCATATTGATCTTGAAAGACGTTGCACTTGCAGTCGCCATTGGCCTGGCCGCCGGCTACGGCGGCGCAATGGTCACGACGCCGGTGATCCGGCAGTATCTCTATGACCATGGCGTCGGAGCCAACGTCATGGCGTTCTTGGCAGCGGCTTTGGTAATCTGCGTCGTATCGTCGATGGCAGCGACGGTGCCGGCCTGGCGTGCCCTCCGCATCGACCCTGCGCGCACGATACGCCATACCCGCTGAGGCGCCGGTACTGAACTGGACGAAGTCGACAGCGGACTTCCGCCCTCAGCCGGGCACTATGCCCCGGCATTGCCCTGCTCAGATGTCGGGCGTACCACGCAGAGACTCCGATACAATGAGCCAATGAAGATCGATGATCCAACCATACAGGGAGCGTTATTGGGGCGGGCTTCGTGATGCGTATGGAATCGCGGCCGTAGCAACTGCGGGGAACTGCGCTCCCGACCTCGGTGTTGTGTACACACTATTTTGATAGTGTGTACAGGACTCCAGTCGGCACCAAGTCCTGCTTCGGTCGGGCTGACAGTCCGGCGAGCGGACGTTCTGAGATACTCAGAATTGCAGCTGACTCCGTGGTGTGAATTTCGGGCCGGACTCCCTTGAACTCGCATTGAAGATTCGGTGTGATGACCGGCGACACGGTTTTCGATGAACGAATCGGCGTGTTGCCGCATCTGACGATGCCGCTCTTCAACCATGTCTGCATTCCGCATCTACGAAGGTGCGCTGTCTTCTTCGATCGACTCCAATGTTGGCAAGCGCCCGAGGTGTTGGAGAACGGTGATTACCAACCGGAGGTGCGATCCGACCTCGAATTGCTACTTGAGAGTGGCATCTTGACTGGGCTCGATACTCCTGCGCAGCGATCGGAAGATGCTGAGGTCGATTCCCTGATGCACCTTGCCGGGGAGGCCATGTCAAGCGAGGCTCGCGATGCTATGCAGCGTGTTGAAGAGGAAGTGCGGCTGAAGCTGCATCTGCAGCGCCCGCAGTTGCGCTTGCGCCAGATCGGCTTGGAGGCGCGCGGTGTCGAGCTCGCGCCGCCGGCGCGCCGCGCGCTCGTCGATCGTCGTGCGCACCGCCACGATCGTCGCATAGATCGCGATGCCGCCCGTGGTGTGCCCCATGACGATTTGTAGAAAAGCGGTGCGATAAGCAGCGGCGGAAGGGTTGGGGCCCGCGAGAGCCACAGCACCCACGAGAACCATAGCGAAAAAAGCAGCGCCGCTGCGATCGCGAACAATGCGTGCATAGCTAACGGCCGCATCCACGGCCGCTCGAGTGGAACAACGCGCATCCCCGCGCGCACGACGGGCGTAATGCCGGCCCAGATCCACCACGACACCAAGAACGCCGCGGCGAACCGCCCAACGTACGCCCGCGTTTCCGGCGCCATCGGATATACGAGGACCACGGCCGCGCCGGTGAGCAACCCCGGAATCGTTCACCCGACAAGCGAAAAAAACGCAGCGCGTAATCGTCTCACAGCGCGGATCTACCGCGCAGCCGCGCTCTGCGTGCTTTTTGTGGTGAGACGCGGCCACGTGCAGCGAGCTACGCGAACGGTCGACGGGCGCGCAGTACCTTCGCGTCATGACACACAAGAACATGCTCGTGGGCACGTCGCTGTTCTCGGTCCTGCTCCTCTCTTTTCATTTGGCGCAGGACGCCCTCCACGCGAAGCCGCACACCGTCGAGGCAGGGCCCGGCAACCTCACGGCGATTCTCATTCTGGTCGTCCTGCTCTCGGGCCCCACACTCCTCGCCGAGCGTCGGTCGGGGCGGATCATCATGCTGTTCGCCGCGCTCTTCGCGATCGGCATGCCGGTTCTGCATTTCAACGTTGGCCACGATTGGGACAAACACAAAGCGGCTCTCTTCTTCGTGTGGTGCCTCATCGCCGTCGGCGTGAACGGGCTGTTCTCCATCCTGCTCTGGGTGTCGGAGCTGCGTCGCATGCGGGACGAACGCCGGGTTGGCGCATGAGGAGAGTTGGAACTATGTGATCACGAATGACACGAACGTGTACGAATGCAACCGATGGGCGGGACGGTCCAATGCGACGGGCTTGTCTTTTGGGGTGACGGGACGCTGCATCGTGACTTCCCGATCGCCGTTCCAAAATCTAGGCGTTGTTGCTTTCGCCGAGATGCAGCATCCCGATCGCGATTCAATTCGTGTCATTGGTTCAATTCGTGTCCAAGGAGTTGGGGCCAACCAGGCGGACATACCTCCCAATGAACCATCCATCACCCATCGCTTCGCAACGCGCGCGCCGGGTCGATGCGCGTTGCGTAGCGCGCTGGGAAATACGCCGACGAAAGCCCGACGACCGCGAGCGCCGCGCACGCGACGCCGAACGACAACGGATCGGCGGGACTGACACCGAAGAGTTGCGTCCGCAACAGTTGCGTCGCGATTAGTGCGCCCGCCAGTCCGGCGACGATTCCCCCGCCAACGATCGCCATCGCTTCGCCAAGTACCGCACGCCGCACCAGGCTCTCCGTCGCGCCGAGCGCCATGCGAATGCCGATCTCGCGCGTGCGTTGGCGAACCGCGGACGACATCACGCCATACAATCCGATCGCCGCCAAGCCGAGCGCGACGACGCCAAACACCGAGAGTAAGAACGTGCTCATGCGCGGCTGCGCCAGCGGGCCGTCGAGCAAGTGTTCCATCGTCTGCACTCGAACGATCGCCATACCGGGATACGCGTCGCTCACGTTGCGACCGATCGCCGGCAACAATGGAGCGATCTCGCCGGTGGTGCGCACCGCGAGATAGCCCCACCAGGCCGAAAACTCTTGCGCCTGCGACTGGTAAATGACGGGCGCCGCCTCCCGTAAGTCGCGAAAGTGCGTGTCGCGCGCGACGCCGACCACGGTGTACTCCGTATGCAAACTGTCATAGGCGTTTCGCATGCGCTTGCCGACCGCATCTTCGCCCGGCCACAGTCGCTGCGCCAGCGCCTCGCTCACGACGAACACCTTCGCTCGCGTCTTCGTGTCCGACGGCAGAAACGCGCGTCCGCGAACAATCGGGATACCGAACGTGCGGAAGTAATCCGGACTCGCGATCTCGAATGGAACGTACGGACTCGCCTCCAGCTCCTGCTGCGACAGCTCGGCCTTTGATACTTTCATAATGAACCCGCTTTGCCCCTTGAACGGCGGGCTTTCCACGGGCGTCGCCGCGACGACGCCCGGAACCGCCTCGACGCGCCCGATCATGTCGTTCACGACCTGCAGCGTATGCTCGGCGGATCCGAACGTGTTCTCGGGCCCATCGAGTCGCAGCAACGACAGCCGCTCGGGCACGTAACCGAGGTCGAGGGATTGCAACGCCGCAAGGCTGCGGCCGAGCAACAACGCTCCGGCGACCATGACGACCGCCAGCGCGATCTGCGATGACACGAGCCATTGACGCACACGACGTTGCCGAATGCTGCCGCCGGCTCGCGCGTCGGACCGGAGAGACGCGTTCGGACTCGTTCGCGACGCACTCACCGCCGGCAGAAGACCGAACACGAGCAGCGCGAGCATCGTCGTCGCGATCGCGACGCCCAAGGGTGCTCCATCGAGACGAATGACGTCCGTTCGCGGGAGTTGTGCCGGCGCGACGTAGACGAGAACGCGGAGCGCGATCTGCGCGACCACGAGTCCGAACAGTCCGCCCGCCAATCCGAGCAGCGCGTTCTCGAGCACGAGTTGCATCGCGAGATCCAAAGGACTGGCACCGATCGCGCGACGAACGGCGAACTCGCGCTCGCGTCCGGCGCCGCGCACGATCAAGAGACTGCCCACGTTCACGCACGCGATGATGAGCAGCAGACCGACGGCACTGGCCAAGGCGACGAGCGCCGGGCGAACACTGCCGAGCACCTCCTGCGCGAACGGATGGACGTCGACGCCGGCGATGGATGGGCGAAACGTCGTGTTCGTGGAATCGAGGAACGGGTTTGTCTCGCGTGTGATCGCGAGCAGATCCGCGCGCGCCGACGACAGCGTCGCGCCGCGCGTGAGTCGGGCGACGATGTCGACCTGAGCCATCACTTTGCGTGTGAACGGCTGCCAGGCGTCGGCCCCGGTGGGATACTCGAAGCCCGGCGGCGCGACGCCGACGACGGTGTGCCGCGAGCCGTCGTAGGCCGCGACAAATGAGCGTCCGATAATTGTCGAATCCTCACCGAACATACGCCGCCACGCGGTGTAGCTGAGGACCATTACTTGCGGCGTGTCCTGGTCGCCGTCCTCGGGGCGCAGCATCCGCCCAATCAACGGGCGCACACCGACGACGTCAAAGAAGTTCGCCGTGACGTACGCGCTCGTGAGATCGAGCATCTTGCCGTCCAGGCGCAGCGGGCTTGCGATTGCGCCGAGGTGGTAGGCCCCGCCGATTGCCGCGGTGGTTCTGCTCTGTCGCCGCATCAGGTCGAGATAAGCGGCGGGGACGTCGAGATGCGCGCCGCCGCGATCGAGCGGATGCATGATAACGAGCCGGTCTTCGTCGGCGACGGGAAGCCGCTGGACGAGCACGGCGCGATAGACCGTGAACATCGCGGTCGCCATGCCGACGCCAAGCCCCAACAGGAGCACCGCCGCGATGGTGAAGCCCGGTGCGCGCAAGAGCGAACGGGCGGCAAGGCGCGGTCGAAGAAGGGAGAATGGCATCGGCGACTTGGCAATTGGGAGTGGTCAGCGTGCATCGACGAACGTCGTCGATAAGACCCTTCTACCTATCGCCAACCCTTATTCAGGCGATGCGATGCCTCGATGGTTCGCTCGGACTATCTAGTGCGGAGCGTATGCGCGAGGACACTTCGGACTCGAGTCTCTCGCAATGCACATTGGCGACGCCTCGACGATGATCGTCCGAATCACACGCTGCGCCACACGTGCGCCGCCTCGTGTCGCCGGGCGGAACCGCAGCGTCGATAGGGCGTCACGCAACGCGGCAACTGCCGCGTCCGATTGTCCCTCCGCCGCACGGAGTGTTCGCGGATTCGCGATCCCCGCGCTGTCCACGACGAACGACGCGAGCACCTCGGCGTGGGCCATACTTCCCGGGGCCTCTCCGGGAAACGCGAGCGACGGGTACGCCCATACATTTGAAGTGCCTGTTCGACGCCATGGCAGCCAAACCCGGCATGCGACGTCATCGCTCTCGTGAACCGAGGCCGACGGGTCGGCTGGAATGCGCCTCAGTGTGCGCGCTCGGTGTGCCGCTTCCGTGAAACTGGTGCGATCCCCTGGCGTGATGAATGGCGAGCCTTCGACGAACGCATTGGCGCAGCCGACTAACGATGCCGCCGGCGTGACAGTTCCTTTCACGACAGTGTAGCCGGCAAAGAACTGGATGCCATTCGTTGGCCCGAGCCCGATGCGCACGCTGAACGTCGTGTCCCGCACCTTCGACGCACGCTCGGCGGCATTCAGGCGGGACACCCATGCGTCGATCGTGTCCGGCGTCGCCCACTCGCGCACCCGTTGCGCGCCGGACACGACCGACCCCGTAACGCGCACCCACCCATCGCGCTGGGGGGTGACAACCGGCATACGCACACTCGTATCGCGAGCCGGATCGGGAAGCTCCACGATCGTATCGACGATTTGCCGCACCGGATCGCCGTCCCATTCGGCCGCCTGAAATGTCCAGCGTTCGACTGCCGCACGGATTCGCGGCACATCTCCGCCGATGATGCGGACCGAACCCGATTCGACTCGACCCGAGGTATCGACAACGAAGCGAACCCCGTACTGCGTCCCGCTGAGACGCGAGCCGGCCGGCAACAACTGTCGCGGTCCGGGCGATTCCACGGGCCGAGCGGCGCAACTCAGTTGATTCGAGTAGTACGGCTCGCGCAGCGTCGGTCGCTGCATCTGCTGTCGGGCAGCGATCGCCGCTGTGCTATCGAGAAGACTCACAAACTCCAGGACATCGGCGGCCGAGCCCGAGCCACCGCCGGCGCCGGGACCGCACCCTTGAAACTGGAGCGTCCAGTCTCGCCGCTCGCCGTTCGTGCCGGCCGGATATGAGAAAAGCCTGATTTGAACTCTACCAACGCCGAGTGAGCGGAGCCGCGGGTTGAGGCCGTTGACCTGGGAGGCGGGAGGCAGCGCGACCAGCATGCGAACGGTATCCGCCCACCGATGGACCTCGTCCGGGGCAAGGATCACGTGCTGGCCGGTGCCGTTGTATCCGTCGTCGGGGCGAGAAGGAAGCCACGAAAAGAACACCCACCCGTCACGCGCTTCGAAGGTTCCATCCATATAACCGCTGCTCATCGCCACCGCGATACGCCGCGGCGGGTGCGCGGCGTTGCCAGGCTCCTGCGCGCGGAGGCAACCGGCGTTCGCATCTCGCACGAGGCACTGCGCAGGCGCTTCGACAATCATTGTCCGGATCATTCGTTGCGCCACACGCATGCCAGCGCGCGTCGCCGGCCGAAAGCGAAGCGTCGATATCCCGTCACGCAATGCAGCGACCGCCGCGTCCGATGAGCCGTCGATCACCTGAAGCGTCGCGGGATTCGCGATTCCCGCGGTGTCCACGACGAACGACGCCAACAGCTCCACATGCGTCATGCTGCCGGGCAAGTCTCCGGGAGGAGCAAGCGTTGGGTACTCCCACGACTTCGATGCAGGCATGTAGATCCACGGAAGCGAGGCGCGGCATGCGACGTCGTCGCTCTCATAGGGGCCGGAAAGCAACTCGGCTGGAGTGGCTCGCAAGGCGCGTGTGGCCCGAGCGGCTTCCGTATAGCGGTCGCGTTCCGCCTTCGTGAAGGGCGGGAGCCGATCGAGAAACGGGGGCAGCGCGCACCCAGAAACGTAGGCCTGCGGACGGACCACGCCCTTGTTCACGATGTACTCGCCCACGACTCGATTCCCGCGACCAAGTTCCTCGTGCGCGACGAACGTCGTGTCCTTCACGGTGGAAGCGCGTTCAGCTTTTTCCAACGCCGCCACCCAGGCGTCGACCCTATCGGGCGTAACCCAGTCGCGAGGCCTTACCGCCCCGTTCAAGATGGAGCTCGTGACGCGGAGCCACCCATCGGTCTCGGGCGTCAAAATTGGAGTTTTCGCATTGGGATCGCTGACCCGCGCCGGCAGCTCGACGACGGTGTCGACGATCTGACGGACAGGTTCGCCGTCCCAGGTCGCGGGATGAAACTTCCAACTCTGGACGATCGTTCGAACCTGCGGCACATCTCCGCCGAGGATCCGCACCGAGCCCACCTCGACTTCGCCGAGTGTGTCGACGACGAGCCGAATCCCGAATGAGTGCGCGTGAAAGCTCGAGCCCACCGGCATGAGCGGCCGCGGACCGGACGGCACGTCCGCTTGGGCGGCGCAGGCCAGCTGACTCGCGTAATACGGTGTGCGAAGGGTGGGCAGCTGATATGTCTGCCGCATCGCGATGGTCGCGGCACTGTCGAGCAGGTTGAGGATGTTGAGCACGTCGGTCGGGGACCCGGTCTCGCTCGTAACTCCGCATCCGTTGAATTCGAGCTGCCAACGACGCTCTTTCGGGCTTCGGAATGAGTCAACAATGAATTGATCTCCGCCGAAACCAAGTCGGTGGGGGTTCCGATCCGTCGTATCGGTCTGCACATCCTTGGCGAGATACGCACGGGCCGCGGCAGTCCAGTGGCGCAGCTCTGACGCAGGAAAAATATTGCGTCGGCCGATGCCCGTGTAACCGGCGTCCACGCCCGAGGGGCGCCAAGTCACAAAAACCCACCCGTCGCGCGCCTCGAACGCGCCGGTCATGAAACCGGACGTCATCGCGACGGCGATGCGACGGGCGGGCGGCGGCGCGACCGCTCGCTGTGCGGTGGCGCGTGACGCAGCGTGGACTGAGACTATGCCGATAACGGCCGTTGACCGTATGACACTTCGAATACGCCGGACAATTCGACGTGCTTCAACCATCGGCATCAGGTGAACCCGGACCCAGGGGTCGCGCTACAATTGTTTAATGAGCAGGACGGTGCTTCCTCGTTCAATGCCGCTACGACATCACGGACGCGTCGGCTGCATCAGCGCCTCGATTTCGCTGATCTCGCGCACCGCCGACGTGATTCGCTCGACGCCGCGCGGCGTCGCCATGTAGTCGTCTTCGATACGGACGCCGATGCCGTCGTACTTGGCGATCACCGCGCGCATCGTGGCGACGAACGCGCGATTCTTCGGCGTATCCGGGAGGAGCGCGATTCGGCGCGCGTCGATGTAGATCCCGGGCTCGATCGTGAACGCGTCGCCGGGCTTGATGCCCGCGGCGGCAGCGTCACCGCCGCGCCCGCCCGAGTGTTGCGTCGCATCGTGGACGTCGAGCCCGATCCCATGTCCGACGCCGTGGAAGTAAAAGAAATAACTCTGCCGGCAGGACGCGGGAGTCCGCGCGCGCCGGTCGGCCCACGGCGGATCGAACGTCGCGTCCGGCGATTCGATGAGCCCGAGCCGCGCGAGGCCGTGCGCGATGGTCGCGCTGGCGCTGTCGCCCATCCCATTGCCCGGCGCGCCCAACGTGGCCGCACGCTCGGCCGACGCCTGCGCGTCGCGGACGAGTTGATAGATCTCTCGTTCCGCGGGAGTGAACTTCCCACTGACGGGCACCGTGCGCGTCACGTCGGCGCTGTAGCCCTGATACGCCGCGCCGACATCCATCAGCACGAGTTTCCCTGCCTCGAGCGGCGCGTCGTCAGCGCGGTGATGAGCCGTCGTCGAGTTCATTCCGGCACTGACGTTCGTCGCGAATCCCGGATGCGAGTCGCCTCCACCGGAGCGGAATCCGGCTTCGAGCATCGCCTGGACGTCGTACTCATGAAGCCCCGGGTGGATGTTGCGAATGGCGTTGTTCACGCTCTCGGACGTGATTGCCGTCGAACGCCGCACCAGCTGCTCCTCGGCGGCGCTCTTTCGGGCTCGGAGTGCGAGGATCTCTGTGTCGGCCGATCGAATCGTCGGCGCGGGAGTCCTGCGGCGGAGCGCGGCGGTGAAGACGGAGCCGCGGGTCAACGTGTCGTTCGTGCCGCCATAAGGCCGCGTGTCACGCACCATATATAGCGGACGTCCGGCGGCAATGAGAGAATCCACAACGGGTACGAGCTGGGCGAGCGGCCTTACGGCAAGGCTCGTTCGCTGCGTCACTTGTGCGGTGTCCTCGAGCGGCCCGTTGAACAGGACGTCGGACGGTGCGCGATCCTGGCGAAACAGGGTCCCGACCGAATGGCCGGACGCATCGCGCGCCGCGATGACGAGCACAGCGTTCGGCTCCGACAGTCCGGTCAGATACCGAAAGTTTGGAGATTGATAAAACGCCGGGAAGCCGATCTCATCTCGTTCGCCGAAAGCGATGATGACGGCATCCTGCGGAAGCCGCGCAGTCAACGAGTCGCGACGTTGGCGGAATTCGGCGTCGGTGATCTGGGCGGACACCTCGGGCGCGATGGCGACGAGGGCGCAGAGCATGGCGAATGTGGGTCGCATGGCTGAAGATAAAGCAACGGCGTGCCGAGGTTCGCAAGTGAACGAGTCGCACTGCGCGTGCCCGGCGGATAATATTGGCCACCCCCTCTCCGGAATTGGACTATGAAGCGATACCTCGTTGGCCTCCTTGCGACGATCCTCTGCGCCTTCCCTGCGCTCGCGCAATCCAAGCGCGGCACGTGGGAGGGATTCGCGAACAGCCAACAAGGCGCGCAGCGGCTGATTATTGTGCTCGACAGCGCAGCGTCCGGGTGGCGCGGCGCGGCCGTCGCGCCGAGTGCCGGAGCGGATTCAATTCGCCTCGTGGACATTCGCGTCCGCGCGGATACGCTGTCATTCGGCATTCCGTACAACGGGAACACGGTCTACATCGAAGGCGTGATCGCCGCGAACAAGTTCAGCGGCGGGATGTGGTACGGAAACACATCGGCCGGCTCGGTCGTGCTGACGCGCAACGCCGAAGCCGACAAAAAGCCGCACTAGAGCGTACTGACCGCGGACCGCCGACTGGTGAGCTGCGATCCCCTTTTGCCCTCTTCTTATGATCCACTCGGCGACGACGATGTTGATCACCCAACCCGCTCCCATCAACACTGTCCTCGCCGCCTCGCCCGGCTTCCCGACAAGAATGACCCAGGGAAGATGCGTTAGCACCTGCGTACCGGCGCCGAGTCCGATTGCGTAGGCGCGAGTCATCCATGCGCCGTGTGCTTTGAAGTCGCGACGCCGCACTGCATCGATTCCCAACACGATCGACGCCGCCATCGCCGTTCCGAATGCCAGCCGCTCGACGTAGACACCCAATCCGTCGCCTTCGGGCCACGGATAGAAGTGCGCCATCCACAACCCCGTCAGTGCAACCACCAACCCGAAGACGCCAAGCACTCGGCCCGCCGCACGATGCCAGGGACGGTTGCGACGCCGAAACCCTGGTGAGAACTGAAACGCGCCAACGAGGCTGTACGGGATGACGACGAGGATGTGCAGTACCACAGGGATCGGCTGCGCGAAAAACCGCGCATTCGCCGCCGTCACTTCAGCACCGCCAACCAGCTGAGCAAGCCGTGCCGTGCCGGCAATCGCCGGCACGAGGCTCAACAGGACCAATGAGATCGGAATCCACCAGTCCGACCGGCGAGACGTCGTCGAAGAGCTCATGGTCACCGCGCCGCGAAGCGCAGACCGGCCATCACGACCACATCGTTGCCGGTGCGCGCCGCACCTGCTCCACTCAGTGGCTTGAAGCCCGTCACGTAGTCGCGCGCTTCGAGACGGACACGAACCCGGCGGACACCGAACTCACCGCCGACGCTACCGTAGGCCGCGACGTTGTGCGTCGCATCGACGTCGAGCTTCCGATAGTTGTAGCTGCGTCCACCGGCCCCAACGCCGGCGAAGGGCGTGAACGTGACGGCTTTGGCGGTCATCCATTGCGGGGCACGGGCTTCGGCGCCGACGTCGTACGTGAACACGTCGAGCTTGGGGTTGCCGGCGATCGAGATGTCCTGGCTGCGCGCCCAACCCACTGTGGACGTGATCGCGAACGCCGGACGGGCGACGAAGCTCACCTGGAGCGCGGTCAGATTGCCACGTTTGATGGCGTCGTGCTGGGCGCCGGTCGGAACGAGGGTGCCGCCGGGGAGAAGGATCTCCCAACGTGCCTTTGGGGTCGACGCGAGCAAGGAGTCGGTAGCCTGGGCGGAGAGGTTGCCCGCGGTCAGGATGGTGCAGCTCATGGCGGCGGCGAGAAGTGCGGAATTGATCGTCATGGAAGTCTCCAGTGATTGGTGTCGGTTGTTTCAACGACGGCAATTTGCTGAAGTCCAAACGGCGTCACCTCGGCCAAAAGGTGCAGATGGGGGTGTAGTTGGTGGGTGCAGTTTCAAAACGCGGTTAGAGCACGCAGTTAGACCCACGCCGTCAAACCACGCAGTCAGAGCACGTAGTCAGAGCACGAAGTCAGAGCACGCAGTCGGAGCACGTAGTCAGAGCACGTAGTCAAAGCGCACTTAAAACGCGCTCTAAAGACGTGCTCGGAAAGCGTGCTCTGAAACCGTGCTCTGACTACGTGCTCTAAAAGCGTCTCTGAGGGCGTGCTCCGACAGCGTGCTCCAAAAGCGTCTTTGAAGGCGCACGAAAGGGCGGAACTACAGCAGCTTCAGCTCTTTCGCGCGCAAAAGCGCCTCAGTCCGATGATTTGCTCCCAGCTTGCCGTACGCATTGGCAATGTGCCGCTTGACCGTTGCTCCGCTGATCGACAAATGATCGGCGATCGCCTGGTTCCGCATTCCTGCCGCGATGAGACGCAAGATTTCCAGCTCTCGCGTCGTCAGCGCCTGGACGGCGCCGGAAGCATCTGGGGTCACTCGGCTCGCGGGTATCGCGGCTTGTTTCACGGGAGGAGAGTCGAACGCCGCCAGCACGCGCCGAGTGTATTCGCCTGCCAGACCGCGTGCGGTCGCTGTTCGTAAGAGATCTCGCATGCGCGTACCGTGATCCATGAAGACCCGGAGAAAGCCTTCAGGTTCGGCCAGCGCCAGCGCCTCCGCGAGATGATCGAGCGCGCCGCGTCCGTTGCCCAGTGCTTGCTGCGCGAGTGACTGCAGCGTCATGATCTCGATGACGCTGCCGATTCTCCCTCCGGTTCGCGCGGCGATGCAAAGACGCTCGAGGAATTTCGCTCCGTCGCGCACGGATTGTTCGCCGCCGGCGCTCCCGTGACGCGCGATCAACAGGCGGGCCAGTGTGACATGCTCGAACTCACACAGGTAGCTGAGATCACCGTCGACGGAAAGCTTCGCGCGAGTCACCCAAGCGCTCGCCTCGTCCAACCTGCCCTGCGCGATGCGGATGCGCGCCGTCATGGCGGGAACCGGACGCGCGCGTGGGAGCGGATCCCTGCGTTCGTTCCGCTCTCCTTCGTTCAACAACTCGTATGCGCCGTCCAGGTCACCCTGCGCGACGCGAACGCTCGCCATCGCCGTGCACCACCGCAGCTTGTTCGCGACGTGTGCCGTCTGCGGCGCGGACTGGGTGATCACATCGAGCGACGCGATCGCGGATTCGATGTCGTTCCACTCGCGATGCAGCTCGCTCAGTCCGAGATGCAACTCGTCCGTCTCCGGAGCCGCGGCGTGTACGTCTTCAGCCGCGAGTTGCAATCCCTGCTCATAGATGCGCGCGGCGTCGCGAAGGCGGCCCTGCGCCACGCGAATGTCGCCGAGCACGAAGGTGCCTCGGATGGCGTCGAGGACGCCACCGAAGTCGCGCATGATGGTGAGCGCATCAGAGAATGTCCGGTGCGCAGCGTCGAGGTCGCCGCGCCCCCAGAGAGCAAGCCCGACGAGTGCGGTACCCGTCGCGCGTGTGACGTCGCCCACCGGGATGAGATCGAGCGCGTGTTGCGCGTGCTCCAACGTTCCGGGAACGCCGCCGAGCGATTGTGTGAGGTAAACGCGAGCGGCGGCGATTTCGGCCGGGAGCGAGCGAAAACGCTCCGCGTCGGTGACGACCATCTGCGCAGACGAAGATGATCCCTGTGCGTCGCTCGGCTGCAGCCAGTGTTCGACATCGCGCAACCGCGGCTCAGCGGCCTCCAACTCTCCGCTGTTGAGCAATCCCCACGCGTAGCCCATGCTGAGCACGGGCCGCGCGCGAATCACGGGATCGGGAAGTGTCTTTACCTGATCGAGCCACTTCCGGGATTCGTAGCTCCGATCTTTTTCGGGCCACGTTTGTTCGAGCAGACCGGCCGCGCGGTCGACGTCTTCGGCGGCGATGGCGTGTCGAATGGCGGCGGCGGGCAACCCGTGTGCTTCATACCAAACGCTCGCGCGGCCGTGAAAGACGCGTACGCCGCCAGGATCGCTGGCGATCACCTGCTTCTGCAGGACGTCCGCGAAGAGATGATGGTACCGATACCACTCGCGCCGGTCATCGAGCGCGACGACGAAGAGGTTTCTTCGTTCCAAGTCTTCTAATACCGCCTGTCCGTCGCGTTCACCGGTGAGCGCGTCGCACAACGGGCCGCTGAGTCGGTCGAGAATGGCGGTGGCCCCGAGGAAATGCCTCACGTGTTCGGGCTCCGACTGCAACACCTCGTCGACGAGATAGTCGGCGACGTAGCGGTTATTGCCGGAGAAGGCTTCGACGCATCCGCGAACGTCGCCGCGGCGCTGCATGGAAAAAGCCGCGAGCTTGAGGCCCGTTATCCATCCTTCCGTCCGCCGCTCGAGCTCCGCCGTGTCGCTCGCCGACAACTCGATCGACATCGCTCGGAGAAACGCGGACGCTTCGTCCAGCGTGAACCGCAAATCCGTGACGCGCAACTCGGTCAACTCGCCACGCGCGCGGAGTCGAGACAGCGCGAGCGGCGGGTCGGAGCGAGTCGCGATGACGAGGCGCATGCGTCGCGGCATGCGGTCGAGAAGGAAGGTCATCGCGCCGTGAATCGATGCGGTGTCGATGACGTGGTAGTCGTCGAGGACCAATGTGAAATCGCGGTCGAGCGCATCGATCTCGTTGAACAACGTCGTGAGAACCGACTCGACGGGCGGCGGCCGCGGCGATCGCAGCCGCGCAAGCGCGTCCGCGCCCACGCCCGGATGAATCCTCTGCAGAGCCGCGATGAAATACGACCAAAAGATCGTGGGCTCGTTCTCGCTTGGATCGAGCGACACCCATCCGGCTGTCGTCTTCGCTGCCTCCGCGCCGAACGTATCTGCAAGCCACCCTGCCACCAGTGTGGTCTTTCCGAAACCCGCGGGCGCAACGACGATCGTCAGTTTCTGCGCGGCTCCCTGACGGATTGCCTCGATCAGCCTCGGGCGCGCGACCAAGCCCGATCGCGACCGCGGGACGTAGAGCTTGGTCTCGAGAAGTTGGGTCGCTGCGCCGGCACTTTCATTTTTTCGCGACTCGTCTGACGAACTGACGAGGGCAAGCGCTCGACTCATGCTGCTCGGCGGGAGGGAATCACACTGGCACGACTGACTTCAATGGTGCAAGCTCGCCCGCCCCGCCACAAGCCGCCGGAGAGTCAGGGAAAGCGGATCGCCAGACCGCCGGCCACCATCTGCGCGCTCCGCGACGAACCGTGCGCAAACAGCGCGTTGCCGAAAATGTCGATGCCGACCGGCACGCCGGGAAATCCGATGCTATAGCCGAGACCGAACTCGCCGGCGATTCCCGTCGCGACGGGATCGGCGTCCTTGAAATCGCCGCGTCCGTACCCGACACCGATCTTGACGAAGAACGGCACTGCGGGCAGGCGCGCCTGGAGGATCGCCGTCCCGAAGTTTGCGTTGATGTCGCCGGTTTGGAAGTGATTCACCTCGACGCCCGCTCGGATGAGCGGAACCATGGTCGTCGTCACCTGCCCCATGGCGATCCATCCACCCTTCCCATCGGAGAGTGATGATTCCGTCCCACCCGCGATCCCGGCCCCCGCGCCGATCGAGATGCTGACCTGCGCGCGCAGGGCTTCGGAATTGGGCAACGCGATTGAGATCGCAGCGAGCGCGAGCAGTCGTTTCATCGTCATTTGTCGGTCTCCACCGGCGAAAGAGTCTGAACGACAATCAACCTCCGTGCCATTCCGACCGACACCGATCCAGTCGCCCCCATCAACGGGCCGCGCCGAGTCACGCTCCAAGCTGCCGAGCACGAATCCATCCAATTGAGACGAATCGAATCACTCGTGATCCGGTAGGCTCGCGACAAAACCGTCTCCACGGCAAACTCGAGTCCGGTGCGACGACAGCAAGGCATACATCGGTTCAATTCGTTTTCTTGGCCCAATTCGTGTCCAGGGAGTTGGAGCCAACCTCAATCCGACCGCAGCACCGTAAGCGGATCGCCCTTCGCCGCCCGACGCGCCGGCAGATAGCAGGACGCGATCGCAATCACCGCCAAGAGCAGCGGCAGCGACACGAAGATCACCGGATCCGTCGCGCTCACATCATACAGCAAACTTTGAATCCAGCGCGTGGCACCGAGTGCGCCGAGCATGCCGACCACGATCCCCAGTCCCGCGAGCACCGCGCCCTCGCGAAGCACCAGGCGAACCAGCGCCGACGGCTCCGCGCCGATGGCCATCCGAATGCCGAACTCGCGCGTGCGGTTCGCGACGTGCAACGACATCACTCCATAGATGCCGACGCCCGCGAGCACCATCGCCAACAACGCGAATCCACCGAGCAGAATCTTTGTCAGCCGCCGCGTGGCAAGCGATTGATCGACGATCGTCGAGAACGTCCGCACGCCCGCAAACGGAATCGCCGACTCGATCTGAGCGACGACACGCTGGATCGCGGTACTGATACGCGACGGATCACCCGGCGTCCGAATCGCGAGCGACAATGGATTACCACCGATTTGCGGCAGGCTGTTGTAGAGGTGCGGTTCCAGGTCCTTCGTCGCGTCGCCGTCGCGAATCGAGCCGGCAACGCCGATGATCGTAAACCACGTCGTGTCACCGGTCGTGCGAATGCGTCGACCCAGGGCCTCCGCGCCCGACCAGTAGCGCTTCGCGAGCGCTTGATCGACGATGGCCACGGGCAAACTCGTCGAATCGTCCGCTGCGGTGAAATCGCGACCGTACAGCAGCGGGATGCCCACGACGGAGAAATATCCCGGGCTCACCGGAACTTGATACGTCTGACTCTCGTTGCCCGACGCCGGAACCGGTCGGCCTTCGATGAGATAGCCATCGTAGTTGCTGTTGCCCTCGAAGGGCAGCGAGCCAACGAGTGCCGCCCCTTGCACACCGGGAACGACGCGAACCTGCTCCAACGTGGAATTCATGAACGTCTTCGTGGCGAGCGCGGATCGGCTGATCCGTGACGGCAGCGAAAGCGACATGGAGGTCACGCCGTCCGTGCGAAAGCCGAGGTCGGCGTGTGTGAGACGCTCGAAGCTCTTGAGCACGAGTCCCGCGGCGATGAGCAGCACGACGGAGAGCGACAGTTGAACGACGACGAGCCCGTTGTCGATGCGGCGTGTGACTCGATGTGAGCTCTCGCGTTGGCCGGCCGCGAGGTCGGACGATAGACGCGGACGTGAAGCATGCACCGCCGGAAGCAGTCCAAACACCACGCCGCTCGCGACGGACAGGAGCAGCGTGAACGCGAGCACTCGCCCGTCGACGCCGACTTCGTCGATACGCGGCAGCGTCGCGAGTGTCGAATGTGTGAACACGCGCAGGCCGCCAAGCGCGAGCGCCACGCCCACGACCGCGCCGAGCAGCGCCAGTGTCACACTCTCGGTGAGCAACTGCCGGACGAGTCGTCCACCGGTGGCGCCGAGCGCCGTGCGCAAGCTGATCTCGCGGCTGCGGCCGGCGGCGCGGCTCGACAACAGCGTCGCAACGTTCGCGATCGCGATCAACAGAATGAGCGAGACGGCGGCGAGGAGCACCGTCAGCGGCCGTGCGCTACGCCCGGTGAGCGCCTCCTGCATGGGCCGCACGATCGTCTTCATTTTCGTCTTGCTCGGATCGCCGCCGGCGACCGCCTGTGTTTGCCGCGCCCAGTCGCACATGATCGCCGTCGTCTGGCGTTCGGCGTGCTCGATCGAGACGCCAGGCTTGAGCAGACCGAGACCGCTATTGAAGTATCCGAAACGCCGATTGGGATCGAGGCCCATCGGCACCCATGCCCTCACCTCCGGCCGTGGAAACGCAAACCCTGCCGGCATCACGCCAATGATCTTCATCGGCTGACCATCGACGTCCAGGGTCGTGCCGAGGATGGACGGGCTGCCGCCGAATCGGCTTTGCCATGTGGCGTAGCTCAGCACGATGACGTTGTTCTGGCCGGGGCGGTCCTCGTCGAAGGTGAACGCGCGACCGGTCACCGGGCTCACGCCGATGACTTTAAAGAACTCTGACGTCACGCGGAGAATCGGCATGCGCTCAGGGCCGCGGTCGCCGCGAATCGTGATGGTGCCGGCGCTATAGGCCGTGAAGGCCGTGAAGTCGGTGGACCGATCGCGATAGAAGGCGATGTTCTGTTGACTGATCCCCCACGTATCCAACCCTTTTTCCGGATACGATTGGATGAGCCGCACCAGGCGATCGGCATTCGGATACGGCAGCGACCGAAGCAGAATGCCGTTGACGAGCGTGAACATGGCGGACGTTGCGCCAATCCCGAGGGCGAGCGTCAGCGTCGCCACCGTCGTGAACGCCGGCATGCGGCGCAGCATCCGCGATGCGAAGCGAAAGTCTGACCAGACGGATTCGATCCATTCCATGGTGCGCATCTCCCGTGCATAGCGGCGATCCATCGTGAGTAGCTCGTCTCGAACGCGCATGGCGTCGCCGAACCGCTCCTGCGCCTGAGTGCGGGCGGCGTCGCCGGAGAGCCCCGTGCCGCGCAATTTTTCTTCGCGCATCGCGAGATGAAACGCGAGCTCGTCGTCGACGTCCCGCTCGATCGATCGTTTGCCGATCGAGAGTCGAAGCAGCCGGCGCCAGCCTGGGGCGGGACTCATACCTGCCTCATGCGGTCCTCATGGCGGTCCGCTTGAGCGCAACGGCGATGGCGCCGGCGTGCCGGTGCCAAACGGCGGCTTCCGCGCGATACCGCGTTCGGCCAGCGGCCGTGAGCTTGTAGAATTTTGCGCGGCGATTGGTGTCCGACACGCCCCATTCGGCGCTGATCCATCCGCGACGCTCGAGCCGGTGCAGCGCGGGATAGAGCGTTCCTTCTTCGAGCAGCAGCAATTCAGCGGTCGCCGACTCGATCCACTCGCTGATGCCGTACCCGTGCGTCGGTCCCCACGAAAGGGCTTTCATGATCAGCAGGTCGAGACTGGACCGGAGGAGGTCGATTTCGGCGTTGGCCATTGGCGGCGTTGAAGAGGCTCTACCCTTGTGACACTAGGGAACGAAATACCGTTCGCCCTAGTGTCGCAAGGGGAGCCGTCGCGCGGGCCGTCCGCTCAGGAGGACAAACGCATCTCGAGACAATAGATTGGAATGACCAAGCCACGCAGGCGCCGCGATGATGCACGCTCCTCTGCTCGTTGTCGCCATGATCGCCCTCGTCTCACGGCCAGGCTTCGGCCAGGCGCGTGTGGTGAGCGCTCCGGCCGAACCGTCGCTGCTCAACCTGACGTCCGGCTGGGCGCGCGCATCGATACTCGGCGATCTGCAGGAACTGCGAACTGGTCCCGGCCACCTCGAGCTTCGAGTGTGGCGCGGTTACGGCCAGTCCGAAACGCAGGCGATCGTCCTGCGGCAGACGGACGGACACTGGTCCGCGTTCGTCGCTCGCGTCATGCGATGCGAGATTCAGATTCAAAAGTCCGTCAGTGACACCGCGTCGCGCGCGACCATGCGCAGCTACATCGCCGAGGCGCGACGCAACTGTGGGACATCCGTCGTCGATGCGGCTCCCGGCGCACGAATCATTGCCACTGATACGCTCGTCGTGCAGGCGTTCGAGGTGGCGCAGTCGGAAATCGAGATCGCGTGGAAAGATGCGCTGAGCGCAGGCGTCCTCGAGCTGCCTGGGCGCGTCAAGCGCAACCGGATCATCGACGACGGTATGACATATCTGATCGAGGTGCGTCGCGGCGGTGAATATCGAGCAGCCGAAATCGAACACCTCGATCAGCCGGAGGTGAAAGCCGATTCGCAGGTCAAGGCGGTGTACGCCGCCGTTCGGCGGCTTCTCCCGCCCTGAGCCTACGCCAGATCTCGCTCGGCCCGCCGAGCCGCCTGCACAATCGCGTTCTGGTCGGCCTCGCTCATACGCCCCGCCGTTCGCCATTCCGCGGCCGTGCGCTCGACCGCCGCCACAAACTTGCCGTGGTCGGCGAACGGTGCGCCGGTCCATATCGCGTCCAGGAACGTGACGCCGTCGTCTCGCTTCGTGTTGGCCACACCGGAGTCAACGCTGCCAAAGACGACAGCCGGTTCGTGCCGCCGAACGTACATGTGGTACGCCTGCGTATCTCCCGACTGCGGATCGGCGACGAAGAGTGGCGCCAGCGTCTGGCCGTTGAAGGTGAAGTGCAGCGGCTTGTCCGGCACAGGCACCATCGCTGAAGCAAACTCGCCTGATAGTTTGACGTTCTTGTATAGCGATACATTGATGAGGCCCGTCTCGAGCTTGTCGCCGACGGCCGGCGCTTGCACGGATAGGAGTGTCGGGCCATAGAAAATCGACTGCACCGCCGGGTCGTCGATCGTCCGCTCGGCGCGGAACGTCATCGGCATCGCGATCTCGATCTTGTCGCCGGTGCGCCACTGGCGGTCGATCGTGACGTACGTGCCTGGCGTGGCGGTGATCTTTTGTGCGGTACCGTTCACCGACACGGTGTAGCCTCGGCGCACCCATGACGGCACGCGAAGGTTGAGGGCCATCCGGCCGTTGCCGGTCACCGTAAGCGTGCTTGCTCCTTCGAATGGAAAGCGCGTCCGCTGCTCGATGGTCAATCCCTTCTCGCGCCACTCGAGCGTCGACGGGATGTAGAGATTGACGTACAGCTTCGCGTCGTCCGACGACCGGAAGTAGATCGAGTCTTGGTACTTCGTGTGATTCTCCATTCCCGTGCCGCCACAACACGTGCCGACGTTGCCGTAACTCCGGGCCTCGCCAGGCCGCACCGGGATGAAGTACGTGACTTCGGGACTGGTGACACTGTCGGAGTCGCGCCGCGAGCCGAGGATCTGGTTGAAGAGCCCTTGCTCGTAGTAATTCATGTACTTCGGGTCGGGGTCGTGGAAGAACAGATTTCGGCTCAGCTTGAGCATATTGTAAACCACGCAGCTCTCCGCGTGGTTCTTGTTGTTCGGCTCGGAATACAGTGATCCCGCGATCGAATCACGCTTGCGCAGGATTTCGCCGACGCCGACGCCGCCGTGACTGTACATCCGGTGCGGCACCACCATGTCCCAGAAATTCTTCGCCGCCGTGTGGTAGTCCTGTTCGTCGCTTTCCTCGAACACGCGGAGATATCCGATGAACTGCGGGATGTGCTGGTTCGCGTGACGGCCGTCGAGGATGTCGGTGTTCGCGACGGTCGGCGTCTTCACGTTGCGATTGTCGAAATAGCGCGCGACAGTGAGGAACTCCGGCTTGCGCGTGGCCGCGTGCAGACTCGCGAACGCATCGTTGGCGCCGCCGTACTCGCCCGCGATGTACATGTTCCACATCCGGTCGAACTGCTCGGGCCGAAGCTTCGAGAGTCGGCTGTGCGTCCAGTCGCCGATCTTCGTCGCGACATCGAGCGCCTGCGCGTTTCCAGTCAGCGTGTTCGCGGCGAGCAGACCGGCGAGGATCTTATGAAGAGTGTAATACGGCGCCCAGATGCCCTGGTTGCCGCCATAGGTCGCGAACTCCTCGAGCCGCATGAACTGCGTTTCTGGATACGCGGAGAGGAATCCGGGATGGCGCCGTCCGTCGGTGGGCGCGATGATGGTGCCGTGGCGTCCCTTGCCCGACGAATCCGTCGCCTTCATCCCATCGGTTTCGTCGAAGCGATACCAGAGCACGTTGCCGCCCTTCCCCGCACCGCCAGCCGACGTCATGAGCGAACGCACATCGTCCTGCGCCAGCCCGCGATCGAAGATCTGAAACTCGTCGAGTTGTGCATTGAGATACGACACGTTGCGCTGCGGAAACTGACAGCGACCGAGCCAGTTGCCTGTGGTCTCGCCGAGGTCGGCGGGCGAGAGCGTCATGTTGGGATTCGTCGCGACCGGCTCGCCGTCGACGTAGAGCGTCGCGAGTGATCCCGAACGGGTGACGGCGATGTGTGTCCATTTATCTGGGGCAAGCGCCTGTGCGGCATCGAGCCGCTGCTCGCCGCTCGCACCGCTCGTCGTGATCGCGAAACGCGGGACCGGTTTGTCGTTACCGGCACGGACGGTGAAGTACATGCGCGCGAGCGCGGGCTCGGCAAATTGCGGATTGGGATTTCCGAAATCGAAGACCGCCGTGCCGTTGTTGAGCGTTTGCTGATCGGTGTTGGCTCGTGAATCGGAGAGCCGCGTGTGATCGTACTGCGACGGATTGATCCAGAGCGCGATCGTGAAGTCGCGCAGCCCGTTTACGACACCCGCGGGGAGCGAGACGTGCTCGGCCAATCCGATCGGTGAGCCGGTGAGTCGGAGCGCGTTGCCAAACTTGCCGGCCTCGCGAGGCGTGGGCTTCCGCGCCGAGGCCGCCAGCGCGTCCTGACACTCCGCGAGTCCGCGAACGATGTAGTCGAGCTTCTGCTTGTAGATGGCGTCGCCCGTGCCGGCGTACGCCTGCGCCAACATGCTCATGAAGTGGCCGGCGTAGTGCCCGCGGAGATAGCCGGTGCCGTTCTCCCAACTCCCGACGGGCTGAGCACCCTTTGTGTCGAGGCCCGCGTTGGCGCGGAAGATCGAGAGCACGCGGTCAGGTCCCGCGAACACGTCCGCGTCGCCGCCGTACCCACGAGCGTACGCGAGAATGCGGTCGCGCTTCTGCGTGAAGAGGCTGTCGCCGAGCTTCACTTGCGTGAGGGCGAATGGGCGGACCGTCCATCCCGCGCGGGCGGCGCTCGCGGATTCCGCGAGACCTGGAGTGGCGGCCAACGCTTCGAGCCGCGGCACGAGCAACGCGCCGGCCGCGGTCGCGCCGGCTGTCTTCAGGAAGTCACGCCGATCGGGATGGGAATTCTTCGTTGGCTCGCGGGACATGGAACGGTCTCCTGGGGTATCCGACAAGAACACTGAAGTTATACATCGCGCTCGGGCTACGTCAGCGGCGCCAGGGCGATTTGGGATACAATATGCACCGGCACCGGACGGGCCGCCCAGTGCCAGTGACCCAGCGATCGATCGTCACGCGCCCGCCTGTTTACGGTGCTCTGCGGCCGCAGCCAACAAATCCGCCATCCGCTCGTCGCGGGACCCGTACCGCGCCCATCCCTCGGCATTCGAGTCATAGCGGTAGTCCTTCATCGTCAGCTCGGCGCCTTGATTTATGAGAAACCTCACGGCGTCCTCGTTCCCTTGGATGGCCGCTTCATGAAGGATGCTCGCGGGCTCGTGCGTGCTCCAGTTGGTGTTGATGTCGGCGCCGCGCTCCAAGAGGAACGACGCGATCTCGAAGTGTTGATTCAGAACGGCCCAGGCGAGCGCGATGTCCAGAACCTGCTGCGTGGTCACAAGGCCCCATCCCAAGTCGGCAGCTTTGAACAGCGGTTCGTTGCCAGGATACTGGTGCGACAGCGATCCCAGAACGGGCTTGCCGCTTGCGTCAAACCAACGCGCCACTGCGGCGGCATTGCCGGTGCCGGCCGCATGCGGCAGGTCGTCGGGCAACGGCCAGATGCGCGACAAGACCGGAACGAGAGGCGCATTTCCGTACGAGAGCGCAGAGCCGATTGCTTGCGACGGCGGTGGCGGATTGGTTCGGAGCAGTGCCGGATCGCGCTCCAGCAGCGCAGAGATGAAAGCTTCCCGCTCCTTCCCGTAGCTGGCGCGCTCGATCAACCCAATCTGCACGTGGACGAACGATCCTTCGAGCAGCCACGGTTCGTCGGCGAGCCAACGGCGAAACGCGGGCAGATCATTGTCGTCGTGCGCGCTCGTCACCTGACGAATGACGAATGCCTCCCACGGCGTCCCTTCCCGTTCCTCGGTCGGCCCGCCGCTCCAGTGGCTACCCGGATGCTGCATCAGGAACTCGACGAATTCCTGCCGGCCCCGCCAGCGATCGATGCGACGACCCAGATCTGGATCGAGTGCGATCGCGCGGCCGAGGAGCCGGGACGCGAGCTCCGCGTGTTTGAACCGACATGCGTTCATTAGAGCGCGATCGATTGCACTTCGCTCATTAGAATATTCTTCTGCATCGTCGCGCTCCCACGGTTTTTCGAGCCGCGCGCGAACCGCCTCGTCGTCGCCTAACGCGGCGAGAACGGGAAGCGTCTGTGGCAACACGTGCTTTCGCGCAAGCAAGTGCAGGATTCCCGACGCGCCGGCGCCGATCAGGTGCTCCCACGTCGAACGCTCGACCGGCACGCCTGCGTCGATGAGAATCTCGGCAGCAATCGGCCGAGTGTAGGTGTGCTCGCGTTCGGGGTCTGAGACGTCGAGCGCATAGGGCGTGGTGCTCGAGAGCAACGTCTCGCCACTCTTGTCGCGCCACGAGACCAGCGTCGGGTATTCCGCCAGCAGTGTTCGCAGGCGTTCGTGATCCTGGTCGTGAATCGCGACCTTGGCCTCCGACGCGGCCCATTCGAGCGCGCCACCCAGGCGCTTCTGCACCTCGGCCGTCAGATCGGTCCAGCCGACAAATCCGTATTCGCGCGCGACGACGAGTTGCGCATCACGGTTCGAGAGTGGGAGCGTCGCGGTCGGCAATTGCGCGTGGACGCGAGCGATGGCGTCGCCGTTTCCGGCGGCAGCGTCGCGGGCGAGTTTCTTCGCTTGCTTCCGAAGAGAGTCGAGCGACGGGCGTGCGGGGAGATCTCGAGCAGCAGACATAGCGCCTCCTTTCACGGAACGCCTGTACCCGCTGCGAATCAGGCTGAAAGAAGGTGTACTGCCCCACGTTTCAGACGATGACAGGTGGGAATGCTTCCCTGGCCGCGGGTGGGAGGCGCCCTGTCAGGCGCGCTGGAAGGAAGTATTACGCGGGACCGACGCGCCTGTCAAACGATGAGCATTCGCTCTGACGGTCCGCTTCCCCCCAGAGGACTACATCACGGCGTGCCACCCCGCCCGCCGCGTCCACTCGCCTTCCGCGAAATCAGCACTACGTCGCCGGCCAATCCGAAGTACAGCCCGCCGACGGTCTTGTCGGGCGCGATATCGAACTTGATGAACATGGGACCCGTCAGCGAGCTCAGTGCCGTCTCCCAACGAAAGTTATTGGTGTTCCAATACTGGAGCGGCCCGCTCATCGCGCCGTGCTTGAGCTCGAGATGATCTCCGTTCACGCTCACGGTAAACTCACCGTACAAACTGTCGACGAACGTTCCGGCATACGCTGAGAGCGGGAGCGGAGGCGCGGTCGTGACGCGCGCGCTGGCTTGCACCCGCTCCACCGAATCAGCGCGCTGCCGCTGCGCGAGCGATCGCGTGTACGCCTCCGCGCTTAAATCGCGCATCGGGACGCCGAGCGCTCGGTCGAAGATGTAGTGCTCGAGAAGCAACGGGAGCGCGGCACTTTGCATGTTGCTCAGCACGACCACCCCAAAGCGTTTCTCCGGAAGCATGCCGACGGCCGTGGTCATGCCCGGCGTGTTGCCGCCATGTTGCACACTCAGCGCGCCATGATAGTCCTCGATAAACCACCCCATGCCATACGTGCTGAAGTGCGTGGCTGGAATGGTGTCGCCCGGAGCACCGCCGCGCCCGCCTCCGCTGACGGCGAGAATCTGTGGTGAATGGGTCTCGCGCAGCGCGGCCGCGTTGACCAGGCGCTTTCCGTCGACCACGCCGTCGCTCAATTGGAACCGCAGCCACTGCGCCATATCGACGGCGTTGGACAGAATGGCGCCGGCGGGCGCGATGTTCTCGGCGTCGAACGGCGCTTTCACATAGGCCGAGTCGCGATCCATTCCATGCGGTGCCGCGACGTTGGGATTGGTCAGCCCGTGGGACGTCGCCACTGACGCCGTCATGTGGAGCGGTGTGAAGATCCGATCGCGGACGAGGTCGTCCCACGTCGTGCCCGCCGCCCTGCCAGCCGCTTGGCCTGCGGCGAGGAACATCATGTTCTGATACGAGTACCGCGAACGGAACGGCGACTCGGGCTTCAGAAAGCGCACGCGATGCAGGACCTCGTCGCGCGAAATGCCGGACCCGAGCCACACGAGCTCCCCGCGCGCGATTCCCGACCGGTGCGTCAGCGCATCTCGCAGCGTCACGCCTTCATTCGCCACGGGATCGTACATCCTGAAGTTCGGCAGATACTGAATGAGCCGATCGTCCCAACGCATCTTGCCATCGCCGACCAGCATCGCGACGAGTGTCGCCGTGAACGCCTTCGAGCTCGAGCCGATCTCGAACAACGTTCGCTCGTCGACCGGCGTTCGGCTCTTCGCCCCCAACAGGCCAAACCCCTTGGCGTAGATCACGGAGTCGTTGCGCACGATCGCGACGCTCAGGCCGGGGATCTTCCAGGTGTGAACCGCCGTGGTGATGTACGCGTCGAGTCCCGGAAATGGCTCTCTCGCCTGCGCGCGTGCAGGGCGGCTCGCGGCGATCGTTCCGGCGGTCGCGATGGCGGCGACGCTGCACAGGGCAGCAAATCGTGCAGGCATTCGGGTCATGGGGGCTTCGAGGCGTTCAAGTTGTGTGCGGCAACGAACGGGGGAGCGCGCGCTGACAATAATGCCGGCGGCCGCGAAGCGATAGACCATTTTGGTATACCACGGTATACCGTCCTCTTGATGGCACCGGATCAGTCCCAAAGAATTTCGTACCGCCCGGAGGAGCCCACCGCTCCTGAGCGAGAGGAATCATCCGATCCTCAGGATGAATCCATTTGATTCCTTTCATCCCTCCAAATGCGTTACCTCTTCGTCATAGTGGCTCCCCGAGCGAGACGATGACGGCAGCGATTGATCTGGACGCTCGCTACGCCAGCGCCGGGCACTTACTCGGCGGTTGGTGTGCCTCGCAGATGTCGGTGCAGCCACGGAACGACCGCCCCAACGGCCTGTGATACATACGGATCCTGATCGTACAACTCGATGTGATTGTGCGTCTCGATCCAGACGAGCTGCTTGGGTCCCACCGCCGCGTCGTACGCCGCCTGCGCGAACTCCGGCAGAAGAAAGAGGTCGCGCGTTCCATGCACGATGAGCAGCGGCGCCGGCGCGACGAGCGCTGCATGCGAGATGGCATTGTAGATGAAGTACGGTCCGAACGATGTCGCGGCCATTTTCTCGGACCAATTCGGCGCATGGTCGCGATGCGTCCGGTCGTAATAGCTGTACGCCTCGTCGTTCGGCATGGCGGCAACGGGAACCTCCGCCGACAGCGTATGCGCGATCGTCGGGACATACTGCACGGTGCCGGTCGCGTACTCGCGCTGCACGAGATCGTTGATGCGGCGGAAGTAGCCCGCGAAACCGTCGATACCCAGGAATTTCTGGAACGTGCGACCGATGTCGTAGCCGCCCGCGACACTGGCGACCGCCTTGACCCGCTTATCGCGAGCGCCGACCGAGACCGCGTATCCGCCACCCATGCACACACCGACGACGCCGACGCGCTCGGCGTCGATGTCGGGACGCGTAAGGAGATAGGTGACCGCGTTGCAGTAGTCCTGGATGATCTCGTTGGGGTCGTAGTGCCACCGCGGGCGCTGCGGCGCCGCCGCACTCTCACCGAAGCCGCGTGAATCGAATGTGAGAACGCTATACCCGGCGTCGGCGAAACGCTCGGCATAGTGCGGCAGCGTCTGCTCTTTCACGCTCGAGAACGGGCCGCACATCACGAGCGCCGGCAGTCGGTCGGTCGGCTTCGCGTTCGGTGGACGATAGAGGTGCCCGGCAAGTTGAATCCCGTCGCTGGAGAATTGCACTGAGACGCGACGGCGTGGATCGGCAACGAGCAACTGCGATGCATCGGCGGGCAGGTAGTGCGGATCGGCGAGCGGCTCGGCCGCAAGCTCGCTCGTTGGACGAAGCGTGATGGGAGATGTCATGGTCACTGTTGGGCGGCCGCGCGAGCACGCGCGATCTGGGGAATGGAAAAATTGCCTTCCTGGTAGAACACCGTGAGCGTGATCGCTGCGATCCTCCATGCGCCGTCGATCGAACGCAAACGGACATCGTAGTGACCGGCAACCATCCAGACGTCCCCGCCCTCGGCGCCCTGCATTCGATGGTAGGCGCGAATGTGTGTGCTCGCCGCCACGTCAGCGCCATCTGGCGTCGCGATGATCGGACCGGTGACGTGTTGTGTCGCGTCGAATGCGCCGGCGAACGCGCGCCAACCCGCGACCTGATCGTCGGCAGCGACGGTCGCGGCGGGATCTCCGAACAACGAGCTGTAGTCCATGTGCGCGCGGTCGGCGAATGCGCGCCGTACGCCGGGCCAATCCTTGGCGTCGATCGCATGCAGCATCGACGTAAACGTGTTCGCGGCCTCCGTCACATTCATTGCCGTCGTCGCTCCGTTTCATGAGTGGTGGTACTCGTTCCCTCGGCGGACGCAGGCTACACGTGCAGTCCGGGCGACTCAAGGTGCACCGCGTGCAACTCGCGGCGATCGGCAACAGCGCGGGCTCGCGATTGCAAGGCGCCGCAACGCTCTCGCGTCGTCGTGTAAACGTTGCGCAAACTCGGGAACGCTACATCACGATCCGGTAACCGACGGCGCGCACCGTGAGCAGATGGCGTGGTGCCGCGGCATCGGCCTCGAGCTTTCGCCGCAACATGGCGATGTGCGCGTCCAGCGTGCGGCTCATCGCGTCGGCAGCGTAGCCCCAGACCTCGGTCATTAGCTCCGCGCGCGTCGCGATCGCACCGGCACGGCGCGCCAGCGCGAGAAGGAGGTCGAACTCCTTTGGACGGAGGGCGAGCGGTCGGCCGCGCCGCATCACGCTCCGCGTTGCGGTATCGAGCACGACGGCACCGAAGCGATACGCCATGGCTGGTTCGTCGTCCGTGGCCGCGCGTCGACGCAACAACGCTCGCACACGCGCGAGCAGTTCGCGCAGCGCAAACGGTTTCGTCATGTAGTCGTCGGCGCCGAGGTCGAGGCCGTGGACTTTTGTGCTCTCGTCGCCGAGTGCTGTGAGGACGAGGACGGGCATCGCGTAGCCTTCGTCGCGAAGCGACGCAAGGACGTCGCGTCCGTCGATGCCCGGAAGCAACAGGTCGAGAACGATGAGATCAGGAATCGCGCGTCGAGCGGTTTCGAGTCCAGTGTGGCCGGTGCGCGCGACGTACACGTGATGCCCCGCCGCTTCGAGGTTGCGGCGCAGCCCATGCGCGACGTCCCGGCTGTCTTCAACGACGAGGATGCGGCTCATGTCGATCGTCGCAACGTCACCACGAACCGCGCGCCGCCGCCCGGTCCATCCTCGACCCACGCGTCGCCATCCATGCTCTGTGCCAGTTGTCTGACGACCGGTAATCCGAGTCCCGTACCCGTGACGACAGCGTTCCCGCGACGCTCGAGGCGGACGAACGGATCCCACACGCGATCTCGCTCCGACGCGGGCACGCCGGGACCTTGATCATCGACCCAGACACGCACCCACGCTCCGTCCGTTCGACTCGCAACGGTGATCGTCTGCTGCGGCGGCCCATACTTCACCGCGTTGTCCACGAGGTTGCTGACCAATTGCCGGAGCGCCGCCGGCTCACCGACAACCGACGCGTCGCCCGCGAGATCGGTGACGATGCGCGCCTTGCCGACAGCGCCACGGCTCACGAAATCATCGACCACTCCCGCGATCTCGCTCGCGGTCTGCAACGCCTGCCTCCGCTCGGCCGTCGACGCAACACCGCGCTCGGCGCGACTGAAGCGGAGCAGGTTCTCGATGAGCGCGAGTAGGCGGCGCGCTTCGCGCACGATCACGTCGGATGCGTGACGACGTTCGCGCTCGCTCCGGAGCGATCCTTCGCTGAGCGACTCGCCGAAGAGCAGAATCTGCGTCAGCGGCGTGCGCAGCTCGTGCGAAACGCTGGCCGTGAAATCGGCGCGACGCCGAGTCTCGCCAACGAGGCGGCGTAAACGAACGCCAAGTATGACGACGACCATGGCGGTGAGCGCGAAGGCCGCACCGATCACGGTCAACCCCGATGCGCCTGTGTTCGATCGTCGGGCGACGTATGCCGGACGCAATGCGACTTCCGCAAAGAGACTCGGCGCAATTGAATCGAGCGGAACACGCGCATGCGGCCAGGGCACATTCGATTCTTCATTCCACGCGGCAGTGTCGCCCCCCAGCACGCGGCCCAGTCGATCGGTCACGCGCAGTGCATACGGGAGGGCGCCGGTGACGTTCGTCTTCAACGACGCCGGGAGAAAGGGCCGGCGTCCGTCGCTGCTGCGTCGAATCATCGCGCTCGCATACGTGCGAGCCGGAACCTCGAACCCGTAGACGGCGGCCCGACCGTCAGCCGCCTTCGCGACGGTGCCAACCACGGCCACGAGACCCGACGAACGTGCGTCGATCAACTGAATGAAGCGCGGCGGCGGCAGCATTCGAAGTCGAGCGAGCAGACTGTCAATACTGCGGCGAACATCAGCGCCGTCCTTGCGCGCAAACTCGGTCGACGCGCCTGTCGCCGGATCTACGCGAAACCACGCGAGTGCCGCGGTCTTGATGTCGCACGTGTAGTCGTATTCACACGCATCGCCGGCGACGGTCGCGAGCGGAACGTCGGGACCGCCGCGCCGCACCTCATCGTACGAAGCGACCGGCCCGAACAGATCGATCAATCCCCAATAGACGTCTCGGCTGGCGTGCGTCCCGAACATGTACGCGGCGAACTCGGCCTCGTCGCGGAGCTCGCGCGTCGCACTGGTGCGTTGCGCCGAAACCGCGACAGCGGCGCGCCACGCGAGCAGCGCCGCGAGCAGCAGCGCGCAGCCCAGCAGCGCGACGAGCGTGCGGATATCGCGGCCGTGCCTGGTGTTCTGCAGAGTATTCACGCTTGATGAGTGGTCGAATCGCTGGTGGCGGTCAACCCAAGATACGCCTCGGCCTCCTACGAACAAACACCGGCAAGCATACATGTAAAGATGTTGCCAGACATCCGAGTCCTTTGAGGACGCCCGTGACTCCCATCGTTTACCGATGGGTCTTGACGAATCCACGATCGCGGGCAACATTCCCATCGTCTATCGATGGAAGGATCATTGTGCGCTGGCTCCGCCGTCTCAGCTATTGGTTGCGCTTCGACGCGCGCGCCGACGACCTGCGCGATGAGCTCGACACGCATCGACAACTTCTCGCCGATGACTTCCGCCGGCGCGGCCTGTCCCCCGCCGACGCCGATGCGGCCGCGCGCCGCACCCTCGGCAACGACACGTACATGCGTGAGGAAGCGCGCGCGGTCTGGCTCGCGCCGCGCCTCGACGCAATCGTCAAAGATTGGCGATATGCCTGGCGCGGTCTCCGGCGCTCCCCCGCCTTCACCCTCGTCGCGATCTCGTCGCTCGCCCTCGGAATCGGCGCGAACACCGCGATCTTCAGTCTCATTCACGCCTTACTGCTGGCGCGCGTGCCGGTCCCGGGCGCGAACGAGCTCGTCGAGGTCCGTCGCGACCTCGGCGCGAAGGGCACTGATGAACGTCTGTCGCACGGCGAGTTCACCGCGCTCGCAACAGGTCCAATCCCGTTGTCGATGTTCGTCTCGTCGGGCGCGTCGGTCGAGCTCGACGGCATTGCCGTCAATGTCTCGCTCGACGCCGTCGACGGACGGTACTTCGATCTCCTCGGCCTGCACGCACAGCGCGGGCGTCTGATCGCGCCGAACGACGACCGCGGCGACTCGCCCGTCGCAGTGATTACCGACCGATTTTGGCGCGGACGGATGAACGCCGATCCCGATGTCGTCGGCAAACGCGTGAGCATCGAGCACCATCCGTTCACAATCGTCGGCGTGATGCCGGAGCATTTCGCCGGCCTGCGCTTTCCGTCGCAGACCGATGTCGCGATCCCGTACACGACCGCGGCATCGCTCGGACTCTTCCACATCGCCGATGCCCGCAGGCCGGCCGTTACCGTATTTGGGCGACGCCCGTCGTCGATGCCGATCGAGCGCGCGCGCGTGAATCTCGCCGCCACCTGGGAACACTGTTGCGTCACGGGCGATCTCGTCGCGCTTCCCGCTGTGCAAGCATCCATTCGATCCACGCTCGACCTCATCGACGTGAGCCGCGGTATCCCGCAGGTCAAGCTCGATGTGCGCGGGCAATACTCGCGCGTGCTGCTCGCGCTCATGGCAGGCGTCGCGATTCTGCTCCTCGCCGCGTGTGCGAACGTCGCCAACCTGCTCCTCGCGCGTAGCAGCGCGCGCGCCGGTGAGCTCGCCGTGCGTCTTGCGCTTGGGGCCTCGCGTTCACGTCTCGTGCTGCAGCTCGTGATCGAGAGCCTGCAGCTGTCGCTGCTCGGCGCGGGCGCTGGGCTGCTCCTTGCGCGATGGAGCGCGGCGCTCCTCCGCGGTAAGATCGGCGACTTGTCGGGCGTGCTTCCATCGAACATCGGTGCGTCGGTGCTCGCCTTCACGGTCACGGTGAGCGTTGTCTCCGGAATCGTGTTTGGCGTCATACCCGCGGTTCGCGTGATGAACACTGACCTCATCGCGCCACTCAAGCAGGGCGGGCGCCGCTCGTCGTCGGGCCGCCGCGGCATGCTTGATCGCGCGCTCGTTGCGCTGCAGATGGCGCTCGCGCTGCTCCTCGTCAGCGGCGCGTCGCTGCTCGTCCAGACGTTGCGCAATCTCCAACAAGCCGACCTCGGCTTCGATCCGTCTCATCGCATCGCGCTCAACGTCGAGACGCGCCGCACGTCGTACGAGCGTCAGGGGATGACCGTGCGCATGGCTGACGACATGCTCGGCCGGGTGAGAACGCTTCCCGGCGTGGGCTCCGCCGCGTTTGCGTCGTTCGTGCCGGTGTTCGGCGGCCGCGGTGTATCAGACATCGTGACGACGCACGGCGGTGCGACGATCTCGGGCGACGACGCGATGACGTGGTTCACTGCTGTCACCCCCGGATACTTCGACACGATGGGGATGACGCTGCTCGCCGGACGCGACATCGGGGCGCAGGACGCCGGGGCGTCGAGAACGGCGACGCGTGACGTCGTGATCAACGAAGCCTTCGCGAAGAAATTCTTCCCGGGGCGCAATTCGCTTGGACAATCGTTTCGGGACGCCGATGACGGCAGCAACGACGCAACCGAGAATCGCATCGTCGGCATCGTGGCCAATACGAAGTTCAGAGGACTTCGCACGCCGGCCGAGCCGATGTACTACGTTCCCGTCGCCGACGGCGACTTTCCATTTCTCGTACTCGTCGTGCGGCCGCGGCGCAACGCGACCGGGCTCGCACCGTGGATGGGACGCGCGATCACCGCCGTCGCTCCGGGCATCGCGGTCGGTGATGCGACGCTGCTCTCGGCATCGATCGACGCCGCGCTGTCGCGCGAGCGAATGTCCGCCGCACTCGCGACATTGTTCGGCGCGATCGCTCTCAGCCTGGTCGCGGTCGGACTGTACGGCGTGATGTTGTATCAAGTCGCCGAACGCACGCCGGAGATCGGCATTCGCATGGCGCTCGGCGCGCGCGCGAGCAGCATCGTGCGACTCGTGCTTGGCCAATCGCTCGCCGTGGTTGGTCTCGGGTTGGTTGCCGGCGTCCCGTTGGCGATGCTCGCCGGACGCGCCGTTGCGTCGCAGCTCTACGGCGTCGCACCGTACAGTCCGTGGGCGCTCACGATCGCAGCGTCGAGTCTCGTCGCCGTGGCGATAGTGGCGAGTCTCGTCCCCGTGCGGCGGGCGATCGGCGTCGATCCGCTCACTGCCCTGCGGGCGGAGTAAAGGGATTGACCCGGGCGGTTTGATGGCACCGAATCAGTCTCAAAGACTTTTGCACGGCTGCGAGGAGCCATCCGATCGTGAGAATGCCTTATTTGATTCCTTTCATCCCTCCAATCTGTCATCGCTTTCGTCATAGTGGCATTGCCCGCCCCGGACGATAATCGACACGGACTCGCGATTGACTCTGCGCGTCATGAGACCACTACGACGATGATTCTTTGATATAACAGGAATTGAAAGGGATTGGCGAGATCGATCGCGTGCGAAGATACTGTATCGCGCGGCGGCTTCATGGCACCGGATCAGTCCCACGCTTTCGCACAGCGCCAGTTTCCCATCCTAAGGATGAATTCATTTGATTCCTTTCATCCCTCCAAATGTGTCATCCCTTTCGTCATAGTGGCGTTGCCCGCCCCGGACGTTGATCGCCACGACTCGCGATTGACCCTGCGCGTCATGAGACCACTACGACGATGATTCTTTGACATAACTGGGATTGAAATGGATTGACGGGATCGATCGCGCGCGAAGATACTGTATCGCGGCGGCTTCATGACACCGGATCAATCCCAAGCTTTCGCACAACGCCAGTTGTCCCATCCTAAGGATGAATTCATTTGATTTCTTTTCATCCCTCCAAATGTGTCTCACCTTTCGTCATAGTGGCGTTGCCCGCCTCGGACATCGATCGCCACGACTTGCGATTGATCCTGCGCGTCATGAGGCCACTATGACGATGATTCTTTGACATAGCTGGGATTGAAGGGATTGACGGGATCGATCGCGCGCGAAGATACTGTATCGCGCGGCGGCTTCATGACACCGGATCAATCCCAAGCTTTCGCACAACGCCAGTTGTCCCATCCTAAGGATGAATTCATTCGATTCCTTTCATCCCTCCAAATGTGTCATTCCTTTCGTCAGAGTGGCGTCCCCCGGGCGCGACGATGCTCGGCATCGATTGATCCTGGACGCGGTTCGCTCCGAGTGTCGTCACTCCCTAGACAGAGGGCCATCGAATCCTGAGGATGAATCCCCTCAGATCGATGGCCCTTCATCATCAGAATCCAACGCGGCTGCCGCATCGCTTCTTACGCGAGCTCGCTGTTCGATCACCCCGGTCCCGTCTTCTGCGTCGCCGAGATCTTCGAGCTGAACTGCAAGTCGTAGTTGTTCGGCGTACGCGTATGAAAACTCTTATAATTCGCCGTGTGGATGTCCTTCTCCGCGGCCGGTGATGATGCGATGGCGCCGGTATCGACACGCGCCTGCAGCCCGCGCTTGCACATTTCGGCCCACACGGCATCCGGATCGAACGGGGTGACCCCGAACGAAATGTGATTCATCACGGCGCTCCGCGCGGGCGGCATGGTGAACGCCGGGGAGGTGGCGTTGCCGCCGCGGATGAGCAGTCCGCCGATCTCCGGCGAGATCTCCGTTTCGTTCTGACTGCCTTCGTCTCCCAACCCCCGCCAGCCGAGCAGCGCTTCATAAAACGCGACGGTTTCCTTGTAGCTCGTGCACGCGTACGAGATGTGATCGAGATACACCGTCTTCCAGCCCGTCGGCTCGAACGGCATCGGAACGTTCAGCTTTCCATTCGCTGGCGTCTTGCGACGATTCTTCTTGTTGCCGTTGCTGATCTGTACATCCATTCCGTCCGGATCCTTCACGTGGAAGCTGCGAAAGTCGTCGCCGCTGTGGTCCGCGACCGGGTTGAGACCGCGCGACTTGAGCGCCGCCTCCACCTTGTTCGTATCCCATTTGTCGATGCCCCAACAGAAACCATCCCACAGCGCGCCTCCATTCGGCACACCCTCTACTCGCGCCGTGGTGCATGCGGCCATGTGGCTTGCGTCGCCCGCACCACCACCGCCGCCACGACCCGCGCGACCAGTGCTGTCGGCGCCGCCGCGTCCACCTCCGCCCGCACGCCCGCCACCAGCGCTATCGCCAGCCGCGCCTCCTCGACCGCCACCGCCTCGATTGCCTCCGCGACCGCCGCCACGATTCACATACCCGCCGCGAATCTTCACGCCGCCCCAATCGCCGATGTCCATGTAGATCTCTTTGCCGTCGTTGCTGCGGACTTTCCATCCCATGAACGCAGCGTAGAACGCGGCTTCACGTTCGGGATCGGTGACCTGCATGTTGAAGTGGTCGAGCAGCACGGTCTTCCATCCCGTTGGCTCGAACGGCGCTTTGAACGGCGTCTTGTTGCACGTCGCGCTCGTGTCACGGTCTCGCCCGGCGCATTGTCCCTGCCCCATGACGCGTGAGAGAGGCACGGCAACGGCCGCGAGGCCGAGGGCTTGAAATAGCTGACGGCGCGAGATCGTTTTCTGATCGTAGGCGCCGAAGAGTCGTGATAGCTCGTCCACGAGGAAACTCCTGCCGGTCACGGGTTGATCTGAGGCTGCTTCGGTCAGCGGAGATCATGGCGCGGATCGCACCGCCGAGCAAGGCTCGCACCGGCACGGCTTGCTGGCGAGCTAGCGTAGCCCGCGTAGCCCGCGTAGCCCGCGTAGCCCGCGTAGCCCGCGTAGCCCGCGTAGCCCGCGTAGCCCGCGTAGCCCGCGTAGCCCGCGTAGCCCGCGTAGCCCGCGTAGCCCGCGTAGCCCGCCGCGACCGCCTGCACGGGAAGGAAACGCCCGTCGGCGAGCGAGGCCCGCAGCCAATCGATGGTCGAGACGGCACAACGGCCAAAACACGACCAGCGTGGCCAAGATCGCAAACGGAAGGCGGCTGCTCGGATCGAGCGCCGGCATCGCAACGCGCAGCAGTGCGTGTGTCGCGAGGCCTGCCGCGACAGCGGGGTCCGTCGCCAGTGGATAGAGCGATCCGAAAATCGGCCCCGCAAATATGAAAACTATGAATGTGTAGAACAACATGAGCCCGGCGCCTTGCGCCCCTGATTGACCGCGCCCGCGGCTCCTTGGCCGGCGCCCCGCGAGTCGTCCGACCACGGCGCGGCTTGATTCCCTCCTAGAGGGAGACCCGGCGTCTGCGGAGCATGCGGCGGCGCGTGCGGAGCGGCCGACGATTGGTGTCTCCAGGAGTCATTTGGATTTGTCATTGGCAGACCAGGGGGCGAGGTGAAACGCACGCAGTACCGACGAGCGGCGGAGGAGTGCCCCAGGCAATCTTGCCTTACTTGCATTGCGTTGGCGACGCGCAAAGAGCGTCATTGCCGAGCGCACGACGCTTCGGCACGGCTAGGCGACGGGCGGCGCCTGGCCGGCGACGGCTCTGACCGCCGCTGGCTTCTCACCGCTCGGCGCTCCAGTTTCTCGGGCGTCCCTGTTCTTGCGAGTCGAGGCCACGTCACTAGCGCTTATCGCGCGGAGGGATCCGATGGAGAATTCAATCGACCGACTGCTGCGGGAATTCGACAACGGCCGGATCTCGCGCCGAGATCTGTTGCGGGTGCTCGGGATGGCCGCGCTGGCCGTTCCATCCATCTCGCTTGCGCAGGGACGTGCGGGCCAGGATACGACCGGTCGCGGAGGACGCGCAAATCTCGCCTCCGCCGATACCACGCACGCGCGGGCTCCGTTCGATCCAACCGGTTGGAAGACGGTGTGGCTCGATCACATCACCTACCAGTGCACCGACTACGCGAAAGCGGCGGCGTTCTACGCGGCGGTGATGGGATGGAAGTTGAGGAGCGACGACGGTACGCGGGCCGTGATGGACATGGGCGACGTCGGCGGAATCATTCTGACGAACGGGTTCGTGCCGGCGCCTCCGCCGCCCGCCCCTGCCAGAGATAGTGCGGGCGGTGGACGTGGTGGCGGTCGAGGCGGCGGCGCGCGCGCGCCGCGCATGGCCGCGATCACCAACTTCGCGTGGGGCATCGAACCGTGGGACACCAGCAAAGTGGAGGCGGAGCTCAAGAAGCGCGGGCTCAATCCCGTGGCCGACCATGCGGGATCCGGCTTTAAGAGTTTTCACATCAAGGATCCCGACGGCTTCGACATTCAAGTGACGAACGGCACCAAGGCGAATCGCCGGAAGGGAGACGCGAACGCCAAGGTGTCCGCGCCAGCGCCGTTCGAGACGACCGGGTGGAAGACCGTGTGGCTCGACCACATCTCATATGGATGCTCCGATTACAAGCGCACGGTGGCGTTTTACGAAGCGCTGCTGAGTTGGACGCCGGGCCGCTTCGCCGGCAATCAATCGATTGTGGACGTTGGCGACGTTGGCGGGGCGATCATCCGCAACCGCGCCGGCGGCATGACGACGATCGACCACATCTCGTTCGGCATCGACGGCTTCGATCCGGATCGCGTGGAGGCAGCGCTCATGAAGCGCGGTCTCGGCTCGCCCAACCGACAAGATCCATCACACCTTGCGGTAGACACCGGCGGCGGCGGCGACATTCACACGTCGAAATTCAAGAGTTATCATACGCCCGACGCGTTCGCCTGGGATCTCCAGATCAGCAACATCACGAAGGGCAACCGGCACGACACATGACTCGATTCGTCCTCGCCTCCGTCATCACGTTCGCGCTGGTGGCGGCTCCGGCGATCGCCCAACAGCCGGCCGCCGACGGCCCGTACAAGGTCCTCAAGTCGGCGCGGGTCGGCGGCGAGGGCGGCACGGACTACATCTTCGCCGATGTGGTGGGACGCCGCCTGTACATCCCGCACGGCGCCGTACGGGCGACGCCTGCGACGGACGCCGCGGCCGAGCGGCCCGCGGTTCCCGCGCGGATCACGGTGTTCAACCTCGACAACCTCGACCCCATCGGTGAAATCCTCACCGCTCCCAACTCACAGGGAAACGGCGCGGCCATCGACCCCAAGTCGGGCCACGGCTTCACGAGCAGCCGGCCGGCGATCACGATGTTCGATACGAAATCTCTAAAACTGCTCAAGTCCATTCCGATCGATTCCGGTGTAGTTCCGGATGGCATCCTGTTCGATGGATTCAATGACCGGGTCTACGTCTTTAGTCATCCAACCAAGGACGCAACCGTCATCGATTCGCGCGACGGCACGGTGCTCGGCAGAATCGACCTGGGCGGCGTGCCGGAGCAAGGTGTGTCCGACGGCAAGGGCCTGCTTTACGTCGTGATGCAGGATGCGGCCGGCAGCGTGACCGTCGTCGACGTCAAGACGATGAAAGCGATCGCCCACTACCCGCTCGGCGACAAGGGCGGTTGCAATGGTCTCGCGCTCGACGTGAAGAACAAGGTGCTGTTCGCCGCGTGCGCGCGCTCCGGTGTGACGGCGACGACGCCAGCACCGCCGCCGGGCCCGCCGCAACCGGCGGTGCCGATGATGGTCGTTTTAAGCGCGACCGACGGGAAGATCCTTGCCAACCTGCCACTCGCCGGCGGATCGGACGGCGCGGCGTTCAACCCGGCAACGATGGAAGCCTTCAGCACACACGGGAACGGGACGCTGACTGTCGTGAAGGAGAAAAGCCCGACGAGCTTCGAGGTTGAGCAAAACCTTACGACGATGAACGGCGCGCGCACGATCGCGTTCGATGACAAGACTGGCCACATCTTCGCGATGAGTGTCGAGCGCGGACCGGTTCCGCCGCCGCAACCAGGCGCGCCGCCCGGCGGTCGCGGACCTCAGGCGCCGGCGATCCCGGGATCGTTTACAATCTTGATGATCGGGAAGTAGCGCTCGCGCGCTGGGCACACCATGCGAACAATTCTCGCGCTAGCCTTCCTTGCCCCGGTGCTCGGCGCGCAAGTTGCCCCCGTTCCGGCGCCGCCGGCACCTGGGCCGGTCGTAATCCTCTCGGACCGCGCGCTCGATGGCCGCGGCGGTGTGTTGCACAATGTTCGCATTGGTGTGGCGCAGGGAAAAATCACATCGCTCGCGGCGCCATCGCAGGCCGGTGCGGCGACGATCGACCTCCGTGACTACACCGTGCTGCCTGGCTGGATCGATACGCACGTGCACCTCGACTCGCACTTCGATCGCACGGGGCATATCGCGACACGATCCGAGCCCGCCGCCGACGCGACACTCGGGATGGCGAACAACGCGTGGGTCACGCTGATGGCCGGCTTCACGACCGTGCAATCCGTTGGCGCGCAGTCGGACGCGCCGCTGCGCGACATGATTCGCGATCACGGTCTTCCTGGGCCACGTGTCCTCACATCACTCTCACCAATTCAAGCCGACACGACGGTAACCACCGACTCACTTCGCGCGATGATCCGGCGGCGCCAGACCCAGGGCGCGGACCTCATCAAGATCTTCGCATCAAAGAGCGAGCGCGTTGGCGCCGGGCCCACGATCACCGAAGAACAACTTCGCGTGCTCTGCGGCGAGGCCGCGTCTCTCGGCTTGCGAACGATGGTGCATGCCTACCGTTCACAAACGGGCGCCGCCGCGCGAGCCGGTTGTCGAGAGTTGGAGCACGCGACGTACGGCACGCAGGCCGACATCGACGCCGCGGTGACTGCCGGCGCGTACATCAGCCCGCAGGTCGGCCTCGTCGTCCAGAATTATCTCGAGAACAGCTCGCGTTACGTGGGCGTTGGCGGGTTTACGGAAGAGGGCATGTCGGTCATGCAGCGCGACCTGCCGCGCGACTTCGAGATCTCCACGATTGCCGTGCACACACCGGGCGCGAAGGTCGTGTTTTCGACCGATGCTACCGCCGGCGCACACGGACGCAACGCCGAGGAATTCATCGGGCGCGCGAAGTACTGTGGGCAAACTCCGATGGCGGCGCTCGTGTCCGCGAATTCGATTGCCGCGGAAGCCATTGGTTTGGGCGATCGGCTTGGCTCGCTCGCGCCGGGTTACGAGGCGGACATCATCGCGCTCGACGGGGACCCGCTGACGGACCTCACCGCCGTGCGGCGCGTAGTGTTCGTGATGCGTGGCGGCGTCGTGTACCTGTGGGCGGGCGCGAAGACCGCACGATAGCCCGCACCAGGACGAGCGTTCATCGTGGAGGCGCCACCGTTGCGCGAACGGACACGAATGGAGACGTCGCTCCACTCGTGTCCGTACAATCGATCCGTGTGCGTTTCAACTGGCCAATGCTTCTCGGCCAGCGGTTCGATTACTGCTGCAGCGCATTGAACAGCAACTTGTACGTGCCGTGCGCTTGATCGCGATGCTGCACACGGAACCCGATCAGCACCACACGCCCCTTCCCTTGCGTTATCGACACCATCGTCGGTTTGCCGGCGATGACGTTCTCGCCAAGTAGCCAGCCGCTCTGTAGCACATCCTTGTCGACGAACTTGACAATTGTCTGAACGGACGACGTGCCGGCCGGCAAGACTTCGTACGCCTCGCCTCCCGCCAACCACACGGCCAGCGCGCTCGACGGCATTCCATATCCGAGCGCCATCGTGGTATCGACGTTGATTCGCAACGTGCAGCCGGGACACCAGAATTGTTTAAACGGCAGCCCAGCCGTCACGTCGCGCACCGGCAGTTGAAAGCGATCGATGGCGAATTGGCCGGCTTCGGCGAACGTGACGAGCGTTCCGCCATTCTGCACGAAGTCCTGCAGCGCCTTGACGCCCTCGTCGCCAAAGCCGCTACGATATTCCGGCGGCATCTGCCCGCCGCCGCCACCCTCGCCTCCGCCTGCACCGCCACGTCCGCCGCCCCCCCGACCACCTCCGCCCCCTGCTCCGCCGAGCGAGGAATTGCCGCCTCCTCCGCGCGGATTGGGATCGCCGGTCGCGGTTGAAGCGGCACCGCGCCCAGCGCGTCCGCGCCCCACCGCGGAGTCACCGGCGGCCGGCGGCGGCGCGCCGCGGCCTGCACCGCCAGGACCACCACCTCGGCCAACGAGCGTTCCAGCATTGTCTGCCGGCAAGATGACGACGTCATACTTCGCCGTCAGACTTCCTGCCTTCAGCTCCGGATCGAAAATGCTGTGATACGGCTGATCAAATTGCTCGAACATCAAGCGCGTCCAACCCTCATCGGCATTGCCGCCGTTGTAGCGCTGATACATCGCGACACGGAGCGGCTTGATCGCGTGACTCCCATCATTCGCGTCTCCGCTCAAGGCGCTGAAGTCGACGCCAGTCGCGCGTCCAACCCTCATCGGCATTGCCGCCGTTGTAGCGCTGATACATCGCGACACGGAGCGGCTTGATCGCGTGACTCCCATCATTCGCGTCTCCGCTCAAGGCGCTGAAGTCGACGCCAGTCGCCTTCGCGACACTGGCGACAACCTCCGCCGGGGCGTTCGCGACGACATAGTCTCCGACGTGGAGTGGCCCATTTGCTTTGTCTACTCGACGCACGGCAACGCCTTTAGCAAACAGTAAATTCGCCGCGCGCCATGAATCATTCAGGTGTCCGCTGAATGCGTAACCTTTTGCTCCGCTCGCCACCTTCCCCGCCGGCGACTCGGCACTGGCGACCTTCGCGAGTGTCGCCGTCACGTTCGCGTCAGTCGGATCAACACGGACGCCCATGAACTCCGCCATCACGTCCGTCGCCATGTCGTACGGCCGAATGGGGTTGCCGTCATTGTCGCGCGTGTACTCATCGTCCGGATAATTGGTGCGGCCGAGCATCCACCGGACGACCCCCATTTTCGGCTGCGCCATCGAGACGACGTACGTCCCCGGACCGTAAGTCCTACCGTCTTGCGTAAAGCCGGCCGACGACTGCATCACTTCGACGCCCTGATTGAGCAAATTCTGAATCATCTTGCGCGTCGTCAGCGGATCGTGCTGATCGTCACCCACGGACACGACGAATGCCTTTGGCGACCCTTGCGCTCCACGTTCCGTCTGGTGCTTGCCCTTCAAGTACATGTTGCGCAGCACCGTCTCCTTGTTGCGTGCCGCGAGATCGAGCGTGGCCCACGCTGAGATCTTCTGGCGATCGACGATGTCGCGGAGATGCCAGACGCCGCCCGGCCACGGATTGGGAAAGTTCGTCTGTTCCTTATACGTGATGAGATTTCTCGTATTGCCCTGCAGCTGTTCTTTGGTCATCGTCATCGGCGACGCGAGTCGCGCGCTCGCCGACTCCGTGAGCATGCCGGCGATGTTGTGGAACGGCGTGATCCAGTGGAAGCCCATGTGGCCCCAGCCGGAGTAGACGGCATCGTTGATCACGCCCGACTCACCGTACTCTTCTTCCTTCGTTGCCATCTGCGCGCCGTACCACGACAGCTCGCGCCACACAATCGGGTCGGCGGACGGACGCACCGGATCGGCATAGGGTGGCAGGAAGATCCGGGCGCCGTTGCTTCCCATGTGATGGTGATCGACGTAGGCCTGCGGAATCCATTCGCGAAACAGCAATTTGGAGATGTACTTGGAGTCTGGCAGGTTCTGCTGGAACGCGTCGCGATTGTTGTCGTGCCCCGCATACTTCTGGTAGAGCGACGGCGGCGACGTCCCCTCGGCTTCGGTCCCCAGCGTTTTGCGATACCACTCGGTGACCATGACTTCGCCGTCGGGATTGAATGACGGAATCATGATGGCGATGACGTTGTCGAGGATGCGTTTGGCCTCTTCGTCGTTGCGGCTGAGCAAATCGTACACGAGCTCCACGGCCATCTGGCTGCCGCCGATCTCCGTCGAGTGCATGCTCATCGACTGGAGGATCACCGCCTTCCCGCGCCGCGTGAGCGCCTCGAGCGAGTCATCCGACACGCCGCGTGGGTCGGCAATGGTCGCGTTGATCCGCCGATAGTCTTCGAGCTTCGCCAGGTTGGCCGGCGACGAGATGAACAGCGCGTAGAACGGCCGTCCCTCCGATGTCTTGCCCATGTTCACGACCTTCATGCGATTGCTCGCTTTGCCGAGCAGGTCGTAGTAGCGGACCATGTCGTCCCAGTGCGCCATTTTTTTGTCGGCGCCCATTTGGAATCCGAAGAATTCGAGCGGCGTCTTGAGTTTGACGCGGGCGGGCTCGCCTTTTCTTGGCGGTCCGACGATGGATTGTGCGGCGACGGTCGGCGCGAGCAGAACCAACGCAAGCGCGATACGGCGGACGAATGTGGACAAGCGACGCTCCTCTCTAGAGCAACGGCAGTTTGGGTGGGTGACACAAAGCTCGGCTCGCCGGGGGAGGTCGTCAATGCGCTTTGGGACTCGTCCGGGCATTCGCTCGGAGAGGCTCGCGTGTTGAAAGAACGGAGTGGACGCGTACCTTGTCGGGATGGGTGTCGCTTTCGCGTTTGTACAGGCATAGGCGTGCATGCCGTCCGCCCTCGATCGCACGCGACGCACGACTCAACCGGAGGTCCACCATGAAACGCATTCTCGTGGTTGCGTCAATCGCACTGCTCAGCCTCGGCTTCGTTCGACAGAAGGCAGAGCCCTACCGCGTGGTGTTCGATCTCACGAGCCGCGACACATTGGAGCAGAAAGCGGTGCTCCGATGGATCAAGGAGGTGAGCACCTCGAGCCCCAAGGCACAGATGGAAGTCGTGATGTACGCCAAGGGCTTTGAGCTGGTGATGCCGGAGCGCTCGGCGTTCGCCGCCGATGTCAAAGAGGCGATGAAGAATCCGAACGTCGCGTTCAAGGTCTGCGCGATCGCGCTCAAGAACAACAACGTGGAGAAGAGTCAGTTGTTGGCCGGAGTGCAGACTGTGCCGGACGGCATCTATGAAATCGTTTCGAAGCAGCAGGAACATTGGGGCTACATCAAGGTCATGCACTGATCGGCGGTCGGCCGCCGCGCCGATTAGTCTTTTATAACGACGCCTCGTGAGGGCGGACACGCCACGCCAGCGGCCTCGTCAGCGGCAACACTCAGTGCCTTGACGCGACTTGCCGTCGTGGTACGTTCTTCGACTCACCAATTGCAAAGGAGGAGTCATGATCACGAAGCCAGCATCGACGAGCGTCATTGAGGCGGCTATCGCGACACACGCACAAGCTGTAGTGGCAAAGCTGACTGACGCCGACGTGATGGCGTCGCTCAAAGCCCAGGGCATTACCAGTCTCGAGGATCTGGTACACAAATCACTCGCGGGCGTGAAGGCGGTTGGCCATGGCGGCGGTGTCGTGGCGCGCGATACGTTCATCTACACGCAGGCCGTGTACAAAACGGCCATGCCGATCGATCAGAATCTCATCAACGAGATGACGAAGAGTATCGGGCACTAACCGGCACGCCGTCTCGCGACGCGCGGCCATGCGTGAGCCTCCGCACGCTGCGCGCGCCTGACGTTGCCGACCGCATTCGCCAATGGCACGATATTGACCTCGACCGGAATTGAGGCGGCCACGAGCGCGACCGTGATGTCCCGCGCGTTGGCGTGGGTGGTCGCGTACATCGACGAATTCGATCCATTCAAGAACGGCCGCGCATTCGACGTGGCGCACGGGCAGCGCGTCACCGAGCTGGCGACGATGCTCAACAGCTACGTTGGACTTACCGGCGATCGCGAAAGCGAGAACGTCCGGGCCCTGTTGGCAGAGGCGCGGCGACAACAGCAGAATCGCGCGCTGACGGATCGTATCATGCACTCGCCCGCGGAATTCGTCCTCTTCGCTGATCTCTACGCGGCGCTCAAGCGGCTCGGCCACGACGATCTGCACCAGCGCGAGATCATTCAGCGCGTAATCGACGCCGGCTACCTCGATCAGGTCGAGCGAGTGCCGCACCGGATGATGGATGTGCGGTTGACGTTGGAGTGGGGTGATTTTCGCCACGATTGGGAATCGCTCGAGGCGTTGAGCCGGAGCTCGATTCTTCCGCGCGAACCGTCGGCGTTGCATCTGGACGAGTCGTCGCTCTACTCGCTTACGCACGTCATCATGTTCCTGTATGGGTTCGGCACGCGTATGGGCGCCGCGAGTCCCCTGTCTGACGAACAACACGCTCGATTCGCCGAGACTCTTTCGATGTTGTTGGTAGTCTCGGCGCAGGAACATCACTGGGACCTCTTGTGCGAGTTGTTGCTGTGCTGGGATTGCTTGCGCCTTGCTCCCACGCGCATCTACCGCAAAGCGTGGGACGCATTTTTGGAACAGCAGCTGCCGGATGGAGCCTTTCCCGGACCTGAGCGCGCGCTTGCGTCGAGCAACCCCGCGCGCGAAGCAGACCCATCGAAACGCCGCGAATTGTATTTTGCGCACCACTACCACACAACGCTGGTTGCCGTGATTGCCACGGCGGTGCATTCGAGTCGAGACGATCTCTTGCTCCCCCCGCCGCGCGTCGCGGGCGCCGTTCCACTCGTCGCTCACGCTGCCTCGCGCACGCGACGCACGACAGTCTTTCGGCGCGCGCAGGGCTGGCTCTCGTCTCAGCTGGATAGTGTTGCCGACGAATCATCGGACGGGGACCTGCGCACCGACCGGGCCTGTCTCGAAATTCTCGTTGGCGCGTTCGTCTGCGGCGAGGCGCTCGGCGAAGCCGGATTCGTTCGCGACGCTGCGAGCCGCGTTTCGTGTGAGCTGAATCGTTCTGGCAATCGCGCCGAGCTCCGCACGATACCCCCGGCGCTCGCGATCACGGGTGCCGCCATCTTGCAGCGGGAGCAGCATCCGAATGCCGGCCTGGACGCACTTCTCGCAACATTCGCCGGCGTGCTGGCGAGGAACCTATCGACTGATGCCTTGTCAGATCTCGAATGGTCGGAGAAGCGCGTTCTGCTCCACCAGCTTGGTCTCCACGAGGAACCAGCGCGTTTGTCGCGCGACAAGCTGCTCGCGTTCGCGGACACGGTCTCACCGAGCAGTGAGTATTCGTTGATTGACCAACTCGCCATTCGCGTCGACTCGGCCACCGCATGCGGCACGGCGCGCGTGGATCTTCGTCCGGAGGACTGGTGGCTTCCCGAGCTCCTAATCGGATTTGCCAATCACCGCTTCCGTCAGCACGAATACCGACGCGCGACGCGCCTCTTGAGAACAGCGTCCGCGTTGACCGGTCCGAACCATCCAATGCTCACGCAGTGCCGTGACTTTCTCCTGCTTCATCAAGACATCGAAGGAACGTTCGGGTTCTTTTCGCCGGCACAGGATGACGTCGTGCGCCATGCGGCGCCCGGCTTTTCGTTTGACCGCGACGTGCGTTTGCCGGTGACGCTCGACTGCCTGTGGGCGCTCGCCGAGTGTGGTGGCGACGATTGGCGACTGTTTCAGTCGCTGCCTCGAGTCGAGACCAGCGAATCGATTGGTACTTTCTAACGCGCGTTCGTCGTTAGTCTTTGGAGTCGCGACCGTCGGGGATGATCCCAAGCCGCCGGAACCGCGGGTCCTTCGCAATGCGTATGAGTTCCCGTCGCGCCGACGCGTGAATCCAGACGGTGCCGTTCACGCCCGCGCCCACCGCCTCGCTCCAGAGCGCAATCGCGCGCTCCGTGTCGCCGCCGATGCCCGCGTACCGGGCGAGATACGCGAGATAGTCGCCGCGACGATACGTCGGCTCTGCGCCAAGCCGCTGGCGAGCGAGCGCGGTGTCGCCGCTCAGCGCGGCAGACACGCCCCATAGTCCGCGGAACTGCACTTCGTCGGGAAAATCGTGCGCGAGCGACGCAAAATACGGCGCCGCACCGGCCGGCGTGCCGCGGTCGAGTTGCACGCTCCCCATCCAGTACCGATGTGCACGATTCGACGGATCTCGCGCCAGCTGATTCCCGAGCCACGTGATCGCGCGACGGTAATAGCCCAGTGCCCCCGGATGCCCGTGCGCATCCAGCTCCTCGCCGATGATCACGAGCATCGCGCCTTGGCTCCAGTAGGTATCTGGGGGAAGCGCGCTCGCGCTCGCGACGATTGAATCGACGGCGGCGAGATTTCCCGCCGCGGCCAGCGCTCTCACTTGATTCACCCATCCAGCCCGGCTGTCCGGATAACGGCGTCGCACTTCTGCAGCAGTCTTGCTCTCGCGGCCGAATTGTCCTTTGAGATGTTCGGCCTGCGCGAGCACAAACCAATACGGCGACCAGCCTTTCAACACGCCGCGGTCCGGGTCGATCTCGCGCATCGTCGTGAGCGCCTCGTCCACGCGACCCACGCTCAGCGCAATCGTCGCCAGATTGTATTGCGCTCGCCCACCGGGTGCCGTGGCCGCCGCCTGCCGCGCGAGCTCCAGCGCGCCCATGCCGTCGCCGGCGAGAATCGCCTCCGTATACCGAAGCATCAGTTCGTGGTAGCGGTTGAGGCGCGTTGCCCCCGCGCGCAGCGCCTTCACGACCGAGTCGGCGCGTTGATACTGGCTGCGATTCAAATACGCCGTCGCGGCGTACACCAACGCAATTGTGAATGTGGTGTCGTGCTTCCACGCGTCGACGAAGGCTTCGGACGCCGGCGGGTAGTCGAGCGCGGTGAACCGCTCGAGCCCATGTTCGAACAATCGATACGCCTCATACGTCGGCGGCCGGTCAATCAGTCCCGGCAGATTCGACAATCGTTGGTCGTTGCGGATCGCGAACACGGCCATCATCCGATCGCGCATCTGCTGAATGCCCGCTCGAATCGAATCGCGCGGGACGTCGATCGCTGGAAGCGCGGCGAGCACGGTACCACTCCGCGCGTCAGTCACTTGCGCCTGAAACCGGATGACGCCGCCGCTGAGATAGTACGTGCCTGTCACCAGCGTGTGTGCGCCCGTCTCACCGGCGAGCGATTGAATCGGATCGCGATCCCCGCGATCGCGAATGGCCGTGGACGCCTGCAACGCAACTGGCCACGGCACCACGCCGACGCGACCCGTCTCATGAAGACCCTGCGTCATCCAATCGCCGGCCATGCGTCCCCAGACGCTGAGCGACGTGTCGCCCGTCTCATTGGTGAGCGGCGCGACCATCACCGGGCCGTCAACGGTAGCGAGTGCGGGCGAACGCGACCGAATGAGGGCGAACACGCTGAGTGCCGCGAGGACAACGGCAACCACGGCAGGAATCCACGTGTAGCGACGGCCAACATTGAGCGGATGCTCGGCGATCGAGTCGAGACGAGCAACGAGTTCAGCGCCGTCGACCGGTCGCTTTGCCGGCTCCTCCTCCAGGCATTGGGCGATCAAGCGGCGAAGCGCCACCGGAACCGATTTCGGCAGATCGCTCGCACTCCCCGCTCTCCCGAGAAGCGATTCAACAGCGACGAGGCCCCACGAGTACAGATCCGCGCGAAAGTCAGCGGGGCGCCCGGCCGCTTGCTCGGGCGCCATGTAGGCCGGCGTGCCGATCACGGGCCCCTTCACCGACACGTCTCCGTCGCGGATCTCGGGCCTCGCCTCAGCGATTCCGAAATCCATGAGAAACGCGTGGCCGGTCACGATCAAAATGTTTTCGGGCTTGAGATCGCGATGGACCAAGCGCTGCTCGTGCGCGTGCGCCAATGCGGCGGCGACGTTGCGGAGCTGCGAAAGCGCTTCGTCCAACGGAACCGCGCCGTGGTGCAGCTGTTCGCGGAGGGTTTCGCCTCCGACATACGGCATCACGTAGTAGAGCAACCCGTCCGCCTCTCCCGAATCGATCAGCGCCAGAATGTGCGGATGCGACAGCCGCGCGAGGATCTGGATTTCCGCGAGAAAACGCTCTGCTCCGATCCACCGCGCGATCTCGGGGCGAAGCACCTTGAGAACGACTGGCCGCTCATGCTTGAGCTCGTGCGCGAGAAAGACCGTCGCTGTTCCGCCTTGACCGAGCACCGCGTCGATCAGATAGCGTCCGTCGAGGGCGGCGGCCAACCGGTCGCTGACGTCGGCAAGCAGCTCCGGTGCGATGAGATTGATGGGGAGCTCGGCGTCGAGAATTCCTTTTCGGTCACCGCCGGAGAGCAACGCGAGCACTTCGTCGGCGATCGCCTGATTGGCCGCGTTCGCGCGAACCCATTCCGCGCGGACTTCTGTGGGCTGATACAGCGCTTCGTCGAGCAGCGGCTCCACGACACTCCACGCTGGTGCGCCCACGCGATTACCCCTTGCTAACGGCCGGTCGCCGTTCATCGCAACACCTCTCGATAGAGCCATACACGCAGCTTGCCCCGTCCACGCCGAACGGTGCGTGGCCTGACTTCAACCGTCTCGGGGATCTGATCTTCCATGAAACCGGCGAAAAGCCCCAGCGGTACTATACAGTACAGCGTTGTCTCGAGCTTCGCATCGACTTCCTCCGGGTCGGCGGCGCCGTCCAACCAGAACCCATCGACGGCCTGTCGGGTTCGCCGGATGGACTCGGCGAGCAAAGAAAGTCCGGGCGGCATGGGTGGACCCCCGGTGAGCGAGCGAAGTTGCGGCCACCACAAGCGGATATGCCTTGACATCGAGACGTTCTCCACATCGCATGATCATTGCGATCACGGCGACCATCGCCGCGCATGAGTATTCTCTCAATTCTCGTCGATTGCTCTTTGCGCGATCGCTGACGACGTGTCACTTCGTTTCACAACATGACGCGCGTTGTGCCGCCTAACGCGACGTGTGTGGAATGCACACATCCCGGCGACATGTAAGAGTTTGCGAATGGATGAAACCCGCGTGTGTGGTGCGCGTAGGTCTCGCACGGCGCAGAAACACCGCGCGCTACGGTTGCCCACCCTTCCGGAGCTACTCTCCCGTGCAACGCACACTCTCTGCCGCTTTGAGCCTGTTGGTCGCTGGCGGCGTCCGCTTCGTCCCGGCCCAGGCCCCCACGCAACCCGGCGCGCAAGCGCAGGCTCCTGCCGCCGCCGTCGAGCTACGTGGAAAAATTGTTGACACCAAGAGCAACGCACCAATCGCGCGCGCATCCGTCGCGGTGCGTCAAAAAGGCGCCGCGACAATTCTTGCCGGCGCGATCGCCGGCCCAGACGGCGCCTTTCGCATTCAGGGCATGCGGCCAGGCGCGTACTCGCTGCGCGTGACGTTCATTGGCTTCGCTCCGCTCGTGCAAGACATCACCGTTGCACCCACGCCACCCGTTGCCGACATCGGCGTCATCACGTTGTCGCAAGTCGCCGTCTCACTTTCGGCCGTTGCCGTGACAGAAGAGCGCGCGGCAATGACGGTCGAACCCGATCGCAACGCGTATCGCGCCAATGACATCGCACCCGCCGCGTCGAACGCGAGCGAGCTGCTCGACAACGTTCCCTCGGTGCAAGTCGACGTCGACGGCAAAGTGAGTCTTCGCGGCAATGAGAATGTCGTCGTGCAGATCAACGGACGCCCCACGCCCATGCGCGGAACGCAACTCGCTTCCTATCTGAAGAGTCTTCCCGCCAACGTCGTCGATCGCGTCGAGGTCATTCCCAATCCGTCGGCGAAGTACGATCCCGAAGGCATGGCCGGTATCATCAACATCGCGCTCAAGCAGAACGTCGACCTCGGACTGAGCGGCGCGCTCAACCTCGGCGTATCGACCGTCGACCGATACAATGGTTCGGGCAATGTCGGCTACCAGAGCGGACCATTGACGTCGTTCGTCAATGCCGGCATCGTCACGGACAGCCGCGCCGTTGTCGGGATCAACGATCGCGAGCGATACGACGCCGTGCGCAATCTCGTGTCGGCGACCGACCAAGACATTGAGAGTGCGGCAACGAACCGCGGGCAGAATCTCACCGCGACCGTGGACTACAAGCTCACGCCGCGCGACGTGTTGTCGAACGCACTATCGATCAATCACCGCGCGTCGGGTGACGCGTCGATGAACGCGTATTCGGAGCTCAACGGCACGGGCACGCTGCTCGACCAATACGACCGGCCGCGCAATTCCAACGCGAACGGCGTGATGGTCGACTACGACGTATCGCTCAAGCGGACGTTCGAGCCGCGGAAGCACGAGCTCTCGGGTGAGCTGCGATTCAACCGCGCGCACGACCAAGACTTCACGACGCTGTGGCGACAGCCGTCGGCGCTGTCGAGCGCATCGCGCCTCGAGAACGAGCAAGACGACAACGATGCCATCACGAAACAGTTCACCGGCCAGATGGATTACCTGAAGGCCTTCAAGCCACGGACCAAGCTCGAAACGGGATTCAAGAGCAACGCGCGGTGGCTCGATCGCAGCTACCTCGTGTCGAAAGATTCCCTCGGGATCGGCAATTGGACACGCAGTTCGTTGAGCAATGATTTTGAATTCGACGAGACCGTGAATGCGGCGTACGGCGTATTGAGTCAGGGCGCCGGCAAGTTCGACTTGCAGGCGGGGCTGCGCGCGGAGTATGCGACGCGCAACTTCAGCCTCGCTGCGCCAGCCAAGAGCTATCCGTACGATTATGCCAGTCTGTTTCCGAGCGGCGTCGTGATGTACAGCCTCAATGACATGACACAGCTCAAAGCGAGCTACTCGCGCCGCATTCGCCGGCCCGGGACGCAGGAGCTCAATCCATTCCCGTCGTTCTTCGACGTGCAGAACGTGTTCATCGGCAATCCGAACTTGAGCCCTGAATACACCGACGCGTTCGAGTTGGGGATGACGAAGAACATGTCGAAAGGCATGGTGCAGCTCTCGCCGTTCTATCGTCGAACGTCCAACGTCATCCGCGTCGACATCAATACGACGGACATGTTCGAGGGTCGTGAAGTGACGTCGATCAGCTTCAAGAATCTCGCAAACAGCAACTCGTGGGGCACGGACCTGAAAGGCCAACTCCGGCTTGGATCGCGTCTCACTGGCTTCGCCGGCTTCAACGTCTTCAAGATGGTGACGGACGGCGGCTCTACGAGCGCAGTCGGGTCGGACGCTGTGACATGGATGGGCCGCGTCAACGGAACGTCGGAGATCACGAAGACCCTCATCCTCCAGGCGTCGTACTTCTATCGCGCGCCAATGAACATTGAACGCGGACGGTTCGACGCGCAGCAAATGACCAACTTCGCGCTGCGCAAGAAGCTCGACGGCGACAACTCGTCGATCACCGTGCGAGTCAACGATCCGTTCAACACCGGCGTGTTTCGTGTGCGAGCGGGAGACGACAAAGTCATTCAGCTCACAGAACGCGGCTTCGGTGCGCGCACGGTGTTCGTCGCCTTCCAATACAACTACGGTCGTCCGCCGCGTGTGCGGCAGGTGCAGCCGGACCAGAGCGGCCAGGGCGGGGTCGGTTTCCCGCCTCCGTGATTTGGGGCGCTCTGTCACGAATGTGTGACGACCAACGCGAACCGGATCGCCAGTGACGAGATTGGAGCCCACCCGCCCCACGAGGAACGGATGCTCATTCTCTCCGACAGCGGTCCCGTTCGCCAAGTCGTCGCGACGGCCCGCGACGGACAGTTTCGCTGGATCGATGAATGAGCATCCGTTCCAGCGACGTTGCAAACACTGATCGACGAGCTTGGACTGCCCGAGGCCGCGGCCGAGGACTGTCTCGACGCGCATCAGCTCCCCAAGGTGGAGCGATTCGGCGCGCATGTTTTCATCTTGCTTCGCATGCACGTCGGATTGTTCAATGCCAGCGCAACCGGCGCATACGAGCTCACGCAACCGCTCGGCATCTACGTGGGGAACGACCTGCTCCTCACGATCCACCGCCGCGATCACAATGTGCTCTCTCGCCTCCGCAATCGGTGCGGCGGACCCGAGATCGAGAGTGACGAGGCCGACCAGCTGCTCGACGAGTTGATCCGCGAAGTAATCCTCACGTTCGACGCGCCGCTCGATCAGCTCACCGCGGACCTCGTCGACTTCGAGGGGTCGCTCCTCAGCGCGCGAATGACCGAGCGTGTGCTCGAGCAAATATTTGTTCGAAAGCGACGGGCTTCCGTCCTCGCCTGGATGCTTCTTCGCACGCGCGAAGCGCTGGCGCGCGCACACATCCCGGGCGACCACGGGCTCGTACTCCATGAGGCGCGGGACACCGCCGACGCGCTCCATTTTCGCGCGCGCGAGGTCGTGGAGCACACCGACAACCTCATGAATCTTCAGATCGCGGTGGCGTCCCACCGAACGAACGAGGTCATGCGCGTGCTGACCGTCATGTCGGTGGTCTTCATGCCGCTCACGTTCATCGCGGGCGTGTACGGCATGAACTTCGAAGCCCCGGAGTACCATTGGCGACACGGCTACGCGATGGTGTGGACTCTCATTGTGACGGTGCTCATCGCTGTGTTGGTGTGGTTTCGAAAGCGCGGGTGGCTCCGATAGCGCGCTATCGGTCCGTCGGCACTTTCAACACGATTCCCTTCGGCGGCTCGACGCCGAGCAAGTGTGTGACGAAATAGTCCCACGTGCGCCGAATGGCATACGGCTCGGAAGCGAATCCATGATTTCGGTTCGGCAGCTCGAGTGAATCGAAGTCTTTGTTCGCTTTGATCAACTCCTCGATCAACAGCTGCGTGTTCACCGGACTCACGTTGTCGTCCATGGTGCCGTACATCAGCAGCAGGTTGCCCTTGAGATTCGCCGCCTGTCGCCAATTCGACTGTGAATCAAAGTTGTCCATTCCTGTCGGAAGCTTCTTGACCAACCCCTGATACTTCTCGCCCCACGTGTAGTCGTAGCTGCGGTTGTCGTGATTGCCGGCGCCCGACACGGCGACTTTAAAGAAGTCTGGAAAACGCAGCATCGCATCCGTGGACGAGAATCCCCCTCCCGAGTGTCCATAGATCCCGATGTTGGCGACGTCGATCTGCGGATCGCGCGCCGCAAGTTGCTTGATCGCGGCAACGTGATCGGCCAGCCCGTTGTCACCCATGTCGCCGTAGTAGCTGTCGTGAAACGCCTTCGACCGAAATGGCGTACCCGAGGCATCCAACTCGATGACGAAGAATCCCAACTCCGCCAATCCCGCGTTCGTGCCACGAAGCGACGACGAGAACGACCGATTGCCGATCGGACCGGTCTGCGGTCCCGGGTAGATGTTGTCGATGATCGGATATTTCCGCGACGGATCGATCTTGGACGGGCGGAACATCAGCCCGTAGAGATCCGTCACGCCATCGCGCGCCTTGACGGTAAAGGGCACAGGCATTCTCCAACCGAGGGCGAAGAGACCGCTCGCGTCGGCGCGCTGCAACTCTTTGACGAGCGTGCCATCCGCGCGCCGCACTTGCGACACAGGGAGTGCATCGAGCTTGGAATAGCTGTCGACGAAGTATGCGCCCGACGGCGAGAAGGACACATCGTGGTCGGCGTTCTCCGGCGTGAGCAGATCGATTTTGGATCCGTCGAGTTTGGCGCGATAGAGGCGACGGAAGTAGGGATCGACTCCGGGTTCGCGCCCGCGACCGGTGAAATACACAAAGCCGTTCGGCTCATCAATGCGGAGAACGTCGCCCACCGTCCACGCACCGCTGGTGATCTGGTGCTCGATCGCGCCCGTCTGCCCGTTCACCAAATAGAGGTGCGCCCATCCGTCGCGCTCGGAGAACCAGACGAAATCGCGGTTGTGGTGCACGGGACGCCAATTGGGAATTCCACCGGAGCCCAGGTTCAGCTCGACGAATGTCTTGCCTTTCTCTTGAAGAATCGTGCGCGCCACGCCCGTGCTTGCGTCCACTTCGAGCAGATCGAGCTGCCGGAATCCACGCACACCATACGTCATGTACAAATGATCCGACTGTGCGTCCCAGCGCATGTCCTTCGCGACAGTATCAGTCGTCAGCCAGCAACAACTCGTGTTCACCGCCGACTGCGGCGGACGATTCACTTTCACCGCGTTGTGCGACGCGACGTCGATCACATACGTGTCGAAGCGCGGAATGACCGAGTCGCCCGGAAGCGCGTAGGGATACTCGTGGAGGATTGCGGCCGGCGTTTTGGTCTCCAACAAGTACATGCGACGCACACCGCGCTCGTCCATCTTGTATGTCGCGATCCGACGCGAATCGGGCGACCATACGAGAACCGGGCGTTGGTCGCGCTTCTCGAGCACTGACGTCACTTGCTGGCAACATCCTGTCGGCTTCGCGTACCCGTAGTCCGGCTCGGCGTCCTTCGTGAGTTGCGTCTCGCGACCGTTCGCCAGCTCCCGTACCCACAGATTGTCGGCACGGGTGAACGCGACCCACTTGCCGTCGGGTGATGCAACCTCCGTCACACGATTGAGCGGAAAGGTGTCTGGCCCGGCGCACGCGTAAGTCGAGAGATCGCACTGCCATTGCTTTCCCTTGGCCGTCGAGAATCGCACCGCGCGCTCGCCGTTGACGAACTTGATCTCGCGAAACGAGAGCTTCCGCGGATCGACGCTCGTATCCGACGCGACACTCAACGCCGCCGCGAGGCGGGCGTGGTCGAACGCCGGCCGTCGCGCGCCCGTCGCCGCATCGACGACGACGAACTCGTAACCGTGATCGGTTCGATTCCGAAACCAAAACCGCGCGCTGTCTCCGGCGATCCAATGCGGCTGAATGGCGTCGTCCAGCACCAACTCTTGCGCGTTGGCGCCAAGAAACTGCTCGGCACGCACGTAGTCGGCGCGAGTTCCGTTGTGCTGGGCGGCCGCGCCAGTCACAACGAGCGATTCCGCGAGCGCGGCAATGCCGAGCGCACGGCGAAGGAAGGTCCGTCGCATGTTGGTCAGGGTTGTGCGTTGGGAAATGCAGCCTCGAGCGAGGCGGCCGGCATTGTCCGAGCGAGCCGGCAATCGTACATCACGGCGTGATCTGCAACGTTGCGATCATTTGAGTTCCGTGATAGCGGCAGCGGTACTGAAACGTCCCGACCTGATCCGCCGTCCAATTGAAATTGTCGTCGAGGCCGAGTGGCCCGGAGTCTCCCCACGGACCGCCCGTGACGCTGTGCAGCATCTGACCGACATTGTACCAACAGATGACGGCGCCGAGTTTCGCGACGACCAAGCCGTTCGCGACACCCACGGGCTGGCTCTGAAAGAAAAAGTCGCCCGCGTAGATGTCGTGGTACTGAGACTCGTCACGCCCCGCCGCGATCTGGAACGGCACGACTGTCGTTTGATTTGCCGCGACGCTGACGCGAACGGGGTTTGGCAACGGTTCGGGCACACTGCCCAAACTCGCGCCCCAAAAACGCACAAGGTATTCGCCCACGGCGACGGCCCCGAAGTCATACTTTCCCGCGCCGTCGACATCGGCATAGACGCCGGAATTGAATCCGGTCTTCGCCAGTAGATACACGCGACCAACGCCCTGCGGATGCCCGCTCATGTCGACGACGGTTCCGCGCAACGCGCCCAAGGCGCTTGGTGGAGTGAGACCCGCGCTCTCGCTTCCACCGCACGCCTGAATGAAGCCAATCATCGCGCCCCCGCTCGCGATCGTACCGAGCCCCGCGATGAACCCTCGACGGTTCATCGTGAGACCCGTGATACTGCGTATGCTACTCCCGCGGTTCAGCTGACCCCCGGGCATGTCTCCTTCCCCTCTCCGATGTGCGGATTGGTGAGTTGTTCGGTGCGCGACAACGGCAACTTCGTTGCGCGGCCCGGTCCGAGGCGCTGCGTGACGAGACCAAATCGATAGAGATCCTGCAGACGAGAACCTTCACCGAACAGGACGGCGAACCGCTCTTGGAGAATCATGTCGCGGATCTGCGTAGAGACATCACCGCTCGTCGGCAATTTCAAATCCGGAAGCGCGACGCCGGGAAGGGCCCGATTCAGATTCATCGCGGCAATCGCTCCCGTATTATCACCCTTCCGCCACTTCACCTCGGCGACAATCAAATTCATCTCTTCGGACTTCGTGAGCGCGATCGGTGACGCATACGACGGATACTTGTTGATGCTATAGAAAATCGTGACGCCGTCCGATCCACGCGCGTAGCCCTTGGCGTTGTTGTTGTCGTGGCCGAGTTGCACACGCTGGTCCGGCTTGTTGCTGAACGGGTCGAGCAACACGAAGTTCACCGTGTCGATCAAATTCTGCCATACACTGGCCCGAATCGAATACGAGCGGTTGTAGTTCGAATTGCCTTGATCCGCCATCGAGTTGTTTTGGAACGCGCTGTTGTTCGAATACACGGCGTCGTACCGGAAGCCGGCCGTCACCAGTTGTGCATTGGTCAGCGCCGCGTCGTAGCTGCCGAGCATCAGATCGGCGCGAGCGAGTCCGGCGTGCGCTTGGTTCAGTCGTGCCTGCCGGTCTTCGACCTTCGCGAAATGCGCCGCTTGGATGAGCGGTATCAGCATCGTGAAGGTGTCGGCCGCTTGCTTGAAGATCGCCGTGTCGGACACCATGGCCGCACCTGCGGTCGACGGAATCTGACAGACGGCCATCGCCAACTCGAGATCAGCCCACGCGCGAGCCATTTCGGATGTGATGAAGAGCGGGCTGACGTGCGCCGTATCCTTCAGCACATCTTCGAAACGCCTCGACGCGGATTCGGCGGTGCCGCGTGCCTGCAGCATGGCGTTCTGGGGCGCGCTGAACGCGCCATTGAACGGCCAGTTCTTTCGGATGGTTCCCTTGGAGACGTCGAGCCAATCGCTCCACGTCCCCGTGTGCCAGAACTCGTCCGACAGCATCCCGCTCATGATCACGAGGTTGGCGATGGACACGTGCATGTCACCCTCCGCCCCGGCAGCGACCGCGGGAAGGAGTGTCGCCGCGTTCGCCGCCTCGTTGGTGAACGCCTGCGGATTTTGGACAGACAGCAAATCGTGGCAGCCGACCGCGGCGAGGACCATCGTCCCCGCCACCGCCAACCGGACCGCCTGGGACTTCATTATAGAAGGCATGTGAGAGTTGTCTCGTTGAGAGAAGTCGTGGCGGCCGATCAGAAACGGGTCCGGACAGTCATCCGGAACGTTCGTGGAGACGGATCGGTGAGAAATGCGCCGTTATTCCCGAACGGGTCAGCGCCTGCCCAATTGGAATTCGGATCGTTGCAGTGGCAGTGATCCCACCACATGAGGTTGTTGCCCGACAGCACCACAGACGTTTTGCCGAAACGAACGTATTTCGCGTAGGCATCGGGAACATCGAACGCGAGCGAGACGGAGCGAAGGCGCACGTTGTCGCGCTGATCGAACGAGCTGAAGGTGTGCCAGTAGTTCACGGCCGAATCAGACGAGAACGTGTTCGCGCCATTCGGTCCGAGCAACGCAAGGAATTCGTCGCCCGTGTGCTGGCGGAAACGATACGGGCGATCGCCGTTGTCGAACCAGGCGCCGCGCTCCATCGTGAGCAGCGAGTACATCGTGAATGCACGCCACTTGAGCGTTGGCGCATACGACAAATTGAACTTGGGGAGCGGCGGGCCAAAAAATACCGCCGTATCCGTTCCCGTCCACGTTCCGGATGGCGCACTCGGGGTCGGCGCCGCGTACGAGACGGGCCTGATGCCGAACACCGCGCCGACCGGATAGCCCACTTTGATCGGATTGCCAAACGCGTCGGTCACGCCGGTGTTCCCGCCAAGGCTCGTCACCTTGTTGGTCAGTCCGTCCATCCGGATCTCATTGCGCCAACTGAAGCTCGAGCGCTCGACCGTGAGCAGGCTAATGCTCGCTTCCCAACCGCGGTTCACGATGCCGCCGATGTTCTGCGACTGCGTGTTCGTGAAGCCCTGCGACGGCGGCAAGAGCACCGGCACGATCGCGTTCTTCACTTCCGTCTTGAACATCGACGCTTCGATGCCGAGTCGATCGCCGAAGAAGCCGGCGTCGAAACCAGCGTCGATCTCCGTCGATTTTTCGGGACCGAGCTTCAGGTTGCCAGGTCCCTGCGGGATGAGCGCCGGGGTGTTGGCGTAAACGGCGACCGGCTGGAACGTCTGGAAGGAATCAAACGGACCGGGCGCTTTGCCGGCCGTACCGAGCGCGCCGCGAATCTTGAGGCTGCTCACCGCTTTGGGCAGCCACGAATACGAGTCGAGATTGTACGCCGCGTCGATCTTGGGATAGGTCTGATACCCGAAGCCGGAACCGAACGCACTGTTGCCGTCGACCCGGACGCCGATCGTCGTGAACAGTCGGTCGCCGAACGAAAACCGGTTCTGCGCCAACCCTCCGATCTGCACCGCGTGCGTGTACTGCTCGGCGCCGAATGTCTGCGAGGCCGCGCTGACCGTCGAGATCCCCGGTCCAGCGAATTGCTTGCCGATCGCCGCCGTGAGCACTTCCGTCTCGTAAAAACCCTGTCCGCCAAACGAGAACGTGGAGCCGATGTTTTTTGTGAGCTTGAAATTCAACGTGCCGAGGTAGTCGAGCGTGTAGACCGAGTAGTTGCGCGACGCGTTGGTCTTCTCGCCGTTGGTGACCGATGCCGAACCATAGCTTCCCTCCTGCGGGAAGAACCGCTCTTTCTGCTCGCCCACCACATCAGCACCCATCGTCAAGCGATTGGAAAACGACGGCGTCATCGCATAGTTCGCGGTCGCGCTGCCGGTCCAGCGATTGGCGTCGCTCGTCGTCTTGATTTGCTCGATGTCGGCGACGGAAATCCACGCCTCGCCATACGGGCGCGCGACCGACGCTTGTCGCGGATCACCATTCTCGGCGTTGCCGGTCAGCGTCGCCCAGTTGTTCCCGGACTGAAGGGCGTTGATGTAGTCGCGCGCAAATCCAGAGTGCACGTCGAACGAGAGTTTGTCCGACGCATTCCAATTGACATTCAACCGAACGTTGCCCTTGGTCTGATCGTTCGGTTGAATGCTGCCGACTTCTTTGGAGTAGTTGCCCGAGACGAAGTAGGTGGCCTTGCTCGCACCGCCCTGGACTTCGGCGTTGTACGATTGGAAGGGACCGTTCTTGATCAGCGTCTTGTTCATGTCCAACGCGCGCGTGCCGTCTGGACCGGTGAACAATGGATAGAGATGCGTCTGATAGTTTTCGCGCTGGCGATCGATGCCGGTGCCAAGGCTGATCGCCCATTGCGGTGCGCTCTCCGCCTTGCCGCGCTTCGTGAAGATCTGGATGACGCCGTTCGATGCCTCGGAGCCATAGAGCGTCGCTGCGGCGGCGCCCTTCAAGACCTCGATGTGATCGATGTCGTCGGGATTCAAGTCGGACAGGCGGTCTTCGCCGGTACCGCCGTTGAAGTTGCAGCACGCCTGGTTACCGAGGTTGGCTGTCCAGTCCGTGGCGCGTGTGTCGGCGCGAACGCCGTCGATGTAGACGACGGGACGTTGGTTCAGCGTGAAGCTGGACGTGCCGCGAATCCGAAGGTCCTTCGCACCACCGACCCCGCCTCCGACCGTCGTGGATCGCACGCCGGCCACTTGTCCCTCGAGAATGGAGCCGATGTCCGTCGACGGCTTCACGTCCCCGATCTTGCCCGCGTCAATGACGCCGATTGGAGCGCCGAGCTCACGCTTGGAGACGGCACCACCCGTTCCCGTCGTGACGATCTCGGTCAACGTGACGGCGCTCTGTTGCAGCGCGAAGTTCACGCGCACCGAGTCGCTCGCCGTGACGGCAATCGGCTTCGATTCCGGGCGATAGCCGAGTCGTTGCGAGCGGACCGTCGCTGGTCCACTCTGCACGCCGCGGATGACGAAGTGTCCGCGTCCATCCGTCTGACCGCCAAGTTGAGTGCCGAGGATCGAGACGGTGGTACCGCTCAGCGGTTGACCAGTCGCGCCGTCGGTGACAATGCCAACGACGATGCCGGTCTGCTGCGCGTGCAGCAAAGCGGGCAGGACAGTGAGGGCAATCGCAAGCGCCCAACTCGAACGACTGCACGAGCGTGGGTGGTCCGACTGTGTGGAACCGGTTCTCATGAATCCCCCGATGGAGGTCCGCCAGAGGGCGGGAGCGGGTGGCTCTTGTCCGGACACGGCGTCGCGATCCGGGGCGGTGAGACGGGAACGACGGACTGTGTAAGCGTTTGGTGTGGAGAGAACGGCACGTTCAGTTGAGAAACAGCGCGCTGCGAACACGCGGCCGGATATACCGCCGGGCAGTGCCGATCACAAGAGCGTATCGCGCCGGTCACGCTTTCGCGCGTCGCTGATTGAACTCTTTGGGCGCCCGAGATGGTCACTAGTCGCCGGCCGCGGGCCTCGTCCCCTGCGCGCGCCGGTCTGTCACCGCGGCGTTATCGCCGGCGCGCCGTCACGGATGATCCGCGGCGCGCGCGCTCGGTCGACCGTGAGCATTATATAATGAGTGTTTTTATATTCCGCGGCCGCTCCGGCTCCGCGGTGACCGGCCGGCGCGAACCGGACAGTCCACGAGGGCCGTCCCGGCACCCCCGCGTCCACCGAGTGCCCGCCTGTCACGCATCTTCATCGAAAGTTAATCCTTCCGGGCACCGTCCCTCCTTGTCGCGCGGTCCGGGAAGTACTACGGTGATAGTACTATGATGACATCGAGCCCGTTGCGGGTCGCCGCGTGCGCCATCATGTTGTCGACGTCGCTCGCCATCGAGGCCCGCGCCCAAGGATCGACGCCTCCGTCCCCCGGGGCTGTCGGCTGGCGCGACGACGCCGCCGCCGTTGGAACCACAATGCGCGTCCTGTTCATCGGCGCCCACCCCGACGACGAAGACAACGCGCTCATCGCCTGGCTCTCGCTCGGACGGCATGTCGAAACCGCCTACCTCTCACTCACCCGCGGCGAGAACGGCGTCAACGTGAGCGGCCGAGAGCGTGAAACGATGCTCGGCATGGTTCGCACCGCCGAACTCCTCGCCGAGCGAAAGCGAGACCGCGCGCACCAATACTTCACACGCGCCTACGACTTCGGCTTCGCCAAAAACGACTCGATCGTCAACGACGCTTGGCCGCGTGATTCCCTGCTCCGCGACATCGTGTCCGTGATGCGCGCGTTTCGCCCACACGTCGTCATCTCGCTATTCACCGGAGACACTACGAATCACGATGGCCAGCATCAGGTCGCGGGACAACTCGCGCGCGAAGCGTTCGTCTTGGCCGGCGACAGCGCGCGCCATTCGGCCAAACTGTCGTCACGATTCGGGGCCTGGACGATCGGCGCATTCTATCAACGCGTAGACACCGCGGGCCCAACGGACATTCGAATCAACGTGGGCGAATTGAACCACGAAAGCGGTCGCACGTACGCGGAGCTTGGATCTGATATTCGTCGTTTACAACGGACGCAGGTTATACCGTCGGTTCCACCAGTCGGGATCGAGTATCGCTATCTCCATCGCGAAGCATTGAGAGCGAGTGGTGACCAATCCAACGGCGGCGCGCAGTCCCCAGCGGTTTCGATCTTTGCGACGAGCGACACGGGGTGGACGCGCTTCGCCACACTCTCGCTCGCCGACTCCGTCCGCTCGGCGCTCACCGCGCTGGTCAGCGCAACCGCGTCGCCGTCGCCGACAACCGCGCGACCAAATACCGACACGTTGGGCACTCGAGACGCAACCATCGGACGACTCGCGAACGTCGTTCGGCTCGCATCGCACGCGCACGATGCACTCGCATGCGGAGAACCCGCTGAAGTGGGCTGCTCGGGCGCGTTGGGTGATCTCGCAGTCTCGCTCGCAACGACTCGCGACCGCGCATCTCGCGCCCTGCTCGGTGCGAGCGGCGTCGTCATCGACGCGACGGCCGAGCGCGAGGCTGTGGCGGTTGGTGATACAATTCGCGTCGTCACGCAGGTGTACAACGGTGGTAAAGTGCCCGTCGCCGTCTCCAGCGTTGTCGTGGGCGACGCGCTGTTCCCGGAAAACGCGGCGACCGTCATGCCCGACAGCGTGCAACGGTGGAACGGATATCTCTTGATGCGAGGCGTCACAACGCCGTGGTGGACACCCGGCGGATTGCAACGCGGCACGTGGTTGTACGCGACCGGCTCAGGTCCGGGCGTCGCGCCAAACGTCCGGCTCGTCACCGGAGACGATCGACTATTCGACACGCGCGCCATCGTGAATCTTCGTGTGAGCGACGCGGACATCAGCGCCGGTGTCGCGCCGATCGTGTCGCGCGGAACAACGGGTCTTCGCGGCGACGAACGACGTCCCGTCGTCGGCGTCCCGCGCTACTCCGTGCTGCTGGAACAAGGCAATCAATACGCTCGCGCTGGGGCGCCATTCGAACGGCTGATGCGCGTGTGGGTCGGGTCGGCGCTCGATCACAAGGACACCGTGCAGGTCACGCTGAAGTTGCCGCCAGGCCTGACGACCGATTCGGCGACGCGCTCGATCGTTTTGCCGGCCGCCGGTGGGCGAACGCTGTTCTTCCGCGTCCGCGGTCGCTGGCAGATTGGACGTTTCGCCATCGATGCAGCCGTGACGCCGAGGCCGGAACATCCCCGACCGGAACAACAGAACGGCCGACGTCTCGTGGGCATCGCGACACGCGACATCACTCACGGCTTCGTCGCATTTGAGTATCCTCATATCGCCACGCAACGCTACCCTCGACCGGCCACGGACAGCATCGAGGCGGTGGACGTTCGGGTGCCGGCGAAACTCCGTGTCGCGTTCATTCGCGGAAACCGCGACGAACAGATCGACTCACGCATCGGCGAGCTCGGCGTCGAGATTTACCCCATCGATCCCGCGGTGCTCGGCTTCGCGGATCTGTCGATTTACAGCACACTGCTGATCGCGCCGCACGCGTTCTCCGAGGTGGAAGCGCTGCTCATCAACGTCGCGGCAGTGCGGCAGTTCGCGGCACGCGGAGGCACGGTGGTCGTCATGTCGGCGGGTGACGAGTTGCTCGAGCCCGGCGTGCTCCCGTACCCAGTGACGTTGGGCGGACGAAAACCGGTCACGGCGCTCGACGGGAAGGCGCCGATCCGCTTTTCAACGCCGCGGTCACGCCTGCTCGATTGGCCAAACCGCATCACGTCGGCGGACTTCGACTACTGGACCGGCGCACGAGCGCGCGAACTGCCGGTCACGTTCGATGCGCATTATCGGACGGCGATCGAGATGAACGACGACGACAAACACGTCACCGCCGCCGGCATTCTCGCGACACCGGTCGGCAAAGGAGTATTCATATATACGAGTCTCGCGTTCGACCGGCAGCTCGTCGCAACGAACCCGGGCGCAGCGCGGCTGCTGGTGAATCTCCTCGCGGCAGGGTTGGCCACGCGGCCCGAGTAGCGCCACTGTGACGATGACTCTTTGACATAAACGGGACTGAAGGGATTGATAGGATCGATCGCGCGCCAGGATGAATCCTTTGATTCCTTTCATCCCTCCAAATGCGTCACCCTTCGTCACAGGGGCGTCGTCGTCCTACACGCCGCCGCCGTGCTCGTGCAGGGCGGCCTCAGGTTGAGGGCCGCAGCTGGTACAAGAGATCGTCCTCGACTCGATACAGCAGCGGCGCGACGAGCACGCTGGGATAAATCGCCCGCAACCGATCCGCTTCGCGCAGCACGAACTCAACCTCGTCGCGCATGCCGAATTTTGGCGCACTCTCGGCGAAGTGCTGCTCGGCGCGATCGCGATCCCAGCCGGCGTTCTTCACCATTCCCTCGATGAACTGCTCGCGACGTTGTTCGAGCCGCGCCATTCCGCAGTCCGTGTGCGCGATGAGAGCAATCGTGTTCACACCGCCCACCGCGATTGCGTACGAGATGCGAAACTCGTTGTCTCGCATGTTCGCGCCGGCCGTGCGAAGCACGAAGGCGAAATCGTTGGGAATGCGCAGCGCCTTTCGGCTATCCATGCACATACCAATGAGCAGCTGCGGCGCGGCGCCGGCGCCAAGCGCGCGCCCGAGGTTGTGGTACTCGAGCAGCAGCGCGACGGGCGTGTCGCGATACGCCGCGAGGATGTCGTCGCGGTAGTTGACGGGAATCAATTCGGCCATGCCGACAAACCTAGCCGCGCTAGCGATTCTCCGCCGACGCGCGTCGGCGAACGACTTCGCCGACCGCGGTTCCGTCGATCGGCTCGGTCGGGGTGATGCCGATGAGGAGCGCGAGTGTCGGTGCGATATCGACTGTACGAATAAGGCGCTCGTACCGGCCGTTCATCACGCCCGCGCCAATGAACGCGATCGGCACCGACAAGCTGAGCGCGTTGGGGGTCCCGTGCTCGGCGCTCGTCTTGCCGCTGGACCAGACGAAGTCCGGCGCCGCTCCGAAGGCCGCGATCCATCCGACGTTGGGCGGAAGTGTGCGACGCCAGCGAACGGCAACGCTGTCGCTCGACATCGCCAGCGACGCCGCGGTGAATCCAACCTTCACGCCCGCCCGACTCGTGCCGGCGTCGACAAGCGCCCGCGCGACGCTATCGACGTTGATCCCGCGCGCGCGCATGGCGCCGACGTCCGCGTAAACGAGACCGTTGTCGAAGTCCATGGAGAATTCCGTGCGATAGCGGCTCTCGAGCGTGCGCGAGGCGGCACTGACAATGTCGCCAATCCACAAACGACCGCCGCGACCAGTCTTCGCCGCCGCAATCTCGGGCATTGGCGCTACCCCGTGATCGGCCGTGAGTACATAGACAATACGGCTCGCCGGCACCTCGCGTTCGAGCGCTGTGATGAAGTCGCCGAGCCAGCGATCGACGCGCAACACCTGATCATGGATCTCGCGCGAATCGGGACCAAAGGCGTGGCCCACCGCGTCGGTCGTCGACAGCGAGATCGAAAGGAGATCGGGCATCGTATTCGGCGACGACGATTCCATCGAGCGTTTTCCGACGCGCGTCGCGCGGACGCCGTCGAGCGCGAAAGCCAGCGTGAGCGAATCCATCCACGGGTATTGCTGAATGCGCGACCGCAGCAGCTCCGCCGAGGGAAGTGTGTGTGGAAAGAGGTAGTCGGCGCCGTCGTTTTCGGCCCACACTGAATCGGCTTCGGGATACTGATTCGCGGGAAGCAACAGATTCCACTTCGTTCCGGCGAGGCCAGCGAACGACAGTCGCGCGTCGAAGGTGCTCACCCAGGTCGGCAGTGTGTCGGCGTAGTAGCGGCTCGTCGTAAACTTGCCGTCGGCAAACCAATAGACGTCCCCCTTGGCGCGACCAATCGGGAGAATTGCGCCGCGATCTTTGCGCGAGACCGACAACACGCGCGCGCTCGAATCATGCGCGAGCATCCAATCGTAGAGCGTCGTGCCGTTGAAGCGTCGCGGTGAAGCACCGGCACCGTTTGCGGCGACGAGCGGTGCGGTCGGGTCGGGAACGCCGCGGTTGTTGGAGATGATCTCCGTGTGCACGGGCTCGCGACCGGACAGCATGGTTGCGTGGCCGGGCGCCGTTTCAGTATTTGAATGATCCTGCCACGCGTGCGGGAAGAACGCCGCCTGCTTGTGGAATCGCGCGAGGCCACCGGTGAGTTGTGAGCCGAATCGATCGAGATAGTCGCCGCGCAGCTGATCGACCGCGATGAGGACGACGAGCGCCGGACGATCGGATGGTGTCGGCGACTGCGCCGGCGAGTGGTTCGCTGCACCGGCGAGCAGCAGCGCGGCAAGCGAAAGACGCTGCATCATGGGATGAACGTTGGATGGGAGGATGGGCGCGTGGGTCGAAGCAACGTTAGCATCGCGGGCCGATGGGCGGGCGGGCGGGCATGTCACGACCCTGTCACAACGCCTTCCTCTCCGGGTTGACGGGGCCAGTAACATAGATAGTCTATGTCATGACTTCACCGCGCGACCGGATCCCGCCCGGCACACTCGACATGCTGATTCTCAAAACGCTGGTTCCACGCCGCGAGCTCCACGGCTTCGAGATCGCAGAAGCGATCGAACGCCGCTCCAATGACGTCTTGCAAGTCGAAGAAGGTTCGCTCTACCCGGCGCTCCAGCGCGCGTTGATCAAAGGCTGGGTCGTGGCCGAGTGGGGACGCACCGCCGAGAATCGGCGAGCGCGCTACTACCGGATCACGGCCGGCGGTCGCAAGCAGCTGCAGACGGAGATCGCCTCGTACGAACGCGTCGCTGCCGCGATCGCATGCATTCTCAACCCGGTCTGAAAACACGTGCAAACCCTGGCCGAGCGGCTTCGCCGATTTCGGCTTCTCGTCTGCGCGACCGCGGACTTGCGCCGGTGTTGCGCGCTACGCGCGGACTGATTCAAATCGTGGACGCGTTAACCGACCAAGGTTGAATCAAACGCGGCGTACGTTCGCGCCATCCCAACGTGGGTGGCGCGTCGAGCGTACGATAGTCAGAGACGGACCAGGCGGCACTCGGCCGAGGAACCCTTTCGTGGGCTCGGGGTGAGAATCGCTCTGGATCAGCTCTGGTCTCGATCGGAGATGTCATCTGCCGGAATTCGCGGACGCTGCCGCATCGGACACCACGCCCGCATCGCGCAACGCCGCGCCGATGTTGAGCCGCTGGTGGTGGATACCATCGGCATTCGTTTCGCTGTCGTTGTTACTGTTGTTTCTGATGCCGATCGTGGTGGAGGGTCGCGTCCGCAAATTGCGCGGCGAGCTCGCGTATGGCAGCGAGCATGCACGCGTATTGCTCAACGATCTCGAGGCGTCGTTCGCGAGCGAGTTGGTCGTGAGGAACCGTCGGCTCGAATTTCCAGAGACGCCTGCTGCGTCAACGCGGGCCCAGTTCGAGGCCGACGAAGCCGGACTCCGAGTCGCGGTGCGTGACATCAGTCCCGATGCCGTCGCGCATTTCAACAACTTGAGCTCGCTCTTGCGAGAGTGGAGTCGCTCGCGCCATGACCCCGGCGCCGACGAATCGGCAGCCGGACTCGCGATCATCGCCGCGGCCGAAGGACTCGACAGCGTTCTGACGACGGTGTCCGATGCGCGCCGAGAAGAGGTGCGCGGTCTCGAGCGAATCAATCTCATTTCGGCCGCGGTGCTGGCGCCCGTCGCGTTGCTCGCAATGCTCAGCGTCACCTGGTCCGGCCGGCGCGTGCTGCGCTTTGCGCGCGTCGCGGAACAGGAACGCGCCGAAGTCGTGAGGACAGCGAACGCGCGCGCCGCATTGCTTCGCGGCGTCACGCACGACGTGAAGAATCCGCTCGGCGCCGCTGCTGGATATGCCCAACTGCTCGAGGAGGGCGTGGTCGGTCCGCTCAGCGCACCGCAGGTCGACATGCTGCACCGCATTCGCCGTCTCGTGAACACGTCGGTGCAGACGGTCACCGACCTCCTCGAGCTCGCGCGAGCCGACGGTGAGCTCCACATCGACTATTCGGCGATCGATCTTGCGAGTATTGTCGCAGAGGCCGTCGAGGATCATCGCGGCATGGCGCAGGAGCACGGAGTGACCATTCAAATGACGGCGCGGACCGCCCAGGTCGTCACGGATCCGTCGCGCGTGAGGCAAGTCCTCGCGAACCTGTTGTCGAACGCGATCAAGTACACGCCCTCCGGCGGCGACGTGCGAGTGAGCATTGTCGGACAGAGCGAGAACAACGGCTCGAGCGCCGGAGAGGTCGGCGTGGAGGTTCGCGACACCGGCCGCGGGATTCCTCGCGAGTTACGCGATCACATCTTCGAAGAATTCTTTCGAGTCCGCACCGATGTGCCATCGGAGAATGGCAATGGGCTCGGGCTCGCCATCAGCCGGCGGATTGCACGCCTGCTCGGCGGCGACGTCACGTTCGCCGACGGCGACGGGCGTGGTTCAGTGTTTACTTTATGGCTGGCCGCATCGAGAGGCGGCGCCACCGCTCACCGAGGACACGGACAGCCTATCATCTCTCGATACGACACAACGTCCAGCGCGTCGTCCTCATCGACGAACGCGACCCGCTCACGCTCACGAGCGACAAGGGCACGCAAGGCTACCGCAATTGGTGGCCGGGACCCGACGACACCATGCTGCGCTTTGTCTCGCGAAGCATCGATCTGCTCGAAGAGACGGCGACCGAGTCCGGGAACGCGTTTCGAATGAACCGGCGCGGCTATTTGTTCGCCACGGCGGATGATGCGCAGGTCGAACGCCTCGAGTCTGTCGCGCAACAAGTCTCGGCGTTCGGAATGGGTCCGCTGCGTACGCACCCGGGTAATGCTCCCTACCATTCCGCACCTGGCGACGGGTTCGCCAATCAACCAATCGGCGCGGACTTGCTGCTCGGCGACGAAGCGCTGCGCGCGTTTCCCTATCTCGCGAAGGACACCGCCGCAGCACTGCACATCCGTCGTGCTGGATTCGTGAACGCCGTCGCGCTCGGGTCGTGGCTGCTCAAGCGCGCGCTGGCCGGCGGTGCGAGCTTCGTGCGCGACCGCGTGCAGGCCGTGCGCACCGACGGTGGACGCGTTCGCGAAGTGCACCTCGCGTCGGGAGACGTCATCTCCACAGAAAAATTCGTGATCGCCGCCGGGCCTGCGCTGCCGGACGTCGCGCGCATGCTCGACCTCGAGCTTCCCGTGACGCACGAACTGCACGCGAAGATGACGTTTCGTGACACGCGCGGCGTCGTTCGAAGAGATGCGCCGTTCATCATCTGGACGGACCCGATGGACCTCGAGTGGAGCGACGAGGATCGCGAAGAGCTCGCGCGCCAGGAAGAGACGCGGCGGTTGATCGAACCACTGCCCGGCGGCGTCCACGTTCGACCGGTCGACCTCTCCTCCGGTGATGAGCTTTATCTCATTTGGACTTTTGAAAGCGACGCGCGGCCGTATTCATGGCCGCCGACGTTCAATCCTCGGTACGCCGACGTGCTCCTGCGCGGGTGCGCGCGCGCCATCCCGGGAATGGCTCCGTATGTCTCGGACCACGCCCGGGGTCATGTCGACGGCGGCTACTACTGCAAGACACGCGAGAATCGACCGCTCGTCGGACCGCTGCCGATTGCCGGCGCATTCGTGCTTGGCGCGCTGTCGGGGTTCGGTGTGATGGCCGCGCACGCCGCGGGAGAGTTGCTGGCGATCCACGTGGCGGAAGATACGTTGCCGGAGTATGCGAGGTGGTTCGCGCCGTCACGCTATGAGGACGCCAAGTATCGCGCGCTCATCGAGAGCTGGGGGCCGCTCGTCGGACAGCTGTAGCACGACGTTCGTCTTCACAACGCACGGGCGAACTAGCGTTTCGGCGGAACGTCTCCCAGCCAGTAGCGCGGGCCTGGACCCCTCACCGCCGCTTGGTCTTTTGGATTCAAGATCTGGCATCGGTCCAGGGAGAGGCATCCGCAGCCGATGCAGTCGGTAAGTCCCCGCTTCAATCGCTCCAACTCGGCCATTCGTTCGGCGATTCGCGCGGCCCACGTCGCTGATAACCGCGCCCATTCTTCGCCGAGTGGCGGGCGTCCGGCGGGGAGTTTGTCGAGCTCGACGCGGATTTCGTCCAGGCTGAGCCCGACGCGTTGCGCGAACAAGATGAATGCCACGCGCCGCGCCATCACACGCGGATAGCGCCGGTGGCCGGAATCGGTGCGCAACGCTGCGATCAGGCCTCGCTCTTCGTAAAAACGAAGCGCCGACGTCGCGACGCCCGTCCGTGCGGCCAATTCGCCGACCGTCATCCAGATGGGGTTGCCGTGCTGGTCGGCGGCTGGTCCAGGCATACGCATGATCGGGAAGCTAGAGTCCCGGGCTCTTGACTTCAAGTGCACTTGAAGTCTTATGGTTCCAGAGCCAACATCGGACACCATTCACACTTCTTGTATAAAACAGACCATGACCGTCGAGTTACTGTTGTTGCGCTTGATTCATGTTTTGGGTGGTGTGTTCTGGGTGGGCAGCGCGGTGTTCACCACACTGTTTCTCGTGCCGGCGCTGGCGGCGTCGGGCGCAGACACGGGTCAGATCTTCGCGGCGCTCGCACAGCGCCGCCTATTTACGGTCCTCCCGTCGGTCGCGCTCCTCACCATCGCCTCCGGATTGCGGCTGTTGTGGATCGCGTCCGCCGGATTCGCTCCGTCGTATTTCGGCTCGGCCACCGGGCGAACGTTCGCGTGCAGCGGAGGTGCGGCGATTGGCGCCTTCCTTTTGTCGGCGCTGGTGGCGCGACCTACGTCGATACGAGCTGGCCGACTCGGGAGCTCACTCGCGAATGCACCGGACGAGCAGCGTGCGCGCGTTACCGTGGAGCTGGCGACGCTGCGGCGTCGAGGCGCGGCGGCCAGCGCGGCTGCCGTGACGCTTCTCGTGTTGGGCGCGGCAGGAATGTCGGTGGCGCGGTATCTCGTATGAACGTCATCGAGATGGCGGTGTCCGCCGACGTCGAGGTGGGTCACTCACGCATGACGCACGAGTTGGCGCGACTGCACTCAAATATCGCCGATCACCTTCGGCGCGCCGGCGCGCAACTTCCAGCCGAGGTGATGACCGACCTGGGAGAGAAGATTCTCATCGACGCCGTGCGAGTCGCGCTCGTCTGGCTCGGCGAGGACTCCAGCGCGTCCTTGGGCTAGACAACGAAGTGCCGGCGCCCGCGCGCGCGGTGAAGACGCTTGACGTCGACCTTGCCTGCACCCGTTAGATTGCAGAGAGGTTCGCTTCCTTCACCAGTGCGAACCCGAGAATTGGCGCTCCTGGCGACGCCTGGAGTAGTGTTTTTCCGAGGCGACGCGTGTGATTCAGCAGAGTGGTGCGTGGGCCGGTTGGACGTCGGCTGTGGCGCCGTGAGTGCCCCCGACATGAGCGCACCGCCCCGCCGGCGTACACCCGCGTCCAACGGTCCGGCCACCCTGACAACCTCGTTGACTCGCCGGCTCGACAATCAGATCGCGCGCGCATATCAGCATACGTACGGCGCGCGAACGGGCCTGAGGGCTTTGGTTCGACAGGGCACGCGTGAAATGCTCAGCGCCGGCGCGACCCCCGACGCGATCCGCGATGCGTTTCGGCAATGCGTCTCGAACCATGTCAGTGCGGCCCCGAGCGATAAGAGCTCCGTGATGACCGGCGAGTCGGAGTCGACGACGCTCACCGAGCTGATGCTCACGTGGGTTGACGAGGCCTGCGTGGCGTCCGGCGAAGGCCCTGGCGCATCCTAGTCCAACTCGCGGGCGAGCGGACAGGTGTAACGGCACGTTGCATGCGAGAACTGTGGACAGCGCCCCGAGCGGACGAATTGCGATCCGCCAGGAGCATACCACGCCCTCGTTCCGAGCCACCCCATGCCAAACTCGAACGATCGTCCCAGTGGGTCGAACGGTCACAAACCGAGACCGTCCGGCGGAATTCGATTCGCCGGTCGTCCACTCCGTGACATTGAGCGCGAAGCCGTTGAGCGCACGCTCGAGCTCACCGGCAATAACCAAAGCGCGGCCGCGCGCAGCCTGGGTATCTCCAGACCGACACTCGCCCGAAAACTTCAGAACTACCGAGCGGCCGACGGCAATCCGCCGGAAGATGAATAGATCATCCGAGCGTGAGGACGACGGTGTGATGCAGCCCGTCGTCGACGAGCGCAATCGTGTTGCCTAAGACCTCCATGCGGTCGACCTGAGCTCGCGTGACCCCACGCGACACGCCGTTCGGATTGCGCACGTGGACTACGTAATGGCTGCTCTGGAAGCGATACTCGATCGTGAAACCAGGCCATGATGTTGGGATGCATGGGTCGATGGTGAGTGTGTCGCCCCGCTTTTCGAAACCGAGAAGTCCCTCGAGGCCGACGCGATAGCTCCAACTCGCCGAGCCCGTGTACCATGTCCAGCCGCCTCGGCCGACGTGGCCGGGCGCGGCGTAGACGTCCGCGCACACCGCGTATGGTTCGACCTTATAAATGTCGGCATCCGCGCGCGTGCGCGTCCGCGTGAGCGGATTGAGCATACTCAGAAGCTCGCCGGCGCGGTTGCCGTCGCCGAGTTTGGCCGCGGCAAGCGCCGTCCAGAACGCGGCGTGCGTGTACTGCGCGCCGTTTTCTCGAACGCCGGGGACGTAGCCTTTGATGTAGCCTGGATCGTGGTCGGTATGATCGAACGGCGGGGCGAGCAGGAGGACGATGCGCGCGTCCTCACGCACCAGGCGATCGAACACGGATTGCATCGCCGTGTGCGCCCGCTCGGGATTCGCGGCATCGGACAGCACGGCCCAACTCTGCGCGATCGAGTCGATTTGACATTCGTCATTCTGCGCCGATCCCAAGATGGTTCCGTCGTCGTAGTAGGCTCGCGCGTACCACGCGCCGTCCCACCCGTCGCGCTCGACCGCGGCGACGTAGTCATCGGCGCGCGCGAGGAATCTCGCCGCCGTGGCCGCGTCGCTGCGTGCTTCGGCGTGGACGGCAAACCGACGAAGTGTCGCGATGAGGAACCACGCGAGCCACACACTCTCGCCCGTTCCCTTCACGCCGACGCGATTCATCCCGTCGTTCCAATCACCGCTTCCCATGAGCGGCAATCCGTGCGCGCCACTCGTGCTGGCGTGGTCGAGCGCGCGGACGCAATGCGCATAGAGCGATTCGTTCAGATCACTCGCCTCCGGCAGATCGTAGACTTCGTGCTCATTCGGCGCGAGCGGGCGCATTTTCAAATACGGCGCAGTCGCGTCCCACACGGCCGTATCCCCCGTGACGCGCACGTAGTGATCCGCCACGTACGGGAGCCACGCGAGATCGTCGGAAAATCTCGTTCGAACTCCGCGACCGCTCGGCTCATGCCACCAGTGCTGCACGTCACCTTCCACGAACTGATGCCCGGCTGCTCGCACCAGATGCGCGCGCGCGACGGCTGGCTCGGCGTACACAAATGCCATGGAGTCCTGCAGTTGATCGCGGAATCCGTACGCGCCACTGGACTGGTACATCGCTGACCGCGCCCACATTCGGCACGACAACGCCTGATAGAGCGACCATCGGTTGAGCATCGCGTCGAAGTCGGCGTCGGGCGTGCGGACCTTGATGACGGCGAGGCGGTCGTCCCACACGCGGGCGGCGTCCTCGATCGCCGCCGACGCGGCACCGGGCACCGCGTAGCGCGCGATCAACGCGCGCGCCTCGTCGTCGCTCGAGGCAGCGCCGAGCAGCGTGATGATATCACGCGTCTCTCCCGGAGCGAGTGTGATGGGACAGCGAAGCGCCGCGCACGGATCGTATCCGGCGCCAGAGGCGCCCGACAAGTTCTGCGCGACGAGGGCCGCCGGACCAGTGAGGTCTCCGTTGCGTCCGATGAACTCGTCGCGCCGCGATGTGTGGCTCGCGACCGGCTCGCTAATCCACGAAAACGCCACCCGCGACGCAAAGTCGGGCGCGAAGAAATTCTGCGCGAACAACGCGCCCGATGCCTCGTCGCGCCGCGTGTGAACCTGGTGGCTCGTCACCTCGCGATCAGCACCGAGCGTCCACTCGACATAGTTCGTCAACGTCAATTGTCGCGGCTCTCGTCCTCGATTCGTGATACGGAGACGCGCAATCTTCACTGGATCGGAGCGCGGCACGCCGAGCGATAGCTCCGTGCCGATGCCAATATGCTCATGAACGAACGTTGTCATTCCCGGCGCGTGGCGCACGCCATACGCCGCCGGGGCTTCGCCACCGGCCGCTTCACGCGCCGGGGCCGGTCCCGGCGTTGGAGTCCAGTGCGGACCTCCAGCCGTTTCTTGCAGATAGATTACTTCGCCGCACGGATCACTCACCGGATCGTTGAACCACGGCGTGAGTCGGAAGAAATGACTGTTCTCCACCCACATGAAACCGCCGCCGCGCTCGGTGACGCAAAAGCCCGCGTTGGGGTTGGCGATCACATTCGCCCATGGCGCCGGAGGCACTGACTCGCCGGCAACGCTGATGGCGTAGTCCCCGCGATCGGTCAACGCACCATAGCCGTTCGCCAGTGCCGGGAGATTCGAGCCGATCAAATCCTTGATCGGTTGGACGGCACCCGCGCGGACCACGTGCGCCGCCGGCATTCCCACCGCCGGCTCGGCTGCGTGCCGCGTAATGTTCGCGGCGACAATCTCGCCCAGTCCGACACCGTCGCAGATGACGTGAATGCTCGACGTCGCGCGAAGGAGCGATTCGTCTTCTTTTGATAAATTGTCGGCGCGCCGGATGAACACGCCGCCCGGCCGCTCGATCACGCCGCCTTCGCTCGACGCCATGGCCATGGCCACGAGTTGATCGTGTAGCTCGCGCGCGTACGAGTGTGTCTTCGCGTTGAGAATGACGAGATCCGATCGCAGGCCCTTCATACGCCAATACTTGTGCGCGGCCAACAGCTGGCGAACGCTGGCAAGTCCCGCTTCCACGCGAATGGTGGCGAGGACGATCGGCCAATCACCGGAAATGCCTTGCGCCCAGAGGGCGTTTTGTCCTCGGCGATTGGCGGCGCGCTCCGGTTCTGGAGCGCGAAACGCCTCATGCGGATGGATCAACGCGCCGGCGAGCTGCTGATACAGTCCGGCGTCTGCGGACTCGATGTCCAGATCGTTCAATTCGACGCGCGCCTCTGTCGACGACAAGCTGAGCGCCCGCTCGGCTGCGCCAAGGTCGCGATATCGATCAGCGAGTTGTGTGGCGGCTTCGCGCGTTCCAGCGACAACGGTGGTGAACGCGACAGTAGCGGAACGACCCGGCTCGAGGCGCACGCGAATACGAAGCGCCACGATCGGATCGAGCACCGCGCCGACGGTGCCGGACAGCGTGGTGCCAGGATCCAGCGCGCGCGGCGAACGGACGGTGCGACCGCGGCCGAGGAAACGCGCGCGGTCCGTCTCGCACGTCACCTTGCCGACGCGCTGCGGTCCGCTAGCCACGACATGCGCGCACCACGGACGCGGTTCGTCGGCCGAGCGCGGGCGACGTGTCGCGAGCAGCGCTGCACTCTCGGGAACCCATTCCGTCTGCACGAACAACTTTTGAAACGCCGGGTGAGCGCGATCAGCCGCCGGATCGGACAGGACAACTTCGCCATAGCTCGTGAGCTCGAGCTCGCGGACCGTGCGCGATCGATTCACCAGCGTGACGCGACGAATCTCAGCCTGATCGCTCGGCATGACAACGACTTCCATGCGTGTTTCGACGGCGCCGTCGCGCCGATCGAACACCACGCGATCAGTGGAGAATGCCACGCGATAGTAGTCCGCTTGGACATGGGTCGGTTGATGGGCCACCGACCAGATGGCGTCGTTGGACATATCACGGACGTAGATCCACTGCCCCGTATCGTCTTGCGTTGCATCGGCGCGCCATCGCATCACGTCCATCCCATTGGCGCGACTGTATCCGCTTCCCGAGTTGGTGATCAGAACGCTGTACGGAATTCCTCCGAGCAGCGCGACGTGCGGCTCGGGAGTATCCGCGGTGCCCACCTCGTGAACGAACGTCTCCGCTCGGCGAGACTGAACGACGGTTCCGTCAGGCTCATCGGATTGCGCGGGTTGCGCGAGATAGCGCCGCGGCACGCGTTCATCGAGGAGGAGGGCCGCTCCCCGCACGACAGCCGCGCTCATGAATCGTCGCGACCAAATTCCTTCGGCACTTCCCTGCGCAACGCTCAGCGCATTGTCGAGCGCGACGAGGCTCATGCCCACATGGTGTGCCATGTAGGTGCGCACCACGGCGACGGATTCACCGGCGGCGAGGTGCGTGTAGTCGAGCGCATCATAGAATCCGTATGCGCCGAGCGAATGTTCGCGCTCCAGCTCCGCGAGATTCTGCAATGCTTTGTGCGGATCGATGACTGCGGCGAGAATCGTCGCGTAGGGAGCCACGATCAGATCGCCGGCCAACCCGCGCTTGAGCGCGAGGTCGGGCACACCGAACGCACGATACTGATACGTGTCGTGTCGGTCGCGCACGTTGTACGCGGACTCGGAGATGCCCCATGGGACTTTTCTCATGTGGCCGTAAGCGATCTGACGCCGCACGGCGGCGCGGCAGGTCTGATCGAGCAACGAAAACGGCCGCAGCGGCATTACGAGCAGCGGCATCAAATACTCGAACATGCTGCCGCTCCACGACACGAGGGCCGTCGCACCGTCTGCCGTCGTCAGCGACCGCCCGAGACGAAACCAGTGTTCGGCCGCGATGTCGCCCTTGGCCACCGCGATGAAGCTGGCGAGTCGCGACTCCGACGCGAGCAGATCGTAGGCCGCGTCATCGAGCGCGCCGCTGCGCGCGTCGTAGCCGATCGCGAGGAGCTTGCGCTGCGGTTCGAACAACACGCGAAAATCCATTTCCATCGCCATACGGCCGGCGCGTGCCGCGATGGCTTCGAGCCGCGATACCAATGCCGCCGCGGCGGGCGACGTCACGGCCGCGGCGCGCAGCGAAATGGTCGCTTCGACGTCCGGCTCGAGCCCCATGTCCGTCAGCTCGCTCACGGTTGCCTCGAGACGCTGCCGCGCCCACAGATCGTCGGAGACCTCGACGTCCTTCCCGCTGCTGATCGTCGATGCGTGGCGTCGGAGCTGGAGCTCCGCCTTTTGGTATGCGACGAGACGTTCACCAATCCACCCAGTCGTCGTCGCGGCAATCAGTTCCGATTGGCGCCGGCCTGGCTTGACCGAACCCTCCGCCTCGAGCGAAACCCAGAGTCGTCCGTCGTCGACGGGTGCGTCGATCACGGCGAGACAGCCTTCGCACAGCGCCACCAAATGGCCGGCGAGATTCCCGGAGTCCACGGTCGACACGTACGGCGGATCCAGCACACGCAGATCGCCGAGGTCATACCAGTTTAGAAAATGACCGTGGACGCGCGTGAGCTTGTCCATGCTGTCGAAGGCGCGCTCTAACTGATCGAGCATCTCATGACGTGTGAGAAATCCGAGATCACACGCCGACATCGTCGACAGGAGTTGTAGTCCGATGTTGGTGGGCGACGTCCGTGACGCGATGACCGGTTCCGGTGTCTCCTGAAAATTGTCGGGCACGAGCCAGTGCGTCTCGGCCGTCACGAACCGCTCGAAGTAGCGCCAATGTTGCAGCGCGTAGCGGATCGCGGACGCGCGTTCAGTGTCGTTCAACAGCAAGTCCGTTCTGATGCGTGGTGCGCTCAATGCCAGCGCGACTTCGGGCGCCGCGAGCCAGCACAGTGTGATCGCAATCGCGGCCACGGGAAGCAGCCAGTCGGACACATAGCCCGGCGTATTCTTCCGAACTTCCCAGAGCACCACGAGCATGACGGCGGCGGCGAGCGCGACTGATTGCCACATCCGCCGCCAGACCGAGGCGCGTCCGAACGACGTCGCACGTTCGACTTGCGACGCCGTCTGCCACTCGAGCATGTGTCGCCTGGTGACGACGATGCGCACGAGACTCCGCACAACCGCATCGGTCGCGAGGAGTGCCTGATCCGGCAACAGCACCACGGCGAGCCCGAATTGCATCGCGGCGTTCGACGCGTCGTGCCCGAGCGCCGCGTAGTACGGACCCCATGATTGTCGGCGCGGTGGACGAAGCGCGGCGACGACGAGCGCGGCGGCCCACTGCACGCTGTACGTGCCGAGCGCGAGAATGGTCCACGCAATCCCGGAACCGGGAAGGATCGTCCAACCCGCCACCAACCACGCGAGCAACGACACCGGCGCCACGCTTCGACGCATGTTGTCGATGATCTTCCATTGCGACAGCGCAGACAGCGGGTTCTCGTCCCGGCCGTTTGGACTGGGAACGCGTCGCGCCAGCCACGGCAGCAATTGCCAATCGCCGCGGATCCACCGATGCAGACGACGTGTCGATGTGAGATATCTCGTTGGATAGTCGTCGAACACTTCGACATCCGTGACCAAACCGGCGCGCGCGAAGGTTCCCTCGATCAGATCGTGGCTGAGCAGCGTGTTGTCTGGGAATCGGCCGGCGGTGGATTGCCGGAACACTTCGAGATCGTAGATGCCCTTGCCGGTGAACGTCCCTTCGCCGAACAGATCTTGATAGACGTCCGACACCGCCGTCGTGTACGGGTCGACGCCGGGATGTCCGGAGTAGATCGCCGCAAAGCGTGATTCATTGGCGCTGGCCAACGAGACGCTGACACGCGGTTGCAGGATTCCATAACCACGCACCACGCGCCCGCGCGCGGCGTCGAACTCGGCGCGGTTGAGTGGATGCGCCATCGTGCCGATGAGCGCGGCAGCCGCGCCTCGGGGCAAATTCGTGTCGGCGTCGAGGGTGATGACGTAGCGGGCGCCCAGCAGCCAACCCATGTCGCCTTCGGCGGTGGCGAATGAGTGATCGCTAATTCCGCTGGCGAAGGCATTGAACTCCACGAGCTTGCCACGCTTCCGTTCCCAACCCATCCAGATACCGTCGACCGCATTCCACAGGCGTCGTCGATGAAACAGATAGAATGGCGCACTGGGAGCGTTGCCGTCTTTCGCAAGACCGCCGTGCGCCTCGTTCAGCGCGCGAATGCCTTGCAAGGCCGCGTCGAGAATCGCGTCGTCCGTTTCGACGGTCTCGGTAGGTGCGTCCGTGAAATCGCTGAGAATCGCGAATCGAATTTCTGGATCGCGATTGGCCAGATACTGCGCTTCGACGTGTTTGAGCGCATCGTCAACCGCGTCGACGCTGCCCAACAGCAGCGGGACCACAACCACCGTTCGATCGGGCTCGGGAACACCCAACTGATAGTCGAGCCGCGCGAGTCGCGCCGGCGGAACGATGAGCATCGCGATTTGATTCACGATGGCAATCGCCGCATCCGATGCCGGCAGGAGCGCGAGAACGACGAGCACAGCGATCCACACGGGCGACGCATGCTCGAGCGGCCCTGCGAGAAGTGTGAAGATGGATGCGACGGCGATCGCGAGCCCGCCGAAATACGCGCTGCCTGGGTGATCGAGCACCAACTCGGTGAGGCGAGACCAACCGCGAGGGCTATACGCGAGCGTGCGCTCGAATTCGCGTCGGCCGTCGCCAACGAGATAGTGCCCGACGTGGGCGTATCGCGAGTCCCGCCCATTGGCGACAGCCCCGGCCTCAGCGAGCTCCACCGCCGCAGCAGCAACATCGGGCTCGAGAGCGTTCGTCTCTTTCGCGATTCGTTCGACGACGTGACGATAGCGGTCGCGCGTCGACGTGGTCATCGTCGGATACACGCCCGCGGGATCACGCCGAAGCACCGCTTCGGTCGTGCTCGACACTTCCACGAAAGCATTCCAATCGATGCTGCCGACCGCGCGCAGACTCACGATGCTGTTGGCCATCACGAGTTGCGTCAGCGCCTGCTCCTGCATGGAGACCTGCGCCGCTTCTTCGATCGGCATGTATTCGTCCGCGACCCACTGCTCGAGCCACAGGAGCGGAGTGAAGTCCGAACGGCGACTGCGGATCTGCTGGAGGAATCGCGTGACGAACGTGGGGCTCAGATGCGGCGACTGGTGGACGAACCGCATCAACGTCGCCGTGAGCGCATCATCGGCGGGTGCGCCGAGCACGTTGGCCACCCACTCGTCGGCGAGCTCGCGGTCGCGAAGATCGCGAACGGCCACGAGCGCCATGCGTCGAATGTTCTCCAGAAAGCCCATGCGCAGCATCGCCGGAATTGCCCAGAGCTCGCCCATGGTCAGCGGCGCGATCGACTGGTACTCACGCACCATTCGCTCGATGCCCGGCAATGAGAGACGGCCGTCGGTGTGCGCGATGAACTCGAGCACGATGTTGTAGACGCGCGGATATCCGGCGTGCTGCCCCTCGGCAAGCTTTGGCAGCTCGTGGTAGTAGCCGCTGGGCAACGTCGCGCGAATCTCGCGCACCTGTTCCAGCACGACGAAGAAATTGTCGAGGAACCAGGCGCCGGCTGGGCTTACTTCGAGTTTGGACCCGGCGGGGTTCGAGAGGATGTCACGGGCTTCGGACAACAGACGTTCGGAATCGTCAAGCCGCGCCAGCAGCGGGCCGCGCCGTTGTCGTTCGAGCCACTTCCGTGATTGTATCGGAACAATCCGGTGCGCCCGCGCGATGTCACGCGCGTGCGCCGCGAGGCGACCGGCGCCGAAGAGCTCGCCTTTGATCGCACGACCGTCGACTGCCGTAATGTCTTCCGTGCCCTGAATTCGCGTCCTCCTAGTGGTAGTCGTCGGCGCGCCATGCTCGCCCGCCAATTACCACTAGTCTCATGCAGGGCTCGTTCCTCTACGCCGAGTTTCTGACACTCCGCGGCAAATCGCTGAATCCGATGAGGCGTTGGTGATCTTCGTCCCACAACGTGAGGCGCAATGTCCGCACGCTCTGCGTGAGCGTGATGACCGTGACCTCGTGGAAGAGAGGATTCTCTTCATGACATTGCTCGAGCGCATAATTGGGAATGCGCGGCCCGAGATGGTGGACGTGATGGAGACCGATGTTGCCGCTGAACCACTGAAGGACCGCCGGTAGCTTGAGATACGAGCTCCCTTTGACGGCCGCGGTCGCGTAGTCCCATTCTTTGTGCTCCTGCCAGTACGTCCCTTCGAACTGATGTTGAACGTAGAACAGCCAGATGCCCGACGCAGCCGCGATGTAGATGGCCGGGAAGTACACGAGAAATACCGCGCGCCAGCCAATCCAGAACGACGCGGCGACGATGAGGAGCACAAGCGCGGCGTTGACCGACCACACGCTCCGGCCGACCGACGTCTTGAGCCCCGTCCCCTTGGGCGGGATCCGGTTGTCGATCATGAAATGCAGCGGCCCAATTCCAAACAAGACGGCCGGGTTGCGGAGCATACGGTATTTGAAACGCTCCCGCCGTGTCCGCGAGAGATACTCGCGAACGGTCAGCGTGTCGACATCGCCATTGCCGCGGCGATCGAGGTCGCCGGACGACGCGTGATGCAACGCATGACTGTGCCGCCACGCGGCGAACGCCGTGAGCGTCAGCAAGCCGGTAATCCAACCGACAATTTCATTGGCCCGGCGCGACGAAAAGAAGGACCCGTGCGCACAGTCGTGCATGATGATGAAAGTACGAATGAGCAATCCGCCCGCCGGGACGGCGAGCAACAGCGTCACCCAGTACGGCAGCACCAACGAGCGGTACATCAAATACAGCGCGACGACCAGCGGTCCGAGCGTCGTCACCATCTGCATGACCGAGCGGAACAGATTGGATTGCTGGTACCGCGCGACGATCGAGCGCCACTCTGGGCGCGCATCCATGGACATTCCTGTCATCGAGGCCTCTTAGGATGGAGTGAGCGTGCCCGGGTCGCCGCGTTCACGCGACTCCAGCGATCCCACGCTTCCATCACGTCTGTGGGGCTGCAGCACAACTGATACTTTGGGCCGCGCAGGCGCTTCTCGCGGCGCTCGAGGAGGGAAAACCGTTCGTGCAGTCTCGCCTCGACGGAAATCAGATCGTCGTCGGTCAGTGTTCCGATCCACTCGGTATTGATGCGTGCTGGCACAACTCTCATGCAATACTCCTCGAGTCGGCGAACCCGGAACGATGGTCCGCCCACATTAGTAAGACGACAATGACCGGCCAAAGACGACAATGCCCCGCGCGACAAGCGTCGAGCGGGGCACTGTCATTGGGCGAATGGTCGCCCAGCCGAGGTCGGTATTAGCCGATCTTAGAGACGTTCTCAGCCGCCGGACCCTTCTGGCCCTGCACGACGTCGAACTCCACGCGCTCGCCTTCAGCCAACGACTTGTAGCCGCCGCCCTGAATGGCCGAGTGGTGGACGAAGCAGTCCTTCTGACCGTCTTCGGGCGTGATGAAGCCAAAGCCCTTAGCGTCGTTGAACCACTTAACGGTGCCCTTTGTACGCATTCTCGAACTCCTGGTGTGTGGCGTGTCGGAGTCCGGAATACCGTACTGGCCGACGTACCTTGTTGTTTCGTGATCTGATTCCCTCACGATGGGTCCCGCAAAATGCGCTGCCGACCTCGGCCGAACACCTAGCAGGTACAGCGCCTGAAATAAAAAAAGGCCCTAGCGATGCCGGGACCTTCAATTCTCCCAGGGATTGTGGCGCGCAACCGCGCGTCCGCCGTTAATACTGAATCTAACCAGGTTGCCTCGGCAACACAATCGCGAGATTTGGGCGAACGAATCGGACCCAAGCGGTACTACTTTCCAGCCAAGAACCGAGCTCAACGCGCGTGCATACAGTTCTGTGAACGCTCATCCCGCCCCATCACAACGCGCTGGCTGTTCCGCCCAAAGCCGCGTACGTTAGCGGCCCCAGAGAGCCCCACCCAGCGGAGTCAGGTATGACGCGGAGAGCGACGTTGTTCTCCAGAGTGGCTGTAGCCGCGCTCATCAAGGCGATAACGCCATGCATCATTGGCGCGCAATCCACCATCCGGCTCAGCCCCCAGGAAATCAAACTCTACACCAACAATCCGTGCGCCGCACCCGATATCAGTTGGGCGCTCTGGCACGAGCACGGCACTGGAAGCAAACCGACCGGCGGCATCGGCGACATCCTCGATTGCGACTCCAGTAATTATGGAACGTACACGACCAGCAAGCAGCTGCTTGCATCGGTAGTCGCGTACCGACGCCTCCTCAAAAATCAGGACGTTCGCACGGTCACGTTCGTCGGAGACGATCGCCACGTCTATGGCGCGGTCGCGAAAGGAAACACGGTTGCCTTTGGGTTCGACGCCGGCGAAGTCGTCGAAACAGGAACCGTCGCGCGGCGCGCCGCGAGTCCGCTCGTGCCGGCGCGCGCGCTCATGGCGCGTGGTGCGCGTCGCGCCGTCGTGATGCCGGATCGCAAACTCGTCGCGCACGAAGGCGCCGAGTTCATTCATGGCGAGGGAAACTGGCGCGGGGCCACCGTCTCAGGCGAAATCGTCGTGCAGTTCCCCGCGCGCTGGGTCAAAGTGAGCGCGCGGTCCGGCGCATCGCCCCCCGACGCACCCGCATTGCCTCAGCGCGACAGACGGTAATTCGAGAACTCTTGTTCGTCGGTGACTTCGCGAACGAGCACTGATTTGATCAGCGCGGGAATCTGCACGCGCTGATCTTCCGCACCGAGCTCGATCTCAGCGATCACGAGCTCGCGGTCGAGGAAGTGGTCAATTTCCCATGCGACGTTGCCGTCGGGAACGAGGTAGCGCCGCTTGTGGACGCGATGGCCGAGCGTCAGCGGCCAGACCGCAGCGAAGAACGATTCGGGCGCGTCCTCTTCGAATTCGAAACGGTTCATGCCCGTCCCGACTTTGATCGTGCGGATGTATCGAACCGAATCCGGTCCCCGAAGCCGGCGGACGCGCTCGCGCACGTTCTCACCAGGGATGTACCCCTGATCAATCTCCACCGACGGGTGTCCCGCGATCCCCGCCGGCAGCCCGCTGAGCAGATATTTCCGCTCAATTTCACGATCGTTCCTCGCCATTCGACATAGTAGTAGGTCGCGCCAGCAGGCTCAACGGACGACACGGTAATCGGCACTGGGTTTGCGCCAGAGGCAACGCAATGCCCCATCCACTTCCGATTCCCGTTCCACTGCCGACCTCGGCACCTCCTCCCGACGCGGCGGATACGACGCCTGTAGTCGGCGTCCTGCAGGAGAAGCTCGACGCGCTCGCGCAAACCTCTGGCGCCTTGGCGCTCGCGGTCAGCGTCTACGACGCAGAAACACAAATCAGTGTTCATCGCGACGCGGCGCGTTGGTTCCACGCCGCGAGCACCATCAAGGTCGCGATTCTCCTTGGCGTTTATGCGGCGATTCATCACGGGTGGCTGCTGCCGCATTCGCGACTCCACGTGCGCAACCGATTTCTGAGTGCGGCCAACGGACACCCGTTTCACGTCCTGCCCGATCGAGACGCCAACGCGGCCGTACACACCGCGATCGGGAAAATGATGCGCGTGTCGGAGTTGGCGCTTCACATGATCGCGACGAGCAGCAACCTCGCGACTAATCTGCTGCTCGACCTCGTGGGGCTGGACACTGTGCAGCGCAGCCTCGACGAGCTCGGCGTGGACGGGATCGATATCCGGCGCGGCGTCGAAGACGAGCGCGCCTTCGAGCTGGGCATCAACAATCGCGTCACCGCTGATGGACTCGTGCAGTTGCTGCGCCTGATCGCCGAAGAACGCGCGTTTTCGCCGGCGCTGTCGCAGGAGATGCTGGAGATTCTCCACGCACAGGAATTTCGAAAGGGCATTCCCGCCCGCTTGCCGCGCGCTGTGCGCGTCGCACACAAAACCGGTGAGATCTCGACGATCGCGCACGATGCCGGCGTCGTGTACTCTCCCGGTCGCCGTCCATACGTCATCGCCGTGCTCACCGAGTGGTCGCGCGAGGCAACCGGCCGCTCGGCCACGATCGCTGACGTGTCACATGCGGTATACGAGGCGCTCGTGGGCGGCCATGGTTGAGACTCTCGGATTCCCGCTTCGTATCGTGGATGGGCTGCGCTTGGAGAAACCGCTGCGCGACGCGCTGCGACCCGGCCGCGTCGTCTACGACGACACCGGCGACGCGCGCCACCTGCCGCGCTATTTCTACGAAATCCCATCGTGGAAGGACGCGATGGCGCTCGAGCTGACGCCCAACTTCGCACTCTGGGAATTCATTCAGACCGACGTTCGCGAAGCAGCGCCGCTGCGTTCGTTCCCGCGATATGTGCCGTGCGCCCTCACGATGCTGGCGCTCTGCCTCGAGCGTTTCCGATCGGAGGTTGGCGCGTTCGTGCACGTCGCGGCCAACGGCGGCTATCGCTCCCCGTGCCACGCGTCGAACGGCGCGGTGACACCGCACAGTTGGGGAACCGCCATCAACGTGTACCGCATCGGCGACGTCTACCTCGACGACCAAGAGTCGATCGAGCGCTTCGCCGCGGTCGCGCGCAACGCGCTGCCCGGCGCGTGGATTCGACCATATGGCGTGAATCGCGGCGAAACGGACGACCATCTTCACATCGACTTCGGATTCGTGCTCTCAGTGCCGCGCGGCGCGCCGGACGGAAGCGCCGGCATTGTATCGGAGCGAGCGTCGTGACAGCGCGCGCGAAACAAAAGCCGACCAACCGCGCCGACAATGGGGCGACCGTCGCATTGCCGGCGATGGGCATCGAAGCGGAGTTCGCGGTTGTACTCGACGGAACATCGGTTCGGCCGGAGGACCTGTTCGGCAGTCCGAAGAACATCGTCCGAACGCAAATGATGCATCGCACCGGACGCTCGTATCACCTTCCAACGGGCAACGCGATCTACTTCGACACCGGTGTCATCGAGATCGCCACGCCGGTGATCGAGATCGAGCGGCGCTGTGCCGCGCGGGCCGGGCGCTCGCTGTGGGAGAGCATCGACTTCGTGCGGCGCGAGTTGGATGCCTGGGAAGAGCGCGAACACCACGTCATCGATCTCGCCGGATTCAGCACCCACTACAATGTCTCATTCGAGATTCCAACACACGAGCGCGGGAACGACCGGAGCGCCGAGCAACTCGCGCTGCTGTTGACGCACATGCTTCCGATCCCGGTGATGTTGCTCGCCGCCAACCGGCGGTCGACCGGCATCGGTGTGCGCCCGCGCGCAAACCGCATCGAAGTCACCGCGGACTTCACGCCCGATGCGGCATTGATGATCGCGACGGCGACGCTCATCGTCGGCATCGCCCGCGCGGTGATGACGTGGCCCACGTTCACGCTCGGCAACCTGGAGTCGGTCGCGATTCCCGTCGTCGCTGACTTTACGCCGGAAGCGCACCGCTCTCGCACCGGCTGGGTCGCGCGCTTCTCATCGTTTGCGGAGAATCCATTCGTCGCCGACGCCGATGCTCCCATGTGGACCACTCGCGATGGCGAAACGCGTTCGCTGCGCGGAATTGCGCATGCGGTCACGCGCTACTTCTGGCCGTCGATCGCCGCGATTGGCGATACCCGTTCGCTGCGACTCATTTCGGCGGTCATGCATGGGAAGCACGCATCGCTCCTCGAGCTCGACGACCGGCCCCCGTCCTACGAGCGAGTCGGTCGCTTGTGCAGGTGGGGAGATCTATTCCCAGAGAGCGTCCTTCCCCGTTCGCGGTATGAGCGTGTCCTCATCCGCGCGGTGTCGAGGCGTCCGCTGTTGGTCGACGGGGATCGCTATACGCCGACGGGAGTGGACGGGTGGTCGCATGTCGTCTATCAGCGCGACGCCGATCGGGCCCGAAGGCGCTTTTCGCTCGACGAACTGTTGGCCCGGTGACGCCGCTTCCCCGTGCGTAGTCATCTCTTTCGACAACGACGAGCTCCGTCGGCGATTCCGTTCACCCCCGGGACGCATCCAGCTGTCCACCTTTCGCCTCGGTTTCGATATGCACTTTTTCATGCCCGAGATTCCGGTCGCCGAAAAACTTTTTCGCACGGTGGTTGTTTACGGTTTCCTCTTGCTTGGACTCCGCCTCGCCGGCAAGCGCGAGCTGTCGCAACTCAACCCGTTCGATCTCGTCGTGCTGCTGCTGTTATCGAACACGGTGCAGAACGCGATCATCGGCCCGGACAATTCCCTGCTCGGCGGTCTCATCGGCGCCGCAGGCCTGCTCATTCTAAATGCCGTCGTTGTGCGCACGCTGTACCACTACGGAAAACTCGATCGCATCGAAGGGAAGCCCGACGCCCTCATGCGAAATGGCCGGCTACTGCAGCATCATCTCGAACGAGAGCTGATCACCGTCGCGGAGCTCGAGTCGGCGGCTCGGCGCCAGGGGATTCCGTCGCTCGCACACGTGAGCGAATGCCGCATCGAGACGGGCGGTGCGCTCACCTTCGTTCAGAAGACGCCGAGCGATGACGACGCACGACACCATGAGACCATCAGGCTGCTCGGGCAGATGGAGACGCGTCAGTGCGCGCTGGTCGAACAGCTCGCAGCGTTGGAACGAAAGATTGCCGGCACGGCAGGCACCACGCCCTGATCCGGAACGGCCGCCGTCAGCTCCCCAATGATCGATGACCGCAGCGCGTCGACCATCCGCTCTCGTTCATCCGACGCAAACGGCGGAATACCCAAGACACTGCTCGCCCAGACGGGCCGGCTCGCCGCGGGCCAGTAGCGGGCGCGCCGGAGCGCCATCCCCTGCGCGCGCGCGTCGACGGCAAGCATGAGTAAATTCTCACGAACGCGCGCCTGCGGTGAACGATCACTGGTGCAGAGCGGCATGGACGGGAACCGAACGCCCGCCGGCGGACCGCTTCTCCATGGCAACGCGGAACGTCGTCCGATCGGCATTTCCAGCGCGCGGCGAACCAACAACAGCGGATCGATCACGCGCGGATCAGACCATTGCGACTCAAAGCCGAGGCGCACGGAGTCCGGAACGTAGGTCATCTCTTCGATCGCCGACACGAGCGATTCGGTCGCCGCCGAGCCAATGGCCGTCGGCGGGCCAGCCGCGTAGCCGGCGAACCAGCCGTCTTCAATCGCCGACAGGAAGCCGTTCGTCTTGCCTTGCTGCGCAAGCGCCGACGCCACGAACCAGTCGGTGCCGCGCGCGAACAGCTCGGCGGGGCGGTCGCCGGGTTGCGTCGACGCGCCGACGGTGTACGGCCGGAGGAGACGCGCTTCGGTGAGACCGCGCAGCGAGCTGGCGAGCTGCCCCTTCCGCTCGCGCACAGCACGATCGCTACTGTACCCGCCGCCGTCGGCGAAGAGTCGGCGCGCGGCCTGCCAATCGAGGTCGTGCGACAACTCGTGCGCCAGCGTTCCCGCTGAGGTTGCGATCGACAGCTGAATCGTACGTGTGCGCGGATCGTGCATGGCGAGCGCTGAATCACGAAGCGGCTCGGTGGAAAAGCGCACGCTCAATCCAACGACGGAGAACGCAGGGAGAACGTCCTGCAGATCGCGGAGCCCGCTTTGCAGTTCTCGCAAATAGTACGGTCTCCACGCGCTCGGCACCGATCGGGCAAACGACACGTCCGCGAGTCCGAACTCGGTCGTCAGGTCAGTCGCGCCGGGTCCGCCGTCACCGGGAAACCAGGGCTCGGACTGCGACAGGGAGCGCATGGCCACGGCACTCGACAACATCGCCAGCGCGCCGACGCGGCGAGTCGAATCGGTCGCAGAGGAGCGCAGCGCGTAGGCGGCGGCGAGCATCTCGTCGTTCGTCGCTTGCAAACTCGATTCGGCACGGGCATGGCCGCGAAGCGTGACGACGATTTGCGCCAACGGAGGCCGATCCCCCGCCAGGAAGCGAAGCCGCGCGGCGAAATACGTTCCGAGCACGCCTGACGACGCCATGGCCTTCGTCGCTTCTGTCGACGTCGACAGGACGGCGCGATCGAGCGTGTCCAACGCGCGCACGAGATCAGGGACATCGTTCATCGCTTCCATTTGAAGCGTCGAGCTGAGCGGCGCAAGCGGCGGCTGCTCCACTCGAAACACATGCCCCGCTCGGCCATCGGTCAACAGACCAAGCACTCCGGCGTGCTGCTCGGCGGCGCTGGTAAAGAGATCGCGCAGATCGGTTTTTGCGAGCTCGCGGTCGCGCACGAGCGCGGCGGCTTGCGCGGCAATCGACGCGGCTGCGGGCGCGATCCCACCCTTCGCCGACTCCACGAGATACGCGAGTCGCACCGTGAGCTCTCCGGCGCGCGGATCGGATGCGGAATGAATGGCGCGCTCGATGAGCGCGAGATGCGCCGCACCGCTGGCGCTCTGACCGTCGCTTCCCCACGGACCAACACCGTCGAGCACGATAGGATCGACGACGTACGCGTCGCCACGGTCGAGGCGTCCGAGCAGAGCCCACGCGACGCGCGCCTGAGCAGGTCCGGCCAGCCGCGGGTCGTCCATCGCCTCGGCGACGAGCCGGAAGGGGCTTCCGAGCCCAAGGCGCATCCGCTCGAGGTAGCCGATTGAGATCGCCAACTGGTCGCCGCGAACACCGCGCGGTCCGGCGGCGCGGGCCAGCACAATGGTCGAATCAAAGTACGACGTAGCCGCGTCAAGCTGTTTTGCCGTTCCAGCGCTGAGGACCGGACGCGCGCTCGCCCAACCGAGCATCACCGCGATACCCAGCAGTCCAACCGTCACGAGCAGCGAAACGCGGCGAACAATGTTCATGTCTAATTGATACCCGCAGTGATGAACCGGGTTGCCCTTCTCGCCCGAGCAGAATGTATTTTGCTCCGATGCGATGCTATGGATTGGTTGCCGCGGTCCTGTTGGCAAGTGCTCCGGCGATTCGGGCGACGACCGCCCAACAAATACGCCCGCCAGCGAAACCGAACCAGCCTCTCCCGCCGCGACTGACTGTCGAACCGCGACAGCCGTCGACAGGCTCCCTTGTTCGTTTGACGATCGATCGCTTGACGGGGCACGGCGATTCCACCGTCGGCGTCACGGCGACCATGGCGGGCGAGCCGCTGCACTTTCGGCTGGCGTCCGACGGCCGCCTGCAGGCACTGGGAGCCATCCCGATTGACGCATCCGATTCCGTTGTCGCACAGGCCGAGATCAGCCACGATTCCGGCGCGGCCGACACGGTGCGCATCGTGCTCAAGTATCCGCATCACCCGCCCCAGCCGCCGGCAACCCCGTCGCGCGCCAAAGTCGCCGGCGCCCGCCGTCTGCAGGTCGACAAACGCTTCACGCAGCGGATGGATTCGGCAACCACCGCGCGCATCGATCATGAAAACGAGCTCGCGCGGGAAGTGGGACGACACGCGCAGGACACGCCACAACTGTGGGAGCTTCCGTTTCTTCGACCGCGTCCAGCGAAAGTGACGAGCCGCTTTGGATCCGGCCGCGTGTTCAACGGCAAGGTATCGAGCAGCCATTTGGGGATCGACTACCGCGGAACCGTTGGCGAACCGATCTACGCGGCCAATCGAGGCGTTGTCGCGCTCGTCGCCGAGTTTTTTCTCGCCGGGAATGTCGTGTACATCGATCATGGCGACGGTCTGATGACGGGATACTTCCACATGAGCCAGCCGGAAGTTGCGATCGGCGATACGGTGGCGCGCGGACAGGAGATCGGACTCGTTGGGGCGACGGGACGCGTGACGGGACCGCATTTGCATTGGAGCGCCCGCTTTGGTGCTTTGACAGTCGATCCGGCAGATCTGTTGTCTTTGCGTCCACCGTTTGTTTCGGCCGGCCAGGTGGCGGCTCCGTCGAAGGCGCCACACGACTGAACACGTTTGCTGGCCCAACGTGCCGCCGCCAAAAGAACGACGCCCCTCAGTTCGAGGGGCGTCGTCGCACTTGGATCCATCCAAGCTGAGGACTCAGGCCTTACGATCCGTACACGCCTTGAATTGCGGGTTGTTCTGTTCGTCGACGGTCACTGGGAAGTTCACGTCGCCTGCGTAGGTCCCGCCTTTGAAGAACGCGCCGGACGGGAACGTATCCGACCCATCCTGTGCTCGGCCGTACAACCGGATGAGGCGTCGCAGGTCGCCAAGTCGCTGACCACGAGCGAACGTCCAAAATGCCTTATCTCTAAAGAACACGGTGATCGCGTCCGCCTGCGTCGCCGGCGACGCCAAGGGCGTCATGACCGGCGTGGTAACCGCGCCAAGGTTTTGCGGTGCAGCGCGAAGTGCGTTGAGAATCGACATCATCCCCGCGATGTCGTTCGCCTTGAGCTTGGCCTCAGCCTCGATCATGCGTGCGTCGATGCCCGAGAGAATCGGCGTCGGATCCGTGCGCGCAAACAGTGTCGTAAATACGAGGTTGGTCGATCCATCGAAACCACGACCGGCCGGTGACGTTCCGAGCGTTGTTCCGGTGACGGGAACGCGCGGGTCCTTCGCCGACGCAAACGGCAACGAGTTCTTCACGATGCCGGTAACGTCGAAACTATCCCCGACCGTCCAGCGCTTGGCGCTCTGACCGAGCGACCAGATTTGATTGCTTCCCGACGTGAGAGAGAACGTGGCGAGCAATTGGAAGTTCGTGGGGACTGCGGCGACCGCAGCCGCGGCTTCGGGAAACTTGCCCAACTCGATCAACACCCGGCCCTTCCCCACGGCCGCGGTGTTCTTGATGGAGACGGCGAAGGCGTCGGTTGCCGACGCGGTAGCAAGCGCCGAGTCGAAATGGGCGATTGCCACGTTGTAGATGTCGGCGTTGGTGAGACCCGCCGACGCCGGCGGTGTTTCGGTCGATGCGTCGGGCAGCGGCGCGCCATTGCAAAACCACTCGGCGATATATGTCTCGGCGATGCCCATCACCGTGTACATCTGGCCGATGTTGGCGGTCGGTGTCGGCGCGAACGCGACCAACGCGGTGATCGCCTCACGCGCGCTCGTCCGCGCGCGATACAAGTCGCGCAGGATCGGCGTCAAGTTCGCGTTGTTGTCCTGCACCGACCGTTGATCGGTTTCGTTGCGCTGCGAAAAGGTGTCGCTCGACTTCCATTCGTCGGTCAACAGACCCGCGAACATCCACGGGCTGTCGCCGGTAATCGCTCCCGCCGAGATGCCGCGGAGCCGGCTGAGCGCGCCGATCCGAAGTGCGTCCGCGCCGGCGGGGGAATCAGCCGCCGACGGATCGATCACGGTTGGAATCGGCGCCTCGAGCAAAGTGTCATTCACATTGCTACACGCGTTGCCGCTCGCGATCGTCGCGCCGCCGACGGCGGTCGCCACGATCACTCGCCATGCAGAAATTCTCATGCGATGCATATGGGAGATCCTCGTGGTCAGTAGCGAAGGTTGAGGCGCACGGTGTAGTAGGTCGGCGGTCCGGCGGTGAGCAGCGTGAGCTGCGTGTCACCTTGGTTGTAGTTCTGTTCCGGATCGGCGCCGGTCCACTTCGTCCAGATGTGGAGATTGCGCGCGCCCAGCGTCAGCGACGCGCCCTGTGCACGAACAACCTTCGACGCATAGCGGTCCGGTACCGTGTACGTGGCCGTCAGCTCGCGGAAGCGCCAGAACTGGAGCTTCTCGAAGTAGCCCCACTGCGAGACCGGCGTTTTGTCGCGCGACGCGATCGCTCGGGCCTGAAGCCACAGGTCAGGATGCAACGTGGACGTTTCCGGGCACGACGTTGACTGCTGGCACAAGAAGCCTTCTTCGTTGTTGAGCAGATTGGCGCCCCCCTTGTAGTCGAACAGCGCCGAGATGCGGAGCTTGCGATTCAAGAGGTCGAGACCATTGATGATAGAAATCTCATCACGCGGCTGCGAGTACCCGATGAATTCGAAGCCGTCGTTCAACGGGCCGCCGGTCGACCGGACCGTCATTTCATCCGGCGTGATGATGCCGTCGCCGTTGGCGTCGGAGTACGTGTACGGCCGCTGCCAGTAGCCGTTGATCGGATAGCCCTCGATCTGACGCGTCGTCGTGTTGATGATCGGTGGAATCGCCTTGCCGGTCGCGGGGTCGATGCCGAGCGACTTGAGCTTGTTGCTATTGCGCGATCCATTGAACGTGAGGTCCCACCCGATGGCGCGCCGGTCGAGCAGTTGTGCGTTGATCAACGTCTCCCATCCGGTGTTCTGCACGGCGCCAAGATTCGCCTTGACCGTCGCCACCGCGGCGCCGGAGCTCGGCGCCAACACGCGATCGATGAGCGCGTCCTTACTGAGCTTGTTGTAGTACGTGAGCTCGAACGTCATCCGGTTGCCGAACAAACGAGAGTCAAAGCCCGTCTCGAATTCCGTGGACTTCTCCGGGCGAAGGTCCGGGTTGCCGAGCAGGTTGGTGCGCTCACCGCTCACATCGGCGCCGTTGATGCTCGTGAGCACTGTTTGAATCGTTCGCAGCGCGTCCGTCTGTCCGGGCTGAACGCCGGACGAACCCCACGAGGCGCGGAGACGAAGATTGTTGAGCCACGACATCGTCGGGAAGAAACTCTCGTCAGACGCAACCCACGACGCCGATGCCTTCGGGTAGTAGACGCGCTGGAAATTCGTTCCGAACGCGCTGTTCTGGTCAGTGCGAACCGCACCGGTCAAGAACAGCCGATCCCGGAGCGCAATCTGTTCTTCGACGAACAGGCCGAGCGTCTTCGCGAGCACGACCGAGTTCGTGATCGAGGGCGTTGTTCCCTGCGATGCTGTTTGCGCACCGGGCGGAAGGATCGAGCCCGTCGAGGTCAGACGGTCGAGATCATAGTTACTGTATTGCGCGCCGGCTGTGGTTTTTGCTCCGATCGACAACTTCGGTTGCCACGTGGCCGTGCTGCTGACGTTGGCGGTGAAATTCCGCGTGTTCGCGCGGCCGTCGGTGGCGAAGCCCAACCGGTTCGTTCCGAAGTCCGCACACTGCGCGACGCGGCAGAGCTGTGCGTCGGTTCGATCGGTCAAATCCAAGCCGAGGTCGGCGCGGTTCGCCAGCCAGCTAAACGGGCGCCAGTTCGCGTTGCCACTTCCAATGAACCGCTGCACGCCTTGCGTCGTCGTCTCCTGGAAAATCTCCGCCGGCGTGAAGCTGGCGTAACCCAAGAGCGGCTGGCCCAACGTACCGACTCCGGTGTAGCCTGGACCGGCCGACTTGAAACCAGGTCCCGTTTCCCCGTTGTACCAGAAGCTGTTGACGTTGTTGTCCACCTGCGGAAGCCGCTGGTCGAGCTTGATGTAGCCCGTTTGGAGCGAGAGATCGAGCGTGGGCGAAACCGCCGCATTCACATTGATGCGGACAGACGACTTCTGCAGTGCTTCGGGCCGATTCCACTCGCCCAAAATCGGCGTCTTGAACGAATCGAGCTGACGCTTGGAGAACGGCGGAAGCGCCAACGGACCCGTTTCGTTCTCGAATGATCCGCTGCTGAAATAGCGGATGGCTTCAGTGCCGCCGCTGAGCTGCGCACCGTACTCGTTGCGCCACCCATCCTTGATCGGCGAGACGTCGGAATCATCGAACACGTTGACGCTGGTCACGCTGTCCATGACGCACGTCGCGCCGGTCGCACTCGCGGTGACCGAAAGCTCCTTGAGCAAACACTTACGCTGCGCCGGGTTCGGCACTGCCGCGGTAGCCGGATTTTTTCCGAGGATGGCATACATGCCAGGATAGTTGTTCTTGTCCTGAACCATGCCCTGCTCGCTGAAAATGCTCCAATGTTGCGAACCCGCTTTCCCCTTTTTCGTCGTGATGACGATGACGCCGTTTGCTGCGGCCGTTCCATATAGCGTCGCCGCCGACGGTCCCTTCACGATCTCGATGTTCTCGATGTCGTCGGGATTGAGGTCATTCACGCGACTTGGCGCCGTTCCGCCGACGCTCAGGCTATTGTTTGCACCGCCGACCCCGTTATCGCTCGTCATCCGGATGCCGTCGATGACGTAGATCGGATCGTTGGACAGAGAAAGCGACGCCGTGCCTCGCACGCGCACGCGACTGCCGGCTCCCGTCATGTTGCTCGGCAGCACCTGCACACCCGGCGCTTTGGCAACGAGCAGATCGCCCATCTGATGCACCGGTGCATTCGCCATGATCTTCGACACGTCGAGACTCGACACGGAATTCCCAAGCTCCGTGCGGCGTTGCTCGCCAGTGGCCGTGGTCACGACTTCGTCGAGTCGCACGACGGTCTGCGTCATCGTGAAGTCGAGTGTGACCGTTGCTCCGGGCGTCGTGGCAACTGCCTTCTTCTGCTCCGAGAATCCGACGCGAATGACACGGATTTCGGCGTTGCCCGCGGGCACGTTGCGGACGGTGTACTTCCCGTCGGGACCGGACGTCGTGAATTGAGAGGTGCCGACGACGATGACGCGAGCTTCTTGGATCGGTTGCCCGCCCGCCTGATCGGTAATGCGGCCGGTCACGGTGGCCTGCTGCGCGAGCGCCGGGGCCGCGAGGACGATCAGCGCGGCCAGTGTAGAACGCGCCAAATTTCCGGCGTTCCACGTTCGTGTCACTCTCATTTGGATCTCCCCTTGGGTGGGCCGTCACCAACAACCGCACGCGAGGGCGCTGGCAGACGCCGTCGCGCAAAAGTCGGGGCCAGGCAGCGGCCTCCGAACACTCATCAACTCGATATTCCAGCAAGCGCGAAACGCTGGCGCTCTATCGGCCGACTGCGGGTGTGTGAGCGGAGCCCAAGTAGAGGGAATGCAACGCGTGCAATCGTGACCGTCGCGACGGAGTCGGTCAAGACTCACCGATGAGCGAGCGAGAGTACCGGCCCCGTTCCGAATTCGTACGGAAAACCCCAGCACGGGGCGGCGGGTCACATGAACCACACCAGCTTGTGCAATTCGGAGCGCGCAGTTCTGAGAACTGCTCACTCAGCTCTGAGCTCGTGCAGGGACGGAGCGTCGAGCGACGTACGGGTTCGATCGTTCAGTAACGTCCCTCAGGCGAGCTACCAGTTGTGAAGGAACCGACAGCAGACAGAGATCAGCTACAAATCAGATGCGGAGAAATACACACAGATTTGCAGTTGTGTCCGCCATCGCGATGAACCGCTGGATCCATCTGAAAATCAACGAGGGGATGCCGACCGGCATCCCCTCGTTGGTTTTCATCAAGCGGACCAATCACGCACTGCGATCGCTGCAGCCCGTGAAGTTCGGATTCGTCTTTTCGTTGTCCGTCACCGGCCAGTTCACATCGGGCCCGTACACGCCACCCTTATGGAACGTGCCCGACGGCCAGACCTGGTTCGCCGTGCGATTGTACTGCCGAACCAACCGGCGAAGATCACCAAATCGCTGACCACGCGAGAACGTCCAGAACGCCTTCTCGCGGAAGAATAGCGTCGTGGCCGCATCCTTTGTTGCCGGCGTTGTCGCGATTGCGGCGAGCGCCGCAGGCTTGAAGATGCCCTGCGTGGGCGGGCTCGTACGAAGTGCGTTCAAAATCGTCATCATGCCGGCGTAGTCCGCAGCTTGGAGTTTGGCTTCGGCCTCGATGAGGCGCGCATCCAACCCGTCAACAAGAGCGATCGGGTCGTTGCGCCCAAACATCTGCTGAACGAAGTACGGCAACGTCTGCGCGTCGAACGGCTTGAGCACGGGCGAGAGCGTTGTGCCGTTCGCCGCGGGAACGCGCGGGTCCTTTGCGGATGCGAACGGAATTGCATTGGCGATCTGGCCGGACGCATCCACGCTATCGCCAACACTGTACCGCTGGCTGTTCGTGGTCATGATCCAGAATCCGTTCGCGTCGGATGTGCTGCCGGCGAGAAACGTGATGGCATACTGATACGTCGTCGCGACCGAAGCGACGGTTGTGGCTGCGGCCGGCCATTGACTCAGGAACACCTGCGCCCGACCCTTGGTGATCAGCGCCGCGTTCTTGGCGTTGACCGAAATCGCGTCGGTTCCCGACGCAAGATTGATCGCCGAATCGAGATGGACGATCGCCAACTTCATCGCGTCGGCCGAGCTCAATGGCGACGTGTAGTTCGGAACACCGGATATGGTCAACCCGAATGGCAGACCGTTGCAAAAATCCTCCGCCAACTGCATCTCGGCGAATCCGAGGGCGAAGTACATCTCGCCGATCTTTCCGGTGGCGGTTGGTTCGGACTTGAACAAGGCGTTGATCGCGTCCTGCGCGTACCCGCGACCTTGCTGGGCTTGCGTATAGACGCTCAGCACCAGCGCGTCGTTCGTCTGCACGGAACGTTGATCGGTCTCGTTCCGCTGCGAGAAGGTGTCCGTCGATTTGAATTCGTCGGTCATGAGCGAGAGCATGGGCCACAGGCTCTCTTGGTTCACGTTGCCGCCCACCGCCCACGACTTGAGTCGGCCCAAGGAGCCGAGGTACAGCGCTTCGGCACCGGCAACGCCGCCGGCGTCCTCGGGGAGGATGATCTGCGGCTGCTGCGGCTGCAGTAATTGATCTTTGAAGGTGCACGCGCCGGCGAACAGCGGTGCGGCGCACGCCACGGTTGCGAGCGCCAGGCGAGCGCGATGGGTCAATCTATTCATCGGTATCGTCCTCGAGAGACGCGGTTAGTAGTGGAGGTTGAGGCGGACGGTGAAGTACGTCGGCGGCGAGGTCGTGGAGAAATCGTTCTGGACGTCGCCGTTGCCGTAGCCGGACTCGGGATCGATGCCCTTGTATGCGGTCCACACGTGGAGGTTGCGGCCGCTGATGTTGATGTTCGCATCGCGGGCACGCAGCTTCGCTGCCACAACATTCGGCATTTGGATCGTTGCCGCGAGCTCACGGAAGCGCCAGAACTGGCCGCTCTCCGAGTAACCCACTTGCGTTTTGGTGCCGGTCACGAAGCGCTGAGCAACGTTGCGAGCCTGATTGAACAGCGTCGCTGGCGCCCCCATTTTCGAGCCCGGTCCGACGCTCACGTCGTAGCAGAAATTGGTCTGCTGGCAGTAGAACTGCGACGTGGAGTTAAACAAGTCGAATCCGCCCTTGTAGTCGAACAGGCCTGTGATCCGCAGCTTGTGCTGGAAGAGATCAAATCCGTTTTGGATGCTGACGATGTCGCGCGGGTTCGAATAGCCGTAGTACTGAACAGTGGTCTGATCGAGCGTACCGTCGGCTTTGCGGGTCCCGACGATCACTTCGTTCGGCGTGATGATGCCGTCCGCGTTCGAGTCGGCGTAGGTGAACGGAACGTAGTACTGACCGTTGACCGGCTTGCCCTTGATCTGTCGTGAGACACCCGTTCCGACCGAATCGCAGGCCGTCGTGATCGTAGACGAACAGTAGCCGTTTGGTCCGAACACTTTGAGAATCTTATTCGAGCCGTGCGAGCCGCTCAGCGTCACGTCCCATCCGAAATTGCGATGGTCGAGAATCGTCGTGGTCAACACGGCTTCGATGCCGGTGTTCTGCACCGACGCCAGGTTCGTGAGCACGCTCGTCGCAGACGCGCCGGACGACGGAGCGATCGGCTTGTTGACGAGTGCGTCCTGCGTCTTCTTGTTGTAGTACGTGAGATCGAAGTTGATGCGGTTGGTGAACATCCGCGCCTCGAAGCCCATCTCAGCTTCGGTCGACTTTTCCGGCTTGAGGTCCGAGTTGCCAAGCGCGGTTGCGATGAGGCCGGACTTGTCCGTGCCGGCCGTACCGCCCGGCGTCGCAACGTTAGCCGTCGACGCCTGGAACTGTCTGAACGTCGTCGTTGCACCAGGCTGTACGCCTGACGCGCCGTAGGCAAAACGCAAGCGCAACTGGTCAAGCGCGTTGAACTTCGGGAAAAACGACTCGTCCGAGATGATGTACGACGCGCTCGCCTTCGGATAGAAGACGCGCTGGAAGTTCGTGCCGAATGCGCTGTTCTGATCCGATCGCACGGCGCCGGTGACGAACAGGCGATCACGGATCGATACCAGTTCTTGAACATAGACGCCAAGCGTCTTGTTAGCCTGCGGCAGCTGGTTGTTGGTATTGCCGGTCGAACGCGTCGCCGTCTGACCAACGTTCTGACCGCCCGGTGGAAGGCCGGTTCCTGAGGCCGACGCACCGTCGGTCTCGATGTTGACGTAATCAACGCCGAGCGACGTCTTGAAGTTCAGGTACTGCTTCGTCTGCCAGGTGGAGTTGCTCGTCGCCTTGGCTGAGAAATTCCGGTCGTTGTTGTGCCCATCAGTGACCAATCCGTCACGCGTCGTCCCCGAGGCCGGACCTTCATTCAGGCGATTGAGCGTCAGGTTCTCGCGGTCGGCGAGATCGATGCCGATGGTGGCATCGTTCTGCATCCAAGCGAGCGGACGCCAATTGGCCTGAGCCGATCCGATGAAGCGCTGAATGGACTGGCTCACAACGCGCTGGAACAATTCGCCCGGCGAATACAGGCCGTAGCCGTGCAGATCATAGCCGACGCCGTCCGTGCCCGTGTAGCCAAGGCACCTCGCGGGGGTCGCGTTGCACTTGGCAGCGCTCTCACCAATGCGCTCCGGAATGAATCCAGGATTCTGGTATGAGTTGTACAGGTAGCTGAACGTATTGTTGTCGACGTTGGGCAGACGTTGATCCGTCTTACCAAAACCGGCATTGATCGACATGTCGAGCTTGGGAGAAACGGCCGCGTTCAAGTTCGTGCGGACGTTGGCCCGCTGGAACATTTCCGGACGAGCCCACTCGTCGCGAACACCCAGCTGAAGGTTGGTCGCCTTCGCGACAGAGTCGAAGCGCGAGATGAACGCGCCGGGCATTTTGACGGGACCAAGCTCGTTGGTGAGATCGCTGCTGATGAAGAAACGCACCGCGTCGTTGCCGCCGCTGACCTGGCCGCCGAACTGGCTGTGCGGCACCGTCGCAAGCACACCAATGCTCGAGTTGGATTCCTTGAACAGATTGGCCGATGTAGTGCTATCGACGACGCACGTGCCTTGACCGACCGTTACCAGGTTACAACGGACCGGGTTTGCCGCCGTCGGGTTGGTCGGCGAGTGGCCCCAGAGCGCGTACGAGCTCGGATATTCATTGCGGTCCTGCACGGTGCCTTGCTCACCGTACCACGTCCACCGGGAGCTGCCCGCCTTGCCTTTCTTGGTGGTGATCACGATGGCACCGTTCGCGGCGTCCGTTCCATATAACGTCGCCGCCGACGGACCCTTCACGATCTCGATATCCTCGATCTCGGCCGGATTCAAATCGTTGATGTAGCTCGTGTTCGTACCGCCCACGCCGCCGGAGATCGAGCCGGAGTTCATGCGCACGCCGTCGATGACGTAGATCGGCGCGTTCGACAGGGACATGGAGTTGAGCCCGCGAATACGAACTGTTGGCGCGGAGCTGGTCATGTTGCCGGGGAGAATGACCACGCCTGGTGACTTGGCCACCATGAGGTCCGACAGATTCGTGACCGGCGACTCTTCGACGCGCTTGTTCACGTCGCCCAAGGTCGAGATCGAGTTGCCGATTTCGACGCGGCGTTGCTCGCCCGTGGCCGTGGTGACGATTTCCTGGAGTTGCACGACCGCCGGCACCATCGTGAAGTCGAGCGTCAGGACATTGCCAGACGCGACATCGACCGATTTTTTCTGCTCGACGAAGCCGACGCGAATGACGCGAACCACGACCTTGCCCAGCGGGACGTTCGCCAACGTGTACTTACCGTCCTGCGTTGTACTCACGATGGTGCTCGTACCGGCCAACATTACGCGACTTTCCGTGAGCGGTTCGCCGCTCGCGGACGTTACTCGGCCAGTAATTCTGCCTTGCTGCGCCTGCACCATTGTGGGCGCCGCAAGTGCGACCAGTGCGGCGAGTGTAGAACGCACCAGGATTCCGGCGTTCCACGTTCGAGTCACTCTCATTTGGATCTCCCCCTGGGGATTAGGACATCGCGAACAACCGCACGCGGGCGTTGGCAGACGCGCCGCGCAAAAGCCAGGGCCAAAGAGCGGCCCCGAACACTCGTCGATTCGATATTCCTGCAGGCGCCAGAGGATTGTGCGCCGGATTGGGCGACTGCGGGTCTGCGGGAAAGCGAGGGTGGAAGGCAATGCAACCGCGGGCAACCGTGACCGCTCCGACAGCGCCGCTCGTCAATCAGCGATCACGCGACGGACCATCAGACGTGTTGCGGATTCGTACGGACAACCCCAATATGGGACCGCCTGGTCACATGGAGCGAGGATTTAGCCGAAGGGACGAAACGGCCCAAACACGTGGCGGTATGGCAAGTTGGACGATTGTATAGGGCATCAGGAGGACATGCAAGTCTAATCCGCTTACCCGGCGCTTTCGTTCCCTGGGCCCTGTTAGCGATCCGATTCGTCCCGTTGGTCGTAGCTCGCGGATCGCGCCGTCCGACACCGCCTTCCGGTTTGTCTGAACAAGACCACCAGCGGATCGTCTGGTAAGAAAAGAGGGGGTGCCAAGCGGCACCCCCTCTCACATCCCGGCCCGACCGAGCGCCTACGCGTTTCGATCTATACAGCCCATGGATAACGGATTGCTCTTCTCCACGTCCGGCAGCGGCGCATTCACATCGGTGGAATACGTACCACCTTTATGGAAGGTGCCCGTCGGAAACACCTGATCTTGCGTCCGGCCATACTGACGGACGAGCCGGCGAAGATCCCCCAGACGCTGGCCGCGGCCGAATTGCCAGAACGCTTTCTCGCGGAAAAACAGATTGACGGCGGCGTCCTTCGTCGCCGGGACGGTCAGCGCCGACATCGCCGCCGTCGTGATCGGACCAAGATTCTGCGGCGCCGCGCGGAGCGCATTCAGGATCGTGGTCAATCCGGCGAAGTCGCCCGCGTTCAGCTTCGCCTCGGCTTCGATCAGTCGCGCATCCACGCCCGACACCACGATGATGCCTTGCGTGCGCAACGTCCACGGGCCACCCACCCATGGCGTTGCCTTGTCGATGCCGGGGTTCTTCGCGTTGTCCGACGAACCGCCGCTTACGAACACGCGAGGATCCTTCGCTGACGCGAACGGCAACGCGTTGCCGATTCTGCCGCTGAGATCAAAGCTGTCACCCACCGCGTAGCGCGCGGAGCTCGCCGCGAAATTCAACGACCAGATCTCGTTGCTCTGCGTCGCCTGTGAGAAGGTCTCGGTGTATTGAAAAGACGTCGGCACCGCGGACGTCGACACGAGCGCCGCGGCCGCCGGAAACTAATCGGAAGAG
>Ga0193753_10000058_pt1 | contig 106869 bp, 78 predicted proteins | sample H1c2metaG_FD_144925 | JGI IMG/M metagenome (GOLD analysis project Ga0193753, IMG submission 144925) | Soil microbial communities from a riparian zone of the East river system, Colorado, United States - H1c2 | ecosystem: Environmental > Terrestrial > Soil > Riparian zone | place: USA: East...
CGGAGTCCGGGCCGCTTCCCCACGACCGTCGAGGGGAAGCATGAGCGGATCGACGAACGACACCCATCGAAAGCGCGCCGGGGCGAGGCCCGGGCCCATGCTGATTCGGTTTGCCATCATGATGTCGATGCCGGCTTGGTCGAGCGCCCACTCGGGGAAGGTCTGGCCGTGACTGCGAACCGCGTTCGTCGCGGCGGTCTTGAGCGCGGCGTGATAGGCCGCGCCGCTCTGGTTGAGCGGAATATGATAGAGCGCATTCTGTGCGGCGCGCCAAATCAGCTCGTCGGCCTTGAGCCGGTTCGGAAGGTCGAACGGTGGGATGCCGTCGAGCGGGAGCGCGTCGAAATCGGTGTCGGCCGGAGCGCCCGCGGCGACGGGACGCATCGGATGCGCGTGATTGTCGATCGCGCGGATTGCGTTGATGTAGCGGGCGAGGGCCGAGTCGACGGGCGCTTGGGCGGCTGCGGGGAAGGGCAGTGCCGCGGCGACGAGGACGGTTGAGATCAGTCGGACAACTAGCGAACGGGATCGGCGCATGACGATGGGACTGGGTCGGTGGTTAGTGACTGCATACGGTTCGACCCAAATACCCATCGTGTCAAGGAAGCGCGGGACATTCTACGGTGCAAAACGAAAGACGGACGGCAGGCCGCCCGTCTCGCGTGCACCACACTTGAATCACGCCTTCGGCGGCTCGCCCATCTCCTCGAGAGGACGAACCTCGGCCTCGCCCTCGAAGGCCGGCCAGTGAATGCGATGGAGCTCCATGAACTTCGTCGCCAACTCGACCGCGTCGGCGTGTGTCTTGGCTTCGATCAACGAGTAGCCGCCCACGACCTCCTTCGCCTCGGCGAACGGCCCGTCGGTGACTTTGACCTTCCCGCCGGAAAGGCGGACGCGAGTGGCATTCGCGAGCGGTTTCAGGCCGGCCCCATCGATGAACATCCCGCTCTTGATACTCTCCCCGACGAACTCGCCCATCGCGGCGAAGAGTGCCGGCGGGACTTCGCTGACGTCGTAGTCTTTGGGGTGTTTGACGAACATCATGTAGCGCACGGTCGTGTCTCCTTGGGTGATTGAATGGCTTTGGCGCAGCCGACGCATCCGTCCGGCAACAAACGGCTGGTTTCCGACTGCTCTACCCTCACGTCGAATGATCTGCAGTGAAATCGACATTTGCGGTCGAGAACGCAACAAATTACTCCGCCATACCAAACGGTGGATACTCGCCGAACAGGTACACTTGGACCGTCGACGGTACGATCCTTAGCAGTCATAGTGCCGGTGCGATCACGGCCTCGTTCGCCGACGGGACACATGCTGTTACCATCCATGCAACGAATGGCAAGCGTACACGCCTCAAATTATGATTTATGTCGATTCGGAGTCGACGGGTCACCGAGGATGTGAACGCTATAACTGGACATTCGTCATCCCCATTCTTCGGATACCGTCCGATGAACGCAGACGCGTTTATGCATTCTTGCACAGCATCGCAAACGTCATGCGTCCGGAGGTCGGAGTGCGAATACGTTCGCTCGTAGTCAAACCATTCGCGATCGGGGGGGGGTGATCGGTGCCCTTTCCATCGGCGCCACGCCTGCCGAAGCGCAACGGTTTTTTGAATTGGCCGGTGGTTGGAACGCCGTGGCGCAAACAACGTCATCCAGTACCGACCGATTCCAATCAGGACCCTACCTCCGTGGCTCGGTCGGCCTGCATGTATCTCCAAGAACACGGATTCGTTTTGATGGCGACGCGAGGGTGTTCCGGCTTCAGACCGAGACCCAAGTGAATTCATTGCACGTGGGCGCGTCCGCCGGGGCGGGCTTTGGCATCCCTGCTGGCCTACACAACCGGGTGGGCATCGAGGCCACGTGGTACGGGTTGGCGCCAAACAGCAACGGGCCCGGGTGGCTTGTTCCAGTCAGTCTCGGGTTTCGATTCTAGTGCCTTGCTCGGCACGAGGACAAACACTAAACAAAACGACGATTCATCTCTCACGCTCCGGCACGGACATGCCGCGAGCGACGCGTTTGTGCTTCATGACAGCACTGCGACCGTGCAGCTGCCGCTACCGGTGTCGCGACGGAGGACGTCCAAGAATGATGAGTCTTCTTCGTACCGACTCCAGCTGGATACCTGAGGCCTCGGGGATGATGGCTGTGAGGAAATACTCTCCTGCGGCCACTGGGGCGCCCGCGTCATCGCGTTGATCCCAAATGGCCGACCATTCCAGCGTCTGTCCCGGCGCGAGGTCAACGACTTTTTCTCCAGGTGGGAATATCGAGATCGCCCCGGGGATTGCGGGCGGCAGCTTGCGTCGATGCCACACACGTTGCCCGCGAGCGTTGACGATCGCGACATCGAACGCTGGACGGCTCAGAATCTCTCCGTCCATTCTCAAGATTCGTGTGACGTTGGAGGCCGAATGATTGGTCGCGACCACGTGGATCGGTACCGGGTCACCGACCAAGACAGTGTCCGGGGCTGCGACGCGAACGTCAATCTCGGAGACGCCCGCGAAAGCGGCGGTCCGAAGACCCACGCCGGCGAACGCCGCCATGAGCAACGACCCGCAATAGATGCGGCGAACGATGGACGCACTCATGGTTCTAGACGCATATCTCGTTGGTATCAGACTCCCGTGAACGACTATGAATCATTTTAATCTTGCACCACAATGTGGATTACGTCGCTTCTGCCAAGCTGTCCGCAACCGCGCCTCGAAGGTCCGGATGAGGATCCCCGCGAACCACGCCAGCACCAATCTGACGACGAAGCGGGCGTGGGGACTCCGCGGCCTCGCCCGTGTTGCTCTGCTTGCTGGGCTTGCACCCTGTGCTTCGCCGGCGCAGCAACTATCCCCACAGACGCAGTTGCTCTCTTTACGTGTCGTACACGACTCTGTCTCGGGCGAGCCAAACCAAACCGTCGTCAAGGCCACTGTACAGTTTGTCGCGCGCAACGTCTCAGGCAGCGTCGTGTACGGGCCGAATACGTGCGGCCGATCCCCCAAGTTTTGGGTCGAACGCCGCGAAATTGACGCCTCGGGGACAGAGACATGGCGTGAAGTCTTTTCGGCCGACTGCACTGGAGGAGACGATCGGCCTCTTCGTGCGGGAGACACCGCATTGTTTATTTCCTCGATCGTCACATTCCCAGGCCAGACACCGGAATCCGCTCTCCTGAATCGTTGGGAGATGTATCGGTTTGTGTACGTCGTTTCAACGTCTCCGCCGCCCGTGGGTGCAGACGTACGAATCGTCTCGCCGACGGTTTGGCTCCGGGCGCAGGATTAGCAAAATCACACGCGACGGGTTGGCCGGGCTTGCGACGTCTGCAGTATGAGTTTCTTGAAGAAAGTGTCCTCAGTTCCAGCGGCAATAGGCACTCACCGAATTACTAACTCACGATATTAGTAGTTCACGCTGCTGGACTCTGCTGCTGTACCGACCCAAGCTGAGAGCACACGAGGCGAACCGAGTTGTGGCCCGTCAGGCAACCTCTGTCGTGCCACAACTCGTAACGGTCTTCGATACGACTGCGCGGAGTGGCGTACCTCGGCTGACTATGGGATCGAAGCGAGCTCGAATTGCTCACGCCGGTGGTCGAGAGAACATTACCGGCCAATGGGATCGCAAAGTGCAACTTGGCCGACGGCCGACGGCCGACGGCCGGCGAATCGGCGTCGCCTGTGCCTTCGTGTGAGAAGGCTCAGAGGTTTCTCAAACATACATGCAGTCGTCCTTGTGACGTAGGCAATCCGCTCGTGGCGAAGCTGGTTCGCGCCAAGGGGACGCAATCGAGCACGGTGAAGGCTCATTTGAGACCGGTCGGGCTGTGACTATTTCTCTTCCGACTGCGCGCATTCTGCTACGTGACTGGCGAACGACGGTGCTTGTCGTATTCTCCATTGCGCTCGCGATCGCAGTCAACAGCACGATCGTGAGTCTGCTCGAGGCGCTCGTGTACCCCAAGATGGATATGGCGGCGCCCGATCGGTTGTACTGGGTCAACTTCTTTGGCGATAGGGCGCATCGCCTGTCGGCGGTTCGACGCGACTCCATTCTGACATCACACGGCGCTGGCTTCACGCTGACCACGTGGCGACGAAGTGACGACAATGCAATCGTTCTCGAGAATGGCGATCGCTTTACGACGGTGACGAGCGCCCGAGTTGGCCCGGAGTTCTTCAACGTCGCGGGGATAACCCCGGTGCTCGGCCGTGTGCTGAGCGCGCAGGACACAAACGCCGATCCAGCCGTTGTCGTCTTGAGCCAACGCGCCGTCTCGCCGCTGTTTGGCGGCGAATCTCCAATCGGTCAGCTCATCACATACCAGGGAACTCCGCGCCGTGTTGTCGGCGTCCTTGGCGACCAAGCGGATTTCCCTAATACGCACGCCGGCGTTTGGAGCTTTCGCGGCGGCCTGCAACGGTCACGATACGGGACGGACCAATTGATTCGCATTCGCGACGGCCATAGCCTCCGCGACGTATCACTTTCGCTGGATACCGCGAGCGCGGAGGTCGCCGATCTGGTTCACGAGCAGGTCGGATTGGAAGTAGCCTTCCGACTCAGACCTGCCGTACAGACGCAGTTTCACTATCAGAACTTTCACTACGCGATCGGAGCGGCGTGTATGGCGCTGCTCGTCATCGCCTGCGCAAACGCGGCCAACCTGGAACTGAGCCGCGCCGTCGGCAGACGGCGAGAGCTCGCCATCAGATCAGCACTCGGCGCGAGCCCGTACACGCTGATTCGAGGGGTGCTCGAAGAACAAGCACTGCTGGCTTCGGTTGCTGCGGTCGTGGCCCTCGCGATGACGTATGCTGCCTCGCGCGCGGTGTATGCGTTGGTGCCGTCGAGCGTAGGCGAATTCGTCGTTCAGCCTCACGTCGGCTGGCGCGTCGTGACCTTCTCAGTGATTATCGCGGCCGTCGCGACGTTGCTCGTCGGATGCGCGCCGGCGAGCAGAGCGGCCAGAGCAGATCCGCAGGAGTCACTGAAAGATGGTGCCGGAACCGGCCGAACCCACCGGCGGTACTACGCGGTCGTCGTCGCCGTGGAGCTCGGCCTTGCGATCGCGCTGAGTTGTGGTGGGATCGTGATGATGCGAGCGACTCTCGCCGTTGACGCGCAGCCGCTTGGGTATGACATCGAGGGGCTAATCGTAGGCTCGTTACTACAGGATGGGGTCGCAAATGCGCGGGAAGGGACGGAGGCCCTGAGCAGGCGCCTGGCGTCAGTACCGGCCGTCGCGTCAAACGCGGTGACCCTTCAGGTGCAGGTCCGCAATAATTCGGTCACCGTCGAAGATTCGGTCGGCGCGCTCGTCGAAGTTCCGGCTCCGCTGGTCCACTATTCCATCGTGACGCCCGGCTATTTCGGGACCCTGGGCATTCCGATCGCGCTGGGTTCTGGTTTTGACTCGAGCGTCAAGTCCGAGTCGCAGATTATCCTCGACAAGAAAAGCGTGGCACGTCTATGGCCGGGGCGTAACCCGATAGGGCAACGCATAAAGCTCGGTGCGCCATCGTCCAATTTCGCTTTCGGCCGTGTTGTGGGCGTGATAGCGGAGGCGCCTGCGTCGACGAAACGTGGCGGGCTCGGACCGCCACCGCCTGAGCACACGCTCGGTGGTATTTTTTGCCTACCAAGCCGAGACGATCCGCTGACGGCAACGCCGCTCGGGTTTCGCGACTACGGCTTTGTCGCCCGAGCAACAGCCGATGCACCGCAAGTGGCGCTTGCCATCAGGCGGGCACTCATCAGAGTTGACAACGCTTCGTTCTCCGACGTGCGGCTGATGGACGACGCTCTCGGGATCTCACGAGCGCGTGCCAGCCGGCGTTTCTTGATGCAGCTTTTCGCCTTCTTTGCGCTGTGCGGAGTCGTCCTCTCAGGCATTGCAGTATTCAGCATCGCCACGCGATCGGTAGCGGAGCGGCGACGCGAGCTTGCGGTGCGCCGGGCACTCGGCGCCCGGACGCCTCAGATACTCCACGCGGTACTGCGCGAGATGGTTCCTGTCGCGTTGCTTGGGATCGCGCTCGGTCTCGGGCTCACCAAGTATGCAATCCCGCTACTTGGGTCCCAAGCGTTGTCCGATGATCGTTTCAATGCGCCGCTCTACGCAGTTACCGCGCTACTAGTTGTCGCCATACTGAGCGCCTGCGTGGCGCGGCCCGCGTTCGAGGCGTCATGCGTGCCTACGAGTGAGGCACTCCGATCATTGTAGGGTCGGCGGAAGACATCACGGTGCGCGAGCGAATATCCCTGTGGACGGCTGCGACACTTTTAGCCTTGCACGACAGTGTCGATTCGGTCGCTTCTGTCAACCTATCCGTAGTCGCGATGCGAACGTACAGCAAACTCTGATCTGGTGGAGTTCGTTGGCCCCAACCGCGAGCGTCATCCGTGCCGTGGAGCGCAAGGTCGACGAGGCCGAGTGGATTGGCGACCGTGAGCGTGATCGTCGCGCGCTTGGGGATCCCGAGCTTCCGCGGATTGAGCTTGAGCTGCATTCCATTCGCGAAGGTCCACGGTGTTTCGCAACTCCCACGCGTTGCGAGGCGGTCGAACTGGCGCTCGAGACACGCACGTGTCGACCTCGATGCGGTGTGGAGCAGGGATGACATCGACGCACGCATAGTCGCGTCGCCGATCGTCGCCGATCGTCGCGGGATTCGCGATGAATGCGCGATCGTTCGGTACGCCGTCCCCGTTTACATCGTTCGCGATCGCCGGCGTGTATCGCTGGCCCGACATTGCTTGGACGGCGAGCGTGACGTAGACGAGATCGAAGACTGGAAAGTCGCTCCATCGCAGGCTGACCGAGTGATCAGGCGTGATGAGCGACGCACCCCACGCCTTCGCGAACGGATCGCCGGCGGTGCTGGCGAAGCCGTAGTACTGTTCGCGCACGCGAGTGCGGCTGTATGAGAGATCCCATTTGAGACGGCCGCTCGCCGTCACCGGCTTGAGGTTCACGGTGAATTGGCGCGAGCGCATGCCGAGGTCCGAACGTTCGATGAGCACAGTTTGAAAGGCGCTCGATACGCGCGCCGCGCCCGCGGCAATCGCGCCCGTCGACGGGACGATCGTTGCCGGATCGGCGTAGACCGGACGGCCGGACTCGTCATGCAGTGTGAACCGCGGTGTGCGGGCGACGTTGATGTCGACGGCGCCTTGTTGTGATAGTCCGTTCGACACGATCCCCTGAACGCCGAGCACAAAGCGATTATCGAGCACCGGTCCCGACCAGTCGGCGGCGGCACGCACGGCCTTGGGCTCGCGGAACGTGCGATCAAACGCCACGACGCTTGGGTTCGTCGATCCGTATGCGCCGGCAGTCAGACGATCATGTTGCGGGCGACGACCGTGAGCCAACCGATCGGATTCTCGGGAACGCCTTTGACGCGCCAAAGCCGAAGTGCACGAACCCACGTTTCCTGGGTGACATCCTCGGCGAGATCGCGTTGCCCGCCGCAGCGCCGGGAGACGAATCGATAGAGCTCCACGATCGTGTCGTCGTAGAGCCGTTCCAACTCGGCCTCGGTGATGCGATTTGCCATGCCTTAGCGTTGTGGGTGTCATGAATACAACGCATGAGGGCGGAAAACCCACGCGTGGCTTCGATGACCTCCGACATGGCACGCTCAACGTCCCCGTGCTGAAAGCGTTGAACGCGGAACCGATGCACGGCTACGCCATCGCGAAATGGCTGTGGCGCTCACCCCAAAACGTGAAACTCTAACCCTCGCCTGTCACAGTCCCACCCGCCCGCGCGAAAGTCATCACCGCCCGCGCGTACGCGTATCAGGCCCAAGACAAATCAATCTCGTCGAAGACGATCTGCCTCCTCGAGCTGCGAACGCCAATCTGTCCGGCGCTGAGTGAGAACACGTCGCCGCCATGCGGGGATCTGTCCGTTTCAATCGCGATCACGTTCCAATCAACGGGTATCATCCCGGCGCTAACCTGGGATCGCGCCCCGCGAAGAAACATCCCCTCCGTGCGAAGCGACATCTGCTCCGTGCGAAGCGATATCGATTCGCCGCAAACGTGCCATACAGTGCCGAATTGGGAGCACCCCTCACTCGCGAGCTGGGATCGTCGCACACGGAGAGAGATCCCCGGCGCGTGACTGGTGAATACGTTGGCGTCACGCGAGGTCAGCGCGACACGAATCTCGGTGGGGTGAGAGAAAACTTGCCTCACGTACGCGCAACATCATCTCGTGTCGCGTACGGCGTATCCGCGTGCGTCGAATCTCATTTCCGGTCCCGCGAATGCGACCGATGCGGATGTTACGCTGACGTGAATCGAAATCACGGCGACTGGTTCGGTGTCAATCTGAGTCAGATTGATTTCACGGCGACCAACGCGCCGGTGACGGCGCCTTCAATCGGAGTTGACGCACCTCTTGTCGCCGGGACGGGAGCCGAGACCCGACGCGAGACCACCGCGATACTCAGCAATCTGCCTCCAACCAAAATCGAGGGCGTTGCGGCACGTTTCGAGGCCCTCGCGGCGGCAGCAGCCGTCACGGAATCGCTTTCAGGCCTGATCTATGGGTGGAATTCGTCGCAGACGCTTAGCCGTCGAGCGCGTTCATGCCCGCAACGCGAATGCGATGGCCCTTCTTGAAGGTGTTTGCGATCGAATGGAGGCTGATGTCGTAGCGTACCACCTCATTCGGATCGCCGGACAGCAGCGTCTCATGCTCGAAGTTCAATCCGAACACGTGGTGTACCGTGTCCTCGGTGTCGCGGGCTGCACATCAGTCCTTTTGCTGCCCTGAGAGACGACTGACCATCGCGGGTGCTCGCGTCAATCCTTCGCGTGTGCGGCCGTTGATCGCCTCGCTGCCACGCGCGAGTGCACCCGGTGAGGCGTATGTAGGGAAGGAACTGCCATTTTACGGCAGAGTTGACGCAGAGGACGCAAAGGCTTGCGCGCTGAACGCCAGGCGCCGAGCAACCGTCAACGCGGAGGCAAAAGAAGATTCTATTTTGATTGTTTGTCAGTCTTTCTTGATCCGCGTCGTCCCTCTACCCTCCTTCATGTTGCAGTCCTTGGCGTCCTCTGCGTCCTTTGCGTCCTCTGCGGTTCAGAAAAACACTGACATAAACGAACACAGGGGCCTGCACCGCCGCCCCGCCTCTCGACAAAAAACGGACCGGACTCGATCGACTCGTCCAATGCACAGAGCGAGTCGACTAACGGCCGCTGTCGGCGGATCCCCCCGAGTCTTTCGATCTCTCCCATGCATCCACGAGGTCCGCGATGCGATACCGTTGATAGAGGAAGAAGACTGCCAGGAGAATCGTCGCGCAGGTGCCGCCGAGCAGTAGCGCCAGCTTGATACCGTTACCCAACAATCGATCGACCAACAAGGTGACTCCTGCGCCGGCGACGATCGCGTTGATGCTCGCGATCATGCTGGCCCCCGTGGTCAGGTATCCGATCAACGGTCCGACGCGCAACGAGGGTTGGTTTTTCCCCTCTGGCCAGCGTCCGCGGTCGGCGGCAAAATGCACTTCGGCTTCGCGGCCGAGCGTGCGATAGTAGCCGTGAATTCGTGCAATTCCAATGAGCGCCTGCATGTTTTCCGCGGCGATGTCGACCAGCCGGAGAACGGTAAAGACACCGAGCAGAAAGAGCGCCGGAAGCACCGTGCCGACGAACGCCATGAAGGCCGTTTGCGACTGCGCGGCAAAGCCCATGGCCACGAGAGAGCTCGACACCGAGAACACGTAGATGGAAGCGCGTGACGCACCCTCGTTGATCGTTGTGGCAATTGCCGTCTGCAGGACGAAATGCTCCGTCGTCATTGCGGACACAAAGGCTGAACGTCGCTCCTTTTCGTCCATGTCATCCGTCATCGTGGTATGCAATATGTCGCATCAGCCACCACAAGGGAGAGTCGACCGGCGGACGGAGCAGTTGCTCGCAATTCGAGAAACCGCTTCCCTCGGCACCTTGAACCACGTCGTCCAACGCATCCCACGGAGCACGGGCGAGCGAAGCACATCAGCAATCTCTAATGTTTCGCGCTCGGCCCACGCCGAGCGTGCTGGCGATCGCTGTCGCGATCGATCTCCCGCGCGTTCGCGTTGCGAATGTGCTCGGCGATGGCGGGATGAAAAAAGGGATCCGCTTCAGCGCGTCGAATACGTGCAGCGACCGAAGATCACTAATCTGTGCATAGTCCGGACGAAACGCGCTGTCGGCCCTGACCTGCGCGCGGATGCCGCGGACGTCAGCGTCATCGATGCTGTACGAGGGTGGTACAGCATAGCTGGGGAGTTTCCTAATGCTCCAAGGCACGGGGACTGAGAGAATCTCTAACTATTGACGAATCGCGACAACGGATCGTCGACTAAGTGGCCGCGGCACCATCCCTGACACGACCGGGCTGAGCCGCCGATGTGGACTCATCGATGGTCGTCCGCCGAGGCCGAGACGGAGCACACGTTGTCGACGCACCGATGAAACCCGTATTTTCGATTCGCCAGCGCTTAGCCGCGTCGGCGACCATTCTGGTTCTCATCGTCGTCGCCGTCATCTCGGCCGCCGCATACCGTGAAGTGCGGCGATCGGCGATTCTCGCCGCGAGCCAGCGCGCCGAAAACGTCTCGCGCCAGCTCAGCGATCTGTTCGCGGTCTCAGGCCGTCAACTGCTCGATCAGGTCCGCGCGCTGAGCCGCGACTCGGGCGTCGCAACATTTCTTCGCAACCGGACCGCCGAGGAGTCGCGCGTCACGCTCGCGACGCTCGCGCGGACGGCCAAATTGGGCGATGGCCTCGCCGCCGTCGAATTGTGGGATCAAGCGGGCCAGCGACTGCTCACGACCAACGATTCGATCGCGCCAGTCGTCCCCGCGGAGACGGCCCGGCTCATGCCCGCCGCAACCGCCAGCGACGCGGGCGTGATCGGCTGGATCGGCGGTCCCGCGGGGAATCTTGGCTACTCGGTCGTTGCGGCGGTGAAGGCGAACGCCACCACCGTCGGCTTCGTCGTCGAGCGCCGCCGAATCGCACGGAGCTCGCAAGCGAGCAACCAGCTGAAGGACTTGATTGGCGTTGGCACGTCGTTGTTCGTCGGCAACGTGCGTGGCGACGTGTGGACTGACTTGATTGATGTCGCGGCTCCGCCGCCAATTTCAATCGCAGACGTCAAAGGGGTTGTTCGGTACGAGCGACCTGGCGGTCGTGTTCTGTCCGCGATTGCCAAGATCCCAAACACGCCGTGGGCGCTTGCCATCGAAATCCCGCTCGCCCTGACGCTGAGCCCAGCGCATGCGATGCTGTGGCGCCTCGCTCTGTTCACGGCCGTCCTGTTGATCGCGGCGGCAGCGGGCGCGTGGGTAATCAGTGGAACGCTGACCCGCTCGATCGGCACGCTCGTGGCTGCGGCGGGGCGTATGAGCGCAGGCGATCTCGCGCAGCCGATACCCGTCGAGCGACGCGACGAGCTCGGCGTGCTGGGCATCGCGTTCAATAGAATGGCCGAGCGAATCTCTCAATCGCGGTTCGCGCTCGAATCCAACGTCGCCGAGCTTCAAGACGCCGAAGCGCGCTATCACACGCTGTTCGACGCGAACCCGCAACCGACGTGGGTGTTCGACGTCGAGACCCTCGCCTTTCTCGACGTCAACGCCGCCGCTGTTCGCCGATATGGATACTCGCGCGACGAATTTCTGACGCTCACCATCCTCGATATTCGCCCCGCGGAAGATGCTCCTGCGGTGTTGGCGACGCTGGCGTCCATCGTCAAGACGCATGTGGAGGGACGGACGGAGTCCATCGTCTCGCGCCATCGCACCAAAGACGGGATGGTCTTTGACATCGAGAGCCACTCTTCCTCACTGATGTTCGGCGGCCGAGCCGCGCGGCTGGTTGTCGTGACCGACCTCACGGAGCGACGCAGGGCCGAAGAATCATTGCGGGCGGCGCAGGAACGACTCGAACGGGTGATCGGGTCGAGCGGGGCGGTTCTCTACGAGCTTCGACTCGAGTCGTCCGGTCCAGTGCTCGATTGGATCAGTCACAACGTCACGAGCATTCTGGGGTATGAGCTTGCTGATTTGATTGACGCCGACTGGTGGTCGAACAACGTGCACCCGGAGGATCGTAAACGTCTCGGGAATGGGCCCGAACGAGTGTCATACCACGACGGGGCGAGCGAGTATCGCTTTCGGCACAAGGGCGGCAAGTACCGGTGGCTTCGCGAAGAACAGCGCGTCGTTGCCATCCCCGGCGAGGCATCGAAAGTCATTGGGGCGTGGCTCGACATCACCGACCAGCGGCAACTCGAAGACCGGCTTCGCCAATCGCAAAAGATGGAGGCGATGGGAACGCTCGCCGGCGGCGTGGCGCATGACTTCAACAACATGCTGACGGTGGTCAACGGCTACAGCCAGATGTTGCTCGCGACCGTCGGCGACAACCCCGTCGCGCGGCCGATGATCGACGAGATCGCCAATGCGACGGAGCGTGCGACCGCGCTTACCCAACAGTTGCTGTCGTTCAGCCGCGGTCGCGTCATCGAGTCACGAGCGATGGACTTGGGCGGCGTCGTCCGTGCGACGCAGTCCATGCTCAGTCGGCTGATCAGTGAAGACATCGAGTTGACGTTTCGAATGGAGGAGAGTCCGCTCACTGTCCTCGCCGATGCGGGCCAGCTCACGCAGGTCGTGATGAACCTCGTGGTCAACGCGCGCGACGCGATGCCGAGCGGCGGCAGGCTCGTGGTGGAGACGTCGATGGTCGAGCTCAAAGAGGCCTACGACACGCAGTACAACGCAGCGATTCCTGGCCAGTATGCGGTCATCACGGTGACCGACACGGGCATCGGGATGGACAGCGAGACGCAATCAAGAATCTTCGAGCCATTCTTTACGACGAAGGGCGAAGGCCAAGGAACGGGGCTTGGTCTCTCGACGGTCTTTGGCATTGTCAAACAACTTGGGGGCGGCATTTGGGTGTACAGTGAGCCTGGCCGCGGCACGACGTTCAAGGTGTACATACCGAGGACCGATGGCGTCATCCACGAGCCGGTAGCGGCGAGCGCGAGTCTCGCGACCAACGCCGTGCCTGCGCTCGCGACACTGGCACCACCGCACGAACGGCGCGCCACGGTATTGATCGTCGAGGACGACGCCATGGTACGGTCGGTGGCGCGAATTCTTCTCGAGCGTGCGGGCTACACCATTGTCGAAGCGGTCAACGGACTGAAGGCGCTCGAGCTGCTGTCGACAATGAGCGTCGACGTCGTGGTTACCGACACGGTGATGCCCGGCATGGGCGGTCTCGAGTTGGCCGATCGGTTGGCCGATGAACGACCGGATCTGCCCGTCGTGCTCACGTCCGGGTACACAGCGGATTCGCTGAACCGGCACGGCCCGATGCCGGACCTTCTGCTGTTCGTCGAAAAACCGTTCACCGCGGAGACACTCAGGAGTGTCGTCGAGGAGGCTCTGCGTCGCGCGGTCGTGTCTCGTGTAGGGTCTGGTAATCATGACGTCGGATAAATTCCGGATCGGCGCGATCGCGGCGCAGGCAGTCGCGGCCGGTCTCGATGCCCTCGATGCCCTCGATGCCCTCGAGGCGCATCGCGCGAACGGGAGCTCGTGAAGCGAACTAGCGCAGTGGGGCGGCGGACATACGTTTCTCAGATGCCTTTCGCCTACACCATCGACGCCAGCCGGCGACTCGTCGTGACGCGAAACACCGGTGTGTTGACGGATGCTGACGTGACCGAGATCCGTGCGCAGTTCGCCGTCGACCCGGGATTCGATCCGACCTATACGCAACTCAGCGACCTCCGTGACCTCACAGATATCACCCTGTCGTCGAGGATGATCAATGAGATCGGGAAGAACTCCGTCTTTCGGCCGAGCAGGCGGCGTGCGTACATCGCCACGACCCCGTTGCAGTACGGGATGGCTCGCATGCTCGCGTCCCTCGCCGATGCGCACGGACAGACCGTCCACGTGTTTCGGTCGATGGGTGCGGCCGAGATATGGATGGCCAGGGACGCTACGGCACCCTGACGCCTCACGGTCGAGTCGCCCGGATTCGGCCGGCCGGCACTGCAACTGGCCGTCACATGGGCGATCGAGCGGTCGGATCGGAAGTCGATCGGCCGTAACGATCAGGGAAGAGCTACTTCACGCTGAGTCGAACTTTGCCTGTGCCACGCTTGGCTTTCGCCATGCGAACTTCAATGTCGCACCCGAGCGCCGTGAGCATTCGAAGCAAACGCTCGGCAGAAAAACCATGCAGTTTTCCGCTCACCATCAGTGAGATCTGGGACGGCGCTTCGCCGGTGGCGTAGCCCGTCTCAGTCTGTGTCCATCCACGATCTTTGATGATTGCTGCGATCGCTTTGGCGATCGGAGCCTTGGCGAGAACCGCCGGTACGACGGTACGCTTCCTCGCTTGTTTTGGCATGTGAGTTCTGTCGTTTGAGTATCGTTTGCGTTGGTGATGGGCGAGTCAGCATCAATATATCATCCTGCGGGACTGACGGCTCGCCTGAGAAACCACTGACAACGACCGCCCCGCAGCGGCCGCGACAGCAAAAACACTCGGACGCGATCGCGGCCGGCCCAGTGTGACTCACCAAAGGCAGTCGAGGCATCCGCGCGCGGTTCGCGGTCGACCCGGAGTTTGATCCCAGCTATGCGCAGCTCACTGACCTGAGAGCGCTGATCGGGTCACTTATACCACCGGAAGTGATGGACGAGATCACACGAACGTCCTCGCACCGTTGGAGTGTTCGGCGCGCCTTTGTGGCGCACACGGACGTACAGTGCGAGTTCGCACGGAAGCACAACGCGGCGAGTGCCCGCCACCAACAAACCGTGCACGTGTTCCGGAGCACAAAGGCGGCTGAGAAGTGGGTCTGCGAGCGTGATAATGAACATGGACATTAAAAATTTCTAATAATTGTTGATCCACGGCAGCAGAGCAGCCTCGTGCGGTGACGGATGGTCTGGGTCGCGTCGCGAGGTCGAGGCTTTCCAATCCGCATATACCGTTAAACTCATACCGAGCACGACGGTTCCGAAGACTGGTGCAGCCTTGCTCATGACCCGACACACACGGAGATTGCTATAGAATGATCTCCGAGCGCCGTTCGTCCCTCAACCTGCTCGTGTTCGAGCTTGCCTCCCGACGATTTGCGATCGCAGCATCGGCGGTGCGTGAGGTCGTGGCACTCGTGGCCATCACCCCATTGCCGAAGGCACCTCCTGTGGTCGAGGGCCTCGTCAACTATCACGGCGACATCATTCCGGCGCTCGACATTCGACATCGATTTGGCTTGCCGTCGGCGCCGCTCGTACCGGAACACCATCTCGTCATCGCGGCCGTTGGCGATCGAGTCGCGGCGCTTCGCGTCGATCGCGCGACTGAGTTGCTCGAGATACCGCTCGACTCCATCGACCGGAGTGCGCACTCGATCACCGGCGTCGAATATGTCGATGGCGTCGTCGCGCTGCCTGACGGTCTTCTCGTCATTCACGATCTCGATCGCTTCCTGTCGCTCGAAGAAGTCGCGCAACTGGACGGTCTTCTTCACGAAGCGCTGGATTCGCCCGTTGCATCGCGGCCCGTGTGAACGCTCGCGCGCACGATGCCAGTTCGTCCAGGACAATTGACGACGCCGCAGCCATCGTTCGCGCCCGCACAGGACTGATCTTCACCGACGCGCGACAATCGACCCTCGCGCACGGTGTGGCGAAGACCATGGAGGCCGTGGGCTGTACGAGCGCTGACGTCTTCCTCGCACGACTCGAGAACGAGTCAGCCGTCTTTGACACACTCATCGCGGAAATCACGGTGGGTGAGACCTATTTCTTTCGCGAGCCCGAGCAGTGGGACTTCATTAGAAGTGTGGTTGTTGCCGACCTTCGCGAGCGGCGCGCGCGTACCGGGCGGTTGCGCGCATGGAGTGCCGGCACGGCCTCGGGCGAAGAGGCATATTCGCTCGCCATCGTGCTCCACGAGGCCGGGCTGCTCAGCGACCACTGCATCGTCGGAACAGACATCTCCGAAGCGGCGCTCGGGCGCGCGCGCCGGGCGCGATACACGCGCTGGTCGATGCGCGCCGTCGGCGCCAATCTGGTCAACCAGTATTTTCGGACGGTCGATCAGCGTTTGGAGTTGCAGCGCGTCATCCGGTCGGGCGTCGACTTCCGGAAGCTCAACCTCGCCGATGTGTGGTATCCTCCATTCATCGGTGGCCCTCGCTCCAACGATCTCATTCTCTGTCGCAACGTCCTGATCTACCTCGATCGGGCGACGGCCACGCGGGTCGCACTCCAACTCTTCGACATGCTGTCCGAAGGCGGTTGGTTGTTCTTCGGCGCCTCCGATCCCGCCCTGAGCGAGAATCCCCTCTGTGACGTCATCGTGACGCCGGGCGGACTCGCGTATCGACGCCGAGCCGACGCGGCGCATGTGCCGAATCCCTCGGACGTTCAGGGCAACGTTGTCGTCGATACCGGCGTAGTGAATAAGCAGTTTGGTATGCCGCGCATCGACGTTCCCGATCTTCGCGACGTTCCCGACTCTCCCGCTGCATCGATTGCACACAAACCAGAAACGCGGCCGAGCGCCGCGCTCAAAGATTCAGACGCGTGGGCCGGCGTCGTACGATCGTTGGCGAACTCTGGACAGCTCGACGAGGCGGGATTCGCATGCACTCGAGCACTGGAGAGCCACCCGGCGAGCGCTGAGCTGATGTACCTGCATGCGCTCCTGCTTCACCAAGCGAGCCACCACGACGAAGCGGTGGCCGCAGCGCGCCGAGCGTTGTATTTGGATCGGCGCCTCGTTGTTGCTCATTTGCTCCTCGGAGGAGCGTTGTTGGCCAGTGGAAGTCGAGCCGGCGCCAAGCGTGCCTTCACGCAGGCCGAACGGCTGCTTCAGAATCTCGGACCCGACGAGACGGTAGTGGCATCCGGCGGGGCGACCGTCTCGGAGCTCAGAGCGCTCGCGCGCCTGCACGTCGAACAACTCGGGCGCCGCTGATGCCTCGATTGATGCCGCCGTCGATCTCCGGGAGAAAGCTCGACGATCCCGGCGCCATCCTTGCCGAGCGCGCCCGCAAGCTTGCGCAGCCTCGCGTCGTCGCGTCTGTCGGCGCCACTGTCGAGACGATCTCGTTCCTGCTGACCAACGAGACCTACGCCATTGAAACGCGCTACGTCATCTCCGCGTTTCGCCTCACGGCTTTCGCGCCGCTGCCCGGCGCGCCAGCACCGGTGTTCGGCCTCGCCGTCTGGCGCGGCGACCTGCTCACACTGATCGATCTCCGTCCGGCGCTCGGCCTGTCCGTGACGGCACTCAACGACTTGAGTCGCGTGCTCGTCCTCGGCTACGACCGCCCAGTGTTCGGCCTCGTGGTGGATGATGTGCGCGATCTCAAAACAATTCGTGAGTCGGAGATCGGACCGCTCCCCAGTGCAACGCCCAGAAACCGGCGCTACCTGCGCGGGATGACACCCGACGCCGTCCTGGTACTCGATGGTGATCCGCTGTTGCGACTCTTGAAGCCCACGGCGAATGAAATTGCGACGCTGTAGGCGCTCGTCCCACATGAGGAGATTGGAAACATGAAATGGTCGATCGCCGCCAAAATTGTCGCCGGCTACGCACTCTCGATGGTGATCGTGCTGGTGCTTGGCGCGATCTCCTACCGCAGCATTCGATCGTTGTTGCTGACAAGCCAGGAGGTCACGCACACCAACGATGTGCTCGGCCACATCGATCGACTCCTCTCCACGTTAAAGGACGCGGAGACCGGTCAGCGTGGATTCACGCTCACGGGGCTGGATCCCTTTCTCGAGCCGTACACGGCGGCGACACAACAGGTGAAAGTGGACTTCGACGATCTCCGTCAATTGACGGCGGACGATCCGGCACAGCAGCGGCGCGTCGAGTCGCTGTTGCCGCTGATCACCGCAAAGATGGATGAGCTCAAACTGGTGGTCGACACACGGCGAAGCGCCGGGTTCCCCGCCGCCCTCGAGATGGTGAAGTCGGGGCGAGGCAAGCAGTTGATGGACGACATCCGTCGCGCAGCAGGGCAGATCGAGGCGGATGAACAGGCGTTGCTACGACAACGTTCCGCGACGGCCGACTCGATGGCTCGCAATACCATCACGAGCTTGGGCATCGGTGTGTTGTTGGCCCTCGTCATCGTCGTGCTGGCGTCTGTCATGTTGAGCCGGGCAATCAGCAAGCCGCTTCAAGAAACCACCGGGGTGCTCGCGTCGAGTGCCGCCGAACTACTCGCGGCCACGGCGCAGCAGGCGTCGGGCGCGAGCGAAACGTCAGCGGCGGTCGCGCAAACGGTCGCGACGGTGGATGAAGTCACGCAGACGGCAACAGAAGCCAATCAGCGCGCAAAAGTCGTCGCCGATTCCGCGCAACGCGCCGCCGAAATCGGTAAGGCCGGGCGAACCGCGATCGAACAGTCCGCCGAAGCGATGGTGGCCGTTCGCGAGCAGGTCGAGTCGATCGCCGAGAGCATTCTCGCACTCGCCGAGCAGGCGCAGGCGATCGGAGAGATCATTGCGACGGTGAATGACATTGCCGAACAAACCAATCTCCTCGCCCTTAACGCCGCGGTCGAAGCGGCACGCGCCGGTGAGCATGGGCGCGGATTCGCTGTCGTTGCTTCTGAAGTCAAGAGTCTTGCCGAGCAGTCCAAGCGCGCCACGGTCGATGTGCGGCGCATCCTTGGAGAAATTCAACGCGCGACGAGCGCCGCGGTGATGACCACGGAACAAGGGACCAAACAGGTTGCGGCCACCTCAAAGCACGTGGCCGACGCGGGCGAGACGATTCGCACACTCGCGACCGCGTCGGCGGAAGCGGCGCAGACGGCGGCACAAATCATGGCGTCGGCGGGACAGCAGGCAGCCGGCATGACCCAAATTCGCATGGCCATCGGCAGTATTCACGCAGCGACGCAACAAAATCTCGCGTCAACCAAACAGGCCGAGCGAGTCGCGCAGGACTTGAGCGCGCTCGGCGGGAGACTTCTGGTGCTCGTCACCGGAGATTCGCAGAGCGTACCTCACCGCGCGGTCGGCTGACCAACACGCATGGACAGGGATCAGCTTTCCAGCCGGCTGCTCGCCACGTTTCTCGGTGAGCTCGAGGATCAAGTTCGCGTGATGAACGCGGAGTTATTGACCCTCGAGCGCGAACCCGCGAATGCCGACGCGATGAAATCGTTGTTCCGCGTGGCGCATACGCTCAAGGGTGCAGCGCGCGCCGCGGGAGTGCCGGCGATCGAACAAACATGCCATGCCCTCGAGACGTTGCTCGTGGGGGCTCGAGACGAAACGCTCACACTCGGCGGGCCGGAATTTCAGCTCCTGTTTGGCGCCGCCGATGCACTCCGAGATGCCGGAGCACGATTGCGCTCGGGAGGCGAGCTCGATGCGACCAGTCTCGCCGCGGTACGCGCTGCGCTCACCGCCTCGAAGCCGAATCGGAAGGAGCAACGTTCTCCAACACCGCTGCCGCCACCGCCACCGCCGGTTCAGACAAGCACAGCTTCGCCGCGCTCCGATGACGGCGACGGCGACCTTCGCGTTGGCGCCGAGCGGTTGGATGCGTTGTTCGCGGCGACGAGCCAGCTGTTCTTGACGGGTGCGCGTCTCGACAATCGAGCGATCGAGCTTCGAGCCCTGCAAGAAAAGACCGCGGTCCGAGCCGGCCATTGGCGCCGCGCGCGCCGCGAGCTCAGCGACGTACTCGATCCACTGCGAAGCTCGCCGTCGGTGCGGCGTGCCGTGGATCACCTCGACGAGGAGTTGCGCGAGCTCGCGCGCGAGGTTGCGCGCCTCGCGTCCGAGTCCGCCGAGGATGCACGGTCGTTGTCGCGAACGAATGACGACATGCTTCAGCGTCTTGGACGCCTCCGCATCCGTCCGTTCGCCGACGTGTGCGAAGGACTTCCGCGCGTCGTGCGAGATATCGCCATGGCGTCCGGCAAGGACGTCGAGCTCGAGATCGCCGGCGCCGAAGTCGAAGTGGACCGCGCGGTGCTCGACGCATTGCGCGAAGCCATCCTTCATCTCGTGCGGAACGCCGTGGATCACGGGATCGAGACCGCCACGGTTCGTCGGCGGTTGGGCAAGCGAGAGCGGGGCATCGTTACGGTCGGTGCGGAGTTGCACGGTGAGCGACTCGTCATCTCCGTGTCAGACGACGGAGCCGGACTCGACCTCCGCGCGATCCGTGAGCAGCTCGTTCGACACGGGCTTGCGGTTCCCGACAACGACGCGGAGCTCGCGCGCACACTCTTCCGCGGCGGCCTGTCCACCCGCACCGAAGCCAGCGCGATCTCCGGGCGCGGCGTCGGGCTCGATCTGGTGCGCGCCGCGGCCGAACGCGTTCACGGAAGTGTGAATGCCGTGAGCACGCCGAACGGCGGCACCACGTTCACTCTCGAGTGTCCGCCGGCGCTCGCCTCGATTCGAGTGGTGTTGTGTTCCATTGGAGCACAGGTGGTCGGCATCCCTACCGCGAGCGTGGAGCGGCTGTTGCGCGTGCGCGTTGACGACATCAAGCGCGCCGACAATCGCGATGTGATCGTCACTCGCGGGGGAACGATCCTCCTCGTGTCGCTCGGACAACTGCTTCCGCCGCTCAGCGACCGTCCATTCGATCGGGTTGCGCCGGTGGTGGTCGTCGCCGTGGGCGGTCGTCGCGCGGCGATTCGCGTCGACGAGCTCATGGCCGAACAACGCATCGTCGTGCGGCCGCTCAGCGATGGCGCGGCACCGGCCGCAATTGCCGGAGCGGCTATTCTCGGCGCGGATCGAGTCGCACTGGTTCTCGATCCGGTCGCGCTGATCGATGCGGCGTTCGCTCTCACAACGCCTGGTGTCCGCAGCGCCGCACCGGTGGTCGCGGTTTCCGCACGATGGCAGGTGCTCGTGGTCGACGACTCGATCACGACGAGGACGCTCGAGCAAAGTGTGCTCGAAGCCGCGGGCTATGACGTCACCACGGCCGTGGATGGCGTGGAGGCGTGGAAGCTCTTGCAGGAGCGCGGCTACGATATTGTGGTGACCGACGTGGAGATGCCGCGCATGGGCGGCTTCGAGCTGTGCGACACCATTCGCCGATCGAAGCAATTCAAGACCTTGCCAGTGGTGCTCGTCACCGCGCTCGAGACAGCGGAGCACCGCGCCCGAGGGCTCGAGGTTGGGGCCGACGCGTACATTGGCAAATCCAGCTTCGATCAGCAAAATCTCATCGAGACGATTCAGCAACTCGTCGGCGAGGACGCGGTCGAATGATTCGAGTTCTCGTCGTAGATGATTCCGCGACCGTCCGCGATCTCCTGGTCGAAATTCTCGAGAGCGATCCTGATGTACGCGTGGTTGGCCGAGCCAAGAATGGCGCCGAGGGGGTGGAGCTGGCCGTGGAGCTCCGACCCGACGTCATCACCATGGACATTCACATGCCGGTGATGGACGGCTACGAGGCCACGCGCGAGATCATGATTCGCGCCCCGGCGCCGATCGTGATCGTATCGTCGAGCAGCAACAAGCGCGCGGTCGAACTGTCGCTCAACGCCACGCGTGCCGGTGCGTTGATCGCCGTGACAACGCCGGACGCACCGATCTCGCCGGACTTCGAAGCGCGCCGGGATCAATTGATCGCGACAGTGAAAGCGATGTCGCAGGTGAAAGTCGTGCGCCGGTGGTCCACGCCGATCGGCCAGACGCCCTCCGCGCCCGTCTCGAGAGTCGGCCAAAGCGCGACGAGATTGGTGACCGTCATTGCGTCAACCGGGGGGCCGGCCGCGGTCCAACGGATCTTGTCCGATCTGCCGCGCGACTTTCCCGTGCCCATCGTCGTGGTGCAGCACATCGCCGATGGCTTCGTGGGCGGTCTCGCCGAGTGGCTCAATACGAGCTGCAATTTGCGGGTGAAGATTGCGCATGCGGCCGAACCGTTGCGACCACACACCGTGTATATCGCGCCCGATCAGCAGCACCTCGGCGTGACTGCGGGGTTGCGCGTCGCGTTGAGCACCGACGAGGCGATTGGCGGTTTTCGGCCGTCGGGAACGTATCTGTTCGAATCCGCGGCGAAAGCGTGCGGCTCAGCCACGGTGGCCGTGGCGCTCACGGGCATGGGAGTCGACGGGGTGTCAGGACTCAGAACGCTGAGGGCGGCGGGTGGTCGGGTCATCGCTCAAGATGAGCAATCCTCCGTGGTGTGGGGCATTCCGGGTGAGGCGGTACGAGCAGGATTGGTGGACGCGGTTCTGGGCATCGATACGATCGGCAAGCATTTGCGCGACATTGTGACTGGAGGAGTGGATGGCGGTTCGCGTTCTAGTCGTTGAGGACAGCCCGACCCAAGCGGAGGCGCTCACCGAGACGCTTGCGTCGGCGGGTTATGACGTCACGCTTGCGACAAGCGGAGAACGTGCCATCGCCATCATCGACGACAGCAAGTTCGGCGTTGTCATCAGCGACGTCGTGATGCCAGGCGCGATTGATGGATATGAGCTATGCCGCCGTATCAAGTCGGGTCCTCATCACGACACGCCCGTTGTGTTGCTCACGAGTTTGAGCGACGCGTTGGACATTATTCGCGGCCTCGAAGCCGGCGCGGACAATTTCTTCACGAAGCCGTACAGCCCGGCGCATCTCCTCGAGCGTCTCGCACTGCTGTTGCGCACGCGCGAGGCTCGTACGGGACCGCGTGCGCGCCTCGGTGTCGAAGTGATTTTCATGGGCCGGCAGTTCACCATCACATCGGAGCGAGAGCAGATCCTGGATCTGCTCATTTCCACGTTCGAGGACGCGGTGCGGCAGAACCGCGAATTGCGGGCACGCGAGGAAGAGCTCGAGGCGGCGCGCAACGAGATCGCGCAGTATGCGCGTTCTCTCGAGTCGCGCCTGAGCAGCGTGCTCGCGTCGGTGCCGGATGTGCTGTTCAGCATCAGCCCCGACGGCAAGGACATTCACTATCTCTCACCGGCGGCGAAGGAGGTCTTTGGGTGTGAGCCAGGTGCGTTCACGTTCGATCTTTGGCGGAACGGCATCGATGAATCGGACAGAGATCGCGTTCTCCAAGTGCTCATCGATGCGGCGAACGGCGACGTGCCGCGTACGTTTGAATACCGATTCGATGTGCCGGGCAAACCGGAGCGGTGGATCTCGCACGTCCTTGTTCCCATTCGCGACGCCGGAGGCACGGTCATTCGCTTCGACGGCACCGCGCGCGACATCACCGAACGCCGAGATCTCGAGATGCAATTCCGGCAGGCGCAGAAGATGGATGCGGTCGGTCGTCTCGCCGGTGGTGTCGCCCATGACTTCAACAATCTCCTCACCGTGATTCTGGCCGAGTCGCAGCTCGCGCTCGAAGATACGGAGATGAGCCCGGCCGAACAGCGGTCGGCGTTCGAGGAGATCAACAAGGCGGGCCAGCGATCGGCGTTGCTCACGCGGCAGCTCCTGACGTTTTCCCGACGGCAACTGGTCGAACCAACGCCGATCGATCTCAACGTCATCGTCACCGACGTGGAGAAAATGCTGCGTCGTTTGATTGGCGAGGATGTGAAGCTCGGGCTGTCGCTCAGCGATGGCCCTGTGGGGACGGTCGCCGACTGCGGACAAGTTGAGCAAGTCATTGTGAATCTCGCGGTGAATGCGCGCGACGCGATGCCTGACGGCGGCATGCTCACCATCGAGACGAATGTGACGGAGCTCGATCAGGACTATGCCGATACGCACCCCGATGTGATTCCTGGGCGGTTCGCGGTGTTGTCGGTGAGTGACTCAGGGAGTGGAATGAGCGACGAGGTGAAGGCGCACCTGTTCGAGCCGTTCTTTACCACCAAGGGACCGGGGAAGGGCACCGGTCTCGGTCTCGCGACGTGCTACGCCATCGCCAAACAGTTTGGGGGACACATCGCGGTGTATAGCGAGGTCGGTCTGGGGACGACCATGAAACTCTATTTGCCGTTAGACAACACGCAGGGAACCGCGCCGTCCGCAGCGGCGTCAACGATCCTGGGTGGCTCGGAGACGGTCCTGCTCGTGGAGGATGATGCGCAGGTGCGTCGTCTGACGGCGCGAACGCTCGCGTCGCTCGGGTACAAGGTGCTCGAGGCGGAAAACGGCGACGAGGCACTGCGCATCGCCGCGGATGGTGAATCGCCGCTCGATGTGCTTGTGACCGATGTCGTATTGCCCGGGATCGGAGGGCGCGTGCTTGCCGAGCAAATCAACGAGTTACGACCCGGCGTCGCGGTTCTGTTCATCACGGGCTACTCCGACGACGTCATTCTGCGACACCGTTTGGTGGAGCACGATGTCGTGTTGTTGCAAAAGCCGTTTACGACGGCGGTGCTCGCGCAGAAGGTTCGAGAGGCGTTGGAGGGAAAGGGGGCGTGAACCGGCGACGCAGCGATCTCCTGCGTTCCGTGAGGGTTTGCTCATTTGTCACCATCACGGCTCAGGGTTGCGTCGGCCGCACTAGGCCGGCGACCCAAGCCTTGTCCGATGCGCTTCAACAAGTTCGTCCAAGGCCGTAACCGCGGATTTGAGTTCACTCGCGAGAAACGCGGCTCCCTCCACCGTCCCTGATCGACCGAGCATCTCGAGCGCATCCGCGATGGTCGCGATGCGATCAGCGGTCAACGAACCCGCTCCACCCTTGATCCTGTGCGCCACAGACTCCAACGCAGCAGGATTGCCGGCGGCGATTGCATCGTCAAGCAGAACGAGTTGCGGTTCTGTGCTTACGAAGAACACCTTCAATAGCTGATCGACGAAGTCAGTGTCTCCGTCAAATTGTTCTAGAACGAGCTCGTAGTTGAAATCATTCAACCCGGCCGTGGAAACGATGTTCAGCTCTGCCGCATCAGGGAGCCCGGCGTGAAGACCGCGAATGGCGTCATGGTTCGCTGGACGAACAGCGAGGACCCTGGCGATCTCGACGACGAGTTGGTCCGCTCGAACCGGCTTCGAGAGGTAGCCATCCATCCCTGCGGCCAAGCAGCTCTCACGATCTCCTGTCATGGCCCGCGCGGTCAGGGCAATGATCGGCACATGCGTCCCGCGTGCGCGCTCCTGGTCGCGAATGAGCGCCGTCGCTTCAAGGCCGCTCAGCACCGGCATCTGAACGTCCATGAGAACGACATCAAAGACGTCGCGACTGGCGTACTCCGCAGCCTGCTCTCCATTTTCAGCCAACACGACGATATGGTCATCGCGAGTTAAAAGATTCATCATGAGCTTCTGATTCACCGGGTTGTCTTCAGCCAGCAATACCCGCAGCGTTCGATGCCCCAGGATATCCAGCCGCCGATTCGCTGCGCTGTCGTCCGACGTGCCAGTGCTGACGATTCCGCCGAGAGCGGTGATGATGGCCGCATGAACCTGCGCCTGTCGAATCGGCTTGGTCAGGAAACCATCGATATTCAGCTCACGACAGCGCTCGATCTCTTGTCGGTGGCGCGCCGAACTGATCATCACGATGGTGACCGCGTCAAGATCGGGTTCCGCTCGCACGCGCTCGATCAATTCAAAGCCATTGACGTGCGGCATGGCCGCGTCGGTGAGGATAATGCGAAACGGATCATGCGCGGGTGCGCGGGCAATGACGTCCAACGCGTCGCGGCCGTCAACGGCCATTGTCGTGCGCATGCCCCACTTGTGCAGCATTTGTTCGAGAAGCCGGCGGTTCGTCCTATTATCGTCGACGACCAGCACCGACACACCAGTGAGCGACGTCTGAGCTGGCGGGGCCGCGGTGATGGCCTTCTCGACAACGTCGAAGCGCGTCGTGAAATGAAAGACGCTCCCTCGTCCCGGCTCACTCTCGAGCCAGATCCGGCCGCCCATCAGGCCAACCAAGGCGGTTGAGATCGCAAGCCCAAGTCCGGTTCCGCCGAACTCGCGAGTCGTGGAACTGTCGGCCTGCCGGAAGGCCTCAAACACCAATCCCTGTTTCTCGAGCGGAATGCCGATGCCCGTGTCGCGTACCGCGAAGTGCAGGGTCGTGTTCGTCGTTGACACCTCGTCAAGAGCGACAGACAACACGACTTCACCAGCCGCCGTGAACTTGATCGCATTTCCCATCAGATTGACGATGATCTGCCGAAGCCGTCCGAGATCGCCGCGTACGAGCTCCGGTACGTCGGGTGCGATTTCCAACGCGACTTCGAGCCCCTTGTCCTGGCCGCGCAGCGCAAGGGTGCTCACGGTATCGGCCAAACTATCGCTGAGCCGAAAGTCGATAGGGTCGAGCTCGAACCGCCCAGCCTCGATCTTCGAGAAGTCGAGGATGTCGCTGATGATCGCCAGCAATGATTCAGCAGACGCCGACGCCGTTGCGATGTAGTCGCGCTGCGTCGCCGTCAGGTCGGTATCGAGCGCGAGATCCAACATGCCGAGGACTCCGTTCATCGGCGTGCGGATCTCGTGGCTCATGTTCGCCAAGAACTCACTCTTGGAACGACTCGCCGCTTCGGCGGCCGCTCGGGCTTCGGTCGACTCGATCGTTCGCTCGACCACGCGATGTTCAAGCGCCTCGGCAAGATTGCGATAGCGCTCTTCGCTCGTTCGCAACGCGTCGATGTTTTCCTCTTGCTCGACCGCCGTGTGTGTGGCGGTCCGGGCGAGCCGGTGACCGTACCCCCCGAGGCCAATGATCATGAGCAACGCGGCAAATCCGACGACTTGTGCCTCGCGGTGAAATGTGGCTGCGCTCTGCAAATGGACCGCAAACTCCTGCTGCTGAATCCGCGAAATGTCGGCCCTCGCGTGTCCCATCGTGAAGTTTGCGGTCGCGAAGTCGCGATCCATGCGGGCTTGATCGGCGCCGGCGAGTGACCGGCGTTTCGCGAGCCACGCCGTAATGATCGCGTCGGCTTCGCCGGCGACATGCTTCATGGCCGAGTCAATTTGATCGACCTCGCTCACCATCGTGGAACGAGCCGGCCCGTTCAGGTCATCGCGATACTCGAGCCGAATACCGCGCAGCAGCGATTCAAAGTGTTGGTATGCCGCACCGAGCTCCGCGGTCTCTTTCTTCGGATCCTCGGTGAAGGCGAGCTCGTCCCCCGGCGCCTCAACCTCGAACGCGAGCGACGTTAATGAGTCAAACCGTTCTCGGCGGACATCCCATTCGTGATCCGCGCGGACCGAGTCTTCGTAAACGCTCATCATACGCACCGCGAGGTACAGTGTCGCGACCACGGTCGCCCCGCTGAGCGACGCGAGCACGAAGTACCATTTGAGCCAATACGGGCGGGCCGACGTCCGCGATTTGAGTGGACGCGAAGACGTAGGCGGTGCGGAAGTCATCAAGGGTTGAACGCGAGTGATGGTAAGGACGAGCGACGGCCGCGACGGCGACGGTCATAAAGATCTAGTTGAGCGGTCGGCTCGGCCCACACGAGGTCGGCGTACTCATCCCATATTGACGTAGTCTAATGTAGGATCGTGTGTGCGATCGTCCCAAAGGCCGCTCCGTGAGCGTTTGGATACGCGAGCGACGTGGCGGCCCCGCCGGGTATCGGAGTCTGTACTGCTTACGACGACTCGAAGGGCTGGTGGTAAACAAGGGCCCTGATGCAACGCGTGTGTATCACGACGCAGGCCTCGGTACGGAGTGGGGCAACTCGATTAGAAATTGCTAAAAAGGCGCATTCAGATCCAACTGCCTTCCACGGTGGAAACGGGAGACAGGGATGTTGGCGCACACCGTTGAATTGTCACTCCAGCACGGTTCTTACGACGGCCGCGCCCGCTCCGCGAGGGTCGTTAGAACAATTCTAAACCGCCGTTGCGACTCGCCCGCTCACCAATCCTCCATGGGAGAGCGTCCCGCGACAGACGAACAATGCGCCAACCCGCGGAACCAGCACCCGCCGGGTGACTGGCTATAACGTCAGCGCTGGCGCGATGGCAACTGGAGGGTGAACGTGCTCCCGCGTCCCGGCGTGCTCTCGACGCCGACCGTTCCGCCGAGAAGACCGACAAGCCGAGCTGTGACGCTGAGCCCCAGACCCGTGCCGCCCGGCCGGTGATTCTGGGGCTGTGTGACTTGGGCAAAGGGCTCGAAAATTCGGTCGTGGTACTCAGGCGGAATACCGATGCCGCTGTCGCTCACCCGAATCACACTCTGTTCGCCGTCCACTCGTAACTCCAATCGCACCTCGCCCTGTTCGGTAAACTTCACCGCATTGCTAAGGAGGTTGAGCAGGACCTGACGAAATTTCCCGGCGTCCGTCTCGGCGTCCCACCGTTCCGGGGCATCGCAAATGAAGGCGAGATTCTTCGCGATGGCCAGTGGCTCGACGAGCGCGGCGGTCTCTCGCGTCAATGCCGCAAGGTCGGCGGCTTCGAAGTGCGCCTCTTCGTGCCCGGCCTCGATGCGCGAGAACGTGAGAATCTGTTCGATGATCTGGAGCAGGTGCCGCGCGCCGATTTCGATGCGGTTGAGCTGTTTCTTCTGTCCGTCGGTGAGCGGGCCTTCGATCTCTGCTTCCAACAGGCCCGAATAGCCGATGATGGCGTTCAACGGAGTGCGGAGCTCGTGGCTCATGTTGGCGAGGAAGGCGGATTTGGCCTCATTGGCTTCCTCGGCCTGGGCGCGGGCGGTCTCGACTTCGGCGAGAAAGCGTTCGCGCTCGCGCTCCCCTTCCTTCCGTTCGGTGATGTCATAGAAGCAGTTCATCGCTCCCATGATGTCCCCACCGGGGCGCCTCAGCGGTTGGATGTTCACGATGACGGTGACCCGGGAACCGTCGGGCCGTTCGATGACCACTTCCGCGTCGCGCGCTTCGGAGATCACACCGCTCACCACCTCGGCCATGGGGCACTCGGCGTGCGGCATGAACGTGCCGTCCGGGCGGAACAACTTGTACGACCCGCAGAACCGCTCGTCGGTATCCCCCGATTTCGGCTCACGACCCCAGAGCGTCGCCGCGCGCCGGTTAAATGACTGAATCACGCCTGACGTATCGATAGAATAGATCGCGACCGGACCCAAATCGAACATGGTCCGGTAGTATTCGTCGCTCTCGCGCATCGCCGGTTCCGGGCGCGCGAGTTGGCTGAGATCCACGGCGTTGGCGTTCGTCATTGGTCTAAGTGAGCGTATCGTGCACGGTTCTGATAGGGAGGACGACGGATCGACGATGCGTAGACGCGGGAAAGGTAATCGCGCGCACGCTATGGCGCGGCCACCACTTTTACTGGCAATGCCGCCAAGATCACCCCAGTCTGGGCTCGCACCACCACGCGCGCGTCTCCTGCCGCCGCCGCAGTGAACTCGAAGTCCATGGTTTCTCCGATCGTGATGGGCGAACGCGCTGCTCTCGCCACTTGCCATTCCGCTCGCAGATCCGCGCCGTCCCGGGCGAGCGGCCGCCAGGTGAGCATCGTGCTGTCGCGCCAAAGCTCGATGCTCAGGTTTGGGCGTCGCGTCGTCATGTTGATGAAACGGAGTCGCTGCGCGACGCCGGCGTGAACGATCAGCGCTGCCGGCGACGCGCTGCCGTTCACCAGCACCGAACGCATCTCGTCCTCCCACACGGGCGGTGTGGTGATGAGAATCGAGTGGTCGTTCGCCGAGTCGAGCACGCGACGTCCCTCGAGCACGATGAGCGGTCCGGCGAGTCCCGCGAGCTGTTGAACAAGTTCGTCGACGTGCGTGTGATAGATGAACGTTCCCGCGCGCGGCGGTGTGAAACGCGCGACGAACGAATCATGCGGGGCGATCATAGGCGCGAGTCGTTTGCCCGCGCCGCTGAAGCCGGCAACTCCATCGTAGTAGCTCTCGAGCTCGATGCCGTGCCAATGCACCGACGTCGGCTTGTCGAGCGAATTGACGAGCGTGATGCGCACTGGTTCGCCGCGCATGACGACGAGCGATGGGCCCACGTGCAAGCCGCTGTCGGGCGGCGGCGTCGCGCCGTCCGCTTGGATGGAAAACGCGTAGAAGGGTTGCGCCGCGGAGCCGCCTGTGCTGGGACGGATCAGCAACCGCATGTCTCTGATTGCACCGGTCGCGGGTGCGGCGGCGGCGACGTTCACGGAACGCTTCGCCGGCGCACCGTGCACGGTGACTCCGACCACGAGGCCGTTCATTTCCGTGAGCGCATGATTGTCTGACGCGCCATGCGCACCGTGCGCGTCATGCGCGACGTCCATGTCCGTCTGCGTGCGCGGCATGCCCAACGAGCCGTTGGCGCGGAAATGATCGGGAAGATGACAGTGAAACAGCCAATTGCCCGGGCGTTCGGGAATCCAAGTCATCGACATGGTCGTCCCGCCCGGGAGGTCCTCCGTGTTCACTCGACGGCGTTGATCCGGAACGAATGTCGTGTCGCTCGCGCCGTTGCCCCGCGAGTCGACGAGAAAATAGAAACCATGCAAATGCATCGGATGACTGTCGGCGCTGGCGTTGATCACGCGCCACCGCACAGTGTCACCCATTGCATAATCGAGGCGTTCCGTGCTCGGCCACGAGCGTCCGTTCACGACCGAGAGAATGCGCTTCCGTCGCATCAATACGCGCCCCGCAGTGTCCGACCATACGCCGAGCACGAATACCCTCTCGCGCGCGGGGTGCGCACCCGGCGGATCAACGACGATCGCGCCGCCGAGCTGCGCGTCGTCTCCCGCGCGCCAGTCGATGTTCTGCGCTCTCGTCGAGCCGTAGTAGTAGTACGTGCCGGGCGCGTCGAGTCTGAAGTGAATCGCGCGGCTGGCGCCGGGTTCGAGCGTGACGTCGGCGTCAGCGACGGACCGCGACCCGGTGGAAACGCGGTCGTGCAGACCGTATAGCGTGAGTGGTTGCGCGAGCGTGTTGCGCACGGAGAGCGCGATTTCGGTTCCGGCGGCCACACGAATCATCGGCCCTGGAATTCGCGTCGGCTTTCCTTCCTCGGCGAACGCCGGAACCGTTGCGCCGACGGCCGCTTCACCATCGGGGTGCCAGTCGCCGAGCCGCGCCTCGAGCCGGACCGTGAGGACGCCCGCCTTGAGGAGACCCGCCGAATGCTTGTTGTCGTTGACGACGACGCGTGCGACCGTTCCCATGCGCTGCGTGTGCGCAGCCGTATGCGGCGTGCCAATTACCGCGGCACAAACCCATGCCCACGGACGCAGACGCATGAAGGACCGACCTTTGAATTTTTGGGGATGCTAGTGACATGGGAGGCACGACGGCCCGATGTCAAGAGCATCGTGGGACGTCGCACGACGGAACTTGCGGCACGCGGGCGTGTCCGATATCGTCGGTCGACGTATTGGCCCCAGGTCTGCGAGCCAGAGGCAGCCATGACTGAGACAATTTTCCGAGCGAACACATTGCGCCTAGTGATTATGTCCCTCGCGTTGGGACTTGTACCGATCCTCTCCGCGTCGGCTCAAACGCCGGCAGCTTCGTCACCGGCCGTGGCTGCGCGCGCTACTGCCCCCTTCAAGAAGCCGAGCGACGCGGAGTTGAAGCGAACGTTGACGCCGGAGCAGTACGTGGTCACGCAGCACGACGCGACTGAGACGCCGTTTCGCAATGAGTTTTGGGACAATCACGAGGCGGGAATCTACGTCGACGTCGTGTCGGGCGAGCCGCTGTTCAGCTCAACGGACAAATTCGAATCCGGCACCGGATGGCCGAGTTTCACCAAGCCGCTGCTGCCGGCGAACATCAAGTCGCGGGACGACAAAAGCATCGGCATGGACCGAACGGAAGTGCGATCGGCGCGTGCGGACTCTCATCTCGGCCACGTCTTCGACGACGGCCCCAAGCCGACCGGACTGCGATATTGCATCAACTCGGCGTCGCTGCGCTTCGTTCCAGCGAACAAGCTGGTCGAGAGCGGCTATGGAGAGTTTGCTCGCCTATTCTCAAATGCTAAAAGATAGTGTTCTCGCACGTCGTCAGCGCACGTCGTCAGCGCACGTCGTCATCGCACGTCGTCATCGCACGTCGCCAGAGCCGTGAATTGACCGGCGTCCCCTGAGGTGTACCTTCCCGCTGGCTGCTATTTCGCACCCACCGGGCGCACCACATGAGATGGATGCATTTCCTGGCGCTTCCGGTCGCGCTTCCGGTCGCATTCGCGACTGCGTTCGGACAATCGTCGAACGCCGGCACACCGGCGACACCACCCGCGGCGGATTACGCCCTGACGAACGTCCGCACCGTCACGGCGCCTGGCAAAGTGATCGAACGCGGCACGGTGCTCACGCATGATGGCCGGATCGCCGCCGTTGGCGCGACCGTCACGATTCCCGCTGGCGTCGTGCGGATGGATCTGACCGGCCATACCGTATATGCGGGCCTGATCGAGGAGGTCGAGGCGGCGGTGGTGCCGGCCGCGGCGCGTCGACAACGACGCCCCTTCCTCCCGCCATCATTCCGGAGCTCGACGCGTCCGCGGAAGCCGCCGACATGTTCGCTCCGACGTCCGATGAGCTCAAGGCGTTTCGGGCCGGCGGAGTCCGCGAGGAGTCGCGGCTCGGGCTCCGCAATGCCGTCGGACAGGAAGTGGCATTCGGCACGCGGCGCGGCGGCGTCTATCCGAACGCCGGCATCGGCACCTACGCGTTGATCCGGCAATCCTTCCTCGACGCGCAGTACGAAATTCGTCTCGACAAAGCGATGCGCGCCGGAACGCCGGGTGCGCGTCCGACCAACGACCCATTCAGTCGCGCGCTCGTGCCGGCGGCCGGCAACGAGATGTCGGCGTGGTTCGTCGCGTCGAACGAACGTCTTGAATGGCCGGTCGCCGACTCCGTGAGCGGTCACGAGTTCCTGCTCATCGGCGCGGGCAAGTTGGCCGCGGGTGCGGTCGATCCGACGGTCACGTTGGTGCTGCGGCATCAGGAATTGGTGCTGCAGTGGATCCGCCGTTTGTCGCGCGAGGATGGATTGACCGTCATCTTCAGCACGCATCAACCGCAGCAGGCGGACGACGTCGCGGACGTCGTCGCGGACGACGTCGCGCTGATCGCCGGACCCGGACACATTATTTCGGGCCCGGCGGTCGATGTTCTACGCCCGGATCATCTGGCGACCCTCTTCGGCATCGAGCTCGTCCGGGTTGACGCGGGACACGTCAGCGGTCGCGGCGAGCTCATTCCACGATGGAAACTCTAACGCCTAGTCTTGGCCGCTTGGTGCCATCGCTTGACCGAGGCCAACGACCTCGCCGCTGGCGAGCACGTGGTCTTTCATCGCGGCGGTCATCGTCGCGTAGCTGGCCATGGCATCGGCAGGAAGCACGACATCGAGGGCGAAGACCTGCAAGTGGTAACGATGCTTCGGTCCGGCCGGCGTGCGCGGGCCGAGGTAAGCCTGATTCGCCCCGCGATAGTTCTGTCCGTACACCGAACCCGCCGGCTGCGTCGTCATACCGGCGTCGAGCTTCGTGACGCTCTGCGGGATGTTGCCCATCGTCCAGTGCAGGATCGGCAAACCGTTCGAATTGCGGCCGCTGCCGTCGGTGTCCTGCATGATGATGGCGTACGACTTCGTGCCGGCGGGACCAGCGGTCCAGACGAGGCCGGGAAAGACATTGCCCTTGTACTGCGTGTTCTCAAAGGGAATGTCGCCGCCATCTTTGAACGCGGGCGTTGTGACGGTGAGCTTCGCGTCGTTCTTCGCCGGCAGGGTGACCAACGCGCGCGTGGCGGCCGCAACTTCGGTCGCGGCCGGAGGCGCTTGCGCGATCAGCGTGTTGGGGAGCGCGAGTGCGGCCATCGCGGACACTGTTGTGAGGAGTCTCATAGTCCCGTGACGTCGGAGTGGAATGTCGTCGGATGTCGATATACCCAGTCGAATATATCGAATTGCGGACAGCGCTGCTGGCGACGAGATGTTGGCGAGACGCGTCTTCAGCATGGGCCGTGCCGAATTGCGCTGCAACTCGTTGGGCACGAATGGAACGACCAATAACACGAATCGAACCGGTGCCCGTCGTTGAAGCCAGTCGCAAATGGAAGGGGAAACGCTCACGAAGCCGCGTCAGCGCACACTCGCTGAGTATGCCGCCCCCGATTACTCCTCGCGCAATGCGACATTCGGATCGAGCGACGCCGCGCGGCGCGCCGGTAACCATGACGCGACGGACGCGATCACGACGAACAGCGCGGCAATTGCGCCGTAGGTGATCGGATCGGTCGGTTTGATCGAGATGAGCATGCTTGCCTTGTCCATGAGGCCAGTCAGCGCGAGCGACGCCGCGACGCCAACACTGATCCCGATCGCGCTCAGCGCCACACCTTGTCCGATCATCAGACGGAAGATGCTCTCGTTCGTCGCGCCGAACGCCATGCGGACGCCAATCTCCGCGGTGCGCTGCCGCACCGTCGTCGACAACACGCCGTAGAGACCGATCGCGGCCAAGATGGCCGCAACTGCACCAAAGACACCAATGAGCACGAGCGAAAATCGCGTCGGCGCCATCGCACGGTCGACGTACTCACTCATCGGCTTCACGTCGCCCATGGGGACTTGGGCATCGACTCGCGCAAGCGCTTCACGCGTGGCGGGAATGAGACGTGTTGGATCGCCGTTGGTGCGAACCGCCCAACGCGTTGCCGAACCAAACGGATCCGCACCAAGGTCGGACATTCCGTCTACGGCGAACATCGCTTCGCGGCCCGGTGTTGCCAAACCGAGATGTCGCTGGTGCTCCACGACGCCGATGATGTGGTAGTTCCGGAGCGTTGGCGCATTGATGCGCGACAGCAGCTGCTTGCCGATGACGGATTGCGGACTCTGACCGGGGAACGCCTTGGCCGCCAGCAGATTGTCGACCACGATCGCTGTCGTCGTGATATCGTTGTCGCCCTGCGTGAACGTGCGACCCGCGATGAGCTTCGTCTTCATCGCTTCGAAATATCCGGGAAGGACAAAGTGGACGGCGGCCTGCTGGAAGAGCGCCGGATTGTCCGCCGCGGCCGGTGGTCCCCAACGAAGGCTGAAGTCCTGACCGTCCAGCGGCAGAGGTGACGCCGCCGTCACCGCAGTCACGCCAGGAATCGCGCTCAATTCGCGGGCGAGCGTGCTGGCGAACGCCTGCCTGTCGGCGACCGCGGCTCCTGGTTTGAACGCCGAGAATGTGAGAATGCCGTTCGGGTCGAACCCGGGATCGACACGCCCGAGCACCATGAAGCTCCGCAGCATCAGCCCCGATCCAATCAACAAGACGAACGACAGCGCGACCTCGGCGATCACAACGCCTTGTCGCAGATATTTTCCCGAATGCAAACCCGGCGAGCGTCCGCCGGCGCGCAACGTCTGCGCGAGATTGGGCCGCGACGCCCGCCAGGCGGGCAACATGCCGAACGCCAGCGCTGACGCGAACGCCGTGACGGCCGTGAACATGAGAACTCTCAGATCGATCGAGACGTCGGCGACGCGGGGAAGCGTTGACGGCGCGATACTCAGTAATAGATCGATGCCGAGATTCGCGAACAGCAGGCCGACCACCGCCCCGGCGCCGGCAAGCACGAGACTCTCGGCGAGCATCTGTCCAAGGAGCGCGGCGCGGCTTCCACCGAGCGCGGATCGAACTGCCAGCTCACGCTCGCGTGCCGACGCGCGCACGAGCAGCAAGTTGGCGACATTCGCGCAGGCGATGAGCAGCACGAAGATGACGGCGCCCATCAGCGCGAGAATCGCCGGCCGAACGTCTCTCACGACATCGGCCTGCATTGGCTCAGCGCGCCACGTCGTGTTCGCACCTTTTGATATCGGAAATCTCGACTGAAGATCGGCCGTCAGCGCGGCCAGTTGCGCGCGAGCCGCGCCGAGCGAGGCGCCGGGTGTCAGTCGGCCAATCACGCGAAATTGGGAGTCGCTGCGCGACGCCGTGCTATAGTCGATGCGCGATGCCGCAAACGTGTCCGGCTGGCGCCGGTCGCCGCCGAAACCCGACTCGAATTCGAGACGAAAGTCGGCCGGAGCAACGCCGATGATCGTCGCCGGCCCACCGAAGATCGTGACCGTTTTGCCGATGACGGACGAGTCGTTACCGAACCGTCGCTGCCAGAAGGCATGGCTGAGGATTGTCATCGCCGGTGGTTGATCCGCCGGATTCTCCGGCACCGGAAGGCCGTTGATCACCTTCGCCGGCGGTCCGGGCGTTGCATCGGACGCGACGAAGTTGCGTCCGAACGCCATGTGCGCACCCAACACCGTGAAGAAGTTGGGCGTGACGGTCGCCGCGTTGATCTGTTCCGGCTTTCCATCCTCTCCGACAAACGGTCCCGGCAATGCGCTCACTGCCGCAATACTCTCGAACGCGGTGGCGTGGTCGAGGAGATCGGGGATGTTGCCGGGCGCGATCGGAATGTTCGTCACATGGCGCGCGAGCATGTCCACCTGGATCGTCGCCAAGCGTTCGGGATGCGAATACGCCAGCGGACGAAGGAGCACGGCGTTGACCACGCTGAAGATCGCGGTGCTGGCGCCGACGCCGAGCGCGATGGTCAGCACGGCGGTAATGGTGAACGCCGGAGCCTTGCGAAGTGTTCGCACGGCGAACGACAAGTCGTTGGCGAGCATGGTTTGGCCGGTGGAAGGAACGGCGGAACGCGGAACGGCGGAGCCCAGTGCGAGCGGCGTTCCATCGCTGGCGACATGCAAGTCGTTCATTCACGGCTGATTACAAATCCGCCGGCTCAACGCCATCGGTCGTCTGTGGGACGCAGCGTCCGATTTCGAACAGTTCCGCGTTTCCGCAACTAGTTGACTGTAACCGAACTACTGAATGCACGACTCACGGACCTGTCCCTTTGCCGGCGCGCTCGAACCAGGGAAAATATGTCTGCGTGGTTGGCCCCAACTCCTTGCACACGAATCAAGCCAATGAAACGAATCGAACCGCTGCGCGGGTTGCTGTCGTCGCACCGGACTCGAATTGTCGTGGATGACGGTTTGTCGTGAGGCTGCCCGCTCACCCGTGATTCGATTCGTCTCAATTGGATGATTCGTGTGACTCGTGAGCTTATGAGTATCCAAAGAATTGACTGAACGGTGAACCACGCGGCCGGCGGCTGATCGCGTCGACATCGTGCCGTCGTTCCGTGCCTCGTTCGGATCTGGCTCGTCTGCATCCAGACCGTTCCCCCGGGCCCGGCCATGCCGAATTTCCGCTACGCGATCCGATCGCTTGCCAAGAGTCCGCTGTTCACGGCGGTCGCCATGCTGTCTCTCGCGGTGGCGCTTGCCGTGAACACGACGATGTTCGCGCTCATCGATGCCGTGGCCCATCCAGCCGTTCCATTCCATGGCGCCGATCGAGCGGTCACGATTGGCTACACGGCGGTCGGCAGGAATCCATCGACCTTCGAGGAGCGGTACGAGGCCGTCAGAAAGGGGTTCCACTCTGCGGAAACGGTCACGTCATATTCGGTGATGTCGGCGAGCATCCAATCGGAAAACACGATCGAGGATCAGTTCGTCGCCAGTATCTCGCCGGAGCTATTCGACATCCTCGGTGTCAGCCCCGCTGTCGGGCGGAGGTTCGACGCGACCGACACGACGCGGGATGCGCTGCCGGTCGTCATGATCAGTTATTCGCTCTGGTTGCGTCTGTTCCATGCGCGGCCGTTGCAGAGCCGGCTGACGCTGACCGTCGGGCGCGGAAATTATGAAGTCGTTGGCGTGATGCCGCGGGGCATGCACTATCCGATGAACGACGTCTGGCTCCCGCTCGGGAAGCTTGTTGGGGACAGCACCGCGAAACCGGTCGGACCCTTTCCCCTGATCAAGGTGAGACCTGGCACGACCAGGACGAGCGCCGACAATGAAATGAAGGTTGTGTTCGCGGGCCTGAACGCGGCGATCGCACCGCGCTCTCCGGTATCGCCACGCTTGCTGTGGTTCACCGGTGGGTCGGGCATCCGCAACTTTGCCGCGGGTGGGAATGTCATGTTCCTCGCCGTGGCGTCGGTGCTTCTCATCGCTTGCGCAAATCTGGGCGCCATGCTGCTCGCTCGGGGAATGGCTCGGCGCCGCGAGATTGCGATTCGAATTGCGCTCGGTGCGTCGCGCCGGATCATCGCGAATCAGGTCCTCGCCGAATGTGCGGTGATCGTCGGCGTCGGCGTCGCGCTCGGCGTCGTCCTGACATTCTGCGCCGTGTATGTGCTGCCGCACTACGCGGCTCCATACGTTCCGGGAATCGGCGACCTCGAGCCCGTGCCTAGTTGGCGCGTGTTCGTGTTTGCGGTGGTGATTGCCGCGACGACACTCGCCCTCGCCGGGGCGTTGCCGGCGATGCGCGCCGCGTCGATCGATCCGGCCGAGCCGATCAAGGGGGGCGGTGGAACCTCGGGGCGGCTGCGCGATCGTTACAACACGTTGATCGTCGTCGAGGTCGCGCTCTCGACGGGTCTTCTGATGACGGCGGCGCTTTTCATCATCTTCGTATCGCGACTCGCGGGGTTCGACTTCAGCTACGCGGCGAAACAACTGCAGGTCGCGAAACTCGAGGTGAAGACGCGCGACGTGGCGAGTGACAGCGCCGTGGAAATGTTCTACAACGATCTCTCCGCACGGATGCGGAGCCTGCCGGGCGTGCGCTCCGCGGCGACGGCGCGTTCGGAGAAGCCCGACGGTGCAATCGTTTTCGCCGAAGAGGGAAGGAGCGGCGACCATTGGATGAATCTCAGTGGCTATCGCGTGGTGAGCCCGAGCTATCTCTCGACGTTAGGGATTCCAATCGTCGATGGCCGCGATTTCCAACTTGGTGATCGAGGGACGGAGACGGGGGTGGTGATCGTCGATGATAGCGCGGCGCGCCGACTGTGGCCCGGTTTGTCGTCACCCGTCGGACGGATGATCAAGCCGGGCCTGCGCGAGACGAGGCGACCGTGGCTACGCGTCGTTGGCGTCGCGCGCTCGGTCGAGCTGTCTCCCCGCAGCGACCTCGATCTTCCACCGGAGCCGCAGATCTACGTGGTGTACGGCCACGATCGGGAGCGGGATCGCGATCTCGTCATCCGTGGTGATGGCGTGGGAGGCGCACAGGGCCAGGCGATGCTCCGTGTTCGGATCCGGCACGAGATCGAAAGCGCGGCCCCGTCGATTCGTACGCGAAGGGTCAGCCGTTGGCTCGAGGGATACGAGAGCCGGCGACAATTCGGCGGCTTTCTCGCGTCGCTCTTTACCGCGTTCGGCGCATTCGGGCTCCTGCTGTGCGCAGTCGGGCTGTACGGGACGCTGGCGTACACGGTGAGCCGGCGCCTGCGCGAGCTGTCAACGCGTGTTGCGTTGGGCGCGCAGTCTCGCGATGTGGTTCGCGTGGTGCTGCACGACGCGGCCGTGACCGTCCTGGCCGGCACCGGCATTGGTGCCTTCATCGCGCTGGCGGTGACGCGCCGCTTCGCGGACGGAATGTTCAATGTGCGGTACGAGCTCGCTCTGGCACTGGTGGGTGCGGAGTCGATCCTGCTGGTCGTCGCAGCTCTGGCGTGTGTGGGACCGATTCGGCAAGCGATGCGCGCCAATCCCGTCGATATTCTGCGCGCAAGCTGAGGCGCGTCGCGTAGGTCATGCGACGGGCGAACATCGTCGCAAGGAACAATCAGAGTACTAGTACTATATGTGTTGCTATTGCCGACGTTGGGCATCCGACGACGCGGTGCTCGGCTGCACCGATCGGCTGGTTGGTGGATGGTCGGCGCTCACGCCCTCTTCATGACGCGATTGATCGCCAGCATCACCCGATCGAAATCCGAGATCTCTTCGCCCAGCTGTTTCCGGCCGCTCGCAGTTATGGTGTAATACCGCGCGCGCCGGCCGGTCGCGGTCTCGCCCCACTTCGACGTGACCCATCCCTTGCGCTGCAGGCGCTCGAACGCCGGATAAAGCGATCCTTGCTCGACCTGCAGCACGCCGTCAGACAGTTTCTCGATGTGCTGCGCGATCGCGTAGCCGTGTAGCGCACCGAGTGTCAACGTGTACAGCACGAGCATGTCGAGCGTCCCGGGAACCATCAAGCTGCGGGGTGACTTTGGCATCGCCCTAATCTCCGCGCATCGCGATCACCGGGTCAACATGCGTGACTCGACGCGCGGGCGCGTAGGTCGCGATGAGCGCGATCGTGAGGAGCAGAACGATCGTCACGCCGTAGATTGCCGGGTCCGCCGCGCCGGTATTGAATAAGAGATCTGCAATCAATCGCCCGGTCACCCACGCTCCCGCCGACCCAATCAAAACGCCCGCAGCAATCACAGGCACGGTTTCGCGGATCAGGAGCGCCGCGATCATGCCGTCGGTCGCGCCCAGCGCCTTGCGCATGCCGAGCTCGCGCGTGCGCTGTACGATGCCGTACGACACGACGCCGTACATGCCGATCGCCGCGAGTAGCAGCGCGCACACCGCAAACGCGCCGACGAGCTTCATCGATAGCCTGCGCCCGTACAACGTTGACTCGATCATCGCCTCCACCGACTCGAATCGTTGACCGCCCTTTGCGACATCGACCAGTCGCGGATCCACGTCCGCGACCGCCGCGCGGAGCGCTGTGATCGCCTGAACACCGTCGCGCGAGCGCACCACGAGACTGCCCCACGGCCACGACTCGAGTGTGTACGGCACATACACCTCCCGATCCGGCCGCCGATCCTGTCTGCCTTGATGCACGTCGGCGACGACGCCAATCACCACACCGGGCAACGGTTGCCCGAAGTCGCGGCGTTGCGGCGACGCACGTCGGAGCGTGATGTGCTTTCCGATCGCGTTCTGGCCCGGCCAATACTCGTTCGCCATCGACTGGTTTACCACGAACGCGCCACCAGGCGACTGCATGTCGGATTTGTCAAACCATCGGCCGCCGACGAGGGACATTTTCATCGTTTGGAGATACGTCTCCGATACCGTGCGATAGGCCACCTGGGGCGGCACGCCACCTGACACCGCACCGTTGTCGATGTGCACGGTTGTCGCAGCCAACGCGCCGGGAAAGGGAAAGTGATTGATGAACGCCGCTCCCTCTGTGCCCGGAACTGCTCGCGCGGCTTGCATCAGTCGCGCATACAACGCCGTGGCGTCGCCCGACGTCGTGTATGAGCCGGATGGCGGATTGATCTGCAGTGTGACGACGCCGCGCGGATCGAAGCCGACGTCGACGGCGGCTGCGCGACGGAAGCTCTGAACAAACAACCCAGCGCCGACGAGCAACATGAGCGCGAGCGCAAATTGCAACGCGACGAGCGCACGCCGCATTCTCGGCGCGGAGCCTGCGCCCGCCAATCCAAACGCATTGGCACGCAGCGCCTCGCCGGTTGACGGCCGGGTCGCGTGAAACGCCGGCCAGACTCCGCACACCAACGCTGTGAGCAGTGAGGCGGTGGCCGCGATCGCGAGGTAACGCTGGTCGAGCACCAGACTCCCGATGCGGGGAACAGCGCCGGCGGCGAGATGCTTCCGCGCGAAGTCCACGATGAATGCGGCGAGCAACGAACCGAGAACACCGCTCGCGACGGCGAGCACGAGGCTCTCCGTGAGAAGCTGACGGATGATTCGCGCGCGCGATGCGCCGAGCGCGCTACGCACCGCGAGCTCGCGTGCGCGGGCCGCGGCACGCGCGAGCAGCAAGTTGGCCACGTTCGCACACGCCAGCAGGAGCACCGTGAATGACGCGCCGACGAGCGTGAGCAGCATTCGAGCGAATCCACCAACCAGCTCGTCGCGCAGCGAGAACAGCACCGGAGTCCAACGTGCTTGCTCGACGGGATACGCGGCCGCGAGACGAGCGCTCACTTCCGTGATCGGCGCGACCGCTTGCGCGGAATCAACACCGGCGCGCAGACGACCAAGCGCCCTCGAGTCGCTGTGAACGTCACGTCGGCCGAGCATCGAACGAGAGCGGTAGCGGAACGCCGGCAGCCACGCTTCGTCGCCGATGAGAAACGCAGCGCCGAGTGGCATCACACCGACGATGGTCGTCGGAATGCCGTCGATGTCGATTCGCCGGCCGACCGCCGACGGATCGCCGGCGAAGGCGTGTTGCCACGTATAGAAGGAAAGAACGACGACCGGCGGCGCATCGGGTCGCTGATCGTCGGCAACGAGCGAGCGACCGAGCCGCGGTGCCGCGCCGAGCAGCGGGAAGAACGCGGTGTCGACATACGCGACGTTGTGCCCTTGCGCGACATCGCCGATTCGAAACATCGCGGCGTCGACATGTGCGAACGACATGCGGCTGAAGGCGCGCTGTGCGCCGGCGTCAGCTCGCCAATCGGCTGCGGTCGGTGCCGAAGGCGCGCGGAACCCCCCGCTGTCGCCACGTTCGAGAATCGTCATCACACGCTCGGGCTCGCGGAAAGGCAGCGACCGAAAAAGCACATGATCAGCGACGCTGACGATTGCCGTCGTGGTGCCGATCCCGATCGCGAGCGTCAGGATCGCGATTGCCGTGAACCCCGGCGAGTGGCGGAGCGACCGGATCATGTAGCGTGCGTCCTGCAGCAGCGCGTCACCGGCGCCGAGGCCGGCGGTGCGTCGCGTTTCTTCACGATGATACGTGACGTTTCCGAAACGGCGCCGCGTGCCGGCAGGATCTCCGTTCCAGGCGGTGTCTGCCGAGAGATGAAAGCGAATCTCGTCATCGAGCTCGCGCTCATACTCGGCGCGATGGATTAGAACGTGCACCCGATGTCGCAGCGCATCGATGAACGACATATCACTCCACTCGAATTGGAACACGAACCAACAGTTTTCCCGCGACACCGCCTTCGCGGACCTCGAGCCGCAGCAGTCCGCGCTGTGTTGGGAGATACTCGAAGTCGTACGTCTCGCCCATGGTAACCACCTGCTTCGCGAGACGCTCGGCGCGTGCGGCGACTGGCAAGTCCCGTCCGTCTTTGGCGAGCGGATGCCACTGCACGATCATCGTGTCGCGGACGCCCGCGTCCGAGCTCTCGGGGCGCGCGGTGAGCGACACGGTGGCGTTGGGGTTGAACTGCGTGAGGCTTGCGAAGCGAAGGCGCGCGGTCCGACCAGCATGCATCACGACGGTGTCGGGACTCGTCGTGCCATTGATCTCGAGCGGCAACGCGGGGTGGGTGACGTCGCGCGCTGCCTTGATGAAGAACATGTAGTCGTCGTTCGCCGGTGGCGCCGAGCCTGGCGCATCGCGAACGATCAGCGCGCCCTCCAGTCCCGCCATTTGTTGGCGCACTTCGTCGACGTGCGAGTGATACATGAACGTGCCGCTGCGCGGCGGGGTGAAGTGCACCTCGAATGAATCACGCGGTTGAATGATCGGCGAAATGCGATCGCCGGCTCCGCTGAATCCAGGCACCCCATCATTGTAGCTTTCGAGCTCGATGCCGTGCCAGTGCACCGCGGTCATCTCCGTGAGTTGATTCACGACCGTGATCGACACCGGCTTGCCGCGCTCGAGATAAATCGTGGGACTGAAGCCCGGACCCGCCTCCGTGCGCTTGCCACCGGCGCTGAGATCCTCGAGCACGAAGCGCATGGACGGGAGCTTGGTGAATCCGGAGTCGAGCACGGCGACGAGCCGCAGGCGTCGATCCGGACGAGGCACACTTGCAGCCTTCGCTCCAGGGCGCGGCGCGACGTTCACTCCCAACACCAGTCCGGCCATTCCAGTGAGCGCGTGGTTCGCGAGGGAATCGTGTGCGGCGTGCGGGTCGGCGTCTGGCGCGGGATGTGGCGTATTGTGATCGGCGAAATGACAGTGAAAAAGCCAATTGCCCGCTCGCTCTGGTGCCCACGTCATCGACATCGAGGAGAAGGGAAGCATGCGCTCTGTCACGACCATGCGACCCGGTTCGCCCGTCTGCTGCGCGGCGGACGGGCCGCTGACCTCATCGACCCGAAAATAGAATCCGTGCAGATGCATCGGATGCACGTCGTTCGATGCGTTGATGATTCTCCAATGCAACGAGTCGCCGACGGTCGCCGAGATGCGTTCGGTGCGAGGCCATGACTCGCCATTGATGCTGAACACGATTCGAGCCGACGTGCCGGGGGTGGGGCGTGCGCCATTCAATAGTGTTGTTGCCACTGAGTCTGCCGTCATCATCATCACGAGCACTCGATCGCGTGGCGCCGAAGCGACGGCCGACGTGTCGACGACAATTGCTCCCGCGAGGAGACCGGTGTAGCGCAGCGCCTTGCTCGCCGGGGAGCTCGTCGTGCCGCGATAGATGTACGATCCGGGAACGGTCGCGCGTATCAGTATCTCGCCAAGCTCGCCGGGAGCGATGACGACAGTGTCCATCGCGGTGGCGACGGTCGCGCCATGGATCGCGGCCGGCGTGAGAAGCGATATCGGTTCCGTGAGCGAATTCCGAACATGCATTCGGATCTCCGTCCCTTTCGGAACGCGAACCAGCGGTCCAGGCATCAGCGGCGACTTTCCTTCTTCGGCGAACGCCTCGACCGTCAGGGCAGGATGGCCTTCGCCGTCGATCCGCCACGCGGTTGGCTTGGCCTCCATGGCGACATCGAGCACACCGTCGCGGAGCACGCCCGCGGGCGATGTGTTGGGATTGGCGACAGTCAATGGGAGCTCGGCGCGACGAGCGTCGAGGGCGACGGACAGCATCGCCGCGACCGGAATGATCAACGAAAGGCGCAGTCCATGGATGAACGACACGAGTCCTCCACCGGAATCTCAGGAGACGGCAGACATTGGCAGGCGACTCGCGCGATGTGCGTCATATGTCGGCTGTCTACCTATTATAGGTAGATAGCCGACATATGCGCAAGGAAAATCTCATTCCACATTGTCGGTGCAGGTGGTCTGGCCCGATTCTGCTCTGTCGCTTCACCCTTGTCGCGGATAATTTCGCGCAATTGCCTACCCGAGCGCGCAATGACGACGTTTCACGAGCGACTGTACGACGCGGTCCGCACCGGTGTTCGCACCGCGGTGCTTCTATTGTTCGTGACGATGACCGCGAACGCGCAGGTCAACGGCAATCGACGCAACGAGCCGACGTTGCCGTTCACCATGACGCAGGTTGCACCATTCCGGGTGCCGTGGCGCATCGCGTTCCTGCCCGATGGACGCATGCTTGTTACGGAGAAGATGGGCGCACTGTGGCTGGTGACGCAGGATGGCGCAAAGACGCCAGTGATGAACCTTCCACGTTCAGAGTTCTTGGGTAATACCCGAGGGTATTTGGACAACGGTGGCATGCTCGGCGTCTACACATCGCCGAACTACGCGACGGATCACACCATCTACCTCACCTACTCGGAGCCAGGCCCACCGGTCGGTTCCGGTCTAGCGCTGGCGCGTGCCCGTCTGTCGATCGCTGACGGCAAGGCGAGCCTCGAAGGACTTCAAGTGATCTGGCGTGATGGCGCACGCGGGCGAGGCGGACAGGTCGGCGGCGCCGTCGCGTTTTCTCCCGACCGACAGTTCCTCTTCTTGGCACTTGGCGATCGCAACCGCATTACGCCGGCGCAGGATCCCGATCAGCCGGTGGGCAAGATTCTGCGCCTGACGCTCGACGGAAAGCCGGCACCGGGCAATCCGCAGGCTGGTAAGGTCGGTGCGAAAGCGGTTGGCATCATCGACTGGCAAAACGACTCGGACGGGGCCAAGAATGCGCCGGCCATGTACACCTACACATTTCCCGGTGACAACCTGACGCCGTCGGAAACGTGGAGCACCGGTCATCGCACGCCGTATGGTCTCGTGTTCACACCCGACGGCCGACTGTGGGAGCTCGAGCACGGACCGGCCGGCGGCGACGAATTGAATGTCATCGAGCCGGGAAAGAACTACGGTTGGCCACTCGTTTCTTATGGCACACATTACAACGGCGCCGTGATTCCGCATCCGGATAGCCGTCCCGATCTGGCGAAGCCTGTCATCTATTGGACGCCGGTGATCGCGCCCGGAAATCTTGCGCTCTACAACGGCGCGATGTTTCCGCAGTGGGTTGGCTCGGGACTGATCGCGGGTCTGGGCTCGAGATCGCTGAGCCGAATCACGTTCGACGGCAAGGGTGGAGCGGCTCCGGCCGAGCGTTGGTATCTAGGCCGCGAGATTCGCGACGTGGCGGTTGGGCCGGATGGCGCGGTGTGGTTGTTGGTCAACGAGGTACAGGGCGGGCTGTTTCGGCTCACGCCCACGGCGCGATAGCGAATTCGAGCTCGTGGATCGCTTGCAACTATCGTCTCCGCCACCGAAATGACCGAGCTTCACCGACGAATCTCTTCTTCCGAGTCCAAATGCAACGGGCGGTCGCCTGACATGAAGTCGGCGGCCGCCCGTTGGTTTGAAAGTACGATGACAGTCGAAAGGAGATGAATACGCTCGGGGCGAGAAATCGAACCAACGAATACTCGCACTACAGCGCGCCTGTGTGTCCGCCCGTTCTCTCCCGGTCACGCGACGGATTCATTTCGGCGGTACGGCATTCTCCAAAACGTCAGTCTTCGCGCGCGCGAGTACCCGACGATGGTACGCGTTGGACCCCCAAACGGCAGCGCAAACAGCAACAATCAAGGTCCCAACCATCAGTGGCAGCGACACTACTACCGGGAGCGGCTCGTCGAGCTTGATGAATGTGAGCGACAGCCTCGAGAACGATACGGTTGCCGCGAGAGGAAGCTCCGTGGCGATCAGTCGAGTGACAACGAAGAATACGACACCACCGGTTGCAATCGTTAGCGGCCCAAAATTGTTTCCACGGCGGTTGGGACCAAAGTGCGCCCCGAATAGTGATCGATCTGGCGTACGAAGCCGGGCCACGAATCCGCGCGTTGCCCGTGAACTGATCCACCCCCCGAAAAACCCGCCGGCGATCGCGACCAATCCGTTGAGGAAAATCAGATATACCATCCCGAGAACGCTAAAGCCCTCGCTGTTGAAGAGCGTGGCGAGAAGATCTAAGCTGGCGAGCGACACACACGCTACGAAGACTGCTCCGTATATCGCGCCGTACAAGCCTGCGAGCACGATCGCTACGTAACCGAACGAATTTTTCACACTCTTCATACCATCACTCAGTTAAAGGCGGCCGTTGCGCGTTGGTTATCGACCCGGCCGTTCAGGCTTACGGAACGTCGAACTGGCCGGAGACAAATAGTGTGTCGGTTGGTCCGATTGGACGCTTCAGCCCCTGCAGTCTGACGAACTTGATCGCGAATGAGCCGGACCAACTGTTCTTTCCTGTCTTCCCCGAAGTGAGGTCCACGTGGCCACCTGCGCTGGACCAGGGCATTTGGTCGTCACCGGTCAAGAGCACGCCCAAATCGTTCGAAGGCGCACCGGGATCTGCTGCCACGTGACGCCCTGGCGACGGGCGAGTTGTTGATGAAAATAGAAGGAACTCCTGCCCGCTGGGATCACCCGGCGCCGTCCCTTTCGGAAGATCGAGAACGATGCTGTATGACGGACCGGCGTCGCTAAGACGGGACGACTGCTTGACGGCGGCATGCCCGGTGAGGTGCGCGCGCTTGGCGCCGGACATGGTGATCGAGTATGTACCGTCGGCGTGGGGAGTCGCCAGGAGAACAAGCACCGTGGCCAACGCACGCAATGCGGGGACTGAGGTTATCGACATCGCGGGTTCCATTGGTCAGTGGTCGGCCGGGAATACTCGCACGGATCAGCCACTACTAAACGGCAACAATTGTTCTCCGTTGAGCAGAGTCATGTTGCGAGAGACTCAGAGTTCATGAGATCGAGCAGCCATCTCGCACTCCGCAAGACCTGACCGAGGGCCCATGCCCGCCATCATTCTTGACCAATTCATTTGCGCCCACAGCCAGCATCTCGAAAGGAACGCACTCTCAGCGTGCCCGATCATGACGACACTGAGAATCACTGCGTCACAGAGCGGAGAGTCTCAGTTGTTGCAGAAGCCGTTTGCGATCACCGCCAAGCGGACGAAAGCGTCACGATCCCAACCGGGAGTCGCAACTGCCAGTAGGCGGGGCCATGCTGGCCTCCGAGAATCTCCTCATATGTGAACTTATAACCCTTCGTCTTGAGCGCCTCACGGAACCGCCGATTCGCATCGCGGAAATGCGGGCCGGCGCCACCAAGCGTCGCGTGGTCCTCGATCTCGCCCACGTCCAGGAAGAAGTTGACGTCTTTCGCCGGGGCGGCCGCAACCGCGCTGGTCAGCCATTCGTACGGCGGCTCATCCGATCCCTCGGCACCCCGCCAGAACGCACCGCTTTGCGACAACACATTGCCGAACAGATCCGAACGCTTGATCGCGGCGAACGCAGCGGCCACCCCGCCCGCGCTCGAGCCAGTCACGATCACTCGGCGGAGATCGGTCGTGACGTGCCAGTTGTGTCGCACATATGGAATGAGTTGCCGGCCGAGAAACTCTGACATCTTCGTCGCATTTCCCAGGTCGGCAATGCGAGTGGCCGACGACGAGTCATCGATCAGGACCGCCACGAATGCCGGCGTTTTTCGTGCGGCGAGCAGCGTGTCGAGAATCAGCGGAAGCGGCATCGTGTCGCGATATTCCGCGCCATCGAACGCCACGATTAGAGGATATGCAACCGCGGATCGAGGATCGTATCCCTTTGGTGTATAGATCCAGATCCGCCGAGGGCGCTGGTACGCGGAATCAAAGAGGGTGCGGAGCTCCAGCCGTTTTGAAGCAGACGGAGCTCTCGGGTCCATGCGATACGGAATTGGCCTGATCTGGCTTTGTGCGGCGCTCGAGTCAATTTGGAGAAAACTCAAGATACCGATGGACGCCAATGCCACACGGTTGAGCACCTGATTCACCAGCGTTTGATTCAGCGGCTTCCAATGACGACTGCGGCACGACCGTCCGCGAGCGCGACGACATCCACCGCCATGGGCGTGTTTGCCTTCCGAAGCGACGCCTCGAATTGCGTGCGCGTGGACGCCGAGATTCGGTCGCCGAGTTGGAGGGGGAGCGTGAGGCCCTTCGGCATGTTTTGCGTTCCGCCTGCAATCTGGATGGCGACGAGTTGGCGCCCTTCGACCGGCTCGTCGACTCGCGACGCAAGCGTGGACGCGATTGCCGCATCGACGTTCTCTCGACCGGCGGATGCGCCTGGCGTCCGGTTTGTTCGGACGCCATGCTCCGTTTGCTGTCGAGCGGTTTCCTGATTAGGTGCATCGAGCGTCGAGCCGACGCACGCGAGCACAGCAAATGCGGCAATCGCCACTCCGACGGTTGCTGCGCGCTCCATGGGCGGTGTCACGAATAGCAGCCGGCGAATTCGCGGTAACATGTCGCTCTTCGCACCGCCAAGACCGATCGCCAGCGCGGGCGACTCGGCACGAGCGCGTTCGAGCGTGAGGAGCGCCCGAACGAGTGTCGCCGGATCGCCCGACAGCGCGACAGCGGAGTCATCGCAGCAGCGCTCTCGTTCACGCCGCACGCACGCGGAGACCCACCACGTTGCAGGATGATAGAAGAGTGTTGTCTCAACGACCGCTTGCGCGAAGTTGACGACGTAGTCGTGTCGGCGCACGTGAGCAAGTTCATGCGCAAGAACGGCCTCGAGCTGCTCGCGGGTCAGTTCGACAATTGTCGACGTTGGCAGGAGTATCATCGGCCGCAACCATCCGACGACGACCGGACTATCCGCCAACTCAGTGAGCGCAAGGCGGGCGCGCCGCTGCATTCCGAGTCGTCGTTCGACGCCCGCGAAGACCTCGAGCACAGCCGCCGACCCGAACGCGAACGCATTGGCTCCTCCCATCACCACGTCGCCCGATTGTGTGAACGCCAATACGCCCGTGAGGATAGGCAGAACCGCGAGCGCGAACATCGACAGACAACAAGCGATGTACCGAATGTTCGCCGAGCGTTCCGGCACGAGTGCGAGGACGAGGCTGAGGAGGATTGCGACGGCGGCACCCTGCCAAACGAACTGCAACAACGCGGCAGCAAAGGCATGCATAATTGGGCTCATGTCTCCCCCTTTTCATGACGGCTGAGCAGTGCTTCGATGGCGCGGAGATCGGCCGCCGGAGTTTGCTTTGTCGCGAGCGCTTGAAGAACCAACGTCTTCACAGATCCGCCAAACGCACGCTGCATGAGGTCCCGCAGGAGCTGGCGTTGCGTTTGCGCTCTCGTCTGCCGCGCGCGATAGATCTGCGGTCGTGCGGAGTCGTCGCGCTCGACGAGTCCTTTGACCGTCATGATCTGCAAAAGTTTGAGCGCGGTCGTGTAGCCGGTTGGCTTCTCCTGATCCTGGACGCGCTGGATTTCGCGGACGGATAGCGGTCCGTGATCCCACAGCACGTTGAGAATGGCCAGCTCTCCTTCGGTTGGGCGGCGCGGCGGTGTTTTCACGGTTTTCATGGTTGTCACGCGCTCACGCTAACGAAGGTCTTCGTCATTGTCAACGAAGACCTTCGTCAATCATGCGGTCCGCCCCGAGTGCTCCGCGTCCACGGGCACGGCGCGACGTAACGAATGCGTACCTGTTCGTTCACGGCTGGCCAACTACGCGGTAGCGATTGGTCGCGCGTACTTGCTGACGCATCTCAGCGATCGTGACCTTCGATCGCGAAACTCGCCATCGGCAGTCGTACGTCGTCGCGCGCTCGGATGCCGCTTCGCTCACTGGCACGACGATCTCTGGAGACACCATGGAATCAACCACGCGCTACGTACCACCGGCGTATTCGCCGACCACGACCACCGACAGCCGCCCGCGCCTCGATCACAAGCCGTCAATCACGACCATCGCGATCTTCGTCGGGTTGCTGCTCGGTGGCTTGATCTACATCGGCTACAGCTTGTCCACCGAGATCACCGCGTCGGGAATCGATCCGGCGAAGGAATTGCCGTTCGCGCTGCTCGGCATTGCCCTGCTCATCGCGCTCGGCTTCGAGTTCGTCAACGGCTTTCATGACACGGCCAACGCCGTCGCGACCGTCATCTACACACACTCGCTGCCGCCCAACTTCGCCGTCGTCTGGTCGGGACTCTTCAACTTCTTCGGCGTGTTGGTGTCGAGCGGAGCGGTGGCGTTTAGCGTTGTCTCATTGCTGCCGGTCGAGCTGATTCTGCAGGTCGGCAGCAGTGCCGGGTTCGCGATGGTATTCGCCCTGCTCATCGCCGCCGTCGTGTGGAACCTCGGAACGTGGTGGTTCGGGTTGCCCGCGTCGTCGACGCACACGCTGACGGGTTCGATCATCGGCGTCGGCGTCGCCAACGCGTTGATGCACGGACGTTCCGGCACCGCCGGCGTCGACTGGGCCCAGGCGACACGCGTCGGGTATACGCTGCTGCTTTCTCCGCTTGTCGGATTCGGTGTTGCGGCGCTCCTCATGCTCGTGTTGAAGGCGACCGTCAAAAATCCGGAGCTGTATCAGGAACCCAAGTCCAATGCGCCGCCGCCGTGGTGGATTCGCAGCATTCTCGTGCTCACATGCACGGGCGTGTCGTTCGCCCATGGCTCGAACGACGGGCAGAAGGGCATGGGACTCATCATGCTGATTCTCGTCGGGACGGTGCCGCTGACGTACGGACTCAATCGCGCGATGCCGGTGAGTGAAGTGACGCGCTTCTCGGCCGTCGCGGTCGTCACGCAGCAGTCGCTCGCCAAGTCAAGCACGGTTGCTCCACCGGCCGATGCCCGCCGAGTGGTGACCGACTATGTGCGGACGAGGACGTTGACCGACACTGTGGTCCCGGCCATTGCTGCACTGGTCGGCGACATCGGTCAGCAGGTCAAACAGTACGGATCATTCTCCAAGCTACCGGCCGGCGCGGTGAAGAACGTGCGCAACGACATGTATCTCACGTCCGAGGGCATCACGCGGCTGAGCAAGAGCAACGTCTCATTCGATCCGGACACAAAGAAGAATCTCGCCGAGTTCAAGAAGGAGATCGACCGCTCGACGAAATTCATTCCACTGTGGGTGAAGGTTGCCGTCGCGATCGCGCTCGGTCTTGGAACGATGGTCGGTTGGAAGCGCATCGTCCGCACGGTTGGTGAGAAGATCGGCAAGACCCATCTCACGTATGCGCAGGGCGCGTCGGCGGAGTTGGTCGCCATGGCGACGATCGGCGCGGCGGACGTGTTCGGCATGCCGGTGTCGACGACGCACGTGCTGTCGTCGGGCGTTGCCGGGACGATGGTCGCGAACCGATCAGGCCTTCAGTGGTCCACGGTGCGGAATCTTCTGATGGCGTGGGTACTCACGCTACCAGTCGCGATCGTGTTGTCGGGCAGCCTGTACTGGCTGTTCAGTAGACTGTTCTAGCGTGGCGAGTGGATGCCGGCGGCATGGTCCGGTCGGGCCGATAGAGAACTCTGATGGGGAATTCTAGGAGCGTGCTCTAACGACGTGCTCTGAAAGCGTGCTCTGAAAGCGTGCTCTGAATGCGTGCTCTGAATGCGTGCGCTGAAGGCGTGCGCTGAAGGCGTGGTCTCAGTTCGAGCACGCTGTTCGAGCACGCTGCTCGAGCACGCCGTTCGAGCACGCTGCTAGAGCACGCCGTCAGAGCACGCCGTCAGAGCACGCCGTCAGAGCACGTCAGCACGTCGTTACCCTATGTCCTTGACCATTCAGTCAGACCACGCGTTCCAATCATACTGCCACCAGCGCAAGCGATGACGACAGCTCGATGAGTCGCGCGACTTCGTCGACCAACGCGTCAGGCGACGTGCAGTTCTTGATGGCGAGGAGGGCGCCGGAGTCGCGGAGGCGGTCGCGGAGGACGTCCTCCAAATCCGACGCCGCATAGACGATGACTGGCACGTTGACCGGCCCCGCGCCCGTCTGAATCTGTTCGAGCAAATCGACGCCGCTCACATCGGGCAATCCCAGGTCGACGATGATTGCGTCCGCGCCGCCGGCTTGGAATAGCGCGAGCGCCGCGGCGCCGGTGGGAGCTATCTCTACGCCGTACCCTCGCGACTCCAGCGCGCTCCCCATCACCCGCGAGAGCGCAAGATCGTGCTCGATGAGTAAAATGCGGACCGCACTTGCGACGTGCGGCTTGATCACGCGTTCGATCGCCTGCATCAGGGCGTCCTCATCGATTGGCTTTTCCACCCAGCCCGCGGCGCCGATTCGCGCGGGGTTGGCGAGCGGCGTGACACCGCTCACGACGACGACCGGGATGTGACGAGTGATCGTATTCGCGCGAAGCTCGGCAAGCGTTTCACGTCCGCTCATGCCCGGCATCACCATGTCCAACAGAATGACCGACGGTGGCGCTTCCACCGCTCGCTCAATGGCTTCGCTTCCCGATGCCGCCGTCGTAACCGCGTAGCCACGACCCTCGAGCATTTCGCGCATGATCTCGCGAAAGTCAGCATTGTCATCACACACGAGTATTCCAGCGGACTGCCGAGCGGCAGCGGCGTGGGGTCGAACTTCGACCGATTGGACGAGCGGCTCGTCCGCCGGGCCATCGACGATCGGGGTCGTGAAAGCGGGCGTCATGGAGACCGTGGTTGGGACGGGAATCGTGAAGCAAAACGAGCTCCCGACACCGACGGTGCTCTCCACCCAGATGCGGCCACCGTGCTGGCGGACGATGCTGCGGCTAATCGCCAGTCCCAGACCACTGCCACCTTTCTCGCGCGCATCCGACGCGTCGACCTGTTGAAACCGCTCGAAGATCGATTCGAGCTTGTCGGCCGGAATTCCGCGTCCGTGGTCGCGCACCTCGAAACGAACCTCGGAGTCGTCGCTCGTAATCCGCACCTCGATCGTGCTGCCTTGGGGCGAAAACTTGATGGCGTTGCCCACCAGGTTCGTCAACGTCTGCGTCAATCGGTCCGCGTCGGCCCACACTGGCGTTTGTTCTCCGATCACCTTGAGCTCGACACCGGCGCGCTCTGCGACCGGCCGAAGTATCTCGGTGACCTGGCCGGCCGATTCGACACCCTCACACCACGCGCGTTCCATCGCGATGGTACCGGATTCGATGCGCTCCGCGTCGAGAATGTCGTTGATGAGGCGGATCAATCGATCGGTATTTGCCACCGCAACGTCGAGCATCCGCTGAGCCTTCTCTTTCGAGTCTCCTAAACGCCCGCTCGCCAGCAGTCCGAGCGCGCCACGGATGGACGTGAGCGGGGTGCGCAGCTCGTGACTCACCACGGACACGAACTCCGCTTTCAGACGTTCGAGCTCTCTCCGGCTGCTGATATCGCGGGCGATGATCTGCGTGCGGCCGCCGGGGAGCTTCGCTGCACTAATCTCGACCGCCACATGCGTGTCCTCGCGCCGCGCGAGCGAGTCTTCCGCCGTGATGACTTCGCCCACCACCAGCTTTGCAAGGCGCGTCGCCATGACGCCGCCGGCCGCCGTAAAGAGTGAACCCAACGAGCGCCCAATCAACTCGTCCACCGAATGATCGAGAAGCGAACAGGCTCGCGCGTTCGCCTCGATACATCGTCCGTCCGGGGCGATGATGAGAATGGCATCGGCGGCCTGCTCCACGAGCTGCCGGTATTTCGCCTCGCTTTCGCGGACGGCATCCTCGGCGTTCTTGCGCGCCGTGATGTCCCGCGTCGTGCACACGAAGGCGCGAACGGCCTGCGACTCGGTGTCGCGGACCGAGCGCGTCGCCGTCTCGAGCCACCCAAATGAACGATCGGGCCGGCGGCAACGCCAAATCGTTGTAAGCAGTTCCACCGAGCCGAACGCGCGCTTGTGGTTCGCCATCAGCAACGGGATGTCCTCGCGATGAGAGAACTCTCCAGGATTCCGGCCAACCAGAGCGTCCGCGGGGATTCCGAGGTAGTCCGTCCAACTCGGCGTCGCATAGTCGTACGTGCCATCGAGCCCGTGTGTCGACACCATGTCGGTCGCATTTTCCGCCAGCAAACGGTAGAGCTCCGTCGCGCGTTCCGCGACGGCCTGTTGGTCGGCGACGCGGCTCTCCAATTCGAGCTGTCCGTGGACGAGTTTCTCCTGGGCGCATTTGTGTTCGTGGATATCCGTGCACGTGCCCAACCATTTGGCGACGCGACCGTCGTCGCCATGGAGCGGAAGCGCGCGCGCCGAGTGCCAGCGGTATTCCTGGTCGGACCCGCGCCGAATGCGATACTCGAGTTCATACGCCTCGCCCGTCGCGACGGAATGCGTCCAGCGCTCGTGTGACATGGCTTGGTCGTCGGGATGAATGGCCGCCAACCAGCCGTCGCCCATCGATCCGTCCATCGTGAGGCTGGTGTACTGGAACCAGCGCGAATTGGCGTAGTCGAGTTGCCCCTCGGCGGTTGCCGTCCACACGATCTCAGGGAGCGCCTCGGCGAGTTGGCGGTAGCGTTCGACGGACGCCGCGAGCACTTGCTCAGCGTGTCGCGTGTGGCGGTCGACGATCGCAAAGAGAATCGCCGACGAAAGGACCAAAGCACACACCACCGTGACAAGCACTGCGAGGTTGCGATGGCCGATGAGCTGGCCCGACGACACCGCGTCTGCTGCGGCGCTCATCTCAAAGTGCGCCGCGGACATCGCGGTGTAGTGCATGCCCGCGATCGCAAACCCCATCGCGACGGCGCTCGCCGCGCGGAGAAGGCTGCCGCGCAGTCCGGGGTTGTCGTCGCCGTAGAACGCGAGGCACAGCGTCGCACCCGCCGCGGAGATCGCGATGGCGATCGAGATCGCGACGCGGACGGGATCGTGATGAACGATGAACGCGCCGCGCATGGCGGCCATTCCCAAATAGTGCATGCCGGAGATCGCTGTGCCGGCGGCGAGTGCGCCGGCCGCGAGTCGCGGCGGTTTGAGGCTTCGACCGCTTCCGATCGCGAGGGCGGCCGTGGACGCGATGACGGCGAGAACGGCGGAGGCAAGTGTTCGGACCAGTTCGAATCCGGCAGGGACGCCGAGTCCCATGGCGAGCATCCCCACGAAATGCATGGCGACGATGCCCAGTCCCATGAGCAGGCCGCCGCCGACGAGCCAGGCGTATTTCGTCGTGCCGTGGGTCGCACCGACCCGTCCGCTGAACGTCAGGGCGGCGTACGACGAAAGTATGGCGATGGCGACCGAGGCAGCGACGAGCCCCCCGTCGAAGGTCTGACGGAGCATTGCAGCGTGTATCACGTTCTGCTCGAAGGAATCGGTCGCGAAAATCGTCGCGACAACGGTTGGGCGGGGTCCAGGAGTGTAGGACGTTCTTATCCAGTAGTATCGTCAGCAAACGCCTGACGCCGTATCGACGCTGACCGCGCTGTGACGCAACGGATCGGCGCGCGGCGGAGAACATGAAAATTCCTTAATAATCAATATCAGACGATATACGTTGCAGCAGGTGCTGCGTGCCGGCCGATTCCCGGGAGGCTAGGAAGCCAGATGACTATCCCACTTCGCGCATTGATCATCGAGGACTCCGAGGACGATGCGCTGTTGTTGGTTCGAGAGCTCCGCCGCAGCGGATACGATCTGTACTTCGAGCGTGTTCAAACGGAGGAGGCCGTCGTTGCGGCGCTCGATCGCGAGCGGTGGGACATCGTGATCAGTGATCACCACATGCCGGCCTTCGACGGAATCGACGCGCTCAGGGTGATTCGCGAACGAGCACCCGACCTTCCATTCATCTTCGTGTCGGGCACGCTCGGCGAAGACACCGCCGTGGCAGCCATGCGGGCGGGCGCCCAAGACTACGTGATGAAGGGGAATCTCAAGCGTTTGCCTCCGGCGATCGACCGCGAGCTTCGCGATGCGCAGACGCGACGCGAACGACGCCTCGCCGAGGAACGTCTCCATTCGACGAGTGAACTGCTGCGCTCGGTGTTTGCCGCGTCTCCGCTCGCGATCGTCGCCACCGACTTGGACGGACGAGTTCAACTGTGGAATCCGGCGGCGGAACGACTCTTTGGGTGGACGGCGGCGGAGGTCGTCGGGCGAGCGAATCCTACGGAGCCGTCGCAACGAGAAGGCGATGGTGCGGCGCTTCGGGCCAGGGTGGTTCGCGATCGAGCGTCGTTGACCGACATCGAGCTTCAGCGACAGCGACGTGATGGGTCGCTCGTGGATGTGAGCTTATCGCTCGCCGCCACCTACGACAGCGAGGGCGCGGCGGACGGCATTACCGCCGTCTTACAGGATTTGACCGCTCGAAAGCAGTTCGAGGTCCAGTTTCTCCAAGCGCAGAAGATGGAAGCTGTTGGGCGGCTGGCCGCCGGCGTCGCGCACGACTTCAACAACTTCCTGACCGTCATCTCGGCCTACTGCAATTTGCTGCGCGATACATTTTCCGACGACGACCCGCGAATGGAGGAGCTCGGAGAAATTCAACGGGCGTCCAAGGGCGCCGCCGCCCTGACGCGCCAACTGTTGGCGTTTAGCCGACCCAGCGCGATTGAGCCTCGCGCCATCGAGCTGCGCTCTGTCGTCAGTGACAGTAGTGGGCTCATACGGCGCCTTGTCGGAGATGTCATCACGATCGATCAGCGTCTTGATCCTGACGCGGGGTTCGTGAACGCCGACCCAGGCCAGATTGAGCAAATTCTCATGAACCTCGCGGTAAACGGGCGGGATGCGATGGCCGAGGGCGGGACGTTGACGATCGACGTTCGGCATGTCGATGCGACGGACGCCGGCCTCGCCGACACTGGAAGCGCGCCACACGGCTATTGTATGCTCGCCGTGACCGACACCGGCACCGGCATGGACGAGGAGACACAGGCGAGAGTCTTCGAGCCTTTCTTCACGACGAAGGTCGAAGGGCAGGGTACCGGCCTTGGCCTCGCGACTGTCTATGGTATCGTCACGCGCGCCGGCGGCGTGGTCCGGGTGCGGAGCACACTCGGCGCCGGCACGGCGTTCCGCGTATACCTTCCGTCGGTCCGCGCCGGGGTCGACGGTCCGTCACGAATTCATGTGATCGAGTAAAGTGGGAGTTGTGACCACAGTGAGTGGTGGGGCAGATAAGCAACGGTTGCTCTTCGTCGCGGGCGCCGAGGACGTTTTGGCATTTCGGCGGGTCGCAACGGCGCTCGGTTACGACGTCGACGTCGCGTCCACCGCGGGGGAAGCGGTCGAGATGGGGCAACGGCACGAGTACCCGGTCGTTGTCATCGATCTCGAATTGCGCGGCGTCGACGGCTACGCGGTGGCGGATGCGATTGGCTCGAAGTCGCTCCAGTCGGCCTTTCTCTTGATGACGGCCCAGGGCATCGAGCTCGGCGGTGGACGCAGCGCCTCCGACGGCGCCATCGCTGGTCTCGTGTCCAAGCCGTGGGAGGACTCCGATCTCGCCGCGAAACTCGCTCTTGCCGCCGATCTCAACGAGAGGCGGGCCGCGTCGCGCGGATCGGAGGGCGGAAGACACACCTCAGTGTTGGTGATCGAAGACAATGCGGAGGACACGCTCTTGCTGCGCCGACCGCTCGAGCGCGTTCCAGGAGTCACTGTTGTCGTGACCAAAACGCTGGCCGGGGCGATGAAGCTCCTCCATGATCAGCGCTTCGACGTCATCATCACCGATCTGGGCCTTCCCGATGCGCGCGGCGTCGACACCGTGCTGCGTTTGCGGGCGTCCAGTCCCGAGTCTGCGATCATCGTGTGTACCGGCATCGACGACGAATCGCTGGCGCTCAAGCTCGTGCACCTCGGCGCGCAGGAGTGTATTGCAAAGGGGCGGCTCAGCGTTGCCGAGATGTCGCGAGTGGTGGCCTTTGCCAAGGAACGAAAGCGGTTCGAGCTGCGCCTCGTGAAGATGGCGTACTACGACTCACTCACCGGCCTGGCCAATCGAACGGCGTGGCACGAACACGCACGCGGCGCACTCGTTCGCGCGCGGCGCCGAAAGGAAGGCGTGGCCGTCATGATGATCGACCTCGACGGATTCAAGCCGATCAATGACACACACGGGCATGTCGCCGGCGACGTCGTGTTGCGCGAGTGCGCGCACCGACTGTTGCGCCTTGTGCGTGAGTTCGACACGGTGGGCCGGTTCGGCGGAGACGAGTTCGCCGTGCTGCTCGCGGATGTCGATGATCTCCCTGACGTCCAGCGTCTCGCCGCTCTGATTCGTCGTGATCTGCGCATGCCTGTGCGCCTGTCAGAAGGAACCCACGTCGTTGTCGGCGCCAGTGTCGGCGTTGCCGTGTTCCCGGAGAACGGAGATTCGCCGGAAGCTCTCCTCGCGTCCGCCGATGCGGCCATGTACGAGGCTAAGCGCGCGGCGAAGGTGGCGTCGGCGCTGGAATCGTAAAGGAGAAAGTCGCACCAGTACCCACCGCGGCGTCGGCCCAGATGCGACCGCCGTGGCGTTGAATGATGCGCTGCGCGATGGAGAGACCAATCCCCGTGCCGTCAAACTCTTCGCTCGTGTGGAGCCGTTCGAACACGCCAAACAATCGCGGCGCGTGTTGCATGCTGAACCCGGCTCCATTGTCACGAAAGAAGAACACGGTCTCTCCACTGACCAACTGAGCGCCGACTTCGACGATCGCCTGCGGGACTCGAGCCGTAAACTTGATCGCGTTCGAGAGTAGGTTGGCCACGAGCTGCCGCAACGTCCCCAGATCGCCAATGCAATCGGGGACGTCGTCAACTCGAACATCGATGTGACGGTTCTCGTGTCCTCGCAGGAGCTCGTCGAGCGTCTCGCGAGCTACGTCGCCAATGTTCACCGTTTGCGCCGCGAGCGGTTGTCGACCGATCTGCGACAGGCGGAGCAGGTCGTCAATCAGTTGGCTCATTCGCTGCGCGTTCGCCATGATGCGATCGAGGAGCTCGCGACCCTCGGCCGGCAGCAGATGAGCGAAGTCCTCGTTCACCATATTAGCAAACCCGTCCATCGCACGGAGTGGAGCGCGGAGATCGTGCGATACGGAATAGCTAAAGGCCTCGAGCTCGCGATTCGCGGCCTCGAGCTCCGCTGTGCGTTCGCGGACGCGACGGTGCAAATCGACGTTCTCGATTCGCAATTGCCGCACAGCCAAGGCCCGCAGCAAGACAGGCAGTACTACGCTGACCTTGAACGGTTTGAGGATGTAGTCGAATGCGCCGCTCTGCATGGCTTCCACCGCGGTGGCGATGGTGCCTTGTCCGGTCATGACTACTGCCATCATCTCGGGATCGATGATCAACGCTGACTGGATCAGCGCGATCCCCGTCATTTCCGGCATGGCCAAGTCGGTGAGCAGTAGCTCGAACGCTTCCTCGCGCACTTTCGACAGCGCCGCGGCGCCCGTGGTCACGCCCACGGTTTCGAAGCCATGGTCGCCCAGCGTATCGCACAACGCCTGTACGTGAGGCGCTTCGTCATCAACGATGAGAATTCTTGGGAGCGCCATTGTCTACTGCTTCATATTGCGCGCGCCTTGCGCCAGGGCCGCGGCCAGGTCGTGCATTTTTGGCGGCTTGCTCACGACGGTGTCGATGTGAGCCGGCATTTCGCCTTCGGCGATGAGGCGGTGACCCCACCCCGTGAGAAGAATCACGTGCGTCGACGGCGCCAGCGCTTTGATGGCGGCAGCGACTTTGCGCCCATCGACGTAGGGCATGCCCAAGTCGGTAATGACGACCGGAAACGGCTCGCCACGTTCGAGCGCTTCTTTGAATGCATCGATGCCCAACTGGCCGCCGTTCGCGGTGACAATGCTGTGCCCCTTGAATTGCAGCGTGTCTCTCAACGACTTGAGTAGCAGCGGATCGTCGTCGATGACGAGGACGCGGAGCGGCGTCGCGGCAATGTCCGGTGGTGGTTGATCAATCAGACCCGCATTGATGTTCGGCGCCGGTGAAAACGACAGGCGCACTGTGGTGCCGGTGCCGACCGCGCTGTGTATCTCCATTTCGGCACTGTGCCGCTGGACGACGCCATACACCATTGCCAAGCCGAGGCCCGTGCCTCGCTCTCCTTTGGTGGTGAAAAACGGTTCGAGACACTTTCGCCGGGTCGCTTCGTCCATGCCGATGCCCGTATCGACGACGTCGATGTGAACGGATTGCGGCGCGCCGCTTACGCCGGACGTTGGTCTGGCAGCGTGCGTCCGAACGGTGATCTCGCCACCCTCCGGCATCGAATCGACCGCGTTGAATATGAGATTCGTGAGCGCTTCGCGAATCTCGTTCTCGACGCCCATGATCGCCGGAAGGTTGGCGTCGAGATCGGTGCGCATCTCGATCATCACGCCGCGGCGCTGCGGCATGTCGTTCCACCGCGCCCGCGTCAGGGCGATGACATCGCGCGCGGCGCGGTTGAGCGGCACCGGCGCCAGCGTCAGTTGGGGCTCGCGCTGCCGATAGAATTCTCGCATGCGCGCCACGGTCGCTGCCACATCGTCGATGGCGCGCGCGATCGTCTGTAAGTAGCCGCGTCCGCGGTCGGACAGCGCGGGCTCGGTTTCGAGTAGGGATTCGGTATAGAGCGCCACCGGCGAAATCGCGTTGTTGATGTCATGCGCGATGCCGCTGGCCATTTGGCCGAGGGCGCTCAACCGCTCTTGTTGCACGACGGTGTTCTGAGTCAGTCGCAGATCATCGTACGCCAACCGAAGCGCGTCGTGCAATTCCGCTTGGCGCGCGGCGAGCGCCACATGTTCGCTGAGTTGCAGCAAGAACTCACACTCGCCGCTCGTGAAGCTCTCGGAAGCTCGCCGAGCGACGACGAGCACGCCGAACACGCGCTTGTCGACGAGGAGTGGCGACGCCACCAGCGCGCGCAACCCGGCGCCCGCCAGCTGTTGCGGAAATGGAAATGGCAGATCGCCGATGTCCGGTTCGTAGACCAACTCCGCGCGAACGCAACGGGCCAGCCCGTTCTGATCGGTCGCGACCTGCGCGCCGTCGATCAGTCCGATCGCTCCTGCCGCCGGCGCACTCGCGCTGCCGACACTGGCGACACTCAATGTCCTCAGAGTGTCGTCATATAAGAAGATACATGCGAAATCCACGGCGAGACGGTCCTCGAGCGTGTTGATCACCACCTGAAACACACTTCGGAGGTCCTGGCGTTCGCCGACAGCACGCGTGATCTGTTGCAGGAGATTGAGCCGTCCCAACTGGGCCTGCACCTTCTCTTCGGCGTTCTTTCGATCGGTGATATCACGAACGAACGCACTGAACGAGACGGCGTCGCCGGTCTTGATTGGTGTTATCGAAAGCTCAATGGGGAATTCGTGGCCATCGCGATGGAGTCCGGTCAGCTCCAGGCGGCGGTTCAGGACGACGGCCTTTCCTGTCGCGAGGTAGCGGCCAAGGCCTTGCCGGTGCGCGTCGCGGTAGCGCTCGGGAACGATGGTTGTCTCCAACAACCGGCCGACTGCGTCGTGGTGTGCCCAGCCAAAGGTGGTCTCGGCCTGGGCGCTCCAGCCGGAGATCACGCCATCGGCCCCGATGGTGATCACCGCATCGAGCGCGGTTTCGACGATCAGGCGCGTTCGCTCTTCGCTACCGCGAAGATCGTCGGCGGTCTTCGCTAGCGTCGCCGTCCGTTCATTCACGCGGCGTTCGAGCTCGTCACGCTCAAATTGAAGTGCGGAGGCCTGGGCTTCGATTCGTGCGGCCATTGCGTTGAAACTCCCACCAACTCGTCCGAGCTCGTCTCCGGCTGGTGCGGCGACGCGCGCTGTCAAATCACCGCGTCCGAGCGCGTCGGTTGCGGTCGACAGCGCTTGAACGGGTTTGAGGATGACGACGGCGAACGCCGCTCCGGCGATGAGGGCGATCAAGACGATTCCCGCGGCGAATCGCAGCTTGTGCCACGTCAACGCGGTGATTTGCGCGTTGAGCGATCCGTCCGGGATCATATAGAAGAGCGTCCACGGCACAGCCTCGAGCCGGCGTCCGACGCCGTAGTTCCAGCGTCGGTTGACCGGCGCCAATCCGTGAAACATTGCTGTGTCAGGCGTCGCGGAGAGCGATCGCTCGAACTGGAGCGGGAACGATCGGATGTCCTCGAGCAGCGCCTTTGTCTGCGGACCGAATCGCGCTTCGCCGACGAGATCGCTCATCGTCGCCGGCGCCAACTGGCCAGCGGAATGGAAGACGATTTCCTGGCTGTAGGTATGCGCGATGCGAATTCCGTCGTGGTCGAACAACACGGCAAAACTTCCCGGCCCGGCGAGCCCGTTCGCCGCGCGCATGGTGCTCCACAGCGCGGACGCGTGCACCCACAAAGCCGACACGCCCACGAGCGTGCGATTGGAGTCGATGACCGGTGCGAGATAGGCGATCGTTGGATCGGCTCCGGGTGCGAGCGCGTCGACGTACACGTCGGAGATGACCGCGGTCCCGCGCAGCGCGTCGCGGACAAACCGGTGAAACGCGAGGTTTTTTCCGACGAGCGCGGAATCCGTCGCGGCTCGCACGTTGCCCGCCAAGTCGAGCAGGGCAGCGCCGCGGATCTGCGTGTCGCTCGCGGGATAGACGTCGAGTATGGCCCGTGCGGCCGACGCGAGTGGACGGTTTTCGTTGGCGGGCGAGCGCGCCGCGAGGGCAACGATCGTTGGGAATCGGGCGACCCGATCGACGGAGCGTTGATACGCGCGGTGAAACTCGTCGATCTCGCCGCGCAACTGATCGCCGCGCGCGGCGAGAAGCGCCGCGGTGTTCGCCAGAAGACGTTGTTGACCTTCGCGTCGATCGATGAGCGCCGCGATGATCAATGGGAGGGCGGAAGCGACCACGAGGAGGACGGCCATCTTCGAGCGCATCGGCCAATCCATGACGCGCAACAGCGATCTCGTGCGTCCCGTGAGGTTACTCGCGGGCAAGATGCCGAATCCGTCGTCTGTTGCGCTCGCTCATGGGCCCGTTCGCCGAGTGGAGGGACAATAAGGGAACTAGCTCGACGGACTAGTCTTCGCCAGGACGCCTGCAGAATATCCTAATCAGACGTTTCTAAGATCACCGCATATCCGTGGCCGCTTGGTTGGGGCCCGGCATTCTGTCCCCGCAATTGTCGCGGATTGCCGAGCGAACGCACTGCCGTGATCAGTCGCGAATGCCTTCGAAACGAGGACGGCGTTTGGCTGCAAGAACGAGTATTGTTTGAGACGACCTTGCAGCATAGTGTGACCACCCGATTGGCGTCATCTGGCTACGTCCATCTCTCCATGACCGAGCTATCGTACCGCGAGAGTTTCGCTGCCGAGGAGTTCCTCGCGCTGGCTCAGCGCATCTGGCCGCGCGACTACTCCCTGGCTGATGCCATCCCAGCACTTTCGCGAACAATCAACGTCGGCGCGTGGGACGGACTACGCCTGGTCGGCAGTATCCGCATTCTCACGGATGGCTACTTCTTTGCCACCATTCCTGAAATACTGGTTGACCCAGAATATCAGCGTCGCGGGATCGGCCAGCACCTCATGAAGCTCGCGCTTGAACGAGCGCCGCGAGGAAAACTCGCATTTGCCGCGCAGCCGCAGAGTGTCGCCTTCTTTGATCGCATTGGCTGCGAGCGCAAGTTGACAAGCTTCGTTGCGACCGGGCCGCTCAAGGCGGAGATTCCTGAGGCAGCCATATAACAACGTGCGTTGCAGCAGACGGGCGATTCAATGATTGCTCGCTTCGCTCGAGGACCTGTTCAATGGCGTCGATTCACGCCGCGCGCGGGCGGCATGTCCGCGCGATCTCTGGCCCGTCGTTCGTCGAAAACTCACGCAGCTGAACCGCGTGCGCGACCTACGGGAATTAGCGATCCCACCGGGCAACCGTCTCGAACGATTGGCCGGTAGCCGTAAAGGCCAGCACAGCGTTCGCATCAATCAGCAGTATCGCGTCTGTTTCCGCTGGGAGGACGGTTATGCCGACGAAGTCGAAGTCACGGACTACCACTCGTAAGGTCGTGCGACCGCGCGCGGTGACGCCGAAGCTGGTCCGGCGACGCCTCCCCAGCGAATTGCCGCCAGTGTCGCCGGGAGAGATGTTGCTGGAGGAATTCCTGAAACCGCTCGGGATTTCCCAATCAGCGTTCGCCATCCAGCTCGGCGTGTCGTTTCCGAGGCTCAATGAAATCATCCGAGAGAAGCGGGCGGTCACCTCCGACACGGCCTTGCGATTGGCCCAGGTCACCGGGATGAGTGCGGATTTCTGGCTCGGCCTCCAGTCCGACTGGGAGCTCTGGCACGCCCTCCGGTCCAAGGACGCCGAGCAAATCGCCAAACTGACGCCGCTGCCGCATGCGGGCTGACGCCGGGATAGTTTCGCGCGATCATCCCGGATCTCGTTCGGCGGCTGTTAACCGGCTCGCATCACGAGCTGGCCATTCTGCGCCAACAAGCTGACCAGGCGGAACTCGCACGATTGACTCTCACCGGAGCCGGCTTCTTCGCCTACTTCAGCGTGCCGCCCCGCGCTCCGCGAATCGGACCAGACCGCGTGATGGGCGGAAACGTGCATATGGCTGTCGCCGGACTCGAGAACGGTGCTGGCTGTGTCCTTTGTGTGTAGCGACTCGGCACGTTGCTGGACGGTTCGATGCCGCGGCGCCGCAGCATCGACCGGGCCGCACGCGCTTCCATTCGAACGTCGAATCCGTCATCCACCGGAGGCGGCGCGATCGGGCCCGGCGAACGGAGAGACGGGCGCTGTCGCCACGTTTTCTCCAAAGTGTTCCGGAGCCTTTGTGCGGCCGTTCGACGAAACCCTGCCGCGTTCCGATCACACCGCGTGAGCGCTTCGCACATCACGAGCCGGTGTCGGGGCAATGCGAGCGCGTCACCGCTCTGTCCGATCGATGCGCCGCGCGCACCGCGGGACGTCGCTCGCCTACCCGTCGCCGCGCCACCAACACCGCTCGCCGGCACTCCGTATCCGACGCGGCGTTCGCCTATTTCGATGACGCGCCCGCGCCGTTCGGATCGCGTGTCTCGCAGTTGCCGGGGTTTGCCTCGAGGTTCGAATCCAACGCATCGGCATCGCGATCCTTCGCATCGGGATCGCGATCGTCGAACGGGCCCACCGTCGGTCGTCCCCGGGCTTCCGATGCACGATACCGCACCACCGAGGCATATCATCGCGGGTCCGATACGCGAACGGCGATCGCGAGCAAGCGCCGGCGAGTTCGATAGGAGCGCCGGGAGCTCCGAGGGATGTTCCCGGAACCGCGAGCGCGCACTCGGCTCCGTCTTCCTTCTGCCTCGGGGCTCCGATGCCGGCGACGCGCCATGCGAGCATGCCGAACGGAGCTCCGAGCCGCCGGATCGGGGCTTCGATTCGCTCGACGACGATCTCAACCCCTTCAAAGCGCTCTCAGGGGCTCTATTCGCGGCACTCGACCGGATTTCTCTCAACCCAGCGGCCGCACGCCGTTCACTGAAACGGAACTATTCGCCTCGGTCCTCGAGTACTACAGGTCCTCATGACGCTTCTAGCAATTGCCGCGGTCCTTTTGATCGGCACGTTCGCCGATAGCGCGCGTGCTCAACTGGCTGCCCGCCCGGCGAACCCCATCAGACCTCAGGTGGTCTATCAAAGCTCCCGTGAGAGCGGACTCGGGGCGATCCGTGTCGTGGCAAGGAATCAGGCCGAGTTTGACCGGTACTGGGCCATCATTGGAAATGGGTCAGCGACGCCCCCCGCGATCGACTTCTCCAAAGACATGGTACTTATCCTGAGTCTCGGCTATCAGGGCGCTGGTGGAAGTTCCATCGCGGTGAGCGCCGTGCGTGATCAAGATGGCGCACTGGATGTAAGTGATCGTGAAGGTGACGACAACGTCTTCGACGCCGGTCTTCCACGAACAACTTGAAATCTACAAGTGTCGGTATCCGTGACTCGTGCGGCCCGCAGTTCGCTGGCTCAAACGAACGCTGACAGTCGATGATGATTTGAATGTTCTATTACTTATCCCGTATCAACAATGCGTTGCTGCCACAGGAAATACTCATCGGCAGCTCCCCGTACAACGTCACGCGGGGAGGCTTGTTGCTTGAGCCCCCGCCGCTGACCCTGAACGACACCCAAGCCGACGGCTACGCTGTGCTCAAGTTCTTTGGCTCGCCCGCTCCAAGTGGGGAGTCAGATGACCTTGCGACTTCCATGGAGGCGTATCGTTGGTCACCTTCCGGCGACATTGACATTTCGCGCCGCGACTCCGATGTCGGTGTTCGATTCGCTGGGCCGGCGGATATCGCCGGGGCATCACTGTATGCGAGCGGTGGCAAATATTTTCTCGTGCCGGGAACCCTGCTTACCTTTGTCGCCGCACCAGATAATTCGATCACTGCCGATTGGGATGACACACTCTATTTTGGTCCTCCACGGATCGAGCCTGTGGACCCCACGCTGAAGAACGATCCAGTTTTTCGCGATACGATTCGGCAAGCCATTGCGGCGAGTGAGCCCGAACGCCGCCATGCGGCGCGACTACGTCTGGAAATTGCATGGCGTGCACCGCCTGGCGGACTTTGAAGTACTCCGAAGGCGAGGTAACGACGTCGTTTGAGCACGCCTTCAGAGCACGCCTTCAGAGCACGCTTTCAGAGCACGCTTTCAGAGCACGATTTCAGAGCACGCTTTCCCCGGTGTCAGTCGACTCTCAGTGCCGCGTTGGGATCGATCTTTGCCGCACGACGCGCCGGCGCCACACTGGCCACGACGGCGACGAGTCCCGTAACCGCGATCACGCCGGCGTACGTCAACGGATCCGCGGCCGACACGCCGTGCAGCAGCGTGCCCAGCACGCGCGTGAGCAGCAGCGCGGCCACGAGTCCTACGATCATTCCTGCGCCGGCCTGGCGGAGGCCCGACGTGAGACCGATCGCCGTGAGATCGTTCGGGGTTGCGCCGAGTGCCGCGCGAATGCCGAATTCGTGGAAGCGGGACGCGACTACCTGCGACACGATGCCGAAAATCCCGATCGCCGAGAGCACGAGCGCAACCAGACCGAAAATGCCGAGCGTGTCCATCGCGAAGCGCTGGCCGCCGATCGCGGCGTCCACGATGTCGCGCATCGAACGTATCTCCGAGACGGCCAGTCGGGGATCAGATGCCCTCACCGCAGCGCGCACGGCGGGGATGAGCGCCTTGGGATCGCCGGTCGTCTGGACGACGAGGCTCATCGACCGGCGTGTGCTCCCGGGCGCCACGGCGAACTGCGCGAGCGTCGCATAAAACGACGGCTTCACCGTGCCGATGAGTGTATTGTGATGCACGTCGTCGACCACGCCCACGACCGTGTACCACTTCGTTGTATCCGCGCTGGCGATCCGCACCCGTCCGCCGAGCGCTTGGCGACCGACGAAATACTGTTGCTCGAAGGCGCGATTGACGATGAGCGCCAGCGGGCCGTTCATGTCGTCGCCGGCAGTGAACGCGCGGCCTTCGTGAATCGCGAGGCCCATCGTCTCAAAAAACCCCGGCGTCACGACTTGCCAATCCGCCTGCGCGCCCTGATTCATCGGTGGTGTGTACCCTTGGACCGTCACGCCCCAATCGCCCATCTCGGTGGCGAGCGGCAGCAATCGCACGGCCCCGACGTGGCTCACGCCAGGCACCGATGACACACGACGCCCGAGATCGTTCCAGAAGCTCGCGACGCGCACCGAGTCTGGATACCAGAGCGCCGGCGTCGAGATGCGCATTGTGAGGACGCCGTTCGCGCGGAATCCCGGATCGATCGTGAGGAGACTCTGCACCGTGCGAATCATGAGTCCCGCACCGGCGACGAGGACCACCGCGAGCGCAATCTCGGTGGCGACGAGCGCCTGGCGCCACCGCAGGCGCGCCCGCCCGCTCGTTGCGCCGCGGCCGCCTTCGCGCAATTCGCCGGCGAGCGCGAGACGCTTCGCGTGCGCGAGCGGAAGCATGCCCGTCAGCAGCGCCGTCAGGGCGGCGGTCACGAGGGCAAAGACGAGGACGCTCCAGTCGACGGTTGTTTCGGTCAAGCGAGGAAGTCCCGCCGGAGCGTGCGATCGCAGCAGACGCACCGAGCCCCACGCCAACGCGATGCCCGCCGCGCACCCGAACGCCGCCAGCACCGCGCTTTCTGTAATGAGCAATCTTGCAAGTCGCGTCGTGCCGGCGCCAAGGGCGGCGCGCACAGCCAGCTCGCGCCGGCGGGCTTCGCCGCGCACGAGGAGCAAGCCCGTCACGTTCGCGCAGGCGATCAAGAGCACGAGCACCACGGCGCCGAACACGACGAGCAGCACCGGCCGCACCGGTCCAATGATTTGCTCCTCGATGGGAACGACGAACGCGTGAAAGTTGACGTTCGGCATGTAGCCGAACTGCTCGAGCTCGGCCACGAGCGTTCGGAGCTGCGCGTTGGCGGTCGCCGCGGTCGCTCCCGGCGCGAGCCGCGCAACGGCGTAGAATCCGTGGCTCGAGCCGCCTTTCGGAAACGCCGGCCCCGCCACGGCGCCCTGATTCGCGGCGTCGGTCGCGAGCGGGAACCAGACGTCCGTGCGATCGCCCGCCGCGTAGTCGAGCGGCATGCGGAATCCCGCCGGCATGACACCGACGATCATCGTCGCATTGCCAGAAATCTGAATCTGCTTGCCGATGACCGAGGGATCGCCCGCGAAGCGCCGCTCCACCAGCTCGTGGCTCAGCATCGCCACACGCGGCCCGCCCAGCCGATCCTCTTCGGCGGTGAAGCCGCGGCCCCGCTCGGGCGTGGCGCCGAGGATGGACAGAACGGTGCCGTGGATCGTGGCCGATCGCACTCGTTCGGGCGAGTCGCCATCCATCGTCGCGGCGCCGTCGGAATAGAGTCCAATGTCCGCGAACGCAGGTACTCTCGCCTTCCACCCCTCCCATTCGTCATAGGAGAGCCACGTGCGGTCGAAGCCCTTCCACGCGCTCCAGACGGCGACGACTTGCTCGGGATGCCCGTACGGGAGTGGCGTTAGAAGCACGCGCCGCACGACGCTGAATACGGCGCTCGTCGCGCCGATTCCGAGCGCGAGGGTCAACGTCGCCGCGGCCGTGAGCCCGGGGCGGTGGGCGAGGGAACGCAGCGCGAAGCGGAGGTCGCTCCACGCGTCGAAAAATGCGCCGGCTCCGCGCTCGTCGCGCGTGTCGTCCTTGTGCCGTTCGACGCCGCCGAATTGGCGGCGTGCGTGCTCGCGGGCTTCATGCTCAGGCATGCCAGTCTCCATGTTGCGACGCGTTTCCATCTCCAGATGGAAGCGCATCTCTTCGTCGGTGTCCGCGTCGTGGCGTCGGCGGCGGACGATCGCCGCGAGGGATGATGCGATCTCGTGATACCAAGCCATGTCAAGCTCCGGAGAAGGCGTAGCGGAGGACACGGTTCACCGCGGCCGATGTGCGGTTCCATTCCTCGATCTCGACCTGGAGCTGTTTTTGTCCTTCGGCGGTGGCGCGGTAGTAGCGCGCCCGGCGGTTGTTCTCGCTCGAGCGCCACTCGGCGCGGATCCATCCGCGGCGCAGCATGGCCTGAAGGGCAGGGTAGAGCGACCCCTGGTTGACGTCGAAGACATCGCGGGAGATCTCGCGCAGCTTGAGCGACAGCCCCCACCCGTGCAGGGGTTCGTCCCTAAGCAGAGTGAGGGCGAGCATTTCCAGAGTGCCCCGGACGACTTCGGCGCGCGGACCCAATCGAGATTCGGTCGGCATACTCTTTTAGATTACCAAAAGGAGAAAAAGGTTTGAACCGGCGTACGACGTGGTCTTAAAGCGACTAAGGGTTCGCAGGGCGGCTGGAAGCAAGCGTCGTCCCCGTCGCTTGCTCAGACACAACTCTGCGCACATCATCTACCACTCTTCGCTCCGCAAGCTTGACACAGCGCCTCGTGAGGAATCGCATGATTCGCCAGCGTCTTCGCGGCATTCTCGGGACAACCGTCGCTGCCTGTATTCCCTGGACCGCGCTGGGATTTTTCACCGGTGTCGTCCTTCAATTCGATCTGATCCCCGGAATGTATTTCGGGTTAGGGCGCCATATCCCTGGAGGCTTCGTCACGCTCTGCACGCTTGCGGGGTTCCTCGCCGGCGTCGTCAATGGACTCACCTTCTCCGGCGTCGTGCTCGCGACTGAGCGCGGCAAGAATGTCGAGGAGCTCCGCGCGTGGCGCTTTGCACTGTGGGGCGCCGCGGCCACCGCTCTACCGTTCGGTCTCGTTCTTGAAAGCCCGCTGGCTGCAGGAATTGGCGCGTTGGTCGGCGCCATCGGTGGAATCGCCGCGCTCCGGATCGCGCGTCGGCCGCACGCGAGCGCCTCGTCGGCGCGCATTCAGGAATGATCAGGCGCCTCGTCGTTCTCCTCGCTACGATAGGCTCACTCAGCTGTGATAGCCTCTTCGGCTCCGACTGTGCCGGCGTTGGGCTCGCGCGCCTGAGGCCGACGGACACCACCATTCACGTTGGCGAGTCTTTTGTCATCCGTTACGACGAGGGCGGCACCTGCGGTCCCGTTAGAGAATCCGACTATCACGCGGTGCGGCTCACGTGGACGACAACCGACTCATTGGTTGTCCGCCTCGCTCCAGCGACGGCTCAGGTCACTGGCCTCGGCGTCGGCGACGCCAAACTGACGGCGCTCGAGCAGGGGCTTCCCGTGACGGTGCATGTGAAGTAAGACTCGTGCCTCGACCAAGGGCCCAACGGCGTTGCCTTCCGCACCCGCTTCTCGAACGATCCGCGAATGACGATCACCGTCCGCTGCGCCGCACCGAGCGACCAAGATTACTCATGTGTCGCCGCGCGCATTCCTCCGGCGGTGGTGACAGCGCGGATCGTTGGGCGCAACATCGCCGTCGCAGAGCTCGACGGACGTCCGGTTGGAGCGCTGCATCTCGAGTACCTCTGGGGAACGCGACCATACGTCGCATTGATCCGCGTCGATTCTGCCGCACAACGGCAGGGCGTCGGCCGCGCTCTCCTTGCTTTCATCTCGAGCGATCTTGCCAGCGCCGGCCATCAGCAACTCTTCAGCTCATCGCAGGCCGATGAAGCCGAGCCGCAAGCTTGGCATCGGCACATGGGCTTCGTCGAATGTGGATTCATCGCCGGCATCAACGCCGGCGGGGTCGGCGAAGTGTTCTTCGTCAAGCGCTTGTCGACGCAGGTCTCGGAATAGAGCGCCGCTGACACAAAAACATTGAGGATTCTATGAAGTACGCGCCGCTCTGTATTGTCACGTCGCTCGCGCTGCTCGGAGCCGGACTCGGCGGGCAGAGCCTGCGCGCGCGCCAATCCCCGCTTCCACGTCCCGGGCAATCGACTGTTGCCGCGGCGTTCGAGCGTGGCGTGCCAGGTGCGCGCGTGGTTCGACTCCCGAATGCCGACCACTTCGTCTTCCGTTCAAACGAGGCTGACGTGGTGCGAGAGATTCGTGCGTTTGTCGACACGCTCCCGCCGTGATTCATCTCGCCGACGACGATAGGGCATCCTTCGATTAGCCTTCAGCCTGCGTCGGCGACTCTACTTCTGAGGGCGGCCGCATTCACAACGCGATACCGCCCGCCGCCGAGCGTCTCGATGGTGCGCTCTTTGACGAGCGACTTGATCTCGCGCGAGATCACTTCGCGAACGGTGCCAAGCTCCTCCGCGAGCGCCTGCTGAGTCATTCCGATTGAGAGCCGGTCCGTCTCCATCGAGGCCTGGAGATGATCGATTAGAAACTCGGCCAGCCGGCTTTTGACGCTTCGAGCGCGCTCGTCGAGCCGCTCGACCAATCTGCGAACGCGAAGGGCGAGCCGGCGATTGATCAAGAATCCAATCTCCGGGCACTCCCCGATTGCCGACGCGAGCGATGCCTTGTCGAACAATGCGCATCGGGTTGGCTCAGCGGCGATGCCAGTCGCCGGATGCGTTTCGCCGGCGAACAGGGGAACTTCACCCATGGTTCCGCCCGCATGTTCAGTGTGAACCACGTGCTGCCGGTTTCCCGACTCACGAACGACTCGGACGCATCCCTCGAGCACCACATACCATCCGCGCGGCGGATTGCCCGCCAGAAATACGACGGCACCCGGAGCGTACTGAACCTCGACCGCTCGTTTCGCGAGCGCCGCGATTGCTGCGGGTGACACCTCGCAGAATAGCGGGAGCGTCGCCAGTCGGTCGGGATCGATGCTCATTCGCGGCCATCAGACTCGTGTGACTTTAGTCGCTTCTCGGCCCGGTCAACCACAGTATTCATGCGAGCAGACACTTTCACGATGGAGATGAGAGAATGCCGAATCACGGAAACATAGTTGCGATGCTCGCGTTCGCCGTTGCGCCCGTCGTCTGTCTCGCGCAGCAACCGGCCTCCGTCGCGCCCGGCCGCGCGCCGATCGATTGTCCGGTACAATCGACGACGCCGATGGACCATGGGAACATGGATCACGCAACGCATGCGGCCGGGCTGAAAGACTGCCCAACGAGTCCGGTGCCGACGTCACCGGGACAAGCGGCATTCGGCGCGATCGGTGAGGTTGTGAGAATTCTCAAGGCGGATCCGAACACCGATTGGGGTAAAGTGAACGTCGAAGCGCTTCGGCAGCATTTGATCGACATGGACGCCGTAACCATGCACTCGGCCGCTGTGCAACGGAACATCGCTGGTGGGACGGAGATCGACATCACCGGAACAGGGCCGACGATTGCCGCCATCCGGCGCATGACGGTCAACCATGCTGCGATGCTCGAGCAAGGCGACGAGTACCATGCATCGGCCAGACAGATTCCAAACGGTGTGCGGCTCGCCGTAACCGCAAAAAGCGAGGGCGATGCCCCGACGATCGCCCGGATTCGTGGCCTTGGGTTCGCTGGAATCATGACCGAAGGTGATCACCACGCGCCGCATCACCTGGCCATCGCGCGCGGTGAACCGGTGCACAATCGGTGACGCTTGCTTGACGCGGTTCGCGAGGGCGGCGCCGGGCGAGTATCTTTCGCGATCCATGCGCCCTCGACACAGCCGCTCTGCCCGCGTCTTGATGGTGCTGACCTCTCTCGTCACCGTTTGGTGCCTGGACTGTTCCGCGTTCGAGCCGTTGTTGGACGCCCTCCTTGGCGCCCGCGCCGGCATGATGTCGTGTGCGACCATGTCCCCGGCCGGTGATTCGAATGCATCGACTGTTGCCGATGCCGGCGGCGCCGACCGCGCAGCGATCCCACGGGTATCTGCGGCTGAAGATCAGCGCGCGGGTTTCGATTGCGGATGTGGCGGGTCGTGCCACGCACCGAATGCGAACGCATCTCGCGTCGAGTCTGTTCGCCTCATCCCGCCGCCGATCGCCGTGATTGATGTCGTTCAGCCGATCAGCGCTGTTCGAGTTCCGCTGCTCCCGCCGCCGGAACGTGCCGTCGCGTAGGCGACGTGTATCCATGATCGACCTCGTCGGCTGACCGACGGCGCGTCGATCGCCAGGTCTCCGTTGAGACCAATTCAAAAACTGTGAAACCCATCTCGCGTCCGTTCATCGGACGCTTCATCCGCTATTGGTGGCCAGGCTCTTCATGTCCATTCGGCACCGTACTCGTGGTCGACGGATTGCAGTTACCGTCGTTGCTCTACTGCTTGCGTCTCGCGCGGCCAGTGCCCAAACGAGACAACCGCTGACGCTCGCTGCGCTGCTCGATTCCGTCGCTCGGCATCCGATCGTCGAGGCAGCGCAAGCGCACGTTCGCGCCGCGCAGGGGAGCCGCGTCGCGTCGGGCGCGTTCGGAAACCCAGTGTTCTCGTATCTGGTCGACAACACGCCATTTCCGGGCGGCTCATCCGTCCGCGGCATCGAACGCGAAGGCATGACGACGCTGACGGTGCCGCTCGAGCCGGTCTACCAACGCGGCGCGCGTGTGCGAATGGCGGATGCCCAGCTTCGCGGTGCGATGAATGACGCATTCGCGACGCGGCAACGTGTCGCACTGGATGCATCGCAGGCGTATTGCCGAACCGCGGTGGCGCAGCTCGGTGTCGGAACATCGCGCGACTTGTTGGCGTGGCTCGATAGCGTCGTCACATACAATCACTCCCGCGTCGAAGAGGGTGCCGCCGCGGAAGCCGATCTCATTCGCTCGCAGCTCGAGCGCGACCGGGCCGCGATCGACGTGACGATGCAGGAGGCCGACCTCGCCGCGGCGCGCGCGGCTCTCTCATCCTTCCTCGGCGACCCGCGCATGGTCGATATGCGTTTATTGATTGTCGCGATCGACGAGCTGCCGCTTCCGATGCCACCGGCATCGCTCGCCGGCACTGGAGCGAATCGGCCGGAGCTTTTGGCTGCTCGGGAGCGATTGGCCGCCGCGAACGCGGGTACGTCAATCGAGCGGTCGATGATCTTGCGCCAGCTTGGCGCGACGATCGGGACGAAGCAGACGGCGGGCACGACGTCGATGATCGCCGGCCTGAGTCTGCCGATTCCACTATTTGACCCCAATCGCGGCGAGATGGCCCGCGCCAACGCGGAACGCGATGTCGCGGCGTTCTATCTTGCGGCCGCGGAACGTGAGACGACGGCCGGAGTCAGCGGCGCGTCGGAAGCGGCCGCGGTGCTGACTGATCGAGCGAATGCGCTGGCGCAGGCCCTCACGCAGGGAGGCCGGCCTGCGCTGCTCGCCCGTGCGGACGACGCGCGGCGAATCGCACTGGGCGCGTATCGCGAAGGAGCAGTCCCATTGATTCAAGTGCTCGACGCGGCCCGTGCGTCGGCCGACGCGCGCCTGGCCTACTATCGCCTGATCTATACGCAACGCGAGAGCGTGCTGAAGCTCATTGTCGCGCGCGGTGACGACATTGTGAAAACTCTCAAGACCATCCCGAGTCGGTAACACACTCATGCGACATATTCAACGAATCCTGCTCATCGCCATCGCTGCATCGAGCGCGTGCAACAAGACGGACGCGCCCTCGAAAACAGAACTGGCCGACATGCCCGGAATGAAACCGGGCAGCGATAGTGCGACCAAGGGCGGCGCGGGCTCGGTCGCAATCGCGCTCGACCTCACCGCCGCTCAGATCCAGCACGGGGGAGTGAAGTGGGGAGCCGTGGCGATGGGCAATGCGACGACCCGCGCCGCAATGCCCGGCACGGTGATCCCAGACGAAGACCGCACGGCGAGACTCGGCGCGCCGGCGCGCGGACGCGTCATCGACGTGAAGGTGCGCCCGGGCGACCGCGTCGCGCGAGATCAAGTACTCGTGACGCTCCAGAGTACGGAGGCTGGAATGGCGCAATCGGACGTTTCGAAGGCCGCCGCCGAGGTCACGTCGCGAAAGGCACAAGTGCAGTACGCGGCGGCGGCGAAAGCGCGCGCTGAGCGACTGATGGTGCTCAAGGCGATTCCGCGACAGGACTATGAGCGTGCCGTCGCCGATGATGAACAAGCGCGAGCGTCGTTGCTGCAGGCGGAGTCGGAGCTCGGCCGGGCTCGCGGCACCGCTGAGCAACTCGGAGCAGGGGGGCTGTCATCGACCGGTGAGATCGCCATTCGATCGCCGCTCGCCGGTGTGGTCCTCGCGCGTCTCGCGGTTCCGGGCGCCGTCGTTGACGCGGGTGCTCCGCTCGTCGCCGTCACCGATCCCACGAGTCTCTGGCTGTCGATCAATGCCCCTGAACAATTCGTCGGCTTATTTCGAACGGGCGACGTCGTGCGATTCGCCGTTCCCGCATTTCCCGCCGACACGTTCGCGGCACGCATCGATGCAGTCGGAGCGGGGCTCGACGCCGAGACGCGGACGCTCGCGGTTCGCGGGACCGTCACGTCCGTTGCGCGTGGCACGAGCCGACTGCGGTCAGAGATGCTGGCGAACGTGGTCGTCGACGGCGGCCCGGTCGCGCGCGCTGCGATCGTTCCTGAGGACGCTGTGCAAATGGTTCAGGGGAAGCCATGTGTGTTCATCGTGCGACCGGACGCGAAGGGCGGTGCGCACTTCGAACGACGCGAGGTTGAGCTGGGCTCGAGAGCAAATGGGCATGCGGCGGTGCTGCGAGGCCTCGCGGCCGGCGACATCATCGTGACGGACGGCGCGTTCGCGGTGAAGGCTGAATTCCAGCGCGCGACGATGCCGAAGATGGAGATGTGAGGAACATGCTATGAATTCTCTCATCAGGTGGATCATCGGCGCGGCGATTCGTTACCGCGCCGGCGTCGTCGGACTCACACTTGTTCTTGCGGCCGCGGGCGCCTGGGCCTTCGCGACGACTACCACCGACGCATTCCCCGATCTCACGCCGAATTCCGTCATCGTGATGACAACGGTGTCCGGGCTGTCGCCGGTTGAGACGGAGCAGCAGGTGACTTATCCAATGGAAGTCTCGATGCTTGGACTTCCTCGCACGCAAGGTGTGCGGTCCATCTCGAAGGTTGGCCTGTCGGTCGTCACCGTGACGTTCAACGACGACGTGGACTTGTTCTTCGCTCGCGCACAGGTGCAGCAGCGCATGCAAGATGCGATGGGACAACTTCCCGTCGGTGCGCAGTCGATGCTCGGCCCGCCCGCGACGGCGATGGGCGAAGTCTTCGAGTATCTCGTCGAGTCGGATAGCGGAACGGCCGCCGCGGACACGGCGGCGCTCATCAATCTCACGACCGTGCAGGAATACACGATCAAACCGCTCCTGCGAACAGTGCCTGGCGTTGCCGACGTGAACACCTGGGGCGGTATGCTGCAGCAGTTCCAGGTCAGCGTGGACCCATCGAAGCTCGCCGGCTATGGTCTCACGCTCACCGATGTCGAGACGGCGCTTTCGAAAAACAACGCCAACTTCGGTGCGGGCTATGTCGAAGATCGCGGCGAGCGTCTCACGATTCGGGGACTTGGCCGTGTGACGGACACTGCCGACCTGGCGAACGTCGCGCTCGCGACGCGCGGCGCGACGCCGGTGAGAGTCAGGGATGTCGCCTCCGTGTCGATCGCACCACAGCCTCGCTTCGGCGCCGTGACGCGCGACGGAAAGGGAGAAGCGCTCTCCGCCGTCATCATGATGTTGAAAGGTGAGAACGGGCGAGCCGTGGTCGATCGTGTGTTGGCGCGATTGGATGAGATTCGTCCGCTGCTCCCAAAGGGTATTCACATTCGACCGTTCTACAATCAGGGCGAAGTGGTTCAACGCACGACGCACACGGTATTCACGAACCTTACCGAAGGCGCGCTGCTCGTCATCGCGATTCTCTTTCTCTTCTTGCGAAGCGCACGTGCATCGCTGTTGACCGCATCGGTGATTCCACTGTCGCTGCTTGCCGCATTCCTCGCCATGAAACGGTTTGGCCTCTCGGCCAACCTCATGAGCCTCGGTGCGCTCGACTTCGGTCTCATCGTCGACGCGTCGGTGGTCATGGTCGAGAACTTCGTTCGCCGGCTCAGCGCCGAGCGCAAGAGCGGTCCGACTGATTCTGTCGAGGTCATTCGACAGGCCGCCTTCGAGGTGGGCCGGCCGGTGGTCTTCGGCGTCGCGATCATCGTCGCCGTGTACATCCCGATCTTCACGCTCGAGGGGATCGAAGGCCGGATGTTCCGTCCGATGGCGTTCACGGTATGCGCCGCGGTGATCGGATCGCTGTTCTTGGCCCTTGCGTATGTGCCTGCCGTCGCGTCGTTCGTGTTCGCGCGCCACTCGAATACGTCGGACACCGCGCGGTCGAGTGAGGTTCACGACGACGCGGTGTGGTTCGTTCGCCTTCGCGCCCGATACGAACACGGACTCGGATGGGCACTGGCGCACCGGATCACCGTTGTCACCGCCGCCCTCGGTCTTTTGGCCGTCGCGTTGGCGTCGGTTCCGTTCCTCGGCACGGAATTCATGCCGAAGCTCGACGAAGGCTCCATGTTGATCGAGTCACGGCGTATTCCGAGCGTATCGCTCGATCAAGGAATGCTCATCTCCGCCGACGTCGAACGAACGCTCCGTCGATTTCCCGAGGTCTCCGGCGTCGTGACCAACCTTGGCCGGCCTCACGAGGCCACCGAGATCATGGCGCTCAATCAGGCAGACGTCTACGTGATGTTCAATCCAAAGGACCGATGGAAGGCACGGTCTCTGGAAGAACTGATTCCGAAGATGGATTCGGCGCTCGCCGAGATTCCCGGATTCGACTATGACTTCAGTGCGCCGATGGCGATGCGCCTCGATGAAGTGGTCTCCGGTGTGAAAACGGATCTCGGGATCAAGATCTATGGCGACAGTCTTCCGCTGCTGCAGGAAAAAGCGGAGGCAATTCGTTCGGTCGTCGCCGGAGTGAAAGGGGCGGAGGATGTGTCGGTGGGCGTGAGCGCCGGCGCGATGCAGCTCGAGATCGACATCGATCGTGGCGCGATCGCACGGTATGGACTCAACGTCGCCGACGTGCGTGAGGCGATCGAGACGGGTGTCGGCGGAATGGCGGCGACCGAAGTCATCGACGGCCGACGAAGATTTCCGGTGGTCGTGCGGCTCGGGGCCGCGTTTCGGTCAACGCCCGAGGCGATCGGACAGATGCTCGTCCGAACGCCCACTGGCGGGACCGTGACGTTGGCGCAACTTGCCGCCGTCCGCACCGTCGAGGGCCCGGAAATGATCGAGCACGACAATGGACTTCGGTTCGTCGTCGTGCAGAGCAACGTGCGCGGCCGCGACCTCGGCGGATTCGTCGCTGACGTTCGCCGTCGAGTCGGCCAGAACGTCTCGCTGCCGAGCGGATACTTCGCGACGTACGGTGGACAGTTCGAGAATCAGGCGCGCGCAACGCGAAGGTTGGCGTTCATCGTACCGCTCGTACTCCTGCTCATCGCGGGATTGTTGTATGCGAGTTTTGGTACGATCCGGCACGCGCTTTTAGTGATGCTCAACGTGCCGTTTGCGCTCGTCGGTGGCATTGCGGCGCTCTGGGTGCGCGGCATTCATCTCAACCTCAGCGCGTCGGTGGGATTCATTGCGCTGTTCGGCGTGGCGGTGCTCAACGGCGTCGTCATGATCGCGTATATCAATCAGCTCCGCGCCGAAGGCATTCAGTTGAAGGACGCCGTTCGCGAAGGAGCGGCCGTTCGGTTGCGGCCCGTGCTCATGACGGCGCTGGTCGCGTCGGTCGGGTTCATTCCCATGGCGGTATCAACGAGCAGTGGCGCCGAAGTCCAGCGACCGCTTGCGTCGGTTGTCATTGGCGGATTGTTGTCAGCAACACTCCTGACACTGTTCGTCATGCCGACGGTCTACACGTGGATTGAGGAACGAGCCGAGCGAGGTGCGCGATGAGCGCCTCACGGCCACGACGCCGGCGCCGTCATCGCCGCCGAGAACCCACCCGATGGCCCGATGCCGCGAAGGAGAATTGGGCCTGCACCGAATGACTGTGACTCGGTCACCGCAAGCGCGCCAAACCCCGGAACACCGGAAATAGCGAGCACGCGACGCGTGGAACTTGTCGGCATCGCGTGCCACGCGGTGCCGTCAAACCGCGCGATGCGCCCGCCTTCGGCGCCGAGGTAGACGTCTTTTGGTCCGGTTCCCCAGAGACCGAGTTGGAAGACGCTCTGCAGCGGCGACGGCCCGCTTTGCATCGCCGCGAGCTCGCCGGTCATTGGGACGTTCTTCCATGCCGTGCCATCATAGTGCACCAGAACGCTGTCTCCCACCGCCCACACGTCGGAGGCAGAACTGCCCCAGATGCGACGGAGCGTCTGGATAGCAGGATCGTTCATCAGCGTCCACGTCGAACCATCGTAATGGAGAATGCGACCGCCGGCGCCGACCGCCATCACGTTGCTCACGCCCGTTCCCCAAATGCTGTAGAGAGGACCCGCGCTCGGCACGCTCTGACTCGCGCATGCTGAGACGCTGGTGCAGCGCAGCAGACTCGCTTCACCCGCCACCCACACCGACGACCCCACACCCCAAACCGCATTGTAGCTGTCGGCCGGTCCCGCGATGGGTTTGACGGCGTCGCTGACCAGCGACCACCCCGAGCCATTCCAGTGAAGAATGGTGTTCGCGTTTCCAACCGCCCATGCGTTCGACGGGCCGTCGCTCCACACTGATTGGAGAATTCTCACCGTGCTTGTTCCGGCCGGCGGGCGGTCCACGGTCCATGACGTTCCGTTCCACCGCGCGAGAAACAGATTCCACCCGACGGCGAAGGCACTCGTGGGCGACGAGACGGTCACGTCGCGCAACGCCGGCGCATAGCTCAGCACGCGATAGTCCGAGCCGGTGACTTGCTCCAATCGTCCGAAGCCGGCCGCGTGATACGCCGTGCCGCCGCGCGGGTCGGCCCACATCTTCAAGCTCGTGATGGGGCTCGATTGAACAAAGCTCGATCGCCCCACCTCACGCCAATCCGCACCGCCGAGCGCATAGAACCCGCGAACTTGAGTGGCGCTGTCGCCGTACGCATAAATCTCATTCGCCGAGGCCACGCCCCAATTGAGCGTGCGCACGGGAACGGTGTTGATGGTTGGTGGTGCCCAGCTTGATCCGTTCCATTTGAGAAATCCGCCGCCATTGGCAATGATCGCGTACGCGACGCCAACGCCCGGACACTGCAGCTGCACCTTCACTTGTGTCGATGTGCTGGACGTACTTGCCCACGACGTTCCATCGAACCGCCAAATCGTTCCAGTGCCAACGAAGGGAACAGCGTTGTTGACGAGCACCGCGCCGGCGACGAATGCTTCGTTCGCCGCGGTGATGCACGCATCGTGAATGCCTTGGTTGGCGCCGAGCGAAATCTTTTTCCATGTCACGCCATCGCCCTGCCACAGCACACCGGCGGTACCGCCGGCAACAACGAGTCGCCCGCCGCCGCCCGTATTGAGCGCCGCGACACTCAGCAGCGTGTCGGGCACGGCCCCGATCAGGGCGAACGTCATTCCATTGTACAGATACAGCCCGGCGTTCGAAGCGATCCAGATTTCGCTCGGGCTCACGACGGCGAGTTGGTTGAACACCACACGACCCAAGCCGCTCGGCGTGGAGTGCCACGTACCGTTTTGAAACGTCTGGAGTCTCGGGCCGGCGAGCGTGTCTTGTGACGCGGAATAAATCACCGGCGGCGATTGTCCGGACGCAAAGCCGGTCGTCGGCGCCGAGAGGGTGAACGGTGCGTCGGGTCCGCCGAGGCGCAATGCCTCGTCGCCGGCCCACTGGATCACGCCGTAGCGGTTGGCCGCGAGATCGATCTCCGGAAAGCTCGGCGCATGCCCGGGAGTGGTCGCGATCGGCCCGACTTCGCTCGAGTCGAGGGCAACTGCCGCCGCGTCGCGCAACGTGACGGTGACTCGCAGGGGACAACCCGCATCGCTGCTTTCTCGATTTGTATCGGCGAGACACGCGGTCAAGTCGACAGTCATCTCGATATGCTGCGTCGAACTTGAATTGGCCGCGATCGATTGTTTGGCTAACACGACACGCGTCGCGTTGCGCTCGAGGTAGCCGGCGCTGACGTCGATGGTGGATGTGGCGGACAGTTGGCCCTGTTTCGTCACCAACTGCAACTGGACGAGATTCGAAGAGCTCTGCGCCGGGGTTGGTTTGTCGGTGCAGGCGGCAAGCAAACTGGCCGCGACGACGACAAAGCGCGCGCGCTCGCATGCTGTCGCGACTGTCGCGAGCGCGGCCGAAGGCGAGTTGCCACGTTCTTTGCCAATCCGGAATTCCATGTTACTACTCTAACGATGGTATGTTAGCGTTCACCGTTCGGGCGAAGCGGTGAGCGGTATGAGTGCGCGCGGTTAATATTTCTGGCTCTTGCGCAAATAGCGAGCGTTTGGCCCTTCACGGAGATTGCTATGCCTCAACCCGACCTTCGGAGACGCAGCTTCTTTCGTTCTTCTGTGATGCTCGCCGTGCTCCTCGGTGGCGCCGCCGGAGTCACCTCCGCACAGCGCGCTTCTCCAGTTGCAGTGACTCACGTGGCCGAACGGCGGGTTGAGATCTCGATCGCGCGCGCCGATTCGATGCCTTCGCTGTCACACGACCTAAGGCGGGGAGCGACCATCGGCGCCATCACTGGCAGCGTGGTCGGCGTACTCGGCATCGCGGCGTACGTGTGGGTGAATACGCGCGCGGTGTGCTGCGAGCAGTCTCCAGGCCACGTGCGCGCCGGCGACATCATAACAATCGGTGCAGCCAGCATTGTCGGTGGCGGCCTCGTCGGCGTGGTCCTGGGCTATAACTATCACTTCAATCGGCCCAGCACGAAGTGACGCTGGGGTGATCGCGCTTTCAGACACCGACCTGATATCGTTCAGCGCGCGCTGGCGGTCCGAGAGTCGAGGCGTCGTTGGATCCGGCGATCAGACATTGCGCCATTGTCGTTGCCGAACACGCTGCGCAACGTGGTCGCACACGAGGTCGGGCACGTGCTTGGGTTGGACCACAATAGTGATTCCTCAACGCTGATGTGCGGCCGGCCAGCCTCGTGCCGCCGGCCGCCTTCGCGTCGGATCGCGTTCGTTTCTTTCCTTTGACCGCGGCGGACGATCTCCGTCTGCAAGAACAATGGCCCTAAACTTGTTCCGTTTAATGGTGGCAGCGTCGATCGCGATCACCCTCGGGTGTTCCGGTAGCCAGCGCACCGGCGCCGCGCACCAATTCTCGCCGGAGACTTCTCGGCGCGCGTCCGGCACGTTCACCATTCTGCACACGAACGATATCCACGGCGATCTGCAGGAGTTCGTCGTGGACACCGGCGATGCGACGTCGCAGACGGGAGATCGCGGTCGCACCTATCAGGAATATCCGCGCCGCGGAATGATCGGCGGATTCGCCCGCCTGGCGACCGCGGTGCGACGCGCGCGACAGTCGCATCCGGCGGGCAGCGTGCTGCTCGTCGATGCCGGCGACACCTTCGGCGACGGACTGCTCGCCAACCTCACGCGTGGCGAAGCGACTGTGCGATTGATGAATGCACTGGACTATTCGTTCATGGCGCTCGGCAATCACGATTTCGAATACACGACCGCGCGCACACAAGAGTTGCAGGCGCTTGCGACGTTTCCCATGCGCGCCGCCAACGCGATCGTCACCGCGACGAGTGCTCCGTTCCTCGGCGACCCAACGCTCGTCGTCACTGCCGGTGGAGTGCGCGTTGGACTGCTGGCGCTCGGCTATCACAACACTGACCAGACGGGCAACAAGGACAACACGCGGGGGCTGACGTTTACGAACGGTATCGAGGCAGCGCGCGCGTACGTGTCGGCACTGCGCGCGCGTGCGGAGGTCATTGTCGTGGTCTCGCATCAGGGGACCACAGTGGACAGTGAACTTGCGGCTCGTGTGCCGGGGATCGACGTCATCGTCGGCGGTCACTCGCACGACCGCATCGCGCCGCCGAGACGAGTGGCGGGCACGTGGATCGTGCAAGCATTGTCGGACGCATCGGCGCTCGGTGAGTTGACGGTGAGCGTGTCGGACGGACGCGTGACGCTGGTATCTGGGAGTGTCCATGAGCTCTACGCCGATCAATATCCTATAGACGGGCGAATCACGCAGTTGCTCGACAGCATCCGCGCTCCATTTCGCGACACACTCCAAGCGGTCGTCGGAACGGCGGCCGAGCGAGTGGGACGGCAGTACAAGTCGGAGAGTCCGGTCGATGTGTTGGCGGCGGACATTCTGCGACGGGCAGGGAAGGCCGACGTCGCCTTTCTCCCCGGACTCGGCTTCGGTGTCACGATCCAGCCCGGTCCGATCACGCGCGAAATGTTGATCGGACTGTTTCCACATCCGACCGCGGTCATTCACGAACGCTTACTTGGTCGGCAGATTCTAGCTATTCTCGAGCAGAGCGCGACGAACCTACGGCCGGCCGACGATTTGGACCGCGTGGGTGGGTTGATCCAGACATCGGGCATGCGATGGACCGTGGACCTCACGAAGCCGCTCGGCCATCGCGTGCGCGACGTGTCCATTGGCGGTCGCGCGATTGACGAGAGCATGCAGTACACTGTGATGACGAATGGCGGGCTGTTGCAGGGAACGCATCGGCAAGCCACGTTTGCGGCAGGAACGGACATCGTGCGCGACCCGCGTTCGTTCGCCGCGGTCTTGGAAGAGGGAGTACGAACGCTTGGGACGATACACGTGCCAACACTCGGTGCAGTGACGCTGGTCAAGTGACTGCTGCGCCGGCGCCGCTAGTTTCCGCTCGACGACATCACCCTAGGGGAGCATCAGCATGACGGAACGCAACGATGGGGCGCACGGGCCAACGGCACGACGCGGTTTTCTCGGACGTCTGTTGGGCGGCACCGCCGCGATCACGTTGTTCGGTGCCGCGCCAACGAGTCTCATGGCGAGCGAGGCGCCGAGTCCGGGCGACGATTGGATGCGAGATCTCAAAGGAACGCACCGCACGGTGTTCGACATGTCGGCGCACCGGAACGGGAAGCCACTGGGGCAATCGAAAAACTATCTCGACGCGTGGCGCGATTCGTTCAAGGTGCTGGAGCGTGATATCAATCTCGTCATTGGCGTGCATGGCGACGCCATTCCGCTCGTGCTGACCGACGCGTTGTGGTCGCGGTACAAGCTCGGCGAACAGTATGAGGTGACCGATGGTGGCACGAAGGGCCCGGCCGTGAGAAACGTGTTCACCGCGGCGAATGCCGCAGGCGCGGGCCTCGTAACGCCCGAGCAGTCTATCGAGAGTCTGCAGAAGCGCGGCGTGAGGTTTCTGATTTGTATGAACAGCATCGCGAGCGCGACGAAGAAGTTGTCGGCGGCGGGGTTAGGCAGCGCAGATGAGATTCATGCGGCGCTGCTGGGAGGAATGCTTCCCGGCGTCATCACGGTGCCGGCAATGGTAGTGGCATTGACACAGCTACAAGAACATGGAATAAAATATGTAAAGATCGCTTGAACTCGGCACTGCGCCGAATGCCGAACTGCGCCAAATGCCGAAGGGCGCGAACTGCGCCAAATGCCGAACTACGCGAATGCCAGACTGCGCTGAATGCCGAACGACGCAGAATGCCGAACTCCGCGGAATGCCAAACGACGCCAGCCGTCGAACTACGCACCCGTAGGTCCGGGGTTGCCGACGAGTTGACGACGACACGGCGAGCCTGTTGTAGGACGGAAGTTGGCGTCGTTGGCAGTTGGCGTCGTTGGCAGTTGCGTTGTTCGGCATCTCCGGCGTCGTTCGGCAGTTGCGTTGTTCGGCATCTCCGGCGTCGTTCGGCATTTGCGCAGTTCGGCATTTAGCGCAGTTCGGCATTTAGCGCAGTTCGGCATTTGGCGCAGTTCATCAGTTCGCGCAGTTAACTCTATATCTTCATCCTTTCTCCTTCTCTCATGTTTCGTCGCGTCGTGCTCATCTGTCTGTCGACCGCGACTCTCGTTGGCCCACATAGCCTCGCCGCGCAAGAGAACTATGAAAGTCAGGTTTATGGATCAGAGACGATTCCTCGCGACGTGACAATGTTCGAGCCGCACAGCAATTATACGCTCAAGGGAGTCGCACGGTGTCGCCCTTCGGCGAGCTCGCGACGCAGCATCAGGTGCACGAGACGGTCGAAATCACCCACGGATTCAACGACTGGTCTGAGCTCGGCTTCTACTGGTTCATGGCGGTTCCGTCGGGCAAGGGTCTGAGTTGGGTCGGCACGCACCTTCGCCCGCGCGTTCGTGCGCCGGAGAGCTGGGGTTTCCCGGTTGGCCTGAGCATTTCGCAGGAGATCGGCTACGCGCGTGCCCAGTTCTCACCCGACACGTGGACGTACGAGTTGCGCCCGATCATCGACAAAAATTTTGGTCCGTGGTACGTCTCGCTCAATCCGGTGCTCGCCAAGTCACTCCGCGGTCCGGCGTCCGCCGAGCCGTTCGAGTTCACGCCGAACGTCGACGTGGGTTATGACGTCACGAAGAAGATCAACCTCGCCGTCGAATACTACGGCGCGACGGGGACGATCAAGGCGACCGCCCCGATCGCCGAGCAGCAGCACCAGATCTTCGGCGCGGTGAATCTCGACATGGGACCGGCGTGGGAGTTCAACTTGGCGTACGGCACGGCGCTCACGGCGGGCGGCGATAAGAGTATTGTAAAGATGATTCTCGGACGTCGCGTCGGGCCGAGCGCGAAGTAAGGACACCGCGGTTGCGCCGGACGCGGCCGTAGCAGCCCCAGTCAGGTCGGCGCGACCGCCGTTCCCGAACAACCAGTCTCCTGTCCGCTATCGGTATCAATCCCGATTGTTTTTATCGGGATTACGCCTAGGTTGGCTCCTGTCGGCTGAACAACGTCCATAGGCCCAACCCGTTCCCGCTCATGAAAGACTGCAGGTCGCGCGTCGGTCAGCGCATGCCAACGTGCCCGTGACGCACGATGAACGCCCGCGCGCGGCCGCCGTTCCGCCGGCTCGGCTCACCGCACGCGAACGTGAAGTGCTCGCCAAAATCGCTGCCGGGATGACGAGCAAGGAAATCGCGCTCGCCCTCGGCGTCAGCCTGCGCACGATCAACACGCATCGCGAACACTTGGCGAAAAAGTTGTCGACGTCATCGGTCGCGGCGCTCGTTCGCTACGCCATCGAACACGATATCGCCGACGTCGACACGACCTGACCGCCGATCGACCAGCGGATCCACAATTCAGCGCACACCCATGCGACTCTGTCTTCAGACGGCCGCCAGCCCGTGGCTTGCCCGATCGCTTCACACGCTTCTACTCTCTGTTGTGCTTAGCGCGAGCGTCGCGTCGTCGGTCCACGCACAAGCTGACACCACGCGGAGCACCACGCTCGATTCCATCCGAAAGTTCGATCCCGTCGTCGTCACCGCCGCGCGACGCGACGAGCGTCGGAGCGACGCCATCGTCTCCACTCAGGTCGTGTCGCGTGCGGACATCCGCGATGCCGGTGCGAGCGACATCGCGGCGATCCTCACTCAAGAGCTCGGACTCCAACTCGCCACCGGTTCACCGGCCGGCTCGCAAATTCTCCTGCAGGGGCTCGGCGAACAGCGCGTGCTCGTGCTGCTCGACGGACAGCCGCTCAGCGGGCGTGTCGGCGGCGCGTTCGATCTCTCGCGCATACCGACGTCCATCGTCGATCGAATCGAGATCGTCAAAGGTCCGCAATCGGTTCTCTACGGCACCGACGCGATGGGCGGCGTGATCAACATCATCACGCGCGGTCCAGGTGCCGGCGCCGGCGCGAAGCGCACCGTCGTCGGCGACGCATCTGCCATCGCAGGTTCGCACGATCGGCTCGATCTTTCGACGCGCGTCGCCGGCTCGTTCGCCGCGTCCGTGCCGTTCGGAATTGATCTCGGCCACAATCACGTCGCGCTCGCGCCGGGCCTCGGAACGGAAACAGGGGCCTACGCCGATCGGTGGAACGTTGCACCACGCGTGCGGCTGTCGGCGTTGAAGTCTCTATCCTTCGACGTCGGCGGGCTCGGGATCTTCGAGCGGCAGCGGTATCGTACCGGGCAACTATCCAATTTCTCTGACAACACACAGACTGCCGCGAATGTCGGAGCAGCGTGGACGCTGGGCGGCGCGCAGATCACGCCGACCGTCGCCTATTCGGGATTCGACCACCTGTCCCGCTCCGCTGCTGGATCGCGGCCGGCAAGCGACAGCGGTGCGCGTGACGTCCAGCGCCTGCTCACCGGCACGTTGAACTTCTCCGGGATCGCCGGCGGCATGCTGCTCGACGCGGGCACGGAGTTGCGGCATGAATCACTCGTCGCCGATCGCGTGCCGGGCGTTCGGCGCAGCGACGCCGCAGCGGTGTTCGCCCAGACGACGTGGGTTGCCGACCGAATCTCCATCGTCCCAGGCGCGCGTGCGTCGTGGAGCGAGCAGTGGGGGTCGAGCGTCACGCCGAGGCTTGCCCTTCTGGCTCGTCCGCTCGGCGGCGACGCGCCGTTGACGATTCGCGCCTCCGTTGGCGCGGGCTTCAGGTCGCCTGACTTTAAAGAACTATATTTGCACTTCGTCAACGCCACGGCCGGATACGCTGTAGACGGAAACGCGGACCTTCGTCCGGAGCGGTCGGTCAACACGACGGCGGAGGTCGAATGGTCGGGGCGCGTGACCGATTTGCGCGCCAATGTCTTTCACAATCGCGTTCACGATCTCATCGAGACGGTTGGACCGGACAACACCGGCACGTTCACGTACGACAACGTTGGCTTGGCGACGACGGCAGGCGGCGAGCTGGAATTGGCGCAACACGTGGGCTCCGGCGAGATCGACCTTGGCTATTCGTATCTGCACACGCGCGACCTGAGCGCTGGTGGACCGATCCTCGGACGAGCGGCGCACTCGGGCCGCGCCGCGATTCGCGCTGAGACGTGGAGGCAGCTCCGCGTCGCACTGACCGGGCTCTACACCGGCCCGTCGCCATTGTCACTCGACGCGGCAGGCAGTGTTCGCACGACGCGACAATCACTCACGCAACTCAACGTCCGCGTCGCACGCAGGTTCGTCACACCGACCGGCTCGGCCGCCGAGCTCTCGATTGGCGCCGACAATGTGTTCGACACGAGACGTGAAGCCAACTGGCCAGGATTCACGGGCCGCCAACTGTCGATTGGTCTGTCGTGGGCGGGCCGATGACGTCCTTGAGATCGGTCGCCATTGTCGGCGCGATGCTCGTCGTCGGTGCGGCAGCAACCGCGCAATCGCAATCTCCGGCCACGACTGATTCGTCCGTCGGAGTCCTCATCGTCGCTCACGGCGCAGACGCCGAATGGAACGCCCGTGTAGATTCGCTCGCTGCGGAAGTGCGCCGCGGCGGTGCGGTGCGCGGGCCGGTCGCCGTCAGTTTCTTGATGGGTCCCGCGGCCGAGGTGAGGCGCTTTCAGAACGAGATTGCGGCGTTACAGCGCGCCGGTGCACGACGTGTGGTCGTCGTTCCGATGCTCGTCTCGAGCCACAGCGGACACTATGATCAGATTCGGTATCTCGTGGGCGAGCTGAAACAACTCGATGACGAGATGCAGCACCACCTCCAGATGTCGGGCATCGAGCGAGTGACCAACGTTCCGATGGTCGTCACGCGCGCGCTGGACGATGCGCCGGAAATGGCGACGGTTCTTGCTGCGCGCGCCAAGACTTTGTCGCCGGCGCCAGCCGGGCGCGCGCTGTTTCTCTTTGGGCACGGACCGAACTCCGCCGAGGACTACGCGACGTGGATGTCGAACCTGCGAACGGTGGCTGACTCGGTGAAGACGATCACTGGGTTTGCCAGCGTGGCCGTCGAGCTGGTTCGAGACGACGCGCCCCCGGAAGTTCGGGGCGAGGCGGTGAAGCGCGCCCGCGAAATCATTGGGCTTCAGCGCGCGGCGACCGGCCATGACGTTGTCGTCGTGCCAATTCTCGTATCGTCCGGCGACGTCAGCCGGCGGAAGCTCCCGGCGGATCTCGCGGGAACGCCGATCGTGTACTCGGGGGAGCCGCTGCTGCCGGACGCGCAGCTGGCGCGGTGGGTCGAACGGCGCGTCATTGCCGCGACGCGCGCGTGGGTTACGGGGACGGTTCGCTAACGCAAAGAAGCCCGCACAAAATTCGTGCGGGCTTCTTTATCTGGCTCACATCCGGCGATACGGCTTTTACTATTTGCCGGCGTCCAAATCGTTCCAGTTCATGATGGCGTTGAAGCCCATCGCGAACGTGCCCTGCGTCTGCCACCGCCAGTAGGGACGGAAGGCGAACATCACGAGATGCCCGCTGCCAATCTTCTCGTCCACGAGCTGCGCTCGGCTCGACAACAACTCGCCGCGCTCCAACGTGCCGGACAGCAACATGTCCTCGGCCTTTGCCGGGAACTGCATGACGACGCGCGTCGACGAATTGGGGTCGGCGGACAACCCAGCAACGGTGACTGGTCCGCCGCCGCCACCCCCGAATCCGCCGCCGCCGCCCGCGCCTCCCCGTCCTCCACGACCGCCCGCCGCCTGACCTGCCTGCGCGACGTTGAAGTCATTGCCAATGCTCGTTGCGAGGCCGTATGCCGTTCCTGTGTGATCCGGATCCCACGTCGACAGCTTGAGCGGAGTCGCCATCGGCGTTGTGTTCTGCGTCAACGCGCCGCCGCCACGTCCGCCACGACCCGCGCCGGCCGGAGCTTCGGCGATCGCCGCTGCACCAGCGCCCGCGTTCAACACCGGGCCTGAGCTGAAGTACACCGGGACGTCCGGCTTCGTGTAGCCGTACACCAACGGACTCTTCATGTCGGAGATGATGCCGCGCAGAATCGTGCCGCGCGCGAACAGCCCATTGGCCGCCTCATACTTCACGCCCGGCGTGAGATTCATCTCGGGAAGAATCTGCGCAGTGTTTCCTTCCGTGATCACGGTGCCGCCGGCCTGGATGAACGCGTAGAGCGCCTTCATGCCGGCTTCTCCAAGCGCGCCGCGGACGTCGTCGGTCGAATCGGGGAACCCGAGGGAAGGGAATTCCTTCGTGCTCTTGTAAGGCACCGGGATGTCTGCGCCCGCCCCGCCACGACCACCGCCGCCGACGCCGCTGCCGCCGTGCGGGTAGATCAACAGGTCGAACTTGCCGCGGAGGTCACCCATCTTGGCAAGAGAATTCTCACCAAAGTATTGGTAAGGCACGCCGTAGGTGTCGAGCGCAGCGCGCACCCAGCCTTCGTCCTGCGTGCGCGTCCAGCTGTGGATGTACCCGATGCGCGGGATGTCGAGATCGTGCGTCTTGACCGTGGGAGCCGCGGCAACCGCGTACGCCGTGAGCCCAAGTTGCTTGATCATCGGCTCGACCTGTGCGCGGCTCGATCCGGCGATGACGATCGCGCCGGCGCCGAAGTGATGTCCGTCGGCGTCAAAGCCGTCTTCCGCCGCGGCCATCTTCACCGCCGGCAGCTTGAAGCGAAGGCTGACGAGCGTGTTGTCGCTGTTGTTCTCGACGACGATCGTGCTGCCCGTGCCCGAGATGCCGCCGGACGCGACGACGTCCTTCTGCATCGGCACCATCGTCATCGGCTGCTTGAGAATACTCTGATCGCCGACTTCGTTGACCGTGATGTTGCGCATCAACGGGAAGGTCCAGCCGGTGTCGTCGTACGGCGACGGGTTCGCCGGCGAAAAGTTCTGCAACGAGAAATACATGTCGGCGATCGTGCGATAGGGCTGGTCGCCGCGGATGATGTAGTCGCCCGCGTTGATCTTCACATTCCCCGCGGTGAAGGCGGCATTTGCGGTATAGAATTCCAAGCCCTGCGTCTTGAGCTCATTCACCGCCTCGGCAGCGTTCTCGCGCGCATGCTGATTCGCCGGAATGACCCACGCGGCCACCGGGCCGTGCGTTCCCTTGGCGACCGCCCGCTTGTTCTTGAGCCAGTAGTTCTCGAGGAACATCTCCTTGTCCTTCGCCGTGCGGCTGAGCGAGAACAGGATGGCCGATTCTTGGATGTTCGTGTTGGCGCGCGGGCTCCACTGAATGGAATCGAGCGGCGGGTTCGGACGGAACCACTCTTTGCTCGTCGTCTGAATGCCCGGTTTGACCGTGTAGTCTTTGCACGCGCCCTGGCAATAGCTCTGCACTTCGTAGAAGCGGCCGATGGCGTTGTGCGTGTGCGCGATAAAGAACATGTAATTCGGGACCCAGCCGTCGTAGAATCCGTAGGTCCACACGCCCGGGACGCCGCGCTTGGTCATTTCCATCACGTCGTTCTTCGCCAGATACCACCACTCGTCGACGACGATTGGATCGAGCGCGTCGTTGTACGGGCCGGTGCCGGTGGACGAATAGAGATACGTCTGCGCCTCGTGCAAGTCGTGCAACACCGTCGGCGTCCACTCGAGGAACGTCTTGGTGGTGTTCTTGGTGAGGTCGAGATACTGACCCATGCCGTCGCGGTTGTTGTCGTGTTGGACGTACTTGCCCCAGTACATGAGCGACAACGGACCACCGCCGCGACCACCGCCCGGGCCGGCGGCGGCGTCCGCAGCGGGCGGATGGTCCTTCGTCCATTTCTCGTTGAAGTAGTGATTGTCGACGTACTTCTCACGACCGTCGACTTCGACCACCGGCGTGATGAACGTGATGACGTTGTTTCGAATATTCTGAATGAACGGCGTTTCCTCGACCACCAACCGGTAGGCGAGCTCCATGAGCATTTCTGGACCGCCGGACTCCGGCGAGTGCATGCCGCTCGTGATCCAATAGATCGGTTTGGCCGTGTGGATCAGCGTCTTCGCCTGCGCCTCGGTCGTCTTGCGCGGGTCGGTGAGCTGATTCAGGTAGCCTTTGTATTTCTCGAGATTGGCGATCGCCTCTTCGCTGCCCACCGCGAGCATGACCATCTCGCGGCCTTCTTCCGTCTTGCCGATCGTCCAGTACTTGGCGCGCTTTGGCGCGGCCTTGGCGACGGCTTGCAGATACCGATGGATGTCGGCCGCGTGATCGAGAATGCCGGGGGCTCCGACGATGTGCCCGAGAAATTTGAGCGGTGTCGGCACCGTGGCGGACGCGGGCAGGTGATCGACCAGCTCGGTCGAAATGCGTGGATCGGACAGCGACGACTTGATCAGCGCTGTGTATTGCTGATCCATTTTTTGTGCGGCCTGCGCCATCGCTTTGGGAGCCTGTGACAGAACGCCGGCGATGAGCAAGGCACTACTCCATCGGCGCATCGAACCTGTCGAACGCGACATCCGAACTCCTTCTGAAAGGGGCGGGGGAAGGGAAGACGATAGAAAGGTACGGTCGAGTGGCGACTCGGCGGTTTTCGCCGGTGTTGCCAGACTGTGATTTACGCAGAAGTACGCTTGTGCGCGAGGAACTGCTGTCGTCGATTGGAGCCCCGGCCGCGGACGGCTGCGATCACTGTATGCAATTACCAGCCGAACAGCTCGGTTTCGTTCGCACTGGCCCTTGACCGTCACCCGCATATCATCATCCACCAGTACGACCGGACGACAATGTGACAGCGCTTCCCCGTTTCAACCCCCGACTCGGAGGATTCCATGTTGCACTCGAATTCAGGCACGCCACGCCGCGGCTTCCTCGGCAGCATCGCTGTCGGCGCCGCAGGACTCGTTCTCGGCCGCTGGTCCACCGCGAGCGCCGAACTGCCGAGCGCGGAGTCGCTCGCCTTCGCTGACGAATGGGTGGGGCGTATCAAGGGCAAGTACCGTCAAGTCTTCGACTGCACCGCGGCGAACGAGGGATTCGGAGCTGCGTTTCCCTTGAATTTCAACGTCAGCACAAAGCAAGCGCTGAAGGTCACCGACGCCGACATCACCGGCGTCGCCGTCTTCCGTCACATGGCCATGCCGCTGATGCTCAACGACGCCACGTGGGCCAAGTACAAAATCGGCGAAGTGCTCAGCATCAAGGATCCGAAGACCAACGCGCCGGCCACGCGCAACATTTTCCGCGACAACATTCCGCTCTACCCAGGCCTCACGTACGAGCAGGAGATGTCCACGCGCGGCGTGATCTTCGTGGCGTGCAACATGGCGCTCACCGTGATCAGCGGCATGGCGGCACCCAAGGCGAACGTGTCGGCCGACCAGGCGAAGAAAGACTGGACGGCGGGACTCATCCCGGGTGTCAATCTCGCCGCGTCGGGCGTCTACGCCGTGAATCGCGCGCAGCAAGCCGGGTGCTCGTACTGCTTCGGCGGATAGTCCTGCCGCAGCGGCGGTAAATGAGAGCAGCGCGGGTCTTCGTGGCCCGCGCTATTCATTTAACGATCACTCAACGATCACTTGGTCCAGATGACCACCACGCCACAGGCCGGATCTCCTCCCTGGAAGCGAAGCGGACGAGTTCTTCCGGGCGGGTACACCTCGATGCCTTTCGCATTCGCCGGCGTGTAGGCGCCGTTGGGCGGTGCGCCGGGGACAAGATCGATCGGCGCGCCGGTGTGCGAGTCCCACTCGAACCCATCGACGAAAAATGTCGGTTGGCAAAACGCCGGCGGTATCACCGATGGTTTCATCGCGATCTTGCCGCACTGTCCATTTCGACCGGGGTTCCACCGGCCACTGCCACCGCCGCATTGTCCCATCGTGACGCCGGCGGCGTGGATGAGGAAATCCGCGATGTTCGCCGCCGGTCGTTTCTCCAAATCTTCATTTCGAAAACAGGTGACAGATTTGGTGTGGCAGCGTTCTTCAAAGCCGGCCCATTTACCGGCATCGCGATCGAGGCGATAGCTCTCGGTCGTCACAACCGGCGCGAGCGTCGTGACTTGGTCCATGATCGCCGTGATCGACACGGTATCTGCGCGATCCACGAGTATCTCTTTGGGTTCGTATCCGATTTTCCGGAGCTCGATAAAGCCGGCCGCCCCGAGAAACGTGAGGAAGCTGAGCCGAGCGGTTCCGGTGGCAGTCGTCAATACGTAACTGCCGCTGAAGACGTCGCGAACTTGAACGCCTGGTATTGGCTCGCCCGTCCGTCCGTCGAAAACGCCGATGAGACGTGGCGCGATGGCGCGCGTGGAATCCGGCGTCTGTCCTGAGACGGACAGAGCGCAACCCGCGATCGCAGAAGCTACCGCGAGAACGCGGACGCGTGTTCGACTATTCATTCAGCGATATCCGGTTTGCACGCGTCATTCGGTTCGAATCACGGACATCGGATTCACACGCGCCGCACGCAGCGCCGGCGCGAGACTCGCCACCAGTGCCACCAGCAGCATCACACCGGCGACGAGCGCGTACACCGACACCGATCGGGCCGACGTCTGAAACAGGAGAGGTTGAATGAGCGGCGCGACGACCGCGGCGGCGAGCGCCGCGATGCCGATGCCGATTGATCCGAGCACCACACCTTGCGTTCCAACCAGCGAGAGGATATGACCTGTGCGAGCGCCGAGCGCGATGCGGATTCCCATTTCTCCCGTTCGTTGCGTGACGCTGTAGCCAATGACGCTGTATAGTCCGAGCGCCGCCAGCACCAGCGCGAGTACGCCGAAGATTCCGAACATCGTGGCGCCGAGCCGCCACGGTCTCAACTCTGGATCATGCCGCGACTGCATCAACCACACGTTGGCGAGCGGCATATTTGGATCGACGCGCTGTATGGCCGCACGAACATGTCCGATGATGTCGCCGGAGGGCGCCGTGATTCGCGCGACCAGCGTGCGCGCGCCAACCGTGTGGCGGCCCTGGCTGAGTGGGACGTAGACGATGGCGGCATAAGGAGACTCTAATCCATTCGGCTCGATCGCCGATTCCTGCGTTCCCTCGGCGACACCGACAATGCGTCGACAGGGCGTCGAGTCCGCGCCGAGTCGCATGCACTGGCCGACGGCGTCGCCTCGAGGCCACAATGCTTTCGCCATCTCGACGCTCACGATCGCGATTTGCTCGGCGGCGGTACGATCGTCGGTGTCGGTGAAGGCGCGTCCCTGAATGACGCGAGTGCCAATCGTCGAGAAGTAGGAGCTTGTGACCGCACGAATGAACGCGCCGCGCTTGATCGCCGGCGAGTCCGGCGCGCGTCCCGGGACGCCGATCTGCGTGCTGAGGAACCATTGATCGAATGGCGGCGCCTCGGCGATGGCGACGCTTGCGACGCCGGGAACTCTAGCGACGGCATCGCGTAGCTCGGAGAACAACGCGTCCGCGCGAGCCGGCGGGATGCGTATCGCTCCGTTTTCGAGCGACACGACCACTGTATGCTCCAGATCTACGCCGAGCGGCACTGCGCGCACACTGGCGAGGCTCCGCACGAAGAGCAGTGCGCCAATCAGTAGCAAGGAAGAGAGCACACTTTGCGTCACGACAAGCGACGAGATCACGCGATGGCGGTGAACACCACCGGACTGTCGTCCTTCGCCGATGGCCCGCGATAGGTCGAAGCCGCGCAACAGCGTGAGTGCGGGCACGATCCCGGTGAACAGACCGGCCGCGATCGATGCGCAGGCAATGAAAGCGATGGTCCGCGCGTCGACAAGGCCGCCGTTCCACACGATGCCATCGAGCAACACGTCGCGCATGAGAGCGCCGCCGGCGGCCGCGACGAGAATCCCCGCGATGCCGCCGAGTGCCGAGAGCAGCAGTGCGTCCACGAGCAACGCGGTCACGAGACGACGTCGAGAGACGCCGAGTGCCATGCGGATGCCGATCTCGCGCCGGCGTTGAACTGCTCTGGCGAGCATGAGGTTTGTTGCATTGGAGCATGCTATCAGCAGCACGAGCACGGAGACCGCCCCGAGCAGCGACGCAATCTTCGCCTCCGACGACAACGACTCGGCGCGCGACGGAAGGATCGAGTGAAGCTCGACGACCGCCGACGTGTCGCGTGTGCGGCGTTCGACCTCGGCCGTGCGAAGCACCGTGGTTGCGCGCGATGCGACCCGGTGTGGATCCGCGCGCGGTGCAATGCGTGCAATGCCGAAGAGCCAGCTGTTGTTGTCGGTCGCCCATCGCCAACCTGTAGCGTCAAATGGCGCGAGTCGCGCGTAGAACGTCACCGGCATCCATAGGTCGAGCACACGGGTCCCGACACCGTTGAAGCCTTGTGGTGCAACGCCGACGATCCGCACGCGAATGGATGAGACGATGAGCTCGCGGCCGACGACCGATGGATCGCCGTCGAACTGGCGTTGCCAGAGGGAAAATCCGATCACCGCGACGGGTTGGCCGTCGGGCAATCTCGCATCTGCCTCGGAGAGCAAACGTCCCGCCGCCGGTTGAGCGCCGAGCGTGCGAAAATACGCGCCGTCCACGAACACGGCCTGCGCCATTGCGGCTTGATCGCCGCGTCCGATCGGGAGCGGGCGCGTTCCCGTTTGCACGCTGACCGATGCGACAGGCGACAGCTGGTCGCGGAGCGCAACGAACGCGGGAAAGGATATTTGCTCGCGCGGCAGCTCGCGAATCGTGTACACGTTCTGCGGCTCCGTCACGCTCGGTGGCGCGCGGAGCAACAGACGGTCGATGACACTGAACATCGTCGCGTTTGCGCCGATGCCGAGCGCGAATGCGGCGATGGTTCCAAAGGCAAAAGTCGGTGAGCGACGGAGTTGCCGCGCGGCGATTCTCAGGTCCGTTCGAACCGAGTCGAACCATTCGAAGAGGTTGAGTCGCTGGTCGCGCTGCTGCGCTGCAGCGACGAGAGCAGGGCGCTCCGTTGCGGGATCGCCAAAGCGTCGCGTTGCTTCGGTCGTTGCGTCATTGAGCGACCAACCGCGGGCGACAAGCGCATCGATGCGCTCTTGAAGATGAAAGGCGATCTCGTCGTCGATCTCAGACGCCACCAAGTCGCGACGGCGCAGGGCGAGACGAAACACCCTTCGAAACTTTGGGAACGCCATGCGCTAGCCTCTCGCCGGTGCTGCGAGGATCGTGGTGATCGTCGCTGCATACCGATTCCAGCGGGCCGCTTCCTCGCGGAGCTCGGCGCGTCCCGCATCGGTGAGATGATAGAAGCGAGCGCGCCGGTTCTTTTCGGTGATACCCCACGCGGGTTTGACGAGCCGTCGGCTCTCGAGGCGGTAGAGCGCTTGATACAATGCGCTGTCGACGAGCTCGAGATTCCCGTCGCCGCGATGCTCGAGCCAATCGGTGATGGCATACCCGTGCAACGGGCCGCTGGTGAGCGCCTTGAGTACCAGGACTTCCAGATTGCCGCGGAGGATGGGCAGCGGATCGCGCACAGCAGAACCTCGCTCTATACAGGTACTGTACAGAGCGATGGTTTTCGCATTATGTCAAGGGCGAAAGGCGTTCACCAGCGCGCCGTTTGCCCGGCGGCTATCGGAGCGCCTCGATCAACCGGCGCGCACGCTCGACCGCCGGCCCCGGCGAGCGCGGACCCGGCACTCCGGTGACTGCCGCGACCTTCAGCAGCACAAACGTCGGACCGCGCGTCTGCAAAATCCGCTCGACGCTTCCACGCCACGCATCGAGATCACTAAACTCGAACACCGACTGAAAGCCCGCCCCTCGCGCGATCGCCGCGAAGTCGACCGCGTTTGCGCCCGGAATCGGCTGCGCGCCCGTGACCTCGTACACGCCGTTGTCGAATACGAGCACGGTCAAGTTGGTCACGCCGGCGCCGGTGATCGACACCAATGAGCCCAGATTCATCAACATCGACCCGTCGCCGTTGCAGACGATCACCTCTCGATCGGGCTGCGCGAGCGCGAGCCCCAGCCCCATCGACGTCGCATGCCCCATCGCCGATGGCACCAGCACCACATCGAGCGGGTTCTGCGACAACGTCATCCAATCGCGCGCCGGAGTCATGGTCGTGATGACGACGTCCCGCTCGCCGCGTGCCTGATGCACCGCGACGATCGCCTCCTTCGCCGACATTCGCGCATCGGTGCTCATGCCTTGCCCTCAGCCACAAGTATCGCACCGGCTTTGCCGGCGCTTTGACACGCGCGATAATGCTCGGCGATCTCACCGAACTGCGCGGCGCTCGTGAGCAGCCGATAGTCGATCTTCCACGCGTCGAGCATCGGCTCGGTGAAGACGAGACACGTGTCGCCCGGCAGCGTGTCCTGATTCAAATAACTACGATACCCGATCATCGAGAAAATGGGCAGACGCCAGTCGTGCACGGTATTGCGCAATGCGTCGCCCGATTCAAACAATCCTGTGCATTGAATCATCACCAGCGGATGCGCGCCGCCCAAGTGAAGCCCGGCGGCCACCTGCCAGGCCTCGCCTTCGCGACAGACGCGCACCAGGCGCGTACGGCCGTGTGTTTCGATCGCCGTCTGCCATTGCCCGACCGTGCTGTCTGGAACCGTCACGACATGCGTGACGCCGAGCTCGTCGAGGAGCTCGGCGATCTGTTCGCCGGAGAACACTCAGTTCGCCTTCGGGCCGTTGGGGGCGACGACGAGATTCTCGATGAAGAATTCCATCATGCGCTGCTGGTTGAGTCCCGAATGTCCCTGATCCGGCCCGAGCTGTAGGTCGAAGCTCTTGCCCGCATGCTGCAACGCGGCAACCAACTGCATCATGTTCGACGGATGCACGTTGTTGTCCGCCGTGCCGAAGTACAACATCAATCGACCTTTGAGGCTGTCGACGTATGTCATCGGCGAACCCTTGTCGTAGCCTTCCTTGTTCTCCTGCGGAATCCACATGTACCGCTCGGTGTAGATCGTGTCGTAGTTCCGCCAATCGGTCGGCGGTGACGACGACGAAGCCGCCGCGAACACTTCAGGGTGACGCAGGATTTCCATCACCGACGTATAGCCGCCGTACGACGTGCCGTACACGCCCACATGCGCCTTGTCGATGTACGGCCGGTTCCACAGCGCCTTTACACCGTCCGCCATGTCGTCTTGCTCGACCTGACCGAGCTTGAGATAGACGTCATCGAGATAGCGGCGGCCCATGCCTGGATTGGTCCGCGCTTCGACCTCGAGCATGATGAAGCCATACTCCGTCGTCGCGTTCGGCAAGCGAAAGCGCTCGCTCGTGCTGTTGCCAACCGCCGGACCGCCGTACACGCTCACCAACACCGGGTACTTCTTGCTCGCGTCGAAGTTCGACGGAAAATGAATGATGCCGTGCAGCGTCGCCTTTCCATCCGTCGTCTTGTATGTGTACATCTCCAATTTCTTGAGGCCGAGCTCATTGAACTTGGACAGGTCCGTCTTTCCAAGCTCGGCGACCATTTTGCCCGTCGCGTCCATCAAGCGCGTCACCGGCGCTTGATCGTGCGTTTCGGCGACATCCACGAAGTACTTGGTGTCTGGCGAGAGCGACGTGCTGTGCGTGAACGCGGGGTCGGTTAGCCGCTTGTCGTTCTTGCCATCGAGGCCGACGCGATGCAACTGCATTTTCATGTAGTTGTCGCCGTCGCGTGCCACGTAATAGATCGCGTTCTGCGCCTCGTCGACACGCGTGATCGTCGTCACTTCGGCCGGGAGTTGCGTCAACGGCGTGATCAGCTTGCCGGCTTTGAAATCATATAGATAGAAATTCTTGAAGCCGGTTCGGTCCGATTCCCAGATGAACCGGTTGCCGTCTTTGAGCCAGGTCACGCTCGGCGCCGGATCATCATCGATCCATCCCGTGAGATTTTCCTCATGGATCACCACTCGGCAACTTCCAGATGTCGGGTTGCACGCGGCCATGTCCATCGTGTTCTGACGACGCGTCGTGCGAAGGAACCACAACTCCTTCCCGTCGGGCGACCAGTCGACGCGAAACACGTAATAGCCCATCGTAGCGTTCTCGAACGGCTTGCCGTCGCGGACGTCGACGCGCGTGCTCTTTTTGCTATCGACGTCATACACGAAGAGGTCCACGACCGGGTTCGACACGCCTGGCTTGGGATACGCTTCGATGTCGAGCGAATCCTGGATGTGCGTCAGCCCGGTCGTGAGATAAAAATCAGGAACCTTGCTTTCATCGAACCGGTAGTACGCCAGCTTCTTGCCGTCCGGCGACCACCACATCGCGGTACGTTGCGACAATTCTTCGCCGTACACCCAACTCGCCGTGCCGTACTTGATGCGGCTCTGCGTGCTTCCGTCGGTCGTGATCTGCACGGCACCAGCGCCGGTGGAATCGCCGATCCACACGTTGCGGTCCTTGTAGATCGCGCGATGATTCCCGGCGGGCGCAACGGCGTGTTCGAACTGCCGGCCGCGCTGCGGCTCATCGCCCCCGCCGCCCCGACCGCCCGTCGGCTGCAATGAACCCTCTGCAACTTCACTACTTAATTTTGACGCCAGATCGAACCGATATCGCTTGCCGGCGCTTATATAGGTCACCGATTTTCCATCCGGCGACCAGGTTGTGCTGGATCCACCGCCACCGCGTCCGAATCCCGCCGGCGTTCCGAGCGCGGTGCGAATGAGCGGAGCCATCCGCTGATAACGCTCGTAACCGGGCATCGTCTTGAGCCGGTCCTGAGCCTTCGCAGTTGTTGTGGCGCACAGCAGTGTCATCAGGACTGTCGCGCGCGTTGTCGCGAGTCCCAGCGTAGCCTTCGTCATTTCGTTAGATCTCCTGAGCCCCTAAGGACTTCCGTCGGCGTCCCTCTCAAACCATTGTACCGCGCCGCTCATCGGGCGTAAAGCTGGGATACACATGGCTAACAGCAAACCCGTTCAGTCAATCGGCCCGGCGCTCTCGTGGTGACTTCGTCGCTTGGCGAGACGGCATTTCCGGCATGGGCCGCTCCGAATCCGGCTCCAACCCGTTGGACACCAGTGGAACTACTAATGCGACGAATCGAACCGTGAATGCACTTCATGCGCCGCAATGGAACGCTGTGGACGATCGAATTCTTCGTTTCGGACCCGTCCCTCGATTTGAACGGTATATCGACCGTGCCAAATAACGCCGATCCTGATTACCGTCGGCGGTACGCTCGAGTGGCGCGAGCAGACAGGCTCTCGAATGATTCGATTCGTTCCCATTCGTCGTCCGATTCGTGCTCAACGGGTTGGAGCGCGATTCGGCGAGACGAGATGGTCGAAAGTGTCAATCACCTCAACTGAACAGCATTGTGGCTAATAGGACAATCGTAATCACTGGCGCGAGCGGCGGCATCGGCGCACAGCTCGCGCGTCGCCTCGGCGCCGCCGGTGAGCAACTCGTGTTGGCCGCGCGCCGGCTGCCCGATCTCCAACAGGTCGCGGCGGACGCTGAGCGTGCAGGCTCGCCGAAGGCCATCGCGGTGGCGACTGACGTCACCCGCCGCGCCGACGTCGAAGCGCTGGGCGACGCGGCCATCAAACAGTTTGGCGGGTTCGACGTCTGGGTGAACAACGCCGGCCGCGGCATCACGCGCTCCGTGCTCGATCTCTCCGGCGACGACGTCGATGAAATGATGACCGTCAACGTCAAGTCGGCGCTGTACGGAATGCAGGTTGCCTCCGAGCACTTCATCGAGCGCGGTCACGGGCACATCATCAACGTGTCGTCGTTTCTCGGCCGCGTACCAATGGCTCTGCACCGGTCGGCGTACAACGCGGCGAAGTCGGCGCTCAACGCGCTCACGGCCAATGCCCGGGTCGAACTGCGTGCTCGCAATGCGAATATTCACGTCACGCTCGTGATGCCCGGAATGGTCGCGACCGAATTCGCGCGCAACGCGCTGGGCGCTCCACCTGACGCCGTGGTTTACGCTGGTGGTCACGTGCAGACCGTCGAGCAGGTTGCCGACATCATCGCCAACGTCATCGAGAGTCCTGTCGCCGAGGTGTACACGAATCCAGCGTCAGCGGATATGGCACGCGTCTATTTCGCCGACGTCGGTGCCTACGAGCGGCAGGGCGGAAACCCGTGGCAGTCGCCACCGAGTGGCGCGAAGCCTGGGGCGTAACGTGAGGAAGCCGCTCTTCACGGCTTTGGTGTTGGTGCTCGCCATCGCGTTCATCGCGGGCCGAACCTGCCGCGGGCAGCAGGCGCCTCCGGATTCGGCAAACAATCCGCGTGCCGTCCAACCGGAGCGACCCACCGTAGCGACGCACGCGGGCAGTGTCGCGCCCGGTTTTCTCGAGATCGAAACAGGAGTCGAGCGCGATCGCCTTGACCCGTCGGTCACGGGGATCGTGAGCCCGACCGTGTTCAAATTTGGAATCGCCAGCCACGCGCAATTGAGTGTTTTTGGAACGCTGGCGCAGCCGCCAGGCGAGAGTGGCGTTGCCCTTGGCGACATCGGCGTCGGCGTGAAATGGCGCCTGTTGGACGATGCGCCCTTGGTCGGCGACTTCGCGCTGTTCCCGGCACTCAAGCTACCGACCGGCTCGCTGGACGACGGGACCGGGACCGGCACCACCGACGTTTCGATTCTTCTCATATCGAGCCATACGTTCGGCGACGTCGACGTGGATCTGAACGTCGGATACACTCGGCGCAGCGGAGACGGGCTCGGCGCGCCGACGGATGCGACGCTCTGGACCGCGTCGTTCGGCGGTCCGCTCGCGGGCGGATTCGGCTGGGTCGCCGAATGCTTCGGCTATCCGGGCACCAGCGGGCCCTCGGGGCAATCGCCGCTCGTCGCTCTGCTCGCTGGTCCAACGTTTCTCGTGCGACCCTGGCTCGCGTTTGACGCAGGGGTGATCGTGCCCGTTCACGGTCCGCAACCGCACGCCGTTTACGCAGGTGCGGTCTACAACGTTGGGCGTTTATTGAGACCGCACATGTAGCTCGCGCTTGGCGCCTTGGGTGGTCATGTTTGAGCGCGCGTTGCTCGAGTCAACGCATGCGCGATCTTCTCCACCAGGACGGATGCCATGAACACCGTGCTTCAGCGTCGAATCCTCCTCATGTTGTTGCCGCTCATTGCGGCACCGTTGCTTGCGCAAGGCCGAGGCGCGCGTGAACGAGAGACTTCTTTCAACACGTCGGCCAACCCGTTGCTGTCGAGCTTTCGTTTTCGCTCGATTGGTCCGGCGAGCATGGGCGGCCGGCTCGATGACATCGAAGTCTCGCTGAGCGATCCGAACGTCATCTACATCGGTTATGCCGTCGGCGGCGTGTTCAAGTCGGAAGACAACGGCACGAGCTTCAAGCCGGTGTTCGAGACGTACGGCAGCGCGTCGATCGGCGACATCGCGATCCATCCGACGAATCCGAACATCGCGTACGTCGGCACGGGTGAGCCGAACAATCGACAGACGTCTTCCTTTGGCGACGGCATCTACAAGACAACCGATGGTGGCAAGACCTTCGCCAACGTTGGACTTCGTGAAACGCAGACGATCGCGAGGATCGTGATCGACAAGAGCAATCCCGAAGTCGTCTACGTCGCGTCACCTGGACATTTGTTCGGTCCGAACGCGGAGCGCGGTGTCTTCAAGAGCGCGGACGGCGGAAAGACCTGGAACAAGATCAAGTACATCGACGAGAACACCGGCTTCACGGACATCGCGATCGATCCGTCGAACAGCAGCGTCTTGTATGCGGCGAGCTATCAACGGCGTCGCACGAGCTGTTGCTTCAACGGCGGTGGTCTCGGCAGTGCGCTGTGGAAATCCGACGACGCGGGCAAGTCGTGGAGCAAACTCACTAACGGCCTGCCGCCGGGGACGTATGGCCGCATTGCGATCGGCGTCGCGGCGTCGAATCCGAATATCGTGTATGCGCAGATCGAGGCGGGCGAAAGCGGTACCGATCTGCGCGGACGCGGTGCCGTCGAGACGGCGACTGAAGCTGCGCCACCTCCCGTTGCCGGCGCCCCTGGTGGCGGCGGCGGAGGCGGTGGTCGCGGGGGATACGATTGGTGCAATAACGGCGGCCCAACACGGGGCTTCGGCGGCGGACGCGGCGGCGCGGCACCCACGGAGGCGCAAGTACCACCGAAGCTGAACCCGGCCAGCGGCGGCATCTTCCGCTCCGAAAACAAAGGACGTTCGTTCACGCTGATCACCAACTGCAACGCGCGGCCGATGTACTTCAGCCAGCTGCGCGTCGATCCACAAAACCCCAACGCGATCTACGTCGCTGGATTGCCCGTGGCGAAATCGCTCGACGGCGGCAAGACCTTCGCGACGCTCGACGACGCCGGCGGCAATCACTCGCCCGCGCACGTCGACCAGCACGCGATCTGGGTCGATCCGCACAACGGCAAGCACTTGATGATCGGCAACGACGGCGGATTAGATATCTCATACAATCAGGGCGACACGTGGGATTTCGTTCCCACGATGGCCACGGCGCTGGCCTACGTCGTCACCGCCGACAACGAGCATCCGTACAACGTCTACACGGGTCTTCAGGACAACAACAGTTGGGGCGGACCAAGCTCCAAGCGCGGCCGCAGCGGCATCACCAACATGGATTGGTTCGGCATGTGCGGCGGCGACGGTTTCTATACCGGTGTGAACGTCGACCATCCGAACATCGCGTACTGTGAATCGCAGGATGGCAACACGAGCCGGTACGACCTGAACACCGGTCAACAGCAAAGTATTCGTCCAAGCGCCGGACCTGGTGGTGGTCGTGCGGCGGCTGCGGGTGCCGCGTGCGTCGACGGTCGCGCACCCGGTGGTGGTGGACGTGGCGGTGGGGGCGGCGGTGGTGGCGGCAGAGGCGGTGGACGAAAGACGGTCATCAACGCCGAGGCGGGCGAGAATTATCGTTTCAACTGGAACACGCCATTTATTCTCTCGCCGCACAACCCGGACATTCTGTACCTCGGCGGCAACCGCATCTTCAAATCGTACGATCGCGGCACGAGTTGGGTCGAAAGCCCTGATCTCACGAAGCAAATCGATCGCTGCGGCGCTAACGTGATGGGCGTGAGTGGAGACAAAACTCAACTGTCGAAGAACGACGGTCACACTGCGTACAGCACCATCATTGCAGTTTCCGAATCATCGGTCATGCCGGGTGTCGTTTGGGCCGGCACCGATGACGGCAACGTGCAGGTTAGTCGGGACGGCGGGCTCACCTTCACGGAAGTCGGCAAGAACATCACCGGGTTGCCGCAAGGCGCGCTCACCGGCTTCAACGCGTTTTGGATCTCGCGCATCGACGCTTCGCATTTCGACGCCGGCACCGCGTACGTGGCGGTCGACGGCCACCGGAGCGACGATTTGCATCCGTACGTCTTCGTGACCCGCGACTACGGGAAGACATTCCAAAACGTCTCGGGCGATCTGCCGGCGTACGGCAACGTGCAGGTCGTGCGTGAGGATCCCAAGAACAAAGATCTGTTGTTCGTTGGGACAGAGTTCGGTCTGTACGCGTCGCTGAACGGAGGGACGCATTGGGAAAAGTTCATGAATGATTATCCCACCGTCCGCACGGATGACATCTTCATCCATCCGCGGGACGGCGACGTCATCGTGGCCACGCACGGTCGAAGCATCTTCATTGCCGACGACATCACGCCGCTCGAGCAGCTCACATCGTCCGTGCAATCGCAGGACGCGTATCTGTTCGCGCCGCGGCCGGCAGTCGCATACATCAACGACATGACGAACAACCCACACATCGGCGGGCAGAAGAACTTTCTCGGACAGAATGCTCCGCGCGGCACGGCGATCAACTACTACCTCAAGGCTGCGGCGACGACTGACGTGAAGGTGTCTGTCGTCGATGCGCAGGGCCGAACGCTGTGCACGGCGGATGGCTCAAAGGACGCCGGCATCCATCGCATTGAGTGGGGTCTCGTCGCTCCGATGCTCGGCGGCGGCGGTGGTGGCGGTGGTGGCGGTGGTGGCGG